>Ga0105048_10002212_pt1 | contig 31423 bp, 26 predicted proteins | sample MAT05_FD_78382 | JGI IMG/M metagenome (GOLD analysis project Ga0105048, IMG submission 78382) | Freshwater microbial communities from Lake Fryxell liftoff mats and glacier meltwater in Antarctica - MAT-05 | ecosystem: Environmental > Aquatic > Freshwater > Ice > Liftoff microbial mat | place... | reverse complement strand
TTTTGTAGGAATGGATCAGGGCTGTATCCATATTTCCGATGGCTTCCAGTACTTTATCTGGGCGGTTGTATTTTACATCTAGTTGTTCGAAAGTGATGACTTTGAGGTCGGGAGTCACATAGTGGAGAAGTTTGGCTGCAGCAGGTGTGCATTGGTAATTGCCAGTTGGAATAATTGTAGCGAAATCTGGTCCCGCAAATGGTACCATTGAAAACAATTCCTTCATTAATCCATTTTCTATTTGCCAATATTTTAAGTAACCATCCTCTGAATATGAGACAAATCTATTGTTGTCAATAAAATGTATGTTTACAACAGCACCCGTATGTATTAAATATTTTCCAATCAATTTCTCAGATGTTATGTTCCAAATGGAAATGCTGCCTCGACTTGAATTTAGAATAAGGAAAGAGTCATCTTTTGACAAACAGAAACCAAAATCCATATCATATTTATTTTTAAAACTGTATATCTTTTTACCTCCAGAATAATTATATAGTTCACATCCATCTTCGGTGGTAACAACAAGATATTTTTTACTTTGGGTTGTTTCCATTATCCACCCGTCGATTTTGAACTCTCTTTTTTTATGAAATTTTAAATCCAAAATATTTACCATAGAATCCATTTGATTGACTTCAATTATTTCATCACCATCCATACTAAATTTTATAGTTCCTTGCCGCTTTCCGTTCTTTATATTACTCCTGATAATTTTTCCGGTTTGAATGTCGCGTAATTCCACAATGGTGCTTCCCTCCTCCATGGGGTTGGAATATTTAAAGCCACCAACAGCAGTTAAAATATATTTATCTGACATACTGCAATATGGATAATTAAAATATTGGGATTCGTTTTTAACATAATCCAATTTATACATCCAAACCAATTTGTCTTTTACCAAATCCCATACTTTAAGTTGGTTCGAATTTGAAACGGATGCTGAATAGCCCGTCTTTTGGTTGTATTCGAGTGTTGTTATATAGTCGTCATTTCTTTTCGTATAATTCAATATAGAACCGCTTTTAAGATTTATGGTTTTTACAAACCCATTGCCATCGGCAACATACAGGGTATCTTGTATATTAAATATATCTGTGATTTGGCTGGTATTGCCAGAATATATCTTTGTCAATTTACAGGTGTCGGCTAAAATTTGGAACTCGCTAATCATATTATCTGCAAATACTACGAAGAAGTTATTTGTTGGTTTATTGTAATAAATCGGAGCAAAAACATTTCTGAAATTAGCAGAATCTTTTGCATCAAATGATTGAAGATAATCCAAGCTGTCATTATAGATATCAAGGGTTGTATTTGTGTACGATTCTACCGCAATATTTCTGCCCCTATTTATAAATCTAACGTGGGTAAGTTCTGTTGTCCAAAATTCATCATTTTCATCAAAATATTTTCTAATTTTTGGATGTAAAACTATAAATTTGTTATTTTTAGGATAAGCAATTACATAGTTGCCAGTTTCTGGGCTATAATCTGCAATGCCACTGCAAAATCCAAAACTTTTATATTTCTGAGAATCTAATACTTCGCAGTTTGATTTAGAAATCGTATAAATAGTAATTTTCTTCCCAGAATTTGCAAATATTTTATACCCTATTGTATCTTCATCAAACCTACATTCTGCCTCATTGATATTGTACAAATTAAATTCTTTGATGTATTTCTGCTTTCCTATATTATAAAAATAGAATTGAAGATTGTTTTTTTTTCTGCACACAACTAAAATTTCAGCATCGTTAAGGTATCGTATATCAGAAATTGAATCCACCATAGTCTGACTAAAAATTGTGCTGCTGTCAGCCAAATTTACAATTTTTACTTGTTTGTGAGAATTATACAACAGTCTATTTCCATTTTGTGAAAATGCTGCACCTTCGATTGTATCATGAAATGTAATTTCCGCCTTATTTTTAAAGAGATTCCAATAAAAACCTGACTTGTTAGAGGCAATAAAAATATGTGTATTGGCATTGCTAGATACCATGTAAGAAACACCTTCATTTGTGTTCAATTCAGAAACCAGATTGCCCGTAACCGAAGACCAAATTCGGGCATTTATATCATTGAATGAACGCGAAATAATATATTTTCCATCGGGAGTACTTATTACTTGTAGAATTCCTTGGGGATGCCCCACTGGCAAAACCAGCCTAGGCGCTTGCCCCTTCAATCCACCCAAAAAGGCAAACCCAAAAATCAAAAGAATTACCCTGCCTTTCATTTACAATTTATAATTTACCATTATCTCACGATCTCAAACATCACCTGCTGCACTGCCCCATCTGTGCCAGAAGTTTTTCTTAAATTTTCACCGCTGCGTGTGGCCTGGTACGAACGCTTTACTACTTTTTCCAACAACAAATTTAAATTTCCTTTGCTGCCTGCGCCGCGGGTGTTTGCCAAATATTCTAAATCCATTGCACTTTTAGAAACAAATACTTTGAATATTTCATTGCCATAAGGTGGGCCTATGGTTATAATTACATTAGAAAATGTTTTCGTTTGCCCTGCCAGGATTAATAAAGTTTCTGGGTATATTTCCTGCTTTTTGTTTGGCAAAACTGCATTTATAATGCCATCTGGCTGCAAATCTAAAACATTTACATATACATTTTTATTGCCCGGATTTTTAATGGAAAGCACAAATTTATCGCCATTTTTAAAAGACATATTTCCGTTTTTATTTTTAGAGTTTACCGCCGTAAAATCGGGTTTGCCATTTGCCAACGGAACCAAGGTTAACTCTACCCTTAAGTTGCTATCTGCCATTTTCATTTCTTGCAGAAACCTATATTGGGAATAGTTTTGCAAGGCTGCCGCCAGGTTTTTATGCAATTGCTTGTGGTCTATTAATGAGAAAGTATACCCACTGTTCGCCATAACCAAAGTGTCCAATAAGGGTCCTTTTTTTAACAACAATTCTGGCGTACCTTCAAACAATATTAAGTTTTGTTTTTTAAGAGAATCGCGAATTGTTTTTAATTCTGCATCTGAATAGCCTTTAAATCCAGTTTTGGCATTGGCCATAAATGGTTTTATAATTAAGGGTTTTAAATTGTAAACCGGTTCCAATAAAAATGCCCATCCCAAAGCCGCATTGGTGATTTTCCCTTTTTTAAGTTTTATAAATGATTTGTAATATTGCGAACTCGTTACAATTCCTGTATCCATGGCGACGCCCTTTTCTGCGGCAGAAGTGCCAATGGGATAAATACCTACCACCGCACCAACGTCTAGACCGGCGAACAAGCCTGCATTTAATTCTACCACATCTTTATTGATTTTGTTGATGGTAAAAAATGTTTTTTGTTGCACATATCCATTGCTAAATAACATGCGGTCTTGTCCGTTTCCTTCAAGCACGGGATGTTGGTTATATACCTTTACATTTAGCACACTTTGGATTTTGGAAAACAAAGTTCGGTAAGAAGTGCCAGGCTCCAATTCTTCCATGGCTTTGCTCACCGCATAAGTGAGTGAACCCATGCCCTGGCCATTTTCATCGGTAAGTTCATAATCAAATTCCTCTGCCCTGGCGGCGGAGAAAACCATATACGTAGCAAGGTTGTCTGCGTTTTTGGTTTTGGCTTCTTTAAATACACCGGCGGTGTCTTTGCTTTGAAATTTGCTTTTGTTAAAACCTGGTGAAACCAACGCTGGTTTCCCTCCGCGAATTTTGGTTACGCCGCGGGTTCCACTGCCCGAATGGCATGCGTCCATAAAAACCACCAAATCGCCTTTTGCCCCCAACTTTATTCTTAGTTTTTCTACATAGGCGCCAAAAACATCGTCTCTTAAATAGCCTAATGTATCTGTTTTAAAATTGCCATTGGGTTTGGGTGCAACTGCATCCCACGACACAATGGCTTCATCCAATCCGTCGGGTTCATCGCCATTGTCATCTTCTATTTGCTCACCGTGCGATGAAATATGAATGACCACTATATCGCCTGGCTTTGAAACTGCTATTAATTGATTTAAAGCATTTTCAATGTTTTTTCTCTTGGCCATACTGTCCTTTAATATGGCAATATTTGTATCCAAAAATTCTTGGTGATTCAGCATTTTTTGAATATAGGGAATGTCGTTTAAACTCGAAAGTGTGGACCACCCGCCGCTTGCAGGATAGTTGCCAATGGCGATAACCAGGGCCCTTTTTACGGGTACCTCTGCTTTGCTTTTTCCATGTGATGTTGCAAATAAAGAAAGGCACACAAATGCCAGTACACATGTTTTTAATCCCATAATATTTCTCATTTTTTATTCAAAAATTTAATGGCTTGGTTGGAACCTTCTTTGATAATTTGGCCGGCATTTTCACCCAAAATGGTTTTGATATATTTCTCTTTCCCGGTTTCTTTTATATCCACTTCTATGCGATAGTTTCCTTGGCTAAATATTCTGCGCAACGCCTTTTCTTCCCCTTGTCTTTCTGTGGCAAAACCACAAGACCTGGGCACAATAAAACTATATCCATTTAGTCTGTCTCCCGCCAAAGAATCATAATAACTTTTGGCATTGTCCGCTTTCGGATTTAAGGGCATATCCCTTAAGTTCAAGTTAAATTTTCCAATTTGTAAATTGTTATAAATAATGCCCGCTTCTGTAACATACGAAGTGTAAAATCGCAATTCTATGTCCATATTCATTTTGTCATTTAAATTCTTATCTCCCCAACTCCATGGTGCGAACCAGCGGGTGTCCGAAGCTTTGGCTTTCGAATAGTTTAATTTTAATTCTTTAACACGGAGGTGAAAAACAGAACCGTTTAGTATTTCATAAGGATTTGAATTGTCCAATTCAAAAGCGGCGTAAAAGGCGATGGTGTCTTTTTTCTTCACTTTAATTTTTCTAGATACTTCAATGCCTTTAAACTGAATACCAGAAGGATCGAAATGCCCATCTTCTGAAAGCCGGTTGTAGAAATACAATTCCGATGCACTTTGGCCATAGGATGCGGTAAATTGTGATTTGTCTATTTCAATTAATTTGTTGATTCCTAAAATTGCCAAAGACGCCAATTGACCAATGGCCAATCCCCTTTGACCCGTATCCGACGAATTAAAATTTGGAATATTTTGATACCGAAGTTTATTCAACTGCAAGTATTTTGCGTCTTCAACAACTTTTATCGCCACTTTTTCTCCCTTTTTTTTATGCGAATATTTAGAACTTATACAGGCAGAAAGCAATATCAATAAGGTTGCACAGTGGTAAAATTTCGTTTTATTGTTCATAGACAGTGTTTTCACTTTTTCAAATATATATACGATTCATAGCAAATAAGTGAATATTGTGAATTCATTCAATCCATGGCAATGAACCATTTGTTTTTTCAATGCTATGTTTCAGTTATGTTATTGTTTGTTTTTGATTACCCTTATGTTATATATTCTATGTGGCCATTTATTTAGCTTTTAAACGCAATACTTTCGCAGCCATGTTGGTTCAAACAATTGTAAAATGGATAAAACCCAAAGGTGCAATTTTCTTGAGAAACTTCCATGAGGGGAGCCTTACAATAAATTTAATGGCCCAGTTGTTGGTAGATATGTGCAAAACCACCCAGCACGACATCCGACAGAGCAAAGCTGCCAGTATTCAGGAATTAGAACTGGTAAACGACGAACTTACCCATACCGTTTTCAATGATTTATGTAGAATTTATCTTACGCCTATAGCGCGCGAAGATATTTATGAGTTGGCCGGCCAAATGGATGATGTAGCTGATTTGATCTTTGCCGCATCACGCAGTATTTTACCTATAAAAATGGAAAATTTACGCATTCATGAACTTCACTTGAGCCAATGTTTGTTACGAATGACTGAAATAATTGTTAAGATGACTGAAGCACTGCAAAAAGGAGATTTTGACAATGCTTTAAAGGAAATAGACAAAATTAGGATGCTTGAAAGGGAGGCAGATGACTTATACGATCAGGGTATGAAATACTTATACGACAATGAGCCACATTTCAAAGATTTTATCCGATCCAGAGAAGTGCTAATGAGTCTTGAAAAAACGGCTGATGCTTGCGGTGAAGTAGCCAATTCTATTGACAATATAATTTGGAAACGAATTGCTTAGCATGGAATTGAAAATCTGCTTGTTACGTAAGTCTTATAGCTATATTAATTTTATGTTAATTCTATTTTAACTACATTATCTTATCATTAGTAAAGTTAATTTTGCGGCGCTAAAAAACCAATACTATGGCACTAAACAACATATTAAGTATATTCCTGCCTAAAGACAGGGTATTCTTTGGCCTCTTCGAGCAGGTAGCAGGAAATGTTACCACAATGGGAAAATTGTTACAGGAATTCGTTTACGAACCCGAAGACGACAAGCGCCTAACGCTAAGCAAGCAAATTGAAGACTACGAGCACCAAAATGACGAACTCACGCATCAAATTTTTGTCGAATTGGGCAAGAACTTCATCACACCATTTGACCGAGAAGACATTCATTACTTAGCTACCGCCTTGGACGACGTTGCAGATTACATTTACGCCAGCAGTAAAAAAATCCAATTTCACGGTGTGAATCCGAATGACCAAGGGATTCAGAAAATGGCGGAGGTAATTAACCAAAGTGCAACTGAGGTGGGTAAAGCAGTGATGCAATTGCGTGAGTTAAAGCACCCTGAAAAAATTACAGAATCCTTGGTAAAAATCAACAGTATGGAAAACCATGCGGATGATATTTTTGATATGAGCATTAAAAAATTGTTCGAAACTGAAAACGACTTTAAAGAATTAATCCGTCGTCGTGAAGTTTATACCGTTATGGAAGTGGCTACAGACAAATGCGAAGATGTAGCCAACGTAATTGAAACCATCATTGTAAAATACGCTTAAGGGCAAACTGTTATGATGACCATAACTTTTTTAATTATCATAATTGCGGTTGCTCTGGTCTTTGACCTGATTAACGGCTTTCATGATGCAGCAAACTCGATTGCTACGGTTGTTAGTACCAAGGTTTTAACTCCATTTCAAGCCGTGATTTGGGCCGCTTTTTTTAATGTTGTTGCATTTTGGATTTTCGACCTAAACGTAGCAGATACGGTTTCAAAAACCATCATAGATCCAGGTGCCATTAACCTCACTGTGGTGCTTGCAGGTTTAATAGCTGCCATTTTTTGGAATCTATCGACCTGGTGGTTGGGAATTCCTTCATCTTCTTCTCACACATTAATTGGTGGTTTTGCAGGTGCAGCAGTTGCACATGCTGGCACATTTAAAGTATTAGACAACGACGTAATTTTAAAAACCGCTGGATTCATTGTATTGGCTCCACTTATAGGAATGCTAATTTCCTATATCATATCAATTATCATTATCAATTTAAGTAAAAAGGCAAATCCGTATAAGGCAGATCGCTGGTTTAAGCGCCTTCAGTTGGTTTCTTCTGCTGCCTTTTCCATAGGGCATGGTGGTGCAGATTCTCAAAAAGTAATGGGAATTATTGCCGCTGCTATGATGGTTTTTATCAGTTACAACCAAAAAATTGATAAAGATTTTAAACCTGCCGGTTGGATGAATGTGGAGAAAAAAGACCAGGGCAAGTTGAAAATAAAATCTGCAGAAGTGGAAATTGAAAAAGCAGAATATGCAGTTTTTGATTCAGCCACGAAAAAAGAGATTAAACTAGACTTAGAAAAAGTTACTGGCTTAATTGCAGATGGTAAAATGGAAATTAAAAATTCCAAAGGTGAAATCATCAAAGAAAAAATTGACATCAAATCTGGCAATCTTACCCATATTGAAGCTACAGGACACTACAGTCATTTGGACAATATTGGCAGATCCAAATACAACGACAGTTTAATTATTCACCAAGCGAATGCGCGTATAACGCGCGGCAAATTAAAATTTGCCTCAGAAATTGGCAGCATTAGCCTCATTAACCAAAAAAACGAGACTGTAAATGGTAAGGAAAAAATTGAAGGGGGTAGTTTTCAAATTAAAGCAGGAATAGGCATTTTGAAGCCCAAAAAGAAACTTTTCATTCCAGATTGGATTGCCTTTGCCTGTTATGCAGCTATTGGCCTAGGCACCATGATGGGTGGATGGAAAATTGTGAAAACCATGGGCACTAAAATTACCAAAGTTACCCCTCTGGAGGGTGTTGCGGCGGAAACAGCAGGTGCTATTACACTTTTTGGTGTTTCCCAAGGCTTGGGTATTCCTGTGAGCACTACCCATACAATAACCGGTGCTATTATAGGCGTGGGTATGACTAAGCGGCTTAGTGCTGTTCGCTGGGGCGTTACTGTAAGTCTTCTTTGGGCTTGGGTATTAACCATTCCAGTTAGTGCACTTATTGCTGCATTTTCTTACTGGATTTTGAGATTTATACTTTAACGAAATAAAAATAATTATCTATAAAAAAAGACCGAAATATTCGGTCTTTTTTTTAGACTATACACAACATAAGTCTACCCATCTAATACCTTAAATTTATCACAAACAATCTTTTCTAGCGTCCGAATAGAAGAAATAGCTCCTCTCTTCAAAATCAATTCTTAAAAGCGCATTTCTAAAGCGCAAAAGGCTTCTTTACAAACAATGCGCCTTGTATATCTCCTTTTATCCAATATTTATTCAGCAACTTTTAAAATGGTTGATTGCTCATACATACCATTTGCAGAAATAAGAACAAAATACAATCCGTCTTTTAATGATTGAACACTAATCGATTCGGAGCTTAGCACATTCTGCCGGTTCATAACTATTTGACCCAATTGGTTGGTCACGGTAACCTGAAAAAAACGTATTGCAGGGTCTGTGCTATTGATTTTAAAATCCCCTTTTACTGGATTTGGAAATACAGTAAAAATGTTCTTTGCAGGATTTGATATACTTGTCGTATTGGATTTTAAAAACCAAAGTTTAGCTGTAGTGTCTGTTGCAAAATTATTGTATATATTTTGGCCAATTTTCTGTTCGCCCAATGCGGATAAATGCAAACCGTCTCCACCCACATCCGTGTTACAATCTAGCGAAAAGCCGTCCTTTCTCGTTTGGTTTCCGTTTGTCCAATTGTAACTTCCATACAGCGGTAAAGGAATTTTAACCCCAGAACCTTTATATGAAAAGCCACTCGCGCCCTGTGCAGCACTATCTATGAGCCATTTTATAGCCCATCCATTAAAATAATCTCGAGGAGCAAGTAGCCCACTGCCCACACCACTGCCACTAGGAGGTGCCCAACCACTATAAGCCCTAGCAGAAAGATAACAGAGTTTGAGGTTAGGAAATTTAAGTTTAAGCGTTTGCAACAAAACTTTTAAATCTCCTACAAGGGCGGTAGGGGCTGATGGAAAGCCAGTATCCTTGTTTCCAGTATTGTCCGTCTCAATCCATACAACCTGCACCTGCTTTGCGCTAAGTTTCATAGAATCAAGCATTTTAAAGGCACTTTTCCAGTAATTGTCGGTTGAAACATTCATTTTTTGAACCCCTTGCCCCCCTATGCAAGTATTTAGCATGCGAATGCGCGGATTTACTTTGGAATTAACCGCCGCAATGCTGGTAAAAGCTTCAAACTCAGTTCGCGGATTAGAGGCGCCCACACCTGCCAAAATAATGGTACCATTTGCAGATGGATTGCCTGCCGTATCCAACGGAACAATAGTCATAGCCATTGCCATTGCGTCTGTTAGGTAATTTCCCTGGGGCGCATTCTTTCCGTTTAAATATAAACCACCCGAAAAACCATTAAACTTGTTCGTACCCAGATCCGGCAATGGGGTCCATCCCCGAGTAGGTAAATTACAATCCTTTTGAGCCAGCAGACTTGAAATAGGGAAAAGGATAAAAGCCATGAAAATATTCCTGTTCATCATACTCATTAGTCGGTTTTAAACATAAAAGGTTGCACGGAGAAATATTTTACCCTTTCAGCACACTGCGGCTAATTACAACGCGTTGTACCTCGCTGGTGCCCTCATAAATTTGGGTAATCTTTGCATCACGCATCAAGCGTTCTACATGGTATTCTTTTACATAACCGTATCCGCCGTGCACTTGAATGGCCTCAACTGTGGTTTTCATTGCTACTTCTGAACTAAAAAGTTTGGCCATGCTGCTTGCAAGTTCGTAATCTAAATGCTGGTCCTTTAACCACGCAGCCTTTAAACAAAGCAACCTTGCCGCTTCAATTTCTGTAGCCATATCTGCCAATTTAAAGGCAATGGCTTGGTGGTTCATAATTTCTGTACCAAAAGCTTTGCGTTCTTTTGAATATTTCAAAGCCAGTTCGTATGCGCCCGAGGCAATGCCCAATGCCTGAGATGCAATGCCTATGCGGCCACCTCCCAATGTTTTCATCGCGAATTTAAATCCAAATCCGTCTTCGCCAATGCGGTTTTCCTTCGGCACAACAACATCTTGAAACATAATAGAATGTGTATCGCTGCCGCGAATTCCCAGTTTGTCTTCTTTTTTACCTACCACTACGCCTGGCGAATTTTTTTCTACAATAAGCGCGTTTATTCCTTTGTGTCCTTTTGAAACATCCGTTTGCGCCATAACCATATATACACTGGCACTGTTTCCATTGGTTATCCAGTTTTTAGTTCCATTCAACAAATAATGGTCGCCTTTGTCTTCGGCAGTTGTGCGTTGGCTCGTGGCATCACTGCCAGCCTCAGGCTCACTCAGTAGAAAAGCCCCAATGATTTCACCTTTAGCTAGGGGAACCAAGTATTTTTGTTTTTGTTCTTCGTTGCCAAAAGTTTCTAAACCCCAGCATACCAAGCTGTTATTTACACTCATCACAACGCTACAACTGGCGTCAATTTTGGAGATTTCTTCCATAGCAAGCACATAGCTAACCGTGTCCATGCCGCTTCCGCCGTATTTTGGATCGACCATCATACCTAAGAAACCCAACTCACCCAGTTTTTTTATCTGTTCAGTTGGAAATTTCTGGTGCTCATCGCGTTCAATAACCCCTGGCAATAATTCTGTTTGGGCAAAATCGCGTGCTGCTTGTTGCACAGCCAATTGTTCTTCTGTAAAATCGAATTGCATAGTAAAGAGGAGCAAAAATAGTGTTTTCGACATGCCTTTGTTGCTAAACTCGCGAATTTGAGCAATTTTGTTGGATTTTATACACCATTTAAGTTCAACGGAAGTTTCTCTATGCAACCCCTTCAACTTAATGGCAATGTTGAGATATTTTCAATGGTGCAAAATTTCCATTCATTTTAAATATACCCGCGGCTTATCTTTGCAACCCCTTATGGGAGACATTACATTTAAATTCGAAGAAAAAAACAAATCGCCCCTTACTGTTGAAATATTTGAGGGTGAAAGCATATTGGATGTTGCATTGGATAACGACATTCACCTAAACCACAACTGCGGCGGTGTTTGTGGTTGCAGCACTTGCCATGTGTATGTAGAAACTGGTGAAGATTTGTTCCCAGAAATGAACGACCGCGAAGAAGATTATGTAGACAGGGCTCGCAACCCAAAGTTCAACAGCAGGCTAGCCTGTCAATGCAAATTGCAAGAAGACGGCAACTTGGTTGTAACCATTCCAGACCAAGGCGGAATCATCGGACATTAATTTATTCCAATTAGCCAATCCCATTTACCATAGATAGTTATAAATATAAAACATGTACGAACCGCCAATACACTGGAAAGACCACGAAGACATAGCCATGAAACTTTACGAAAAATTTGGGGATGACTTTGGTGAATCTAAAATTTACCGCATTCGGTTTACTGAATTGTTAGAATGGATTCTAGAATTGCCTGGATTTGAAGGCAAACGGGAAGAAAGCAACGAGGGGCACTTGGAAATGATTCAGGCCCAATGGGTGTATGAATGGAGAGACAATCAGTAATTGATTTTACCCTACTGTTTACACACTTTTCAACAATATTATGGTTACTCATTTTTTGTTTTTGAAATTATTAAAATTTTCAAAATTTCGCATGATCAGTTTACTTACCTTTGCACCCTATTTTAGCGTTCTATGCTTACGAGGCGATTGGTGAGAATAAAAACACTGCAGGCTTTATACGCCTGGCAGCAGGCGGATTTAAAAAGTCCGGAAAAGGGAGCTGCAACCCTTAAAAATAGTTTGCAACAAACCCACGATGTTTACCTTTTTTTATTGGAATTTCCATGGCATTTTAGCGAATACCTAGAAAGCGAAAAAGAAGCCGAAAAGGCAAAATATTATCCCAATAAAGAATTTATTAGAACCTTCGGTATCTTGGCTCATACGCCATTTGCACATGACTTATGGAGCCGTGTATCCTTGCGCAAAAGGAGACACTTTGATGTTTCCTGGAACGCATTGGCAGAAAGTTTTAATGAAATATTTAAACTGTTGCATGCAGAAACTTTTGTTGTGGATTATATGGTGTTTGAGGAACCGTCCATTGAGCAACAACGCGAATTTTTAGAAGAACTTTACAACTGGATTATCTTGGCGTGTGAACCTTTTCACGATGCCATGGAAAGCGCCTATGCAGGCTGGAATGACGACGAAGAATTGTTATTGAAAGAGGTGCTAAAAACCATAAATTCGGCCAAAGCAGATGTCATACATCTATCTTCGCAAGACGATACTGAGGGGGAAGAAATTCAATTTGCATTAAAATTGTTTGAAACCGTAGCCGTAAATACCGAGGTATATGAAAAACAAATTTCAGACATAACGGATAATTGGGACCCATCGCGCATTGCCATTCTAGATTTAATTTCAATAAAAATGGCCCTTGCAGAGTTTTTATGTTTTCCGCAAATTCCCTTAAAAGTAACCATAAACGAGTATTTGGATGTGATTAAAGACTACAGCACACCCAGTAGTTCACGTTTTTTAAACGGTATTTTAGACAAAATGAGAAAGAAACTTGAGCTATCTGGCGATATAAGAAAAGCAGGAAGAGGTTTGAGAGACAAATAAATTGTTAAATTTGCACCATGAAATACCAAGGCGTATTAGTACTTTTTACTGTTGTAGGCATCTTTGCATGCAATAGCACCGCAAATAGAAAGGCAGGCACTTCCGATATTGAAAACAATGGAGCGACACCTGAAAACCCTACTGGGAATAAAAAAGGTGCGCCAGGCACACCGCAGTTTGAACAAACCGTGCACGACTTTGGAAGAATTAACGACGGGGAAGAAGTACAGCACAATTTTAAATTTAAAAATACAGGTAAAGGCGATCTTACCGTAAATACCGTGCAAGCTTCTTGCGGTTGTACAACTCCAGAATGGACCAAAGAAGTAATTCCTCCAGGCGGCGAAGGGCATGTAATGGCTACATTTAATTCTAGTGGCAAAGGCGGGCCTGATGGGCCCCGCGTAGAAAAAAGCATAACCGTTACGTTTGTAAATTCTACCATAGAACAAATTGAATTAAGATTTGTTTCTAACATTTGGTCCAAAGAAACTGAAAACAAATAATGAACAACATAATTTTACAAGCAGCTGCTACAGGCGGCGGATTCGGACCCATTCCATTGATTTTGGTAATGGTGGTTTTTTTCTTTTTTATGATATGGCCACAAATGCGCAAGCAGAAAAAAGCCAAAGCTTACTTGGCTGAAATTAAAAAAGGCGATATGGTAGTTACCACAGGTGGCATTCATGGTAAAATTGTTACCCTTGCCGATACCCATTTGGTATTGGAAATTGAAGAAGGCCGCATAAAGGTAGAAAAAGGCGCAATCAGCATGGAAATGACCATGGCGGCTTACAAACCAAAGGTTGAAATAGCCGAAGTTAAATAAATAACCCATTGCCATGCTTCGTATAGGAATTACCGGAGGCATTGGCAGCGGAAAAAGCACTGTATGCCGGGTTTTTGAAGAACTCGGCATTTCTGTTTTTTATGCAGATGCAGAAACCAATAGAATGTATGCAAATAATTCTGATTTAAAAAACAAAATTATTGCTGCATTTGGTTTAGAATCTTATATTAATGACGCATACAATCGTGCCTATATTTCCAATATTGTATTCAACGATAAAGAAAAATTACTGCAATTAAATGCCATTGTGCATCCCTTTGTTTTTGACCTGTATGAAGATTGGTGCAAAGCCCACGATACCGAAAAATACACCTTAAAAGAAGCCGCTATTTTGTTTGAAAGTGGCAGTTACAAACATGTAAATTTGGTGATAGGTGTAATTGCACCCGAGGCAGTGCGAATAACACGCACCATGCAGCGCGACGGCATTTCTAGGGATGAAGTACTGGCCCGTATTCAAAAACAAATACCCACTGAAGAATTAATAAAACGTTGCGATTACATCTTAGAAAACGACGGAGAAAAAAGTGTGGTGAAGCAGGTTTTAAAATTGCATTCGCTATTTTTAAAAATCGGTAATAAATAGTTATTTTTTCTATTGTTTTATGAGTTCAAAGGTGCCGATAAAAATATAATCGTATGGGTCTGCAGACGTAGGAATTTTCTGGGTATAATATTCAATATATTCACCTTTAAAACCATTTTGGGTTTTCACGCCCTTAAATTTTTTAATCTTTATAGAGTCTGCAAAACGATTAAAATTACTTCCAAAGTCTACAGAATCTGTTTTTATAAAAAAATTTGAAACATAGTTACTATCTTGACATTTTTCCCGGTTATCTGCGCAAACATTATAGTAATTAACACCTATTCTTTTTATTGTCGAAGTTATCTGATTTAAATTTTCAGGTTGATTAAAATACGTATAAAATCCTCTATATACATAGGAATCTTGCCCATTTATATGTTCCAGAATAATCTGTTTCCTTCATTTTTTCTCTTTTACAAGATGATTGTAACAATAGTATCGTAAGCACTACAGAAAGCGATGTTTTTAAGAGGACTTTCATTTGGTATTAAATGTATTTAAAATGCAAATTGTAGCGCCCACGGGTATTTCAAAGCCATCTTTTAGCAAAATATCACCCGTTGCGCGAAGTGTAGCGTTTTTGCCTGTACTTAGCGATACGTTGCCACCAGGGCCGCCTAATGTAATGGTTTTAAAATGGTTTCCGCATGGTTGTCTAAATTGTAATTGACGTTTACCAAATCTATAGTGCTTGCCAATTTAGGCCTAAAATAATGTACATAATCTATTTCATATACAAACGGAAAGGAAACGGTACTATCCGGCTCACTGGGCGTATCATTATAGCCAGGTTGGGTGTTTATGCCCATTTCAAAATCCATATCATTGACCAAAAAAGGCAATTTATTGTTTTGCGCTTCATAAAACTTATGTGCGTTATCCCCTTTTAATTCTTGCGGAAATTGGGCAAACTGTGCTTGCTTATCATCAATATAATAGGCCACATACTTGCGTGTAACTTCTACCCCATATTTATGCCAAGCACTACCAGTTGTGTTCTAATGTCGTTTGTTTTTTCCCAATAATTGTCAGCGTATGTTAAATTTTCATCACGGTTAAAGGAAACAGAAGGTGAATTAAAAGCCATCGTTTGACCTCTATACCAAGTCTTTGCCTTCCAAATAAAATTATGTGTAAAAACATTAGAATGGCCAGCATGTTCAAAATAATCAATTTCATTCCATTCACAATTTGCGCATTGGGTTTTATCAAATCCCCAAAAACCAGTAGAAATGCCGTCTACATTGCCGTCGGGTTGTCTGTAAATCATTTCTATATAGTATGGTTTACTTACTTCTTGTTTGGCTATAATATCTGTTATTGTAAATGGGTAATAAACAACTGCACTGTCGTTTGTGGTTGTGTCCAAATCGTTTAGAGTATCATAATAAACTTTTCTAAAACCAGCCCCTGGCTCACGAATTGCTTAAGGGTTAAAATGCCATTTTTAATCGTCATATTGTGCGTATCATTGGTTTGAAATGCATTTAATGTTCTAGCAGATTCCTTGTATTTTTTCCATTGAAAAGCATCATCCCGGTCACCTTGGCGCATATTGTAATTGCTAAAACCAGCACCTGTGTTGTTAAAATAGGATAGTTGTTGTGCCCCAGTTTTGGTTCCATCCATGTTATAATTGAATTCATCATTTATAAACGCATGTTTCGTCCAAGTACTATCATCCAGTGGTGTTTGGCTATATGTTTTGGCTATGCTTATCAAAACAACAACCAAAGTTAAAATTAATTTTTTCATAAAGCAAGGGATTATTGTCATTGTACAATCATCATTTGTTTTGTATCCATAAGTTTGCCTTGGCATACCAGCGCATAATTATAGGTACCTGCTGCAAGTGTACCAGCTACAATACTAATGTTTTTTGCGTTTTTTTCTATTTGTCTCTTGTTGTAAACGAAAACAAATCTATAATTTTGCAAAAAATAGGGTAAAACCCAAAATCTGCATTAGATATTCTGCTGCATAAGAAAATCTCGTCAATTCAAGAATCTATCTTTTCATTTTCGCAACGAATCCTAGTACGGAATTTGGGTTAAATGTCAAATATTACCGTAAAAAACAAAATCTATCCCAAACACAATTGGCTTTCGAAACTGAAATGGGATTAAGACAAATACAACGTATAGAAAATGGTGAAAATAATACAGGCATTTATCACCTATATTTAATTTCAAAAGTACTTGAAATTTCTATCCATGATTTGTTTACATTTGACCAAATCATGGATTATTAATCCAATTTATTTCCCGCTAAATTCTGGTTTTCTTTTGTTCAAAAAAGCATCGGTGCCTTCTTTAAAATCTTCGGTTTCGAAGGCATAACCAAATTCATAAATTTCGCGTTGCATTCCATTTACATTTGGGCGGTGAAAATCGTTTACACAATTGATTACTTTTTTAATTGCAACCGGGCTTTTTGTAGCCACTTTGTTTAAAATTTCCCGGCATTTTGGCAACAATTCTTCCAGTGTGACCACGTGGTTTACCAAGCCATAAGCTAAAGCTTCTTGTGCACCAATGGCTTCGCCCGTCAATAACATTTCTAGGGCTTTGCCCTTGCCTGCCAATTGCACCAAACGTTGGGTGCCACCGTATCCTGGAGGTACACCCAAATTTACCTCAGGTTGACCAAATTTTGCATTCTCGGATGCTACGCGCAAATGGCAAGCCATGGCCAATTCACAGCCACCACCCAATGCAAAGCCATTTACTGCAGCAATTACTACTTTGTTGCCAGCTTCAATGGTGTTCATTACTTCGTGCCCATCAGCACTCATTTTGGTGGCTTCATCTTCATTAAAGTGTGCAAATTCGCTAATATCTGCACCCGCTGCGAAAGCTTTGGGGCCTATACCTGTAATAATAATACCGTGTATTTTACGATCCGTTTGTACAGCCTCCACAGCATCTTTTATTTCTTGCAAAGTACTTATGGTAAGTGCATTTAATTTGGGTTCGCGGTTAATGGTAATGGTTAAAATACCATCTTCGGTTTCGGTGAGAATGTTCTCGTATATTTTTGCAGTTGTCATTGATTAAAATTGTCTATTTTCTTTTACCCAATCCTGAATGTATTGGGTGATTACTTTCATTTCAGTACCTGGTGGAAACAGTCGTGCTACGCCCATTGCATTCAACTTTTCGGCATCGCCATCTGGAATAATTCCTCCACCGGTGAGCAACACATCGTTCATGCCCTTTTCTTTCATCAACGCTAAAATTCGTGGAAAGACAGTATTATGGGCGCCAGATAAAATACTTACACCTATGGCATCCACATCTTCTTGCAGCGCAGCTTGCACTACCATTTCAGGTGTTTGGCGTAATCCTGTGTAAATTACCTCCATGCCAGCGTCGCGCATGGCAGATGCTATCACTTTGGCTCCCCTATCGTGTCCATCTAAGCCCACTTTGGCAACCAATACCCTAATTGGCCTATTTGTTCCTGTGGTTTCCATTTCGGTTTGCAAATGTCGTTATTTTTTATCACTCTTCATGGCTTTTTCCATAAAGTTGCAAAAGGGAGTGGCCGCTTGGTGCACTTGCAATAAATATTCTACAAGTCCGCTGCTATTCACCTTTTTTTCCGAAAATATATGCTTTATATAAAATTGTTTGTTGTATAAAATGGGTTGTATTTCTGCCGCCATTTTTAGACTAGAATCCACTCTTTTTTGCCTTTCACCTTGCACTTCTACAAATATTTTTTTAAACGAAATTGCCCTTATAATTTGCTCAAATTGGTCGTTCTTTTTGGCAATATATTCCCTTATGTTTTTAATTGTTTCAGTATCTGGCAGATAAACACCAGCATAGAATGCACATTCTTCAGGACCAATTTCAAAATAAAAACCCGTAGGATTTAAATCTTTTTTTCCACCTGGTGAAATTATTGCACTTCGGTTTAATTTATAAGGCGATTTGTCTTTTGCAAAACGCACATCCCTGTTGATTCTGAATATGCAATCTTTGCCTTTAATATTGGCGTAGGATTTATCCAATTTTGCCATCTCAAAAAGGAGAGCATCTACCAAGTTTTCGAATGGCAATTTTACTTCTTTTTCGTAAGTTCTGCGGTTTTCGTCAAACCATTCGCGGCGGTTGTTTGCAGCAAGTTTTTTGAAAAACGTAAAAAATGCTTCGGATAAAAATTGTTTTTTCATTTTAAATAGAGATAATTCCTTCTTTGCACTCTGGTATAACATCGGAAATATTCATTTGCAAACACACATCCAAATCGCTTTCTACGTGTAAGGTTTTAAAACGCTGCACATGCGAAGCTTTCTGCAAGTATTGCGCAATATTAGGCTCTGCTTTTTCATAGAGATCCATTGCCATAAACATGGCATCGCCCAAGGGTTCAAAACTGCCCAACATTGCCTTTGCCAATGCACCAGCAAAAAGGGTGTCTTCCAGGTTAAATTTGTCTTTCCATCCGCTGCAAAAGAGCATTACATCTTTGTGGTCTTTTATTAAAACATTGGCCAAAGCCTCTAAGTTTATAAAGGATCCTATGAGCACCCTATTGGCATGTTTACACATGCGCAAAGCCCGCGTTCCATTGGTGGTGGTAAGTGCTACGTTTTTTCCTTGGATATTTTCTTTTGTGTAATCCTGGGGGGAATTTCCCAACTCAAAACCAGTTACTGTTTCTCCGCTTCTTTCTGCTGCAACCAAAAAACTATTTTTTCTAAATTGCAAGGCTTCTTGAGGATTATCAACAGGAACTATACTTTTTACTCCGTTTTCAAAAGCCACACATATGGTTGTTGTTGCCCGTAAAATATCTATAACAACCACATTTTTTTGTTCTATTCCTTGCTCGTAAAGATGAAATAATGCGGGGGTTAATATGGTTTCAATTTTTGGCATTTACTTGGGTCATTGTGTGAGATGCACCAATGGTAGCAAAAAGTTTAATAGCATCTGCAGCGGTTAAAATGGTGCTATTTATTGTTGCGTTTTCGTCTGCATTAAATTCACCCAAAACATAATTTATCTGTCGGCCTTGTGCAAATTCATTGCCTATGCCAAAACGCAAGCGTGCATAATTTTGGGTACCTAAAGTGGCATCGATGCTTCTAAATCCATTGTGACCGCCGTCTGATCCTTTCGTTTTGAGCCGTAATTTGCCGGCAGGCAATGCCAAGTCATCGGCAACTACCAACACATTTTCCAATTTGATTTTTTCTTGCTGCATCCAGTACGAAATTGCCTTTCCGCTTAAATTCATAAAAGTATCTGGTTTAAGCAATATCAAGGTTTTTCCTTTTACACTTCCTTGGGTTACCCAGCCATTTTTTTGTTTTTCCCAAACAATACCCATATCTGCGGCCAGTTTATCCAATACCTTAAACCCAATGTTGTGTCTGGTATTCTCATATTCAACACCGGGATTTCCAAGACCAGCCACAAGAAACTTCATTAATGATTTGGGTCGTTCAAATGGTAATTTTGAGGATAGACGATTACATAACGCCCTTTTTGATCTACCCAATAACCGGGAGATATTTTTTTCTCTGCAAAAAAAACATAGGCTTCTTCCAAATTCTGCCAAAATTTTAGCAATGCGGGTTTGTGGCCATAATTGGTTTTTAAATAATTCCAATTTTTTTTGTTAAAATGGCATGGGAAAATATCAATGGGAATTTTGGCATTCTTGCCTTGATAATTTTGGGCCAAAACGGTAATCCAGTATATTTCGTCTACCGTAGAATCTGTCATAGGCATGCAACCTACGCTGGCGCAACCTCCATGAATGTAAATTTCATTGCCTGGATTTTCTTTGTCGCCAAGCATCATATCACTTTCGTTAGGGTAAGCAACCTTTAAACTCAAATGAAAATTGCTGTTTGGATTGAATCTTTCTATGTAATAAAGGCCCTCTGGCACTTGCATGTCGCCAAATTTGCGCTTCGGCCCCAAATCTCCACTGCCTTTGCAGATTTTATATGTTTTTATGCGTTTATACGGACCACTCGCACTGTCGGCACCCCACAATTCAATTTCATCTTCCAATTTAAACGACCGCCAATATATAAAGCGCGGATCTTTTAAACCGCTGTCTTTGAACATTCTACGCACCTTTGCATCGCAGCGTTTTTTGGCAACTGCCACACGGTCAAAATTCAATTGTTGTTCTGCAAATGAGGTTTGGCCAAAAACATACGTTGAAACGGAAACAAGGACGAATAAAAATATACTTTTCATGAATACTGCTGCAAAATTAGGGGATAATTGTGATTTGAACTATTTAGGGCTTGCTGAAAAACACACAATCAGCTTATTAACCCTTATTTGGCTAATATTCCAAAGAAATTGATGAATATTACAATAAGCAATGAATTCGGTGCACTTTTTAATTGAAATTAACCAAATTGGATATTTCTAGGTTGCACATAATATTTTTCACCAGTCTCACCTTTGATGTTTGAAAAGGATACCTTCGGATTACTGGCTTAAATCCAATGCACACCTTACATTTTCTACAGACCCAGTTTCGTGATTCAAGCCTCAGTTTTTTGAGTGCACCGTGCTTTTCATGGCAGGGTAAATGGCACCGCTGATGCCTAAAAACAAACACAATACCAATACTTTTACAGCATCTGTCCACCGCAATTCCACAGGATAGGCAACCACAAAAGTGGAATGCGTGGTGATGATTCCAAATTTAATTTGCATCGACACAAGCAAAATACCCAAACAAATGCCAATGAAGGCACCTACCAAAGCCACCAAAACCCCTTCATTAAAAAATATTCGTTTGATTTTATTCTCTGGCATACCTACCGAATTTAGGAGTTTAATATCCCTCTTTTTTTCCAAAACCAGCATGCTTAGAGAACCTATCAAATTAAAAGTGATTAACAATAAAGCAAATGCCATAATGGCAAAAACCATCCATTTTTCGGTATTGAACATTTTATATACCGACTGGTTTTGCTCCCTTCGGTCGCGCACAGTAAATTTTGGACCCAACAATTTTTTTAAATCAGCCGCCACATTTTCTGGTTGCAATGGGTCTTTCAATTTCAATTCAATAGACGAAACTTGCCCAGCACGGTTGAACATTTCCTGCGCCCAATTTAAGGTGGTAATGACCAATTTTTGGTTCATTTCTTCCCCTGGTCTTATCATTGCACCAATGCGCAATTCTTCTTCTGTTGTTTCCATTTGCGTAACCCCAGCACTTTCTCTATCGGGCACGGTAACAGTAATTCTATTGGCTTCTTTGCCCACATTCAATTTATAGATAAGACCTTCGGCCATCCAACCCAACGGACCATAAAGGTCATCTAAAAGGGGGTCTCCAGAGACGACCAAGCTATCTATATTTACCGTTTTCAAATAGGCAGGTGCTACGCCTTTTATGGTGCCAACCAATTGCTTGTCACCCGACTTTAAAATTGCATTTTCTTCTAAACAAAAAGACGCTTCTATTACCCCTTTTGTTTTCTTAATTCTTGCCAACATTGCAGCATCGGCATCAAAAACTTTACCCGATACCACCTCTATTTTTAAATCGGGATAATAAGTGTCATACACTTGGAAAATAATTTTTTCAAACCCGTTTAAAGCAGATAACAAGGCAATCAATGCCATAGACCCCGCAGCATAACCAATGATAGAAATAAGGGTAATTAGGTTAATTGCGGAGGTGTTTTTCCGCGAAAAAAAATAACGTTTTGCTATGAAAAATGGCAATCTCAATCCTCTTTGTCAGAAATTGCTGGAGGATCGTTTTTGTGCATTTCGCTAAAAATCTTATCCATTTTGTTCATGTAGTCTAAGGTATCGTCTTCAAAAAAGGTAAGTTCCGGAATCTTTTTTATTTGATTTTTAAGTCTTTTGGCTAATTCCATTCGAATGGCACGGGCATGCAATTCAAAACTCTCCATCACATGGTCGCGTTTTTTGGTGTTGTATAAACTCACATACACTTTTATATAACCCAAATCTGGCGATGCCAACACACTGCTAATGGTAATAAACTCTCCCCCAAGCCACTCGTGGCGGTGCTGTTGAAACAATTCTCCCAAATCTCTCTGAACCTGTTTTGCAAATTTCTCTTGTCTCAGTCCCATGGGTGCAAAATACGGCAATAAAAGACTTTAATCAACAAGGCTTCTATGAAAACACAAAGTACTCTATGTAATATCCGCAATTACAATTGCAGTATCTTGCGAAAAATTATATGCCTTCAATCCTGAAATTTAAAAATATTGCTTTGGTCATGCTGGTTATTTTATTGGGTATTCAGTTCATCCGCATCGACAAATCCAATCCACCTTTAAATCCTTCAGAAGATTTTATTGCGGTTTCAAAACCACCAGAAAATGTTACACTTATATTAAAAAAAGCTTGTTACGATTGCCATAGCAATGAAACTGTTTATCCATGGTATAGCAACATTGCACCTGCGAGCTGGTGGCTAAAAAGCCATATTGATGAAGCTAGGGAAGCGCTTAATTTTAGTGAATGGACAGATTATTCTGGTAAGGAAAAAAGCAAGAAGATACATAAAGCCGCGGAAGAGGTGAAAGAAGGTGAAATGCCGCTTAGCTCTTATACTTTGATACACTTTAAAAGTAAACTAAGCGACGACGAAAAAGCAACTCTTTCAAACTATTTCCATACGCTGACATCAACAACCCCCGGCACAGAATCAGAAATGGATTAGAAATGGAATTGGCAATGGCAAATTAATAAACGCTATCCATTTTTCAAACTCCCTAAAAATAAAAAAACCCGCCCAAATTGGGCGGGTTTTTTTAGGGAGAATATTTGTTATTTATTCACAACCAGAGGAAGCTGTTTCATTCCATTGTTTGTAATTACTCTTACGTAATAAATGCCACCTGCCAAGTCATTAGCGCTAAATTCAGTGCTATGTGTACCTTTAGATTGGTTTTCATTTAGCAATGTTTTTACCAATGCGCCATTTGCGCTATAAACTGCAATTTCTACATTTTGATCTGAAAATAAAATGTAGGTTATGGTTGCAGTTGAAATGGTTGGATTTGGATAACAATTTAAGCCTGAAATAGCAATTGTTTCTTTTTCTTTGCTTCCAATGATTCCGCCATTATTTGTATTATTGCCATTGTTCAACAACGGGTTTTTACTATCGGTTTTTGCAATTCTGCTAATACCAACACCAGCAGTATACGTATAGTTTACTGCTGTAGTTCCGGAAATTGACATGCTGCCTTTTTGTTTAGTGTAGGAAGCGTAATTGATGCGGAAGTAATAGTTGCCTGGTAGCAATTCAAGCTCAGCATTGCCACTGGCATCGGTTGATCCAAAAGAGTACCACATATTGGTATAATAATCTGCCGATGCGCCCACAATTGGATTTATTCCATCGTCAATATGTTGGGTAACTTTTACAGTTTGGAAATCCACATCACCACTCGCTGAAATAGCCATGCTGCCTTTTTGCTGCGACTGATTGGCATAGGACATGCGGAAATAATAATTACCTGGAAGAAGTTCCATAATAGCTGTGCCAGATCCAGTAGTCACGCCAGTTGCAAAAGTGTGCCAGTTGTTTGTATAATATCCTAAGGATGTTGCTTCTTTGGTTCCAGTGCCTGCGGCATCTTTCAATTTTAACGTAACATTTACGGTTTGGAAATCCACATATCCACTCGTGGAAATAGCCATACTGCCTTTTTGCTGCGACTGATTGGCATAGGACATGCGGAAATAATAATTACCTGGAAGAAGTTCCATGATAGCTATTCCTGATCCATTGGTCACGCCAGTTGCAAAAGTGTACCAGTTGTTTGTATAATATCCTAGGGATGTTGCTTCTTTGGTTCCAGTGCCTGCTGCATCTTTCAATCGCAAGATTGTTTCAACCGTTTTGAAAGTAATGGTTGGGTTTGCACCTAAACTAACTATATTGATAGAGCCTTGCTGCTGTTGCTGATTGGCATAGGTCAATCTGAAATAATAATTTACTGGCAACAATTCCATATTGCATTTACCACTGGCGGTTGTTCCAGTGCCAAAAGTATTCCAATTGCTGGCATAATAACCCACACTTATGCCTTCATTGTTGTATAAAGCATTTGCACTATTTCTTAGTTCAACCACAACATTCTTTGTTTGGAAAGTAACTGTGGTGGTAGTGTTTATGTTGTAGCTGCCCAATTGTTGCTTTGCATTTGCATAGTTCATGCCGAAATAAGCATTATTTACAGTGCTCGGGAACAATACCAGTGCAATTCCGCTAGCGTTTGTATTGGCAACATTGTTTGACCATGAGGATACATATTGATCGACAACGCCACCAGATATGCCGGCACCACTGCTGTTAAGTAATTTTACAATTACAGGTTTATAGCCTAAAGTGCAGCCCGATACCACAAGGTTGGCATCTGCACCACTTATTTTAAATACATAGTTCCCTGGCAACATATAACTGTTGGTGAAACTCCAAAAATAGCCATCTACATTTCCTTTAAAGCTTATACCTGTGCCTGTGATTGTAACCAATGTGGTTTTAAAGCCAACCGTTTGGGCAGAGCCTGTTATAACCGTTGCACCCGTTTTACTGTTGTAATGGTTGTAGGTAGCAGAAAAATCATACGACTCTGGCAATAAATCCAATGCCAATATACCGTTGGTTGTATTGCCCATATTCCAGTAGTAACCATCGATGTTGCCTTTTATACTAATGTTCCCTGCTGCTCCAGCTAGAGCCACATCGTAGCAATCTGTTATTTTAACTGTGGTACGCGTAGTTCCAAAGTCTACATTTTGATTGCTTCCGCTAATGGTTGCAGTTTTTGCATTTCTTCCATGGTTGTAATCCATTTGAAAGCTATAACCCGAATTGGGTAACAAGTTCATGGTTAATACACCATTCGTTGTATTTCCCATGTTCCAATAGTAACCATCAATGTTGCCTTTTACAGCAACACCTGCATTTGGACCTGTAGTAATGACGCTGCTCAAATAATCAAGCAATCGCACACTTACACAAGTGGCTGTAAAATCTACAGTTTGGTTGCTGCCCGCAATGGCTACTCCTGTTTGTGTATTGCGACCATGATTATAATCTAATCTGATGTCGTAAGAATTCGTCAATAGGTTCAGTGTAAGCATGCTGTTGGTTGTGCTTCCCATATTCCAGAAATAACCGTCAATATTGCCTTTTATAGATACATCGCCCGCCAATACTGAGTTTGGTGCTGGCACAGGTCCGCTTACATTATAATAACTAGCTTGACTGCCTTCTAAAATTTGACGATCCGCGGTAGACATCTCAGCACCAAATGTTACTATTTCAGAAATCCAACCATCCAAACCTGTAGCCAAATCAGCGCGGCTTCCAATGTACAAAGGTTGCCCTGCATCTGAATAACTACTGCCAATTGAGGTTGAACCATTACTGCTGCCATTGTAAAAAGTATTTAGATTACCACCAGGGGTGCCTTGATATGTCCATATACCCATAGGTTCTGATGCTTTGAAGGCATTCGTATGGTCGAAGAATTTAAAACCGCTGCCATTTCCTGCAACAAATCTTGCGTTGTAGAAATCCAAAGGCGCAGGTACATTTTTGTTTACAGCACCCGTTTTGTTAACGATAGCGTTATAGGTATTATTGCTGTTTACTTTAGCAACTCCATTGTATGAAACACCTGAACTATAGGCAGTAAAGGTGCTAGTAAATAATCCATAATTCATTCCCAAAAAGCGAATTGCCGGCTGGCTATTTTGTCTTTCAACTTGGCCTGCATCAACAATTCGTGGTTGACGTGCTGTATTCGACTGACTGGCATTTCTACCATTTCCGCTTTGGTCATACCATATCGTAACAAAGCCGCTTCCTGTTCCAACAAATGTCTTTAAACTTGCCGTATCTAGATCACCATTTGCTGTGAATCCTATTTCTTGGGTTGTGTTGTCAGCGCTTCTGCGAACTTGTATTAAATTGCCAAAGTATGCTGCACTTATGCGTCTCATACTGAATGAAGCAGGCGAAGATTGGCTTATTGAGCTTAGTGGGTTTTGAGCACTTGCCATTATTCCATTGCAATTGCTTATGGTAATTTTTACACAAGCTGCCGTAAAATCTACAGCTTGGGTTGTTCCTGAAACGCTTACAGCATTTGTGTTGGTACCATGGTTATAATCCATTTTAAAACTATAGGATTCTGGCAATAGGTACATGTTTTTAATACCTGAAACGGTATTCCCCATATTCCAAAAATAGCCATCAATATTGCCTTTAAGTGCTATACTACCTGCACTACCCGTGGTAACGATGCCATTACAATTTTTTAAATTTACGGATACCAAGGTGGTTTGAATGAACGCAGAATCTGTTCCTGCTACTATGCTAAAATAGTTCCGGCCGTGATTGTAATCTACATAAAACAAATAGGTGGACCCAGATGCCAAATTTGGAATAACCAAAGCCCCATTAGTTGTGCTGCCTTGCGAATAATAATAACCTCCCACCTTCATATAAACCGATGCCGCAGCACCAGATAAGGATGAAGATCCAGTTTCGTCGAGAAGTTTAACTGTGGGACTCACTACTGAAGCATTAACAGCACCAGTTAGGTTGCGATGACAAAGCATCGAAATTCCCAGCAGTAGAATGGGAATTGATTTTTTGAAAATAGTTTTCATGTCTTTAATTAGGTATTAGTTGTAAAACGAAAGTAAAAGTATTGAATGTACTAAATTTTAACAATTTACAAACCATGGGTTTGAGTTTACGTATGGGTATTTTTAACTAAGTAGTCGCCCCTCATAAAGTCATTATTTTTACTAAGTCATGTGAAATTAGTTTGGGTGTTTGTCATCATTTTTGCCCGCTTTGCGCAAAAATAATGACAAACCCTTTTCGTAAGATGGTTAATTTCTATAAATATATGGCTCCGATAGAGCCAGAAATCTGGACTAATTTGCGGGTTTTTAACCGCCTATGCAAATTTCTTGCAAAGTAAACCACATATTTATTTAACTGTAGATTGATTACCGCTGGTTTTGCCAGCTTTATGAGGCTCGACTAAGTAAGAAATTTCAAAAAAATATGGACTTAACTCAAACCCGCCAGTGTTTTGTAAAACAAAAAAACCGCCAACATAAGTTGGCGGTTTTTTAACTGTTATTCTAAAAGATGTTTCGATTAGTGCTGTATAATGATTCTTGAATTTACCTGAGTTCCATTCATCGTCACTTTTACAAAGTAGATACCGTTAGATACTGCTGAAACATCTATGCTGCTTTGTGTTTTTGTATCCATGCTTTTTTGCAATACCAATTTGCCTTCTGCTGTATAGATCATCAAGTCAGCTTGATCCGCTTCATTGGGCCACGCTATATTCAATTGTGTTTGGCTTGGATTCGGATAGAATGTAATCGCAGATGGTACATAAATGCTCAATTTGGCAACTACTGTTTTGCTCGCCTCTTTGTGCGATTCTAGGTCTACTATAACCAAACGGTAGTAATAATTTTTGTTCGCCACTACCCCTAAATCATTATAAGAATACCTGCGTTCTGTAGTAGAATTGCCGGCTGCATTTACCCTGCCAATGGTCACAAACTCTCGGCCGTTTTCGCTGCGTTGCACATCAAAATATCCTGAATTGGTTTCGCTGGCTGTTGCCCATTTTACCTGTATAAATTTATTGTGAACACCTTCAGCCGCCAAATACAACAATTCTACCGGCAATGGGGTTAGACCCAAAGGACCGGCTCCTCCGCCACCTCCTGAAAATCCACTTACCAAAAACTGTGCATAATAGTTGTTTAAGGATGGGTTACCCAGCACCCATGTTGAATCTGTTGGTACCGAATTATACGCTAAAATTTTAACATCCGCTTGAGCCAACGTGGCTACCGCGGCATGGGCAGGTTTGGCAATGTTGGTTACTTTCCAGAATGTCATATCATCGGGTCCAAAAATGCCGGGAAGCGAATTGGCCACCAACGTATTGCTAACATTCGTTACGTCAGTGCTGTTGAAATAATAACGCACACTCACTTTGGAAATGGGTTGTGTGGTTGGTGCTACATTCCATGTGCGATTCATAGCTGCGTATCCAAATGTGTTGCCTACAAAACCTGTACTTTGGGGATAGAAAATAGCGCCTGTGCTGTTTATTTTCAAGGATATTCCATTCTCTGGAATTACAGCGCCAGTACCACCCAATTTTAGAGAAAGTAGTAATTTTCCTTGGCAATCGCAATAATGCGTAAATCCGCTTACTGGGCTAGTATAACTCATATTAGACGTAAATGTACCAACTGCCGTGGCAACGGTACTGTTGCTGTCGCACTGGTTGGCGCAGCTTACCCCTGAAGTAACTGCACCAGGGCTGATCCAGTTGGAAGTAGCGCCCGTGAGGGCAAAGTTGGTTAATGTGCCATTGATGACTGAAGCACTTGCATCTGTTGCTGTAACAACGGTAGGATTGCTGCCACTGGCCAATCCCTGGTTGTAATGATAATTCAACACCAGTTTGTTGTAATTGGTAGAGATTTCACAGTTCCTACGCGTACTAATTTCGCTTACACAGAGTTCTTTAGCCCAAATGCGGGTTTCGTCAATTTCTCCAAACAAATACTCTGCAGGTCCTCCGCCGTAGGTCCAATATCCACCAATTCTTGCTGTATAGCTATTGGTAATATCGCCAGATGCGATGGTGGTATTCTGGAGTTGGTTTCCTCCATAGTCTACACCATCAATAAAAATGTGCAAACCGGCTGAGGTGTTAGAGCCGTCATAAGTGGCTGCAATATGATGCCAAGTATTGTCACGAATATCTGTAGGGAAGTTTGACCGAAGCCACATGTTCTGTGAAGCATTGCTATAGTTACCCAGAAGGTAGAATTCAATTTTCCCATCTCTTCCTGCGCCGTTGGTGCATTGTAGACCCCATCCTGCCGGGTTGGTTGAACCTTGTTTGCATACAATCTGTTGGTCCTGTGTGGCTCCGCTGGTAAACTTGACCCAAGTTTCTAAAGAGAAAGGGGTAGTCTTTGTAAAATTGTAAACGGCAGGATTCCCTAAATCTATGTAGTCGTCAACCCCGTCCATGTTCAGTGCAGCACCAGCAGTGGCTCCATTGCCCTGAATGGTAAAATCATACGTTGCTTCATCACAATCGTCGCTTAAAATATTCAAAGTTGTTGTTTTAATGCCTGTACTAGTTGGCGTAAATGTTACTGTAATTGTGGCGCTTGCAGAAGGAGCAATAGGCCCTGATGGGGCAATGCTACCCACGGCAAACATGGCTGCGTTGCCGCCGCTAACACTAGCGCTGCTAATGGTAAGTGCAGAAACACCCAAGTTCTCAATGGTATAGGTTCTGGCAAAGGGCGTATTTAAACCTACACTGCCAAAATCTGAGTGATCTGCTGATGCTGGTGTTATATCTCCATCCAATATGGATACGGCATTTCCTTTTACATTTATTTCTGGGCCATATACGCCGCAGGAAATCCCAGAAATTACAGCTGGATCACCCACCCAATTTGAAGTACTACCTGACAATGCAAAGTTGTTTAAAGTTCCAGTATTGCTATTGCCACTTGCATCTGTTAAACTGGTAATTGCTCCATTTGAACCCTCAGCGATGCCTTGGTTAAAATGGTAATTGGACAATAAGCCGTTGCCTGTTGTTGCAATCTCGCAATTCATGTTGTTTTGAATTTCTCCTTGGCACAATACACGATTCCAAATGCGAACCTCGTCGATGTTCGATGTGCTAAACCCTTGTCCATCATCTATCCACCCACCTATGGTTAAAACTTTCGCGTTGTTGTTGTTTATGGTTCCTGTTAAAGATGAAGAACCAACGAGGACCCCATTGACATACATTTTATGTGCCCCAGATTGGTAAGTTATGGCAATATGATTCCAAACTCCATCGCCTGGTGCTGCTGCACTTGTAATGGCAGTTGTGTTAAATGTATAAGGATTCCAAATAATTTTTGCGGTCGCTGGGTTTGAGCCGTCTAAGGCGATTAATTGGTTTGTAAAAACACCATCACTTTGCCTAGCTAACACAGCGCCCCATTGATTTCCATAACCCTGATCCTGGGTACCAGACCATTTAACCCACATTTCTATGGTGCCGGACTGTAGGTTGTTTAATCCGCCGCCTGCAGGAACAGAAACGTAGTCGTTGCCACCCACAAAGTTTAAAGCAGACCCTGGAAAATTGAGCCCGCCTGTTACATTTGCCAATGCAAAGGGACTGAAAGTTGTAAAATTGATGGATGATGTGATACTGCCGCTTCCGTTGGCTGTGCCTGTGCCGCCTAAATCTGTCCATGCTGCGCCACTCCCCTTTACCAGTCTTAAGTTTGTGTTATCGGTTACCCCATCATCATTTCCATAATGAGCCTTCACACTTGCAGCCGTTATATTACCTGCCGATGATCTGTCTATTTGCCAATAACGGACTGGTGATACCTTGTCTGTGCCGGCAGCCAAAGTTAATCCTAGGGATTGGGCACTTGCTGTTTTTACTTCACCTGTATATTCAAAGTCTGTGGCTACATTGTGTGTTACGTTTAAATATATCTGGCGATACTGGCCCAAAGCCCCTATGGGGAAAAATACATTGCTACTAACGCCATTAAAACCAATGATTCTCACCATTGGGCCATTTACGTGGCTAGTGGTGCTTCCACCTAAAACATTTACAGCATCATCTACTTTTAATAGATTGCTGGATGTGGTGTTGATTTTGCCTCCAATAAAGTCAATGCTTTGGCCAGTTCCGTTTAAGACACACACTGAAGACAATGTTATGCCATTGCCCGTTTTGTTAACAACAATAGGCGCATCAAACAAATCTGTCGCGCCTGTTAAATCAAAGTTCTGTGCGCTGCTGCCTTTAAAAATCAATCTTCCCGTTCCACCATCAAAGGCAGAACCTACAGTTACATTGCCACCGGCTTCTAGCATTACATTGCAAATGCCATCTGTATAGATCAAATTATTCACAACATCTATTGTGTCGCC
>Ga0105048_10002210_pt1 | contig 31426 bp, 30 predicted proteins | sample MAT05_FD_78382 | JGI IMG/M metagenome (GOLD analysis project Ga0105048, IMG submission 78382) | Freshwater microbial communities from Lake Fryxell liftoff mats and glacier meltwater in Antarctica - MAT-05 | ecosystem: Environmental > Aquatic > Freshwater > Ice > Liftoff microbial mat | place... | reverse complement strand
TAGTGCCGCGCACGCAGATACATTAGCCCCGTCGTCACGTCGAACGGTTCGCCCGTGAAGCCGTAGTCCGTCTGGCTCATCGCCCCGGCGAACAGGTTCCCGAACGGGTCGAAGTGCCGATGTTCCAGCACGCCCGCCGCGCTGCTCACCACCCCGCGCACTGAACCCAGTCCGTCGGCGAGCAGCCATTCCCAGTTCGCGGACGAGTCTTTCTGCGCCAACAGTCCACTTACTCAGATTATACGCGAAATTCGTCGTCGTCGGGCTGCCCGCGCCGATCGTGACCGTCTCGCTGGTGCGGTTGCCCGCTGGGTCGTAGTCCGCTTCAACAATAATATTCCGGTCGTCCTCGTCCCTTCCGTTCCAACGGCAGAGACTCTTTCAATTTCTCCCATTGTCCATCCGTTAAATCACTGGTGTAACGCTTCGCTTTATGCGACACTTTCTTATCCTGTTCGGTTTTGAATGTTTGGCTGGCACCTTCATTCTGGCGAACAGAAACATTCAGATGGTTTCTTAGGCGGTGCTGGACGCTTCATGAGTGTGGAGATGCAAATGCGCTACGCGATCGTAGACCTGGAAGCCACCTGCTGGCTCAACAACAAAGACAATACCCGCATGGAGACGATCGAGATCGGCGCCCTGCTGCTGCCCGACTCGCTGACCCTGCCCGCGCCGGAATACCAGCGCTTCATCCGCCCGCAGGTCAACCCACAGTTGAGCGACTTTTGCACGCAGCTCACCACCATCACCCAGGCGGACGTGGATGCCGCCGCGACCTTCGACGTGGTATTCCCGGAGTTTGTCGCCTGGGTCGGGGTCGATCAGGGCGAACCAGTCACATTCTGCTCGTGGGGCAGCTACGATTACAAGCAGCTCAAGCTCGACTGCGCGCGCTGGGGCACCGCATTTCCGACGGCGTTCGAGACGCCGCTGAACCTGAAAAAGCTGTTCAAGCAGTTTCACAAAGAGCGCCCCGGCATGAAGGACGCGCTGGCGATCCTGGGCTTGACGCTGGAGGGCACGCACCATCGTGGCATCGACGACGCCCGCAACATCGCCCGGATCGCGCAGGACCTGCTGACGCGGCTGCGCGACAGGCAAGCCGAGCGCGCGCTGCCCCCTGCCCCCGGCGGTGCCGCCTGACGATCCCCCTACGCCATGAGGCGGGCGGGCGATCCTATGCTGTACACCCGATCGCCGTGTCCCTATAATCGAGACGTGACTCGACAGAGAATGACGCGACCTTGACCGATAACCTCAGCGATACTCAGCCCATCAGAGCCTTTTCCGATGACGCGCTCACCCCGACGATCGATCCTGAACGGGACGAACGGCGCGGACGCGGCTGTCTGCCACAGGTGGCGATCGGCGGCGGACTGCTGCTGCTGGCGACCGCGATCGTGGCGCTGGCGGGCTTGGCGGGCTGGACGAACGGGCAGCGCGAGGCGAATCGGCTGATCGCGGCGACACGCGGCGCCGCCATCGACGCGCAGCTGCGCGACATCCCGGCGGATGTGGCGAGCCGCAATCTGGTGATGTTCGACGCGCGGCTGCGCTGGCTGGCGACACAGACTCCCGGCGTCGCGGCGCTGCCCGACCTGATCCTGACCGCGACCGCGCTGTACATGAACAATCTGCCGACCGCGACGCCGACGATCACCCCGACCATGCTGCCGAGCGCGACTCCCGAAAGCGCGCAAGCGGTGGTGCCCACGCCCGCGAACGGACAGTACGACCTGCCGACGATCTTCGCCCAGGCGCAGTCGGCACTGGCGACGGCGCAGTATCAGGACGCGATCGCGCTGCTGGATGTGGTGATCGCCGTCGATCCCACCTTTCAGACGGGACAGGTGCGCGCCGCTCTGTCGCAGGCGCTCAACGCCTACGCCCGCGACCTGTACAACGGCGGTCAGCCCGCAGCGGCGAATCTGCTCGTCAGCCGCGCCGAGGAATACGGCACGCTGGCGGAGGGTCTCAGCTTCGAGCGCTACGCCGCCGAGCTGTATCTGACGGCGCGCGCGGGGGTCAGCACGGGCAGCCAGACGGCGCTCAACGCGCTCAACGAGCTACTGGGCTTGGGCGCGGCGGGGCGTTATTACAGCGAGGCACAGACGCTGCTGTACAACGCCTATGTGCGGCGCGGCGATGCCTATGTCGGTCAGGGCAATCCGTGCGGCGCGATCGGGGAATATCAGCGCGCGCTCGGCGTGTTCGCGTCGGGGTCTGCGAACGGCAAGTATGCGGCTGCGGAGGCGTCGTGCGCGGCGCTGGCGCTGGCGACGCTCGATCCCAACTTCATGCTGACGCCCGGAGCGGTCGCGCCGATCGGCGTGCCAGGGGCGTGAGGGCGGCGATCTCATGAACGCGGTGGTCCGGCGTATAATCGATGCAAAGGGATGGGAGATTGTGCGATGCCAGACCGTGTAAAAGCCGTATACCGTGAGGGACAGATCGTCTTGTTAGAAGCCGCCGATCTGAAAGAAGGCGATGAGATCGAGGTGATAGTGCCCACGCATCGGGAACGCCTGCGCGCCGCGATGAGCGATATCCTGATGACACCCAAGCCGCCTCAAAATCCCGTCGATGAAGAAATGCTCTTCCGACTCATCGATGAAGGTTTTCGCGGACAGAAGCCGTTGTCTGAAGACATCATCGAAGCGAGGCGGACTGGCCCATGAGCAACTATTATCTCGATAGCAGCGCATTGGTCGTAGGGACGCATAACAATGCGTCCGTTGCCTGCCTCATCAGGGTTTGACACGCCAAACCTCTGCACGTCATTTTTAATTAGTTTCTCCATCAGCACCCGAACGGCGTCGTGATATTGAATGTTGTCCCGACATCGTACAGATCGTAGCGCAGGCTGACATCGCCGCTCACCGGGAGCTGCCCGTCGAACAGGATCACGTTTTCGACCTGTAAATTGAGATAGTAACGCACGACGGCGCCATGCTCTGGCGCGATCCACAATTCTCCCCCCGCCAGCATGATCCTCCCATCCGCACCAGGACGCAGCGACGGCAGCAGCAGATCGTCCGCCGTGAAGGTGTACAGAAACACGGTCGCGCCGTTGATCACCGCCTGGCGTCCCCCCGGAGTCGCCGCAGTCACCCCGCCGATCAGATCGCCCGCGCGCAGATCCGCCGCCGTCACCGCGTCGCCGCGCGCCCCGACCAGACACGCCCCATCGCGCACCAGAAACGTATCGGGTCCCAGGCGCACCGCTTCGTAGGCGCTGCCCTCCCCCGTGCCGATCAGGTCGCCGTCGGTGCGGAACAGCACTCGACGTGCCGAGGATAACTGGCTGAACGAGACTTCGGCGGTCGCGGATGCCTGGGTGGAGCGCGGCGTACCGGAAAATGTCCCGGTGAAGTCGAGCTGCACGATGTAGCGCCAGCCGGAAAGCTCATTCAGGCGATGATCGATCTGGTCGAAAGCCGTCAAAACGCGATCGAAAGGCGCAGGCGGCGCGTTTTGCGTCAGCGGCAGTGCGGTCTGCATCATCTCGATCGATGCCGCCGTCGGCAGGTCTTCAGGGCGCAAGCCGCGCTCGGTGTTGCACGACACCAGCAGCAAAATAATCACGGGCATGATGCGGCGTAATTTATTCAATCGTTCCACCCATACAGCGTATAGCGCACGCCGTCCGTCCAGACCGGGGTCATGCGCGACTCGATCGCGGTCACGAACGACTCGTCCAGCGCACGATCACGCGAAAATTCCAGATAGGTGCGATAGCCCGCGTCGAAAAAGAGCAGATAGTCATCACCCGACTCCCGGTACGACGCGAATACGTCATCAGCCGTCGATCCCTCCAGCAGGGGGCGCAGCCAGTGATCGAACACCATATCGGCGCGACAGGTCACCGTCGCCGGGCACAGATAGCCGCGCGGCTCCCACATCAGGCGCACACGCGACCCGGCGGGCAGATTTTTCATGGCGTTGGCATACGCGCCGGTGTTGGCGTACAGGTACTCGTCGAGCGACACCTGACCGAGCAGGTAGGCGGCGGTACGCTCGCGCACGACCGTCGTCATGGCGTCGATGATCGTCAGCGCCATCGTGATCATGAACAGAATTCGCACGATGAAGGCGATCATGATCGGCTTGTCCGGCAGCCGCCACACACCGACGAATGCCAGCGCGCCCGCCGCCGCAAACGCGGGCAGCGCCATGATCATCAGCCGGGTCTGCACGCCGATCCCGCTCACCGATCCCACCAGCGCCCACACCCCCCACAAGACGCCGACGGCGATCAGCGCGATGCGACCGAGTCGGCGTTCCGGCGGGTGCAGCCCGCGCCACACCAGCGGCAGCGCGGCGAAGCTGGTCAGCAGCCAGCCGCCCGCCGTGAAGCCGTAGCTATCGACGCGATCCTGTCCGAACACGGTCGCGGCAAAGGGCAGGATCGGCAGTTGCCACGCCCATCCGCGCGCGATGAAATTGTTGAACGGAAAGGTAAAGGCATAGTTCCGCCCGGCGTCCCACTCCAGCCCGCCGAACAGCAGCGGATAGATCGGGTTGCCATACAGGAAAATTCCCTTGATCGCCCAGGGCGCGAACGCGATCAGCGCGGCGATCGCCATGATCAGCCCATGCCGGATGGCACGGCGCGGCTCGGTCGCCAGCACCACCGCGCCCATGACCAGCGCCAGCGCCCCGGCGTTGTACTTCACCCCGGCGGCAAGCCCGGCGACCGCGCCCATAACCACGATCCAGCCCGCGCCTCGCCCTTCATCCCATGCCGACAGCGCGATCAGCGCCAGCGCACCGTAGAGCAGCGTACCGAGGTCGATGTATGCCCATCCGAACAGTGCCCACAGGCTGTAGGCGCTCATCAGCAGCAGGGCAGCCGTCCAGCCAGCCCAGCGTCCGGCGTGGCGGCGTACCAGCCCGCTCACACCGAGCAGCGCGACCAGCCCGATCCCGAAATGCAGCGGCGCGGCGGCGGTGTCGCGTCCAAACAACCCGATCGCATAACCGTAGAGTATCTCGACATTCTGCGAAAAACCGAGATAAAAGTTGTCCGGGTATGCCAGGATCGCGCCGTCACGCAGATGCCGTGTCGGGGCGATCAGGTGATAGGTCAGCGAGTCCCAGTGGGTGGGCGGCGCGAATGCGACCGTCAGCGCCAGCAGCAGCAGCAGCGCGATCGATGCCAGCGCGAATGCCTCCCATCCCGATCCCACCCGGATCGAGGCGGCGATCGCCGTCCAGCGGGTCAGCGTCGCGCCGACTCGTATCCGCAGCAGCACGGCGACGAGCGCCACCGCGCCCCACAGCAGCTCGACGCGGTACAGCCCGATCAGCCCGATGACCGCGCCGAACAGCGCCATCGCGCCCAAGCCGATCCCGGTCTCCAGTGCGACTGCCTCCAGCCGCGACAGCCGATCGCGTTTCAGCGGCGCGGCGCGATCGAGCTGGTCGAGCAGCCAGGCGCCGATCGCCCCAGCGATCACGAACAGCGCGCCGACGGTCAGCGCATCCAGCAGCACACCGCCGATCCGCACTGCCGCCGGGGGGATACTGCCCGGCTCGATCCCGAACGGACGATGTGTCCAGAAGTAACCTGCCAGCACGATCGCCATGCCGATGAAGATCGCCAGCCCGCGCGCCAGCGCCTTTCGAGTCTCGATCATATCAGCGGCGACTGCGTGGGCAGACCGGGACGACGCGGGTACAGCGGCGGCGTCGGGGCGATCTTCTCGACGATCACCAGATGATGCGCCCCCTCGACGCCAGGCAGGTCGAACGATTCGATCGCGTGCAGCCGTCCGCCCAGGATTTCCAGCGCGCGGCGTGCAGAAGCGCTTTCCTCGTGTGCGCTGGTGCCCTTCATCGCGATCGCCAGCCCGCCGACCTTCACCAGCGGCAGCAGGTATTCCAGCAGGATCGGCATTCGCGCCACTGCCCGTGCCACCGCGACATCGTAGTGCGCGCGGTGGGCGGGGTCTTGTCCTGCTTCCTCGGCGCGGGCGTTGGCAAAGGTCACGCCGTCCAGCCCCAGCAGATCGATCAGATGTTTCAGAAAGGCGATCTTCTTGCCTGTCGCTTCTAACAGCGTCACGCGCAGATCGGGACGGACGATGCGCAGCGGCACCCCCGGAAACCCGGCGCCGCTGCCCACATCAATCACGGTAGCACCCGCGCGATCGGGCAGCGATGCCAGCAGCGTCAGCGAGTCCAGATAATGCCGCACGACGACTGCGCCCGGTTCCGTGATGGCGGTCAGATTGGTGTGCACGTTCCACGTCGCCAGTTCGTCGGTGTAGCGCGCGAATAACGCCTCCTGATCGGGCGTGAGCGCGAGTCCGAACAGGTCGGCGGCGGCGGCGGCGAGGGTCATGGGCGGCTAGTTGCTGTTGATGTTATGCACAGGGCCCGTCGTCGGGAAGTACAACCCGGTGTAGTTAACCGAGCTGTCGGTCGGGTTGCGCAGCACGTCAAAATTGCAGATGTTGTTCTGAAACGGACGCGCGGTGCCAGGACCATAATCGTCGTAGCCATCGTTGACGGCGGCGCGCCAGTTGAGCGAGTAGCCGACTTCGTAATGCCCCGGACGCAGATTGCCGACATTGGCGCTGTAGAACACATAGATATTGCCGTCGCGCTCGATCGGTTCGCTGCGGGTGGTCATCGGCAGGTCGGCGGTATTGAACGTGACGCGGTAAATGGCATTATCGAGGTGCTGCTGCATGTCCTCGATCGTCGCCGTGTACCACGACCAGAAAATCGTCACGCTGTCGTTGTCGTAGACCAAGCCCGGCTCCGCCAATGGGAAGGCGTCACATTCAGCGAAGATCAGCCCCGGCGTATCGGAGCGGTAGCGATCGGTCTGACGCGCGCCGATCACGACCTGGGCTTCGGTGAGCAGATTGGGGTTGAGCGTGCTGCCGTTGGGCGCCAGGATGGCGGTATTGATGCCATAGAGCGTGCCCGCTGTCGCTGTGTTGGTGGTCTCGCTGGCAGATGCCCCCGTGTCGGTGCTGGTGGCGGCGGTGAACTGTGGCGTGGCACAGCCGTCCTGAAGGTCGTTGACCACGAACTCGAAGTCGATGCGACTGCTGTCGGTCTCGCGCGCCACCGAGATATTGGCGCTGCCCGTCTGACCGACCGGGACACTGCCGCCGGTGTAGGTCACGGTGTCACTGACGGCGAATTCGCCCGCGACCGGGATTTGACGCACGCCGGTGAGCGCGGTGCCGGTGGCGGAGCCGCCAGCAAAGACCTGATAGTACACGTCGAAATTGACCAGCATCGTCCCACTGACATTGACGATCGCCTGATTGTCGCAGATCACCAGAAAGGCGGTGGCGGCGTTGCTCGGACCCGTCACCGTCGCGGTGGCGGTGGGGGTGGTCTGTCCTGCGACCGGAAGCGTGAGCGTCAGCGCCGCCGCGATCAGCAGCAGCGACGCGAGAATGAGCGGTTTACGGAAATTCATGGTCAGGTTTTCCTTAATATGATCAAACCCGTCGTTATGATAGCGCAAAATGGCGCGTTGCACGACGGTACGGGCTTACGGGTCACCCCGACCGTATTCGCCAGACATGCGCCCAACCGTCTGCTTCATCTTCACACACAGACGTTCACACACAGACGCACCCTCAGCGCACCGTGAAATTACACGTCCCGGTCTCCAGGGGCGTCCCGGTGCCAGGCCCGAACTGCTGCACCCCATCGGAAATGGCGCGCGTCCAGGTGACGGTATAGGTGATGGTGTGATCCCCGCGTGACAGCGGACCCGCCGGGACATACCAGTACGCGACGAACTGACCATTGGTCTGCTCGCGGATCGACCCGACAAACCCTCGGTATGCCAGTACCGTCCCATCGAGGCGCACATCGTAGACCGCCGCGTCGATGTGATCCTGCACCTGCGCGCGTGTACCAGCGAACCATGCCCAAAAGACCTCGATGGTCGATCCAGCGGCGAGATCGGTCGGCGCGGGCGATCCGAAGCTGCGGTTGTCGCAGTATGCCAGCACGTCGGCGCCGCGCTGGGTCGAGACGGTGCCGGCTGGCAGCGGCGTCGCGGTGTTGGACAGGATGGGACCGCCCGTCGGACCGCCCAGATTGGGCAGCGTCGGACGCGGCGCGGCGATCCCCCCGCCCGCCAGCGCGGTCGCGGTCTGGTTGATCGCCTCGATATTGGGAAGCTGCAGGCTGGCGATGGCGGTGGCAGCGTTGAGCGCGGTGCTGACGGGCGTACCCGGCTGCGGCGTCCCGGCTGACCCTGGGGCGACCCCGGTCGGCGTCGCGGCGGAGATCGAGCGCGGCGGCGTCGGTGTGATCGTCCCGCCGCCAAAGAGCGCGGTCGGCAGCGGCGTCCCTTGTGCCATCAGCGTCAGGTCTGGCGACGGCGTGAGCGACGGGAACGGCGTCGGCGTCGGCTCCAGCCGCACCAGGGCGCTGCTCACCCAGCCCTCGCGTCCGTCTTCCATACGGATATTCAACCAGGCGCCATCGGTGTTTTGTCCCAGTATCTCCAGTCGGGTGGCAGGGCGCATGACCTCGATGGTGTCAAAATTGACGCCGGGTCCCGATCTGACATTGATCGACTGGATCGAGTTGACACTGCCCCGGATGGGCGGGGTGACCGTCGGCGTCGGCGTGTTTGACGGCGTGGGCGGGATCACGGTCGGCGCGGGGGTAAAGGTCTCGGACGGCAGCGGCGTGCGTGATGGGATCGGTGTGGCGGTGAAGCGCGGCGTCTGGCTGACGATCGGCGCCAGGGTCGCGGTCGGTGGCAGTGCCTCCGCCACCTGGTCGCTGGTATCGCACGACGCCAGCACCAGCACGAACGCGGACAGCAAGAGCAGGACGAGTAGTCGTTTCATCGGTCAGGCACGTTCCATGTCTGATCTGAAAATTGATGTTTATGCGATCAGGATAGCAGTAAACACGGCATGACGCAAAACAGCGGCGCCCATCGCGCGTCGCATCGCAGGGACGCATAACAATGCGTCCGCACCCCTCAAGCCTTAAATAAGCGTTCCCATAAGTTCGTTTGACATTGTGCCACGACGATCATACACTGAATTACATCGCGCGTTATGAACGGCGCGCCGACCTATTCAGCTTTGGCTGAGGAGAAAAACTCGATGAATCGTCTTTTCCGTGCTGGTTTTGCGTTGATGCTGCTGGCTGCATTGCTGGTGATCGCCCCGGCTGCCTTTGCTCAGGACACCACATTGGGCTTGAGCGATGCCGACTTTGCTGCCTGGAGCGCCGCCAATGAGAACAGCGCCGCGTTTGAGACGCTCTCCCTGAATTTTACCAGCACTCTGAACGTTGCCGGTCTGGGCGAAAGCCCCATCACCTGGGACCTGACGGGCGCCACGCAGATCGGTGTCGAGGGCACCTTTGGACTCCTGGTCACCGGAGAATTCAACGACGGCACTCAGACGCTCCCGGTCAACTTTGAAGTGCGTCTGGTCGGGGACATGCTCTACATCAATGCCGACGGCAGTGAGTGGATGGGCGGCAAGACCGAGGACGCGCTGGGCAGCTTTGCCGAGGGCGCGGGCATCGACCCGGCAGCACTGGCGAGTGGCGACCTCAGCGGCATCATGGGCGCTGGTGGCGCCGATGCGATGGGCGCGATGGCAGGTCTGTCGAGCCTGAACCCGTCCGATTTTGTCGCCGTGACGCGCGACGGCTCCACCTTCAGGACCGAAGTCAGCATTTCCGACCTGCTCCAGAGTCCGGCGATCGCTGGTATACTGGGCGGCGCGATGGGCGGCGGCGCTGAGATGACCGAAGCCGAAACGCAGCAGATGGGCATGATGATGAGCATGATGTTCGCTGAAGCCGCGTTGAGCTACACCCAGACGATCGACAGCGAGACCAACCGCGTCGAAGGCGGTCTGCTGGAAATCAATCTGCCCCTGAGCGCGTTGGGCATGGGCGAAGGCGCGGCTGTCGCGCTGACGCTGGATATGAACACGCTCACCTACAACGAGGCGCTCAGCGTCGAAGCTCCGGCAGAATTCACCGAAATGACCGCCGAAGCGATGATGGGCAGCTAGACCAGACCGACGGATTTGGCACGCCAAACCCCTGAATGACAGAGGCGGAGGAGACATCCTCCGCCTTTTTATTTGCCCGCAAATATTATTGACACATTTTTGACCTTACCTACCGCGATTAGGGTGTAGGATCGAGCGGCATGACCAATAATCTGACACTGTAGCCGAAGGTTGCCTCAAGGAGGCGTGGATCGTGATCGAATCTCTTTTGCCATTTGTCCTGGTAATCGTTGTGATCGGGCTGCTGGTAGCCCTGCTGCCAGGACTGGTCGTCGGGCTGGTAATCGTGGGCGAACGCCAGGTCGGTGTGGTGGTGCGGCGCTTCAGCTTCAGCGGAAAGTCGCTGCCAAAGGGGCGTCTGGTGGCATTGAATGGCGAGCCAGGCTATCAGGCAGATACGCTCGCCCCTGGCTGGCATCTGGGCTACTGGACGTGGATGTACAACGTCATCCGTGTGCCCGTGACGGACGTGCCCCAGGGCGAGATCGCGCTGGTGGTGGCGGCGGACGGCGCCTCGGTGCCGCCAGAGCGCATCCTCGGCAAGATTGTGGACAGCGAAAATTATCAGGACGCGCGCAAATTCCTGATCAACGGCGGCGAAAAAGGACGGCAGCTCAATATTCTGACGGCGGGCACCTATCGCATCAATACCGCGCTGTTCAACGTGATCACCACCTCCACTGCCGGACAAAATGGCATGGATCCCAAAGACCTGCAGGTCTACTCGATCAAGCCGGATCAGGTCGGCATCGTCACCACGCTGGACGGCAAGGCGATCCACGAGGGCGAGATCGCCGCGCTCTATCTGCCCGGACACGACAATTTTCAGAATGCCCAGGCTTTTATGAGCGCGGGCGGACAGCGCGGCTTGCAGGAACAGATTCTACTCAGCGGCTCGTGGAACCTGAATCCCTGGTTCGTGCGCATCGAGCAGGTGCCCATGACCGAGGTGGCGATCGGCTATGTCGCGGTGGTGATTTCGTTCATCGGCAAGGCACATGAGGACATCAGCGGCACCGATTTCAAGCATGGCGATCTGGTCAATGTCGGTCATAAAGGCGTGTGGGCGACCCCGCTCTATCCCGGTAAGCACCCGTTGAACACGCGCGTGCTGCGCGTCGAGCTGGTGCCGACCACCAATATCGTGCTGAATTGGGCAGATCGCACCGAGATTCACGGCTACGACAGCCGCCTGGACGCGATCACCGTGCGCAGCCGCGACGGCTTCGCCTTTAGCCTGGAGATCGCCCAGGTCATCCATATCGGCGCGCTGGAAGCGTCGCGCGTGATCAGCCGCGTCGGCAGTATGCAGAACCTGGTCGATCATGTGCTGGAGCCGACCGTCGCCAACTATTTCCGCAACGCGGCGCAGAATTACAGCCTGCTCGACTTTCTGATCACGCGCAGCGAGCGCCAGGTCGATGCTGCCGTACACGTCACCAAGGCGCTGCGCGCCTATGACGTGGAGGCGATCGATACCCTGCTCGGTGACATCATCCCGCCGCCACAGCTCATGGCGACTCTGACCGACCGCAAGCTGGCGGAAGAGCAAAAGAAGACCTACGAAGTGCAGGAGATGGCGCAGGTACAGCGTCAGCAGCTCGTGCGTCAGACGGAAATGGCGAATATCCAGGAACAGATCGTCAAGAGCGAGCAAGGCGTCAATATCGCGGAGCTGCTGGCGAACGCCGCGATCAAGCAGGCGAGCGGTGAAGCCGAGTCGATCCGGCTGCGCGCCAGCGGTGAAGCCGAGGCGATCCGCGCGCGCGGTGAAGCGCAGGCATCCGCCCATCAACTGGGCGCGGCTGCGATGGGGGCGCAGGGCTACACCGCCTTGCAGTTGATGCAGCAGGTGGGTATCAACGGCATCCGTATCATCCCCGACGTGTTGGTCGGCGGCGGCGGCGCCAATGGCGGTGGCAGCATGGTCGAGGCGCTGCTCGGCGTGGTTTTGAGCAACCAATTGGCGCCACATGCGCTAAAATCAGCAGCAGACACGGATGTGATCGTCAAGAAAGACGATGAAGGACAGGCGTAATGCAGGGTATTCAACGCATTGGCAAGGCTGGACGCGCGGGGCACACGCTGATAGTGTGCCTGCTGGCGCTGTGGACGCTGATCGGATCGAGTGGACGCGCGGCGGCACAGGATAATACGCCGCTGCGCGCGGAACCGCTGCGGCTGGAGACATTCGTCGGTGACGTGCCGTTCGCCGGGACGTATGTGCAGACCTTCGAGGCGATCGCCGGGGACACGCTCACCATCACCGCGCGGGCGGTCAGCCGCGACTTTGACCCGCGCCTGACCGTGCGCACGATCGATGGGGCGTTCATCGGCGGCAACGATGACAACCCGATTCCCGATCCGACACTGACGGCGAAAGATTCGCGCCTGATCGGGTTGGTCGTCCCGGCTGACGGCAGCTATACCATCGAGGTGAGTGGGCTGAACGCCGTCGGCGGTGGGATCGAGGTCACGCTGCGCTGGACGGTCGATCAGGCGTTCGAGGTCACGCGCGAACGGGCGTTGGCGGCGGCGTTTGCCGATCCGATCAGCGCCGATATGCAGGTGGTCAAGGTTGGATCATGGGATCGCTATACCCATGTCCTCGACGCCACTCGCGGCGATGTCTATTCGTTCTACGCGCGCGGACTGAGCGGCGATATCGATACACGCATGGCGCTCTACTACGAGGATACCCTGCTGATCGACGCCAACGACGATCACGGATCGTCCGATGTCTCGATGGGGTCGGGCGATGCCAGGCTGCTCAATGTGATGATGCCCAGGGACGGACGCTATTACGTCGAGGTGCGCGGGTATGAAGCCACAACCGGGGATGTCTCGTTCACGGTCGAGCTGGTGGCGCGCGGCGCGCTGGTGTATCCGGGTACGGACACACAGTTCGAGGGGACGATCGAGGTCGATGCACAGGTGACGCACACGTTCGAGGCGCGCGTTGGCGATTATGTCACGCTGACGGCTGCGGCGCACGACCCCCTGCTCGACCCGATCATCACCTTGATCGATCCCGATGGGGAGCGCATGATCGACAACGACAATCATGGCTACAACGATGCCGACATCGATTTTTTTGATGCGCGCATCAAGAACGTGTTGATCCAGCAGTCGGGTATATACACGGTCGAGGTCGCGTCGGCGCGCGGCGGTGAAGGGGCGTACACGCTGACGGTCAATACCAAACGCGATCGACGGCTGTTCGAGCGCGAGTACACCATGCCGGAAATGGGGTCGTGAAAGAACAGGGGTTTGGTGAGGCGCTGGCTCTGGCACGCCAGACCCCTGATAGTTCATATGGTTAATCTGGAAGCTGTTTTTGAGTCGGAGTTTGAAATTTCGACTACGCTGGATTCTGCAACCGTCAAGACCCGTTTATACAACCTTGCGAAAGAGAGTTTTACTCGAAGATACACTCTGCTAGTAAATATCGAAAAGGGTAATTTAATAAGAATCGAGGAATATAAGGGTAAAAGATCCGACGGTACTCTATTGCTTCATGGAAATATAGAAGCTCACGATGAGGGCACTCGCCTTCGTGGAACTATTCGTCCGCTTTTTGTGGCTCACTTTGTGAGTTTAGGTGTCATTTGCATGGGAGGAACTATACTAAGTGGTGGATTACAATCGAAAAATGATGGATTACTAATTCTAGGATTAATTCTAACTTTGTTGTAAATATTAAGTATCACAGCTAAAATCAGAGAGGTGGTTGAAAGAAAACAGGGGGTAATAAATGACATTACTGTTTTTCTAGATGCAGATAAATTAAATTGATGTATAAAGCAAAAGGAATGGGCATGATTGATGTCTTGAAAGAAATTGATCGGGTTTCGATACCCGCTGGTGAGTTTTGGTATGGCTTGAGCCAGGAGCAAGCCGACAAGCTGCGCGAACTTGCAATCATATTTTCGACGGAAGATCCTTTGTTGACCTTCAAAGGCTACAACGATCACATTAACGCAGAGATGCCTCAATAGCGTATTTTTGTTCATGAATTCTATATAAGTCGTTTTCCAGTAACGGTACGAGAGATGGCGAAGTTTCAAAAAAGCGCACATCCACTAGCGCTCTTTCAAAGATATGACCGACCTCTAATGGAGGAGCGAGTTCAAGCCCGCGAACGAGACGCTGCCGTAAACGGGAGACTCCCTGCGTTAGCAGACTGGATTCTAGCTGCCGCGTACTGCAGCACGATTGGGGTAAGACTCCCCACGCCGACCGAGTGGGAAAAAAGCGCACGGGGTCCCGATAGTCTATTATATCCGTGAGGAAACGACTGGGATATTAGCCGGGGAAACTTCGTCGACGACCGCGATCGCCCTCGAAGAACGCCTGTTGATCAATATCCTGCTGGGCAAAGTCCTTACGGTGTCATGGATTTAGCGGGCAACACATCGGTTTTCGTCTTGTCCTGGACAAGTAGTCCAGGCAAACGTGGTGAGAAATCCCGTTGGCTTATCGTAACTCCTCAGCCATCGTTTGAGAAATAAACGCACCGGCTATCGCACCTTCAAAGCCTACGACCAGCATGAAGTCCAGGCGCACTTACGAAGCGAGTTTCCTATCCCTGATGGAGAGAGACCATAAGAACCGCTTTGAGTTGGTTTTTTCTCCTTCTCCCTAAGGGAGAAAAGGCTGGGGTCGTTACAACCGTCACGCGCGCCGACAGTGTTATAATCGGCGCATCAACGAGTGGAGTGCCGACGATGGTCACCAACCTCACCACCACCCAAACCACCTTCTCGATCGACGAGTATCACGCCTTCTGCGATCGACCTGAGAACGAGGGGCGCGAGTTTGAATTGATCGACGGGGAGATCGTAGAAAAAGACATGGCGAGCTTATCGTCTTCTGAAATTGGCGGGGAAATATTTTTCCTGCTGCGTTTATTTCTGCAAAACAATCGTATCGGACGACTGACTCCCGCCGACGGCAGCTACATCATCAACGACAAAAACATCCTCATTCCCGATGTCGGCTACATCTCGAATGCGCGGATGCCCGTCACCCCCGATCGGGAAGGGCCGGTCGCGCCCGATCTGGCGGTCGAGGTGATGTCCCCGACCGACCGCATCAAGCCCGCCCGTAAGAAGGCGGAACGCTATCTGGCGCATGGCACTCGGCTCGTCTGGCTGGTGGTCCCTAAGACCCGATCGGTCGAGGTCTACACCCCTGACGACGCGGTGATCATCCTGAGCGGCGACGACCTGCTGACGGGCGGCGATGTCCTGCCCGGCTTTGCCTGCCGCGTCGCTGACCTGTTCCCGGTATAATCGAGCCATAGTCGAGTGGAGTGCCGCACGATGGTCACCAACCTCACAACCACCCAAACCACCTTCTCGATCGACGAGTATCACGCCTTTTGCGATCTGCCTGAGAACGAAGGGCTTGAGTTTGAACTGATCGACGGGGAGATCGCAGAAAAAGACATGGCGAGCTTATCGTCTTCTGAAATTGCGCTGGAAATCGGACGCTTGCTCGGCAATTTTCTCGCTGGCAATCGTACAGGGCGTCTGACCGGGGCAGATGGCGGCTACATCCTGGATGGCAAAAACATCCGCATGCCCGATGTCGGCTACATCTCGCATGTGCGGATGCCGGACATGCCCGAACGGGAAGGACTGTTTTCGCCCGATCTGGCGGTCGAGGTGATGTCCCCGACCGACCGCATCAAGCCCGCCCGTAAGAAGGCGGAACGCTATCTGGCGCATGGCACTCGGATCGTCTGGCTGGTGATCCCGAAGACCCGATCGGTCGAGGTCTACACCCCTGACGAGATCGTGATCATCCTGAGCGGCGACGACCTGCTGACGGGCGGCGATGTCCTGCCCGGCTTTGCCTGCCGCGTCGCTGACCTGTTCCAGTTCTCGTGATCCCACCTCGATGCTGATGCTGCGCCGTTTCGCCCTGATCTTCGTGCTGTTCGCCGCCGCCGCCGTCCGTATCGGCGCCCTGGTGCTGTTCCCCGATATTTTCGCGTTCGATCAAACCGGCACGATACATGGTAGCGCCGCCTATGACACCTATGCCGTCAATCTGATCGACACCGGTGTGTACGGCATGACGCCGGGCGTCGCCGATGCGATGATTCCGCCGTTGTACAGCTATGCGCTCATGGGCGCCTACACGGTCGCCGGACGGAGCGCGTGGACAGTCGGGGGCTTGCACATCGCGCTCGATCTGCTGTCGCTGCTGCTGCTGTACGCGATCGTGGGGCGCGTCATTCGTGGTGCGGTACGCACTGCGGCGGAGGCGGATTGGGTGGCGATCCTGGCGTGTGCCGGAGCCGCCTTTTATCCGTATCTGATCTTTCAAAATCTGACAGTCATCGATACGCCCTTTTTCATGGTCTTGATGCATGCCTTCATCCTGGCGTGCGTGCTGCTGCGCGATCAGCCGCGTTTCGACACAGCGACGGTCGCGCTGGCGATCGGCGCCGGGCTGCTGCTGGGCGTGGCGACGCTGACGCGACCAATTTTGCCGGTGCTGGCGATCGGGATCGCGGTCTGGTTCCTGTTTCGGCTGTCGCTGGGGGAGACGATCGTGCGCCTGGCAATCGTGGCGATCGTCGCGGCGCTGACACTCGTCCCCTGGATTGTGCGTAATCAGACCGTCTACGGCGAATTCGTGCCAATGTCGGTCACCAGCGGTGCCAATTTCTGGCAGGGCAACAGCCCGTATACCCTGCCCTATCTGCAAGCGGGCTACGATGTGCAGTGGACGAGTCCCGACGCGCTCACGGCACCCGACCCGAACAGTCCGGCAGCCGACCGCGAACGTTTCGCGCTGGCGCTCGCCTTCCTGCGCGACAACCCCGATCTCATCCCCGACCTGATCTGGACGAAATTCCGGGTTCACTGGAGCATCGACATCGCCCCACGCCTGAACCCGACGGCGGGCGAGCTGCCGCGTCTCGATTATCAGGGCGACGCGATCGCCGGGGTCGATCCGTCGGGCGAGCTGACGATCGGCGGACTGCCGCCGGGCGATGCGGTCGATGCCTATTCAACCCCTTTGTTCGACCAGATCGGGCGCTTGATCCATCGCATTTATTTTGGCGCGGCGCTGCTGCTGGCGATCGGCGGGCTGATCGTCTCGCTGCGTGGGTGGCGGGATGCCTCGCTGCTGGCGATCGTGCAGATCGCCATGACGGTCGTCTATGTGCTGTTCCATCCATCGACCCGCTACCGCGCCCCGACCGATCCGCTGCTGTTCGCGCTGTCGGCGCTGGCGGTCGTGACGGTCGTGGGGTGGGCGGCACGACGGCTGTCTCGACCGCGCTACGGCGCCCCGTCGAGCCTGATCGACTCCGCGCGGAGTCGATCGACATCATGACGCCGCGCGCTGCTGCCGCGCTCGCGTTGGCGGCGCCCTGGAAGCTGCGCAACGAACTGGCACGCCTGGCGCTGCTGCCGCTGGCGCGCTACTATTTCGCGCTGGCGGGAGTCGGGTGGGGACGCGGGTGGGCGCTGTACGGTCTGCCGATCATCCAGCGTCACCGCGACGGGCGCATCCTGATTGGGGATCGACTCAATTTGCGCTCGACCTATGCCAGTAATCCGCTGGCGCCGGCGCATCCGGTGGTGCTGACCGCGCGCGAAGCGGGCGCTGTCCTGACGATCGGGGACGATTTTGGCATGACCGGCGGATCGATCGTGTGTGCGCTGCGGGTGACGATCGGGGCGCGTGTCACGGTCGGCGCCAACTGTGTCATCACCGACACCGATTTTCACCCGCTCGATCCAGCCCTGCGATACCAACGCCCCGACGACGGCGCGACGGCGCCCGTCACGATCGCAGATGACGTGTTCGTCGGGATGCACTGTCTGATCCTCAAGGGCGTGACCATCGGACGAGGCAGCGTGATCGGCGCTGGCAGTGTGGTCACCCGCGACGTGCCACCGGGCGTGGTCGCGGCGGGCAATCCGGCGCGGGTGGTGCGCACGCTGTAAAGAAGCCGTCACCCTAAGCGATGGTTATGACCGGCGTGGCTTGGGCTTCAGGATCATCGCGGCAGCGGACAGCAAATCGGCGGCGCTGGCGTCGGGCTTACAGTGCGCGCGCGCGCCATCATCCGGCAGCATCCCCTCCTGGCGTCTGTCGATGAAAATCGTGGTACATCCTGCGGAGTCCCCTGCCAGGATGTCGGTCGATCGATCGCCGATCATGAAGCTGGAAGGCAGATCGATCCCCCATCGCACCGCCGCCGCGATCAACATGCCCGGCTGCGGCTTGCGACACGGGCACAGGTCGCCGTGGTCGTGCGGACAGATGACGATCTCGTCCAGGGGCAGCAGCGCGCGGGCGCGATCGTGCATCGCCTCGATCACGGCGAGCGTCTGGGTGCCACGCGCCAGGTGCGGCTCGTTGGTGACGACAATGAGCAGGTAGCCTGCGTCGTGCAGCAGACGACAGCCCTCGACCACGCCGGGCAGCAGCCTGAATGCGTCGTGTGTGTCAGGTGTATCAGGTGTATCAGGTGTATCAGATGTATCAGATGTATCAGGTGTATCAGGTGTATCAGGTGTATCAGGTGTATCAGATGTATCAGATGAAAGTGGCTCATCCTCGCGGACGTTGATCGCGTTGATCACGCCGTCCCAACTGAGAAAGACGGCGCGTCGCCGGGTAAGGCTCACCGGGTTTCCAGAGGCGGCGGGATCGGGGAAGGGGTCGCATCCGCGCGGCGGATCGCCGGGATACGCGCGCCCTGGCGCAGCATAGCACGGGCGATGCGCACGCTGTGCGCCAGCCGATAGAGCGAGACAGGCAGCGCCAGCACCTCTGCGATCGCATTGCCATCAACCAGCGCGGCGTTGTTTTTTGTCCTTCTTTGCGCCGCCACCCGATCACCAGCCAGCTAATCAGCGTCGCGCGCCACGCCAGTTTTTCACTGTGATAGCGCCCGGTGTGATAATAGACTGCCTGGGTCGGACGCGGCATCCCACTCCAGCGGCGCCAGCGATGCACATTGTTTGGGCTGCTGCGCGCGCCGCCGACAGGCGCCAGATAATGAAACCGACGCGCGTGCGGATTGTTGAGCATCACGCCCCCGGCGATCAGAAAGCGATCGCCAATGTCGCCATCCTCCTGAGGCAGCGAGTTGTTGTACTGCATGTCGAACCCGCCTGCTTTTTCCACGATCGCCGTGCGACATACGGTCGTCCCGCAGTCCATGAACGAGCTGGATACCTCTGCCTGGTAGCCGTGCAGATCGGGGCGGGTGCGCGTGTAGGCAGGTCCCACCGAGACATCGGCGTCATAGGCTTCCAGGAGACGCAGATGATTTTCGAGATTGCGCGCGTCAAAGCGCGAGTCGTCGTCCACGAACCAGATGTAATCGCCGCTGGCAGCCTGCATACAGGCATTGCGTGAGCCACAGGTGCCGCGCTGTTCTGGCTGCAGATAGATCACCTTGAGCGGCAGATCGCTGAATGGGACGTAGACCTGTGGATCGACGGTATGCTCGAAATTGCCGTCGGCGATGATGATCTCGATGGGGCGAATCGTCTGCGCGCGAATGTCTCCCAGCACCTCGATCAGATATTTATAGCGACCGTAGGTGGGCAGCACCACACTGACGCGCGGCGCGGCGGGCAGCGTCACCGCCTCCAGATTCAGCTCTGCCGCCGCTGTCGGGATTTTAGCGAGCGTGGTGTGCCGCGACGCCGTGCGCGCCAGCCGCCACTCTCCAGGCGAGGCACCGCCGAGGATACGTGCCGCCGCGATCAGGGCGCGCCAGTTGGCGTTGCTATGCAGTGCCAGTAAACGATAGCGATCCGCGATCGGGGTCGCGGTCGTCTCCTGGACTAACTGGGTCAGCAGTGCCGGCTGCTGTCGGAGGACAGCGCCGCGTCGGTGCCAGCGCCAGCCCATTTCCAGTGCCGCCCCCTGTATCGAGGTGAAGCCGCTGTCAAAGGCGCCCAGGATTTGTACGATCCGGGCGCGCACGAACGCCGCCCGCATCGTCAGCCGGAAATTGACCGCGCCCACGACATCGCGGGGAATATCACTGACATACATATCCAACGGATAGATATAATCGAGAAAGTCCACATCGTGATTCGACAGGATGCCTGGATGCCAGACATCATGCCCGGAGCGGGCAAATTGTTCCAGTAAATCGAGCGGCACGCTGCCAAGTCGCGTATCCCAGAACACCAGCACGTCGTCAGGCGCGCACTGCGCGGCGCGTGCCGCGATCTGTGTGTGCGCCGTGTCGGGCAGTCGATCGAGGGCAGTGGTGGTCGCAAAGACACCGCCGATCGGCTCGCTCATCGAGGGTGTATCAGGATAGGCGAACAGGTGATAGGTCATGGGGAGATCGTTTTCCAGCGTCATCTCTGTGAATGCCGAGACGTTGGTCAGCGTGCATGTCTGGCGGACTTATTTTATCAAGAACTCTATCCCGGATCGAGGTCAGTCTGGCGTCCCGGCTAAGCCTTAACGCTAATCATAATTTCGCCATAACAGGGCATGGCACGCCATGCCCCTGTGTCGAGAAAGCGAATTTACAGCTCGGTCGGCAGATACTCGAAGCCGTCGCCCTGGCGCGCCACATAGCCCACGCCGGGGAATGGAAAGTGATAGCTCAGGAACGGAAGCTGCTCGTCCGCCAGCATCCCGAACAGCGTGCGGCGTGTCTCGGACGCCAGCGCTGGATCGGCGTCAAAGGCGAACGCCCAATCAGGGTCGTTGAGCGCCAGGATCGGATGGGTGGCGGTGTCGCTGGTGAGAACGAGCTGTGCATCGCCGCTGCTGAGGCGCATGGCGATATGTCCGGGCGTGTGTCCGGGCGTGTGCATGGCGAATATTCCTGGCAGCACTTCGGCGTCCATCGCATAGGTGGCGAATTGATCGGCGGCGACATACGGCGCCGACTTCGCCAGTGCCAGGCCGATCTGGTCGTCCATCGGCGTGCCGGTCGTATTCTGCACGTAATCCCACTCGACTTCCGGGAAATGCAGCATGGCATTGGGGAAGATCACCTCACCCGCCAGCGTGAAAATGCCACCCACATGGTCGGCGTGGAAGTGCGACATCAGCGCGATCCAACCGCGATTCCCGCGGCGCCGATCCCCAATGTCTTCAACAGATTACGACGCGAGAACTCCACCTTCTTATTTTGAATCATGTGCTTGCTGCCTCATTTTTTATCCAGCCGGACGATCCTGTACGATGGTGCAAATCGTTGGACGCCAATGTCTTAAGGATTCTTTCATCAGAACAATGTCAGGCAGGCAGGCGTGACCATGCGTCCGCCGCCCATCTGCGCTATCATCGGAGGTGCGCAGTCGTCGTCCGTCCGTAACGATGAGGAAAATATCGTCTCCATGTCTACCTGGATGATCGTCGAAGATGAACCCGATATCCACGATATGCTGCTGCTGCTGACCCACACCCTGGCGCACACCGGGCTTGCCTTCATCAACGGTGAAGAAGCGATGTTCTGGATCGACGATTACGATCTGGCGCCCGATCGACGCACCCGCCCTCAGATGGCATTGATCGATGTGCGACTACCGGGGCATATCCAGGGGGAAGCGGTGAGCGCGCGCTTGCGGCGCAGCCCGACTCTGTGCGCCATCCCGATCATCCTGATGACCGCCTATCATCTGCCACCCGATCTGGAGAAACAATTGTTGCAGCAATCGAGCGCCGACAGGCTGCTGCAAAAGCCGCTGCCGCATCCACAACAGCTGCAGGCGCTGGTGACGCAGTTGAGCGCGGCACGCACATGACGCGCATTTTCATCTCGTACCGTCGCCAGGACAGCGAAGGGCATGTCGGACGCCTGTATGATCATTTGCTCAAACATTTCCTGCCGACCGATATTTTTATGGATGTCGCCAGTATTCAGCCGGGCGCCGATTTTGTCGAGGCGCTGACGACGGCGGTCGGCGCGTGCGATGTCTGTCTGGTGATCATTGGCGCACAGTGGGCGCGTATCACCGACGACAGCGGCGTGCGACGGCTGGATCAGTGGAACGACTTCGTGCGCATCGAGGTCGAGTCGGCGCTGCAAGCCGATAAGCGTGTGATCCCGGTGCTGGTCGGCGGGCCAGGATGCCCGCCCCATCGGAACTGCCGGACTCACTGGCGCCGCTGGCACGCCGCAACGCGATCGAGCTGAGCCACACCCGTTTTGGCTACGATGTCGATCAGATCGTCGCGGTCATTCGTGCCAACCTGAGCGCGCGTCCGGTCAAGCCGACAGCCGACGCACCGGCGATCAAACGCAAGATCGACGCGATCAATGGGCTGCGCGCCGCGCTGATCAACGCCACCGACTCGCCCTTGTATGCCTACCGCGTCGCCAACAAGCTGATGCCTGTCCTCGGTAATGGTGACCCGGACGCCGGGATCATCTTCATTGGCGAGTCGCCCGGCAAGACCGAAGCCGCCGAAGGGCGTCCGTTCGTGGGTGCGTCGGGCAAGGTGCTGGACGAATTGCTCGACGGGATACGACTCAAGCGCGCCGACGTATTCATCACCAACCTGGTCCTGGATCATCCCGGATCACGCGAGCCGCTGCCTGAAGAGATCGCTTTTTATGCGCCCTACGTCGATCGGCTGATCGAGGTGATCGCGCCCAAGGTGATCGTCCCGCTCGGACGATTTGCCGCGCACTATCTGTTGAAGAAACACGATCTGCCGGAAAAAGGACGCGCGATCAGCGCGCTGCACGGGACGATGCTGCCCGCGACGCTGGCGTATGGCGACATTCACATCGTGCCGATGCTGCATCCCGCCGTCGTGCTGTATCAGAGCAGCCAGCGCGAGACGCTCAAACGCGGGTTCGAGACGCTGCGCACCTTTGTGTAGCGCGTCAACGCAGCAGCGCCAGCGCCGTCTGAAACAAAATCACGATGTCGCGCGGCAGCGACGGATGCTGTGCGTATTCCAGATCGACCTTGAGCTTGGCGGGCATGATCTCTTCGATGTACTGCGTCTCCCAGTCAGCCTCGGTCAGCAGCGCGGACTCGTTGCGATATGCGATCGATGCCGGGCTGGTGATGCCCGGTCGCACCTTCAGCACATCGCGCTGTTTTTGGGTGTACAGCGCGACGTACTTTGGCGATTCCGGACGCGGACCGACCAGACTCATATCCCCGATCAGCACGTTCCACAACTGCGGCAGTTCGTCGATTTTGGTGCGGCGCAGCAGCCGACCGACCGGGGTAATGCGCGGGTCGGCTGCCCCGGTGACGGCGGGACCGATCCTGTCGGCGTCGATCACCATCGACCGGAATTTCAGCAGCCTGAATTCGCCGCCGCCGCGTCCCACCCGCGTCGCGCGGTAAAAGACGGGACCCGGCGAGGTGAGTCGCACCGCGATCACCAGGATCAGCAGCACGGGAGATAGCACGATCAGCCCGACCAGCGCGACCAGTATATCGAAAGCACGTTTGAGCATCTGATCCCCTCGCTATCCGACGCGGACGCCTCTCACAGGCGTCCCTACGGTTAGACTGCGTGCCGATTGGCGATGTCCATCACCGCGCCGATCACGTCTTCCACATCGCCGCCGCTCATCCTGGAATAGATCGGCAGCGAGATACAGCGCATTCCTTCTTCGGCGGCGATCGGAAAATCTTCCGGCTTGTAACCATAGGTCTGGACGTAGTACGACATCATGTGCAGAGGAATCCAATGCACGCTGGCGCCGATATTCGCCGCGCGCAGCGCCTCGATGAAGTCGGCGCGATCGACGGTGAGCGCCTCCAGATTGAGGCGCAGGATATACAGGTGGTACGGATGCGTGCTGTCCGGCGATTTGGCGGGCGTGACCAGCGCCGGGTGTCCGGCGAACGCCTGATCGAATGTGTTGGCGATCTCGACGCGGCGGGTGTACATCATGTCCAGCTTATCGAGCTGCACCAGTCCGAGCGCCGAGGCGATGTCGGTCAGGTTGTACTTGTAACCGGGCGCCACGATGTCGTACTGCCAGGTACTCTTGCCGTCGTAACGTTTCCAGGCGTCCTTGCTCATGCCGTGCAGCCGCATGACGCGACAGCGATCCGCCCACTCGTCGTTGTCGGTGGTGATCATGCCGCCCTCGCCCGTCGCCAGCGTCTTGGTGGCATAGAAGCTGAACGAGGTCAGATCGCTCAAGCCGCCGATGATCCGCCCTTTGTACCAGGTCGGCAGCGAATGGGCTGCATCCTCGATCACGCGCAGATTGTGCCGTCGGGCGATGGCGTGGATGGCGTCCAGGTCGCACGCCTGACCCGCGACATGCACCGGGATGATCGCCTTTGTGCACTCGGTGATCGCTGCCTCGATCAGCGCCGGGTCGATGTTGAGCGTATCGCGGTCGATGTCCACGAACACCGGCTTGGCGTCGAAATAGCGCACCACCTCGGCGGTGGCGGCGAAGGTGAACGTCGAAGTGATCACCTCGTCCCCACGCTGGAGACCGACCGCCTCCAGCGCCAGGTGCATGGCAGCCGTCGCGCTGTTGACCGAGACGGCGTGCCTGACTCCGAGCAGCGCGGCGAAGCGCTTCTCGAATTCGACGGTCTTGGGTCCGGTCGTCAGCCAGCCAGAGGCGATCACTGCACTCACGGCGTCGATCTCGCGCTGGTCGATGTCGGGCAGTGCGAAGGGCAGGAAAGTATCGCGGATGGATGCGGTCATCATGAAAATTGTCCTTAAGTATGGGTGCGGATCACGAATTGACGGCGGAACGCTGTCTGAACCAATCGACGGTGCGCTGCAAGCCGGTGTCGAAATCGACGATCGGTGCAAAATCGAGCAGGTCGATCGCCTTGTCGATCCCGGCGCGCGAGTGCAGGATGTCGCCCGTTTTCGGCGGGGTGTGGATGGGAGTCAACCTGGTGCCGAGCAGACGATTGATGCGCGCCGCCAGATCGAGCAGGGTGACGCTGCCGCCCAATGCCAGATTGATCACCTCGCCGGATACGTCGGGCGCGGTCAGCGCCAGCAGATTGCCGTGAACCACGTTGTCGATGTAGGTGAAGTCGCGCGACTGCGTGCCGTCCCCGTAGATGGTCGGCTGCTGTCCGGTCATCATCGCCGCGACGAATTTCGGAATGACGGCGGCGTACTGCGAGGTCTCGTCCTGACGCGGACCGAAGACGTTGAAGTAGCGCAGTGTGACGGTGGACAGTCCGTAGACCTGGGTGAACGCCTGGCAGTAGTATTCCGCCGCCAGCTTGGTCACGCCATAGGGCGAGAGCGGCTGTGGCAGCAGCGTCTCCACTTTATAATCGACGTCGCTGTCGCCGTATGCTGACGACGATCCCGCGTACACCACCCGCTCGACGCCCGCATCGCGCGCAGCGAGCAGCACGTTCAGCGTGCCGGTGATGTTGGCGTGGTGTGTGGAGAGAGGATCAGCGATACTGCGCGGCACCGATGCCAGCGCCGCCTGATGAAAGACGTAGCGCGCCCCGGCAAAGACCGGACGCAGCGCGTCGAGGTCGGTGATGCTGATCGTATGAAGCGTGATATCGCCGTCGAGCGCCTCGAAATTTTCGCGTTTGCCCGTCGAAAAATCATCGACGATGCGGACGCTGTGTCCCTCTCGCAGCAGACGCTCCGCGATGTGTGAGCCAATGAATCCGGCGCCGCCGGTGATGACATAGGTGTCCGTCATGAAGCATCCTTCCAGCCTGTAGCGTGTGCAGTACCCTATCTGCCAGTTCCGATCGGCAGTCTGGACTGCATTGTCGCATATCCGGTGGCGCTGGTGTAGTGCAGGGGCAGTCCACGCCGTGCCTTTGCCTGACGGACTGGCCCTGTGTGGCATCCCTGCGCAAGGCTCGGCAGTCGGCGGCAGTAGGGACACATAACAATGGTCCGAAAACGGCATTGTTTTACTGATCCGTCGAGACGGCACGCCAGTCCGGGGGACGATGGCGCAGCCGCCACACCACCCCGACCGGATAGCCGATCATCTTGGCGACATCCCCGACCGCGCGCACCAGCGGCACCAGCGCCACCAGCAGCAGCACGGTCAGCGTCGTCTCGCGGACATGTCCCGCCGCTGCCGACCGCCGCAGCACGGTCAGCAGCCGCACATAAGGTGCCCGCAGATAGAGTACACCACCCACCAGCAGCAGCCCCCATAACCCGGTGAAGACGCTCGCCGCCAACGCGATCAGGATGGGCAGCGCGACCAGATAGGTCAGGTAGCGGGCTGCGTGCCGGGCGCGCCACAGGTCGGCTTTGCCGTCACCGCGCGCGTAGCGATAATACTGCCTGTAAAAGGCGCCGATCGTCTGACGCGGGCGAAAAGCAGCGATCGCCTCGGACGCAAACGCGAACGGACGTGCCAGCGCTTTGAGCCGCAGATCGAAGATCAGGTCTTCGCAGTAATCGAGCCATTCCGGGTAGCCGCCGACGCGCGCCCACGCCGATTTGCGAAAGGCGATGCTGCGGCTGCTCGGCAGAAAGGTCGCCGCGTCGATCTCGTCGATGAGCGGCAGCGTGCTCGCGCCGAGCGCTACCTCGAAGGGCGTGCGCGCATCGGCGGTGAAAAACCCGCCGCACACCTCCAACGCCGGATCGCGCGTGAACGGCTGAGTCAGCTCATCGAGCCAGTCGTGAACGAGGATCACCCCCGCGTCGGTCGCCGCAATGATCGGATCAGCGCCGCCGGGGTCGCTCACCGCCGCGATCGCCCGGTTGCGCCCGGTGCTGATGTTGGCACCGGGCGCCTCGATGACCGTGAGCGGCAGACGGTCGGCGTAGCTGCGCACCACCGCGACCGTCTCGTCGTGGCTGCCGCCATCGACGATCACCACGCTGTCCGGTCGGCGGGTCTGTGCGCACAGCGAGTCCAGCCAGGGACGGATGGACTCGCCTTCATTCAGGATAGTAGCGATGACGGCGATCGTCACCGCAGGAACAACACGCCGGGATCGAGCAGATTTGGGCGCATCCGCGTCCAGTCGGTATCATCCGCCTTGAACGACGCACGCATCTCCAGATGCAGATGCGCGCCGGACGAATTGCCCGTGTTGCCGCACGCCCCAATCACCCCGCTCGGCTGCACATCGCTGCCAACCGTGACGTTGATCGCCGCCAGATGCGCGTAGATGACATACAGATGCGCGCCGCTCAAGCCGCGTCCCGCCAGGCGATCGCGCGTCGAGGGAGGAAGCTGTTCATTCAGGTAGCGCACGATCACCGCGTTGCCATAGCCGAACCCCCACGCCGGGTCGAGAAAGACGCGCGTGTCGCCCAGCGACAAGCCCTGACTGAGCGTACTCGGTTTGTCGGGGGTGCAGCGTGTGCAGACGAACGTCCGCATCACCCGCCCGCCCAGCGGACCTGCCAGCATCGGCTCCCCGACGTTCGAGGCGAAGTCCCATCCGAGGTGATCTTCCTCGTTGGGATTATTGCGCAGATTGAAGCCGCGAATCCACCAGTACGTCCGCATCGGCGCCGGGTACTCGTCACCTTCGCTCAGATTGAGCGCGCTGCCATCCCCGGCGATGCTGAGGTTGTCGCTGCGCACCCAGCCGCTGCCACTCGGAGTCTGTACGCGCGCCCAGGTGTAATTGGAGGGCGCGCCCTGGGGTGCCGTCTCCAGAATGGTCACGGTGGACTTGAAGGTCAGCCGGGTGATCACCGCGCCGCTCACGGGCGCCTGACGCATGTTGAGTCCGCCTTGCGCGATCACGGTGCCGATGACCTCGCGTGTGGTCGGGACGGGAGTGATGGGCGGCGATGGCGGCACGGGAACAGGTGCCGGGATCGGTGGGACGGGTACCGAGACGGGGATCGGCGCGGGCGGGGTCACCGGAACAGGGATGGATGCCGGGGTCGGCGCGGGCGGGGGCGGCGTCACTGGGACAGGCGCGGGCTGAGGGATCGGGATGGCGCTGTTCAGCGTCGGCAGCAGCAGCCGGATCGTGCTGAAGGCGTAGACCTCGACGGTGAGATCGGGATAGCCATACGGACGACCGTCCCCCTCCAGGCTGGCGAGGTCATCGCGCACCCAGCCCTCGATCCCGCTCGGAAAGCGTACTTTGAACCACTGGTAGACTTTGCCATTGAGACCATTGCTGGTCTCGTCGGGGCGGACATCCAGCACCACCAGTCCGCGTGTGCCGACCAGTGCCTGAAACAGCACGGCGGCGGCATCGGCACGCGGCATCGGACGCACATTGACCAGCTTCAGAGTCGGAATATTCGGATTCCCGGTGAGGTTGACGACGAGCGGACGATTCACGAGCTAACGCCTTTCGGGACTGATGTCGCTTCGGTGTCATGGATGGTTTCGAGATCGACCGCGCCGGGCACCAGCGCGATCAGGCGGGCATAGTTGATGTGCGTGCGATTGGTGAGCCCGATCACGCCCGTCCAGCCTTCGTTGACGATCACACCCTGGATTCGATACAGCGCTGGCAGCGACGGGATGATCAGCATGATCCCCTCCATCGGGCTGTACTTGCGCCGACCGATCAGCAGCCGCCGTGTATTTTCCGAGCCTGCCGACGGCATCAGCGGGTACGGCTTGATCGCGCGCACATCCGACCAGGGTACAACCTCTGGACGCCAGAAATGCGGCTGGATCGTGATCCCGTCGGTCGTGAGGGTGACGGCGGGCGCTGCGACCGTCGGCAGCAGCGTGAACGGGATCAATGCCAGACAGGTCATGATCACCAGCAGCGCCAGGATGATCGGCATTCCGGCGAACAGCAGCGGCACCTGGGCGAGGATCAGCACGACCAGGATGATCGCGAGTCCCAGCTGCCATAACAGAACCCCTCGCTCGAAGCGCGGCGATGGGTGCGTGAACGTCTCGCCTGCCTCAGCCGACGAAACGGACGACGGATCAAACGACGGAACAGGCGGTGCAGCGCTCATCGCACCACCGTTTCGACGTTGTAGCGTCCGGGGGTGCCTTCCGCGATCCAGCCTGTGATCCCGGTGGTCAGGATGCGCACACTCCACCAGTTATAGCCGCCCGCGCATGTCGGCGGCGCCGCCAGCACCTCGAACGCCACGCCATCGATCAGCTCCAGCAGCAGCGCGGCATTGGCGTCCGGCGCCGCGCGCAGCCGACGCGGGACGCCATCGCGGGCGACCGCCGCCCCGCGCGTCCCGACCGACCAGCCGAGCGGACGCGCGCAGGGCAGCGGCGTCGCGCCCGCCGCCGTGACCGGCTCGATCCAGTATTCGCCGGGATAGCCTTCCCCGATCCAGCCCTCGACGACGGCGCTGGTGACGGCAAAATTGGTGCGCACGCGCCACCAGATCAACCCGTCGAAGCAGCGCGGACCTTCGAGGATGGTCAGCAGCGATCCCGGCTGTGCCACCGTGATCACGAACGCGCCCAGGTCGGCGGCGTCGCGGACGCGGCTGCCCGTCACAGCGCGCACCTGTCCGCCGACGGCGATCCCGGCGCGCGGCGGGAAGCAGTTCACCGTGTCGGGGTCGATATAAGTCTGGATGAAATAGCGTCCGGGGGTGCCTTCGATGATCCAGCCGGGTTCACCGATGCCCGCCACCCGCCACCAGTTGTAGCCATTGGCGCACACAGGTCCGTCGATCAGGCGGACGAGCTTTTCGTCGGCAAAATAGTTGAGCAGCACGCCCGACACCGACGGGGTGTAGCGCACGTTCAGCCCGCCATCGACGATGATCTGCGATCCGACCGTGAGCGCCAGCGGCGCCGCGCACCCGGTCGCCGGGGTGACCAGCAGCAGCGGCAGAGTCGCCGTCGGCGTCAGGAAGGGCGTCAGCGTGGCGATGGGGGTGCCGACGATCGGCGTGCCTAAGGTCGCGGTCTGGAAAATCTGGGCGCGGGTCGCGTCGGGAGAGGTGAGCGCCAGCGCGGTCAGCAGCGCCAATGCAGCCACGCCTGAGATGAACGAGCGGAAAACGTTCTGGCGCATACGCACCCCTTTCATAACAGCCAGGCACGGGCAGGCACACCCACACGCCAGCACCTAAAAGCGAGATATGTCCATTGTAGCCGTATCTGGCAGGTTTGCCGACATGACGATCCGCGTAGGCTGGCGTAATTGACATTGGCGCGCATGATCATTACTCTGTAGGACGATTGCAACTACTCAGGTATCCCTCATCCCCCGACCCCTTCTCCCACAAGGGGCGAAGGGGAGAAACGCAGTAGCAAGTCCCTCTCCTCTTGTGGGAGAGGGATTTAGGGTGAGGGCTGTGTAGTTACGGGCGATTTACCCTGATCTTTTTGTTTTTTACCCCTGGTAGGAGAATTTTCCATGTTGCGTCGCAGCTTAATGATCATCCTGGCGGCATCGTTCCTGATCGGCGGTGCCGTCAGTGCGCAGACCACGTCCGGCACGACGACCGACGAGGTCGAGGGCGCGTTCAACCTGTCGATCCTGGTCGATGGCGAAACGCTGACCGACTCGTTTGTCGGTGAGGTCGGCACCCGTCTCTATGGCTTTCAGGGCACCGAAGGCGATATCGTCACCATCACCATGACCCAGATTACCCAAGAACTCGATCCGTTCCTGGTGCTGCTCGGACCAAACGGTGAAGTGGTCGCCAGCGACGATGACAGCGGCGTCGAGCGATACTTGTCGGCGGCGATCACGGAGGTCACCCTGCCCGCGACCGGCAGCTATTTCATCATCGCCTCCAGCTTCACCAATATCGACACCATTCTCGATGAAGTGCTGACGGTCGAGCAGGAATTCACCCTGACGCTGGACGGCATCACGGCGCCCGCAGACGAGAGCATCGATCCAGAACTGTTGACCATCACCGCCTTTACCGCCGAGCTGGGCATGGTCTACGAGGGCGAGACCACCGTCACAGCCCCGGTGACTTATTACATTTTCACCGCCGAGGAAGGCGACTCACTCGATCTGGTGATCGACGAAGCCGACTTCGACACCATCCTGCACCTGTTCGACGCCGAGGGCAACCGGATCGCCGTCAACGACGATGACGAGGACCTGGGCGTGCTGACCTCCGCCATTCGCGGATTCGAGGCGCCCTACAGCGGCAGCTATCTGCTGATGGCGACCGATGTGTTCTTCTACAACGCGCTGGCGGGTGAGGACGAGCTGTTGATCTTCAGCGGCGGCACCTATTCGCTCTCGATCAGCGGGGAATAAGCACAGGCAGACCGGGGTCGTGCGGCAGCAGCATGCAGATCATCTGCGCGCCGCTGCCGCGCTGACAGCGGCTTAAAATGTGAAAATGTCGCGGATCGCCAGCGTGAAGCCGGGCAGCAGGTCGAGAAAGTCGAACGTATCCTCGACCGTGTATACGCCCTCGTCCCTGTCCTTGTCCGCCCAAAAGCTGAGGATCACTTTTTGCCGGGGCAGCGCCAGCCACACCAGCCGCGTCCCCAGTCTGAGATAGATCGCCGCTTTTTCACGCATCCTGGCGATGCTGTCGTC
>Ga0105048_10002209_pt1 | contig 31429 bp, 21 predicted proteins | sample MAT05_FD_78382 | JGI IMG/M metagenome (GOLD analysis project Ga0105048, IMG submission 78382) | Freshwater microbial communities from Lake Fryxell liftoff mats and glacier meltwater in Antarctica - MAT-05 | ecosystem: Environmental > Aquatic > Freshwater > Ice > Liftoff microbial mat | place... | reverse complement strand
GCCCCACAGCACGTCGCCTGCCAGATGCCAACCGAAGTCGCCGCCGATCTGGCCCAGCATCAGTTGCACGTGTTCCAAGGTGGGGCTGCGGAACCAAAAGCGAGTGAAGGTGATGAACGAGAAGGTGATCGCAATGGCTTGGAACCGCGCGAACCAATGCGTGCTCTTGCCCCATGGGCTGATGCGCGACCAGCCTTTGTAGACCAGTAAGCCGATGCCGTTGAGGCCACCCCAGATCACGAACATCCAACTGGCACCGTGCCACAGTCCGCCGATCAGCATGGTGAGCATCAGGTTGATGTTCGTCGTGATCATGTTGCGGAAAGGCGGCCACACACGGGCGATAAGCACCAGCGCAGCACCGACGATCAGGAACACGAAGAGGAGCATCAGGTCGCCGGTGAGCAACACCAGTACGCTCAGCACGATGCTTGTCATGATCCACGAGAACAACGAACCGCCCCGGTTGCCGCCCATGGGGATGTAGAGGTAATCGCGCAGCCAGGTGCTCAGGCTGATGTGCCAGCGTTTCCAGAATTCAGCCGTGCTGCGTGCCTTGTACGGACTGTCGCAGTTGGCTGGTAATGTGAAGCCGAGCAGGAGTGAAAGGCCGATGGCGATGTCTGTGTAGCCACTGAAATCCGCGTAGACCTGTAACGAATAACCGAACGCGGCCATCAGGTTCTCGAAGCCCGTGAAGCGTATTGGATCGGAGAAGACCCGGTCGATGAAGTTCACCGCGATGTAGTCGCCGATGAGCATCTTTTTCAGCAGACCGTTCAGGATCCAAAAGATCGCCAGCCCGAACTGCGCACGCGTGAGGCTATACTCCTTGGCCATCTGCGGCAGGAAGACCGAGGCGCGAATGATGGGGCCTGCCACCAGCGCGGGAAAGAAACTCACGTAGAACGCGAAGTCCGCGATGCGGCGCACCGGTCGCACATGGCCGCGGTAGACATCCACTTGGTAGCTGATGCAGTGGAAGGTGTAGAAGCTGATGCCCACCGGCAGCAATACTTTGTTCTCGATAAAGTGCGCATCCCACGCAACGTTGGCCCAGTTGGCGAAGTAGTTCACCGCTTCCAACGAGGTGCCGAACGTGGCGTTGATCGTGTCCACCACGAAGTGCGCGTACTTGAAGTAGCACAGCAGCAACAGGTTCACCGTGATGCTGAGCGCCAGCCACAATTGTTTGCGGCGCTGGACCTGCGTGGTGGCGCTGGCCTTGGCGATGAAGTGGTCCATCGCGATGCTGAAGGAGAGCAGGCCAACAAAGATGCCGCTGGTCTTCCAGTAGAAGAAAAGGCTGGCGAGCGTAAGCCAGCCGATCCGCAGCGCACTCTGCTTGTATACGAAGCTGAGGACCGCCAGTACGAGAATGAAGAATCCCCAGAAGTACAGACGCGTGAAGATCAGCGGAGCCGTGGGGTCGTAGCCGAAGAGACCGGCCCAATCCACGCCGGCGAAGATGTTCAGCAAGGGGACAGCACCGCTCATCGCATCACGGACGGTTGGCCGTCCTCACATGATCACCGTAGGCTTCCATCATGGCACTGAAGAGCAGATCACCCAGCGCTACGTAGCCCGGACGTGTCAGGTGTACGCGGTCCTTTTTCGCTAGTCCCGCTTCTTCCCACCGCGCGATCGAGGTTTGGCCACCCATCACGCCGAACGTGTCCCACACCGCGCAGCCGTGCTTCGCTGCGAGGCGCATCATCACATCGCGGACGGCAGCACCGTTCTTGTTCGGGTATTTGCGTTTGATGTAACTGTCCGTGTTGGAGGTAAGCAGGATGGCTGCGTCCGGCGAGGCTTGTAGGGTTCGGGCGATGAGCTGCTCGTAGTTGCGTTCGTAGCGGTCGGCGCTGAAGTCGGGGTCGTGTGCATCGTTGATGCCGATGGAGAAGACCACCAGATCCGGTTTGATCACCGATAGCTCTTGCGTGAAGTGTTGGCAACGCAACCAGCTCGTGGTGCTCGCGCCGTTAACGCCGTTCGCGTGGTAGAAGAAACCGGGATCATCGCTCTCCAAGGTGATGCCGTACAAGGTGAACGACTTCTGCTCTGGTAATGTCTTTTGGAAGCGTAAGTATAGCGTATCCACATAACGGTCGTACTCGAATTCGGTGTAGCCTTTCGCCACGTGCATGTTCCGTTCGATGTTCACCTGTACATCGTTGCTGTAGGCCGTCACCGTGTAGCTGCTGTCCATGCGGTGCAGCACCTTTACGCGGTTGAATTGGTAGCCGCTGTATACTTCTCCACGGAAGCTGATCTTCAAGGTGGTCAGTGTGTCCTTGGTGGTCACCGAGTAACCGGAGATACCGAGTGCCGCCGTATCGGCACGTGTGGTGTTCTTGTTGCTCGTCCACGTGCCGGTATACTCCGGGTTGTACCCGTACGGATTGTTCGTCTTCGCCATGGTGTAGGGGAAGATGAAGCCCCGACCGCCGTTGACGCCGGGCACTACGTTCTGGAAGCGATGCCGCAGCTCCATGCTCCACATATCCGCTTGGATGTGCGATCCACCGAAATGCGCGATGTGTACTTGGCCCGTGCCTTCGAGCAAGAGCTTGTCCACCTTGTTGTGGTAACGCGTCCAGGCTGCCTTGTCTCCGGCTAGCACGATCTTATTCGCCGTCCCATCAATGAAGCTCAACTCCGGGATGCGCAACGGATTCTCTTGTGCGGTCGCGAGCGATGACAGGAGGAAGAGAGAGAGGGTGAAAGAGAGAGCAAGCGTGCAAGAGTGGGAGAGGGCAAGGGCGATACGCTGTACAGCCGATATCACTGTACTCTCACACGCTATCTCTCTCCCGCTTTTCATAACCTGTTCAGTTCTGTTTGGAACCATAGTAAGCTGCGAAATCGTTGATCAGCGCCGTGTAGAAGAGCTCGCCCACTTTCTTTGCGCCTTGCGGGCTGAAGTGCGTATAGTCCGTTGCAGCGAGTGCAGGTTCGGCGGTCACCCAGCTGACCATGCTGTTGCGACCACCCATGGCTGCGTACATGTCCCAGAATACCGCGCCTTGGGCAAGTGAGTTCGTCTTTAAGGCATCGCGCACTTCTTCCAAATAAGGCCGCGTCACATAGTCTTCACCTTCCTTGATGCTCATGTCGCTGGGGCCGATGACGATGATGGCCACGCCCGGGATCATCTTCTTGAAACGCTGGATCTGCGCACCGAAGAAGCGACCGTATTGCGCGGCCTCTTCTGCACTTCGCAAGTTTGGGATCACATTGCCGCCATACTGCAGGATCAGCAGTTCCACATCCATATCGTTGTACATGCCACTGAGCAGCCCTTGGTCCGCTTTGCGGAATTCGTAGCCCGCACCACCACGCGCAGCGATGTTGTCCACGCAAACACCCGTGCGGCCTTCCAGCGAAATGCCGAACACATCCGGGCTGTCCGTTCCTTTGAAGGTGATGGTGAGTTCGGCAGGTGTAGCAGGCAATTTCCATTCCCGGATCAACAGCCGGTCCGCCGGTGCGATCTCTTCGGTGCTCACCACTTCTTCGCCATTGAGCAGTTCAATGGTCACCGGTGCGCGGTGCCAACCGTAGTACAACTTCACTTCGTTGTATTGCTGTGCCTTTCCGTAAGCGCGACGCAGTGGACGCAATGTGACCGTGGCTTCATGAAGGACAGTGTCCAACGCAGCGGTATCGGGAAGGATAGGCGTGAAACGCGAGAACGATGAAAGTGCTCCGTACCGAGCGTGGTGCTGCGTCTTATCCTTGCGCCCCATCACGCTGTAGCGCAACCAATTGTCGCTGAGCACGCGATCGATGCTGAAGCTGGGCACGATGTCCGCTACCGCGATCAAGCCCGGACCGGTACCACCGAATTGCGATTGCAGCTTGTTGCGCAGGTAGGCCGTGATGCGATCACCTTCTAGTTGCGAATCGCCGTAGTGCATGATGCGCATCGGACGGCTGCCAGCGTTCGCCGCTTCCAGTTTCGCGAAGAGAGGCCATAACACGTGCTTGTCGCCGTTCGGGTAATGCAATGCGATGCGCTCTTCCAATGGCCGCAGTTTCGTGGTGTCGAACACGAAAGGCTCCACAATGAGCGCGGTGTCGGAGGTCAGGCTGTCAGCAAGGGCTTCGGTATCCGTTGTTGCTGAAGAATCCGTGGCCATGGCAAGGATGTCGCTGATGTCCACCTTCTCTTCTTCCACCGGGAACAGGACTTCCTTCGGTTCCGGCATGCGCACCGTAAAGGACCCACCGAACGCGATACCATCGGCCGGCATCACCAGACCAACCACACCCAGCCCTGCGATGACCGCCAGGATGAAGAGCAGGACCTGCGCAGGTTTCATCACCGCGGGATCTTGAGTTTCTGCCCCGGCTTTATCGTTGCACTGATACCGTTCACCTCCATGATGCGCTGTGCGGTGAGGCCCGGATAGCGCCGTGCGATGCCGTACAACGTGTCTCCGGTACCGACGGTGTATGCGCTGAAGGGAGCGAGTACGCTCTCTTGTAGCTGCACATGCACATCCGTGGCTGCTGGCGGAGTGCTGTTCACGGGGCCTTCATCGTCCGGTAATTGCGGCTCCGGTTCGGTGGATGGTTTCACCATTTCGCGCTTCTTCACATGGATCACCAAGGTGCGCCCGGCATTGATGCGGTCGCTGCGCAGGTTGTTCCACGCCTTCAATTGCCGCACGGTAACATGGTGTTTCTCCGCGATCTTGCCCAAGCTGTCGCCACTGCGCACTTTGTAGCGGATGCTCTTCTGCACCATCACGCTTACGAGCTTGTCCGCTTCCAGCGCGGGGGCTGCTGCGGTCGCTATGGCCATGGTCGTCTCCATACGCAGCACGGAATCCGTGAGCTGGCGGAACCGATCGCCGGTAAGGCGCGGCAAGAAGAACGTACTCCCCGGTGGAACATGGCTGGCACAGAGCGTCGGGTTCAAGGCTTGCAACCGGGACAAGGGCAGTTGCATCACTTGCGCCACCGTGTTCAAATGCAGCTGCCGTTCGGTGGTCAACGTGTCGGCCGCTTCCCAGGGCAGCACGTCAATGGGCTCGATCCCCAACTGTGTTGCGTTCACGGAAAGGTGGATGAAAGCCATCAACAACGGAAGTACTTCTTGCTGGCCCTCGGTAAAATACGGATAGAGTGAGCGGTAGTCCGTTGCACCACCCGCACGTTGTTGCGCGCGCGTCACGTTCGCAGGTCCGCAGGCGAAGGCCATGATAGCAAGGCCCCAATCGTTGTAGCGGGTATGGAGGTCCTTCAAGTAGCGACCGGCGACCATCGTGCTCTTGATATCGTCGTGCCGCTCGTCCACTTCGCCGGTAACGATAAGGCCATAACGCATCGCGATGGGATAGGTGAGCATCCATAGGCCGGCGCCGCCTTGGGGTGATCCAGCCTGCTGGTTCATGCCCGACAACGCCATGGGCAGGTACTTCAATTCTTGCGGAAGACCTTGCACGGACAGTTCCTTCTCGAACATCGGGAGGTATATGGCGCTCACCCCCAACAACACTCGGAAGTGGTCGCGCAAGGGCTCTCCGTAAAGGTCGGCGTAGGTCACCACGTTGCTGTCGGCGAATACCGGGATGCCGGGCGCCTCGCGTTTCAGGTCGGCATAGAGGTGCTCAGTGTCCACAGCGCGCACTACACCTTGGCCTGCCGTGGATCCGACCATGGCCATGCGCTGTTTCACGGCCCATGTGGTCATCAGGCTATCGGTACGCCAGGTGACCTGTGCGAACGCAGGCGCGGAGCACAGGCCCAGCAGGCCCAAGAGGAATATGACGAGGCGTGGCATCGACCGGTAAAACAAGCGGGTAACGCTAAGGGTACCTGCTATACTCCGGTGTAGTTCTCCACGCGCGCATGTCAGTCGTGCCATCTTTGTGCCATGATCGGCAAACACGTCCGCCTTGTTGCAATCCTCTTTCCGGGCTTGTTGGTGCCTGTCATTTCCCTTTCACAATACCTGCAACCGCTGCCTGCCGCCGTATCGCGCTCCGCAGCAAACCCCACCAAAATGACCATTGAGATCTGGAGTGATGTCGTTTGCCCGTTCTGTTATATCGGGAAGCGTGAGTTCGAGAACGCGTTGGCGCGCTTTCCGAACAAGGAAGAAGTGATCGTGGAGTGGAAGAGCTTCGAGCTGGACCCCAGCGCTCCTGCGCGCAGCGAGCACGATATGTACGGCATGCTCATGTCCAAATACGGTGGCACCCGCGAGGAGGCCCAGGCCCGCGTGCAAGGTGTGGTGGATCGCGCCAAGACCGTGGGCTTGGAATACAGGATGGACAAGGCCGTGATCGGCAACTCCTTCGATGCGCACCGCGTGATCCAACTGGCCAAGACCAAAGGCAAAAGCGCCGAGGCGGAGGAACGGTTGTTCAAGGCGTACTTCATGGAAGGCGCGCACCTCGCGGACCACGCCACGCTTATTCGGCTTGCCACGGAGATCGGTCTGGAGGCCAGAGAAGTCGAAGTGGTGCTGGCGTCAACACGCTTCACCACAGAAGTGCGGGCGGATGAAGCTGAGGCCCAGCAGATCGGCGTACGCGGCGTTCCGTTCTTCGTGATCGACCGCAAATACGGCATCAACGGTGCCCAAGCCAGCGACCATTTTCTGGGTGCCTTGGACCAAGCGTGGAAGGAGCGGAGCACGGTGAAGCCGTGAGCGATACTGCCACATCCAGCGTACTACGCAAAAGATCCAGCCCTTTCCAACGGGCTGGATCTTTCAGTTGTGGGGTACCGGACTTCTAGGCGTTTGCCGGCCGTCGGGTGGTCCGTTCAGATATTGCCGAACGAGACGACCGCAGTGCCGCCGGTGATCGTTTTGGTGGATCCGATACCATCGCAGGGATAAAGCTTGCAGTTGAAGGTGATCCGCGCTTTCATTTCGCCGGTAAAGAACTGGGATGTGATGGGCAGCAGGTCTATGATCTGCACCTGTGATCCGGTCTGGTTGCCCGTGCCGCAGGCCGAGGAAAAGCGCGCCCCATCTTCCCAAACCACAACCTCAACTTTATTCAACTCTTGGTCCACCGTACCGAAGGGCAATACGCCTTCCGCGAAATAGCTGAAGAATTGATTATCCGATACGGGGCCACCGTTCATGTATTGGAAAGAGCCAACCCTGAACTCCAAGCCGGAGAAGCCAACATCCGAATCCAAGTTCGATACGCCTGCGGCCCAACTCCTCTCCACCAAAACACCCGGAAACACTCCTCCGCCACCACCACCTTGAAGGCATGTCCATGGACCGAGGTCAGCAGAGACATAGGAGACCACGCTCCCGTTGATCGTCATGTTCAAGGAACAGGGGGTGGTGGCTGTAAGTGGAGTGGTACCACCTCCGCCGCCGCCGGGACCGCCCGATGGGGTGGGGTTGTCATCATCGTTGTTGCAGCCCGTGGTGATGAGCGCAACTGCCAGTGCTCCGGCGAAGAGGGAAATTTTCATGGGGGTCGGTTATCCTGCAATGATACCGAGATCCTGTTCAGCGCAGCCGAGCTCAGGTCGGGGTGGGCATCCATGTGGAAGCACTGGTTGTTCACGCCATTCCCCGATCACTGCTCTTCAACCCGCTCTTCCGGTATCCATGTCCACAGGGCGGCGGGGAGCACGATAAAGGCCAACGGCAACAGCAGCCGTGTTTCTGTGATCACGCCCACGATCAAGTTGGGTACCAGAAAGAAGGGGATGCTGATCAATGCGCGTTGAAGAAAGACCGGAAGCGCCTTCACCTTGCGCACGGCCAAGACCCAGAACGTACCGAAGAACAGCAGCACTGCACCTAGTGCGCGCAGGTTCTCTTCCAGATGCCAGCCACCGCCGAGGTACGGCAGTTCTCGCGTTGCGTAGCGGATCGCGGCCACGGAAAGGAAGGCCGAAAGCCCCAGCAGCATGGCACGAAGCATCACACGCATAGTGGTGCCCAGCGAGGAACGGTCAGCGTGGACCAGCAGGTACAAGAAGGGCAGGAAGAGCATGGTCTCGTTGTTCAAACTGCCGATCCAAACGATCGCGGCGAAGAGGACGTCGCGTCGTTCGCGGATCGCCCATAGCGCACCTACGAAGGTGAGGCCGAGCAGCGGTGCGCTCTCTTGCAGATCGTTGCGCGCACTGTAGGCAACAAGCAAGGCATACAGGGCAACGCACGCAAAGGCAGCACCCGGCCTGAGCCAGCACCGCAGGAAGCGAGCGAACGTGAACAAGGCGAGCGTCGTGAAGACCAGCCGTTGTAACGTGTAAGCGCTACGGACCGATAGGCCGCAGACCTGCACCAACGCCTCCGGAATGCCATATTGCAGCACGCGGCTCTGTTCATTGTTCACGAAGTCGAACGTGATCAGCCGGGCGTGGACGATATCGAGCGTGCCATCCGTCCAAGCCGCTGTGGTGGCCACTTTCAGGTGGTAGGTCACCCATGCCAGAAAGGTGCAGACCAAGAAGAGCCAAAGGTTCCGTTCGGTCAGTGATCGACGGAGGGTATCCATGGCGTTCGCTGATCGGATCAGCGCTTGCCCGCCGCCATCACCCCGCACAAGTGGTACAATAGCCGCGCGCCCACGTTGGCATCCCAGTCGTCATGTTTGCCGGGCGACACTTCCACCAGATCGAAACCGATGATGGTGCGACCGCTGGCTGCCAAGCGGGAGAGGAGGTAGGTCGCCTCTTCGAACTGGAAACCGCCCGGAACGGGTGTGCCGGTGTTAGGGCATAGTGTGGGGTCCAATCCATCGATGTCGAAGCTGATATGCACCTTGTCCGGCAACGCCTCGATGATGGCATCGCACTGTTCGCGCCACAGCACGCCCTCGTACTGCTGTCGACGGATGTCGGCACTGCGGATGATGCGCACGCGCTCCTTGTTCTTCAAGAACACGGTGTTCTCCTGCTCGCAGAAATCACGGATGCCGATGCTTACCAACCGTTCCATCTGCGGAATGGCCAGCGCGTTGTACATGATGCTCGCATGGCTGTACGTGAAGCCTTCGTAAGCGATGCGTAGGTCAAGGTGTGCGTCGATGTGCAACACGCCGAACTTCTTGTGCTTCTTCGCTTGTGCGCGGAAGAATCCCAGCGCTGTGCTGTGGTCACCACCGATCAGCCCCACGAGCTTGCCTTTTGCCAGCCAATACGCCGTGCGCTGTTCCACCCAATCGTTCATCACCGCACATTCCGCGTTGATCAGCTTTAAGGCCTTCGCCGCGCGTGCTTTCTTCTTCGCATCGCCACCATCGGTGAGCATGTCTATCACATGCTTGGCCTCTTTCTTCAATGCATCGTTCTGTTCCAGCAACGCCTCGGGGATCTCGTCCATCACGATGCCGCGTTTCCACAACTCGGGGAACTCGCGGTGGAAAAGGTCCACCTGGAAGCTGGCCTCCAAGATCGTTTCGGGTCCGCGCGACGTGCCGCCGCCGTAGCTGGTGGTGACTTCCCATGGCACCGGTACCAACACGATGTCCGCCTCTTCGGCGGTGAAGGGTAGCCCGTAGATCCCTGCGTTGGAAGCGCCGGGACTGTTGGGGTCGAATTGCTTGATCTTGCTGGCCTTGTTCATGGTGCGGGTATCGGGAGGGCGAAGGTAGCGGTGGTTGGCGGGAGCGATCGCCACCATAGGCTGGCAAGGCACCGAGGGTCATGGACCGGCGGGAGCGAGGGGATACATTGATTTGGATACACGATGTGGCACCTTGGCGTGCAAGGCCAGACGAAATTGATCTCTGCAGGTTTTCCCACGAGCGCCATTCTCAAAGAAAACCTGCGCCTGGTCTGTCGCGTACCGCCGCATAGCTGGTGCAGTTCGATCCTGCGGCATCTAGGGCAACTCTAGATATTGGAGAAAGTTTGGATCGCCCCGCTTTCACCTCCTCCACCGCGCGAACGCCTTGTTCCCGCGCGATGGCGATCTTCGCACCCATGGACGACCTCTTTACCATCGGCGCACTCATCAGCCTGCTCACGCTCACCCTTTTGGAGATCGTGCTGGGGATAGACAACGTGATCTTCGTCAGCATCATCCTGGGGCGAATGCCCGAGAAGGACCGGCTGAAGGCGCGTAGGTTATGGATGGTGCTGGGGATTGCGCTGCGCAGTGCGTTGTTGATCGCCTTGGGCTGGTTGGTAAAGAATGGCGAGAACGAGTTGTTCAGCATCGCTGGGTACGGCTTCAACCTGCGCAACTGCATAATGTTCTTCGGTGGACTGTTCTTGCTGTACAAGGCGGTGAAGGAGATCCACCACAAGTTGGAAGGGGAGGAGGCCAAGCCCGATACGCAAGGGAAGATCAGCAGTTTCGGTGCCATGATGACGCAGATCGTGCTGGTGGATGCGGTGTTCTCCTTCGACAGCATCGTTACCGCTATCGGTCTTGCACAGCATATCGAGATCATGATCGCGGCGGTGATCATCGCGATGATCGTGATGTTCTTCTTCGCCAGTGCCATCAGCCGTTTCATTGAGAAGCATCCGGCGCTGAAGATGCTTGCGTTGTCCTTCTTGGTGATGGTGGGCTTCATGCTCTTCTTCGAAGGTCTGGAGCCGATCCACGGCAGCCACATCGCCAAGGGCTATGCCTACGTGGCCATGGCCTTCAGCTTCGGCGTGGAACTGCTGAACATGAGGGCGCGCAAGTCGCACGTGGTGAAACTGAACCGCTAGGCCGATGGACCTGTACCTGATCCCGGGTTTGGGTGCCGACCACCGGCTGTTCGGCAACCTGGACCTCAGCGGGCATGCGGTACACTACCTCGATTGGCCGGCGATGCCAGCGGGGAGCACTATGTCCGATTACGCTGCGGCGCTTGCCTTGCAAGTGGATACCACACGCCCACACCTGCTGATCGGCGTAAGCATGGGCGGCATGGTGGCGCAAGAGCTCGCCGCATTGACGAAGCCGCTGAAGGTGATCATCATCTCCAGTTGGAAAGGGCCGCAGGAAATGCCGCGCCAGATCCGCATCTTGCGCGGCACTCATCCCGAACGCATGCTCTCGCCGATGATCCTGAAGCAGACCTTGCCGATCGCCCGCTGGCAAATGGGGATCGAGTCGCCGGAGGATATCGCCCTCTTCGATCAGCTGATCACCGTCCACGACATTGACCAACTGAAAGGGCAGATCAACGCCTGCGTCTCGTGGGGCGGTCCGGCCGAGCCGGTGCAGCACTTGGTACACATCCACGGTGATCGTGATCGGTTGATGCCCATCGCCAATGTGAAGGATGCACGCATTGTCACTGGTGGTTCGCACTTCATGGTCTTCAACAAGGCGCAGGAGGTGGGGGAGCTGGTGCGGTCGGAGATCGATGTACGGCCTGATGCGGGGTAAGAGTGTAAAAGTGCGAGGGTGAGAGAGGGACAACGCTCGCCCTCGCACCCTCTCACCATTCAAGGTGCCAGCTTGAAAACGATGGGCAGTTTGTACCGTACTTTCACATCCTTTCCGTGTGCTTTTCCGGGCTTCCACTTCTTCATCTTCTTCACCACGCGCAAGGCTTCGGCATCGAGCGTTGGGCTTACGCCGAGCAATACGGTGGCATCGGACACGGTCCCGTCCTCGGTAACCACAAAGCCCACCACCACACGGCCCGAACGATCGGCCCCCACATCGATGGCGGGGTACTCCACCTCGTCGCCCAGGTATTTGTAGAGCGCCTTTACACCGCCCGGATACTCTGGTTGTTCATCCGCTTGGTAGCCCTCGATGGGATCTCCGTCACCCTCGCTGCCGGTCTTCGCGCCGCCGCCGCCGCTCTTCGGGCCATCAACGGGGCCGCCACCTGTGGGTCCGGGGTTGGGATCGGGGAGGGTGCGCGTGATAGCCGTGTCTACAGGCAAGGTGGACGCGGTATCAACAGCAACGAGAATGCCACTCGGTACCACCGGATCAGGGCGCGGAGGTTCCACCACGGGTGGTTTCACGACCGCATCCGGCTTGATGGGGTCCACCTCGAAGGTTTCGAAGATGACCTCGGGGTTCGGCACATAGGGTATGGCGGTCTTCACCGCCGGATCGGCGAAGAGCTTGGGCAGTAGCAGAGCGGTGCCGACCAGGCCCAACCCGATGCCCATGGCCATGACCATGGTGCGGTGATGCTCCTGCCGGATCTTGTACGCCCCGTATGCCCGGTTGCGATCGGCGAAGACCAGCTCGTTGCGGTCCGGGGACAGCACATTGTTCCAGCCCGTTCCAAAGGCCAATAGGCTGGTAAGTGCAAGGAAGGCGAGGATGGCGATGGCGGTGATCATGATGCGTGTTTTGATGGATCAACGGTGGTCTTTCCCCATGCCGTACACGCCACCGCACCCATCCGTTCAACTTCTGTACAGGTCTGAACAGCGTTTCTAAGGCAACACAAGGGCTATCGCGCACGTCCTGTTCCATAGTGGACCGTTGGTAAACAGCCCCGTAACGCCGTACCTGAAGGGATCCTACCCGATACTTTCGGCCGTTATTGCTTCTATGCGTCATTCCGCCCGATCTATACCTCTTGGCCTTTTCCTGCTGCTTTCCGGCATGGCGCATAACGCCTTGGGGCAGTGTACGGCGCAGGCGGGGAATGCCAGCTATACGATCTGTTCCGGGGTGCCGCAGCAACTTTCAGGATCTGCCAGTGGTGGTGCCGGACCCTATTCCTTCTCTTGGGCACCTGCTACAGGGCTGAGCGATCCGAACATGGCCAACCCGATCTGCACCGCTACCAACACCACCAGTTACACGCTCACCGCCACACCCCAGAGCGGCACGGTCTGCACGGATGTTACGGTAGTGAACGTTCTGCCGGCGGCCAACGCGAGCATTACTAGTGCGAACGCACAGTTCACCACCTTCAATGGCTTCCCCACCTTTTACCGTTGTTCAGGTAACCCCACAGCGTCCTTCATCTTCGATTTCGCAGGGTCGGCCGCGACAGGCAGTACGCATACGATCGATTGGGGCGATGCTTCTCCGGTCTATTCCGCTACCGGCACCAACTGGCCACAGCAACAGCACCAGTACGCTTCAGGCATCCATACGCTCACCTATACGATCACACAGACCAACAATTGTAATTCCACAGAGGTGTACAGTGTGTTCGTGGGCACCAATCCCGCAGGCGGCATCATCAATCCAGGGAATACCAATGGTTGCGGACCGCTGAGCCTGAATTTCCCGCTGCAAGGATGGGAGGGCAATACGCCGGGTACCATATATATCCTGACCCTCAACGATGGCACTGCGCCGACCATATACAATCACCCGCCACCCGCCATCTTCTCGCACACGTTCAGTGTTGGCTCTTGTGGCATCACCAGTACCGATGGTACCAACACCTTCGCGAACAGCTATTCGGTGAACTTGAGGGTGGAGAATCCGTGCGGGGTAAGTGGTGGCAGCGTGGTGCCCATCAACGTCAGTTTGTCCGGTGAAGCGGATTTCAACATTGTGCCGGGGGATACGGTGTGTGTGAATACGAATGTGCAGTTCGCGAGCACCAGTACCGGGAACGAGATCCAAGGGACCACCTGCGATGATACCCCTCCCTTGATCTGGACCATCAGCCCAGCGGCAGGTTGGACCGTTTCCAGTGGCACGGTCGGTAACGATTTCGGATACGTGGGTACCAACTTCGATCCGGGTTCATGGGCGAGCGGCTCGCAGACCTTGGGCATCAACTTTAATATTGCAGGGACCTACGCGGTGCAACTTGTCGCAGGCAATGCCTGCGGTGCGGATACACTGTCCCGTTCCGTCTGCATCGAAGCCCCCCCACAACCAGCCTTTACGCTAACGCCCGATGTGGACTGTGCGCCCTTCGCGAGCGTGGTGGACAATACCAGCTTAAGCCCGAACAGTTGCCGCACCACGTATGTATGGAATGTCAACACGTCCGGTGGTTCCTGTGGAAGCGGACCGGCATGGAACTACACGGGTGGCAGCTCGGGCTCGTCCACGGAACCCCAGTTCCTGTTCACGCAATCAGGGACTTATTCCATCCAACTCTCGGCCACGAATTCCTGCGGCATGGTGAACGTCACGGACGTGGTCACGGCCAACGCGCCGCCACAAGTGGATGTCGCGGATCTCACCGGCATTTGTGCCACGCAGTGCGTGGATCCCAGTGCTGTGGTGCAGAACTGTGGTGCCCCGATCGATGCCTATGCCTGGACCTTTCCGGGCGGCACACCAGCCAACGCCAACACGTTGGATCCACCACAGGTCTGCTACGGTACGGCCACGAGTTCGTCCATCTCGTTGACCGTTACCAACGCGTGCGGCTCCGCTACGGATGTCACCACGTTGGCCGTGGGCACATTGCCTGCATTGCCCGTGATCTCCAGCAACAGCCCGATCTGTGCAGGACAGATCCTTTCGCTGTCGGCATCTTCAACACCGGGTGTCACCTTCCAATGGTCGGGCCCCAACGGATTTTCCAGCAACATGGCCACCGCCACCATCCCCAACGTGGCCGCAGCGAATGCGGGTGTGTACAGCGTGGTGGCCGTGAGCAACGGTTGCTCCGGACCCGCCGCAACGGTGAATGTGCAAGTGATCGCCGCACCTACCATCACGGTGACCCCAAGTAGCGATGCGATCTGCAATGGCGAGTCGGCTTCGTTCACGGCGAGCGGTGCGGGCAACTACCAATGGTATATCGGCGCGGCGCTGGTGGGTACCGGTCCGTTGTTCAACACCAGCCCGGCGATCACCACGACCTATACCGTATCCGGCGATCTCGGTGGATGCCCCGGAAGCGCCACCGTTCCCGTAACGGTGTACCCGGTCACGAACGTGAACGCAGGCGCACCGCAGACCTTTTGTGATCAAGCCATCGGTGTGCAACTGAACGGTTTCCCGAGTCCCGGCACATGGACGGGACCACACGTTTCCGCGAGCGGCGTTTTTACCCCTGTGCCGAATGCGCTTGGACCGTTCACCGTCGTGTACACCCACATCGATGGCAACGGTTGCACCAACGATGATGATGTGGTCATCACCGTGCAGGACCTTGCGCTGATCGCCGACGCTGGTGTCGATACGTTCTTCTGCCAAGGCCCCTCTGGCGTTACACTTCCTGCTACGCCGCCGGGTGGCACGTGGGTAGGTGCCGGACCAGGAGGGCAATTCACACCGAATACCGTTGGCGCTTTCATCCTGACCTACAACTACGGCATAGGTACGTGTGCAACGAGCGATCAAGTGGAAGTCCAAGTGTTGCCCGCGCCGACGTTGGACCTCCCTTCCGACTTCGTGCGATGCATCAACGACCCTGCTGTTCCATTGGGAGGAACGCCGGTAGGTGGCGTGTGGAGCGGTGCCGGTGTTACAGGTCCACCATACGCTTTTGATCCAGCTGCTGCCGGGCAGGGGCCGCAGGTGTTGTCCTACACGTACAGCGACGGCAGTGGCTGTACGAGTACGGGCCAACTGACCGCTACCGTGAATGGCATTCCGGTGGTCACCGCCGGCCCGGATGTGCAGCTCTGCGATCAACCCATCCCATTCCAATTGGGCGGCACGCCCGCTGGTGGAACTTGGACAGCCATAACTATGACCGTGACACCGGGTGGTTCCATTACACCATCCGGCGTTGGCACCGATGTGTTCACCTACACCTATTCCGATGCTGCCGGCTGCACCGGATCCGACCCGATCACGGTGGATGTGATCGCGATCACCCAACCGGCCTTCGCGGGCAACGATACTTCCGTTTGCGTAAACAGCGGCGCATTCCAGTTGTCCGCTGTTCCTGCTGGTGGTGCGTGGAGCGGATCGCAGGTCTCGGGTTCGGGTCTGTTCGATCCCAGCCTTTCCGGATCCTTACCGCTTACCTATTCGTTCGGCAGCGCCACCTGTTTGTTGCAAGACCAAGTGACCATTACGGTGGATGCGCTTCCGGTGGTCGATGCCGGGGATGTGATCGCGACATGCCTCGATGGTGGCCTTCAAGTACTTACGGCAGCACCTGCCGGTGGTACATGGAGCGGTACCGGTGTGGATGCAGCTGGCAACTTCGATCCCTTACTCGCGGTTCCGGGTGGGAACACGGTCACGTATTCCTACACCGATCCGGTCACGGGGTGCTTCAACAGCGATGCCACCTTGGTAACAGTGGATCCATTGCCGGTAGCGGCAGTGCTGAACGATCCAGTGGCTTGCGCCAATGTGTCGTTCGCTTTCATCAACAACAGCTCGGGTGCCTTCGACTTCGCGTGGGACTTCGGCGATCTCGGGACATCTTCCGATCCTTCGCCCTATCATACCTATACAGCGACCGGTTCCTACACCGTTCGCCTGATCGCCATTACAGGAGCGGGTTGTCGCGATACCGTCTTCAGCGCCGTTGATGTGTGGGACATGCCGCAAGCGGACATGACCTTGAGCGCCGACACGGGTTGCGGCCCCATGCTCGTGGACTTCACGAACGCGTCCATCGGTGATGGCGTTACCTACGCATGGGACTTTGGTGGGCTCGGTTCGTCAACGGACCAATTCCCGCCCACCTTCTCGTTCCCGCAGGATCCGGTGGATGGCATCACCTATCCGATCACACTCACTGTTACCAACGTGTGCGGTGCCGATACGGATCCTGGCAGCGTGACAGTGATCCCTGAGCCAACTGCCGTTTTCGGACCGAACCTGAACGAATACTGCCCCTATACCGAAGTGCCGTTCGGCAACGCGAGCATTGGCCTTCCGGATTCCTTCGTATGGGATTTTGGCGATGGCAACACCAGCACCGATCCAGGTCCGGTGGTGACCAACACGTACATCAATGAGGATGCCCCGTTGGATGTCACCGTTACGTTGACCGCGAGCAACATCTGCGGAACGTCCTCGGCCACACAGGTCATCACCATACAAGCCAACGAGGTCACGTCGTTCTTCAACGCCGATCCGATCAACGGATGCTCGCCGGTAACGGTCGATCTCACACAGTTCTCTTCGGGCGACACCGCGTGGTATTGGGACTTGGGCGATGGCAACGTGAGCAACGCGCATGATCTCCAACACACGTTCGAGGATCCCGGCACGTACACGATCGAACTGTTCAACTTCGGTTGCGGACTGGACAGTTACACCACCGAGATCGAGGTCTATCCGTCGCCGATCGTCGCGTTCACCATGGATCCGGTCCTGGCATGCGTAGGCGAGCCGTTCACCTTCACGAACCTGACGCCCGACGTGTCCAACCTGCAATGGGATTTCGGCGACCTTACGGGATCCACGCTATCGGCACCTGAGCATACCTATGCGGAGAGCGGCACCTACAGCGTTACGCTCACAGCAACAGCGATCAGCAATTCCTGCACCGCGACGTCGACACGACAAGCGGTGGTGAACACCACACCGCAAGCCGCCTTCACGACCGATCCCACGAACGGCTGCATCGATCTCGATGTCTCTTTCCTCAACAATGGCGTGGATGCCGATTTCAGCCAATGGGATTTCGGAGATGGCAACACCTCCGCGCTCGCCGACCCGTTCCACACCTATTCCGTTGCAGGGAGCTACACCATTGAACTGGTCAGCGAGAACCTGACCGGTTGCACCGATACCGCAACAGCCGTCATCGTGGCGCATCCATTGCCGACGAGCGCCTTCACACTTTCCGCCGACGAGACCTGCTACGCGAACGATATCATCCAGACCTACAACGCGTCCCAAGGGGCGGTCGGATACCTCTGGGACCTGGGCAACGGAACCACATCGGAACTGAACCAACCGGAGATCAGCTACGCGGAGCCGAACATGTATACGATCACACTGACCTCCACCAACCAGTTCGGTTGCCAGGCCGTGTCCACCGCCACGTTCGTGCAGCATCCCACGCCCATCGCTGCATTCACCGCAACGCCACAGCCGGGATGCGAAGGCTATCCGATCAGCTTCACGAATGGATCCATCAACGGGACCAACTACGCATGGGACTTCGGTGATGGCGATGTTGCAACGGCCGATCAGCCACTGCACAGCTACGACGATGCGGGCACCTATTCCGTGGAACTGATCGCCTACGGCACCGGAGGTTGCTCCGATACGCTAAGCGTCCAAGATGCGATCGTGATCAACCAACGCCCGTTCGCCGACTACACCACCGATACGTTGGAAAGCATCACCCATGCCCTCCAGTTCAGCAACACCAGCGAAGGGGCGATGACCTTCGCTTGGGATTTCGATGACGGCGAGACGTCCACCGCCGTGCATCCCCTGCACGTGTTCCCTGCGGATGGCGGCGGTTTCACCGTGTGCCTCGTGGCTGTGAACGAATTCGGATGTCCCGATACGTTGTGCAAGTTCATCAACGTGGTCGGCGATCCGAACATCTTCGTTCCGAACGCCTTTACACCGAACGCCGATACGCGCAATGATGTATTCCACCCCGTGCTGAACGGGTTCATGGGTTGGAACTACCGCTTCCTGATCTTCGATCGTTGGGGCATGCCGATCTATGATACTACAGATCGTTACGACGCGTGGGACGGCACCTACAAAGGGCAGGAATCGCCGATCGATGTTTACGTCTGGAAGGTGATCGTGGAACGCGATGGCGATGCACAAGACTTCGTGGGGAGCGTAAGCCTCGTGCGCTGATCCCCGCGCATTCGTCCCGTTACCTTCACGCCATGTCGTACAAGAGAGTGGATGCGGACGTGATCGCCGCGCTACGCGCCTGTCTGGGGTCCGGTGATCTCCTTACAACGCCCGATGATCGCGCGCACTACGGACACGACGAGACGGAGGACCTGGTGCATCCGCCCGAGGTGGTGGTGCGGCCACGAACGACGGACGAGGTCGCCCGAATTGTCAAGGTCTGTGCAGCACACCACATTCCCATCACACCCATCGGAGGTCGTACCGGGCTCAGTGGAGGTGCCCTCTGCGTACACGGCGGCGTGGGTCTTGCGCTGGATCGCATGGACGCGATCGAGCACCTGGATGAACAGAACCAGCAGGTTACCGTGCAACCCGGTGTGATCACGCAAGTCCTAATGGATGCGGTGGCGGCAAAAGGACTTTACTATGCACCGGACCCGAGCAGCAAAGGCAGTTGCACCATCGGTGGAAACCTGGCCGAGAACGCCGGTGGACCGCGTGCCGTGAAGTATGGCGTGACGCGCGACTTCGTGTTGAACCTGGAGGTCGTGCTACCCAACGGAGACGTGATCTGGACCGGTGCGAATACGTTGAAGAACGCCACCGGTTATGACCTTACGCGCCTGATCGTGGGTAGCGAAGGCACGTTGTGCGTGATCACCAAAGCGGTGCTGCGCCTGATCCCCTTGCCCACCGTTTCACGCCTGATGCTGGTGCCTTTCAATAGCGCCACCCAAGCGTGCGAAGCCGTAAGCGCCGTGTTCCGCGCTGGCATCACACCCAGTGCATTGGAGTTTATGGAACGTGACGCGATCGACTTCACGTTGCAGCATGTGGAAGGCATCGCACTGGAAGTCCCAGAAAGCGTCCAAGCCCACCTGCTCGTCGAGGTCGATGGCCACCATGCCGATGTGTTGATGCGCGAGTGTGAGACCATTCTTGGCGTTATGGAAGTGCACGGTTGCGGCGAAGTACTCTTCGCGGAAACAAGTGCCGAGAAGGAAATGCTGTGGAAGTTGCGCCGCAATGTGGCCGTAGCGGTGAAGGCCTATACCGTTTACAAGGAAGAGGACACCGTTGTTCCCCGTTACGAGCTGCCGCGATTGCTGGCCGGTATCAAAGCGATCGGGAAGGACCACGGATTTCGATCCATCTGCTACGGCCACGCCGGTGATGGGAACCTCCATGTGAACATTATCAAGGAGGCATTGTCCGATGCCTTCTGGCAGGATCAGCTCCCTATCGCGATCCGCGAGATCTTCGAACTCACCATATCGCTCGGGGGCACATTGAGCGGCGAGCACGGCATCGGACTGGTCCAACGCCCGTTCATGGACATCGCGTTCTCCAACACCCAGTTGGCCGTTATGCGTGGCATCAAGCACCTTTTCGACCCCACTGGTATCATGAACCCAGGTAAGGTACTACCATCCTAGGAAAGCGTCGATGAGCGCTAGAGGGCATCCACCGCTCTCACCAGTTCCCGCATGGAAGGGAACGTGCGAATGCCGGGCGGTACTTCCATCTCTCCCACCTTCGCCAGTTGCGCCCCGGTAACCAGGAAGCTGATGCGATTATCCGGCAAGCTCACGCGCAGTTTCTGGAGGTAGTCCGGGATCTCCGCCGCCGGTGGATGGGCCATCAGGATCGTGACCATCACCAGTTGTCCATTGCGCACTGCTGCGAGTTGCTTCAGGTCTTCGCCGGGTACACTTTGGCCCAAAAAGATGGTACGTTCGCCACCCGCGCGCAACAGGTAGTTCACGTAGAGCAGGCCCAATTCATGGATCTCGTTCTCCGGCAGATACAGTACGAAGGTCCGGTCCTTGGATCCATCGGATGCCGGTAGACCGTCCGTTGCCGCGATCAATTTCTGGCGTATGAAGTTGCTCACGAAATGCTCCTGGGCAGGGCAGATCACATTCGTTTGCCAGAGTACACCGATAAGCTCCAACAAGGGGACGAAGACCAATTCGACCAAGTGTCGGAATCCGTGGTGTTCGCGATAATCCGAGGTGATCCGTTCGAACAGCACCTCATCGAACGCAAGCATGGCCACTTTCAAGGTGTTCAGCGTTTCTTCCCTGGAATCGGAGGTAACGGCCGTCTCGCGCACCAAGCGGTCCCGCTCCGGCAAGGTCATGGCGGCAATGCGTGAGATCTTGTGCCCGTGCTTGTTCAGGTAGGCTACGTTGAGGATCACCTTCAACTCGTCCAAGCTGTAGTGACGGATGTTCGTCCCGGTACGGTCAGGGGCCAACAATCCATACCGCTTCTCCCAGATCCGGATGGTATGCGCCTTGACGCCGGAGAATTCCTCCATGGCGCGAATGGTGAATGTGTTTTGGAAAAGATCCATGGGCCGGCGAAGCTATAGTGTTCGATCGAAAGGCTCGAAGATCGAACAGGACGCTGGAAAACAGCGGAAAACGCAAATGGTTCGGTAGTGAATGCGAAAAGCCCCCGCATTGCTGCAGGGGCTTTTCAAAGGATCGGTGATCAGCTTCTTACCGGACCACTTGGATAGGGGTGGTGCGGATGCCGTTCTCGCTGGATACGGACACCGTGTAAAGTCCAGCGGACAAGGTGTTAAGGTCGATCGTCAGGCGGTTCTCACCGGCATTGATCAACGAACTCGGCACACTCAACACAATGCGACCGGTCATGTCCGTCAACGTTACTGTGGCGCGCGTTACTTGCGTTGCATCGATGCTCAGGTTCAACAGATCGTTTGCCGGATTGGGCCATGCGTTGAAGTTGATAGCGTTATCGACGTCGGAAAGGCCGACGTTCGTGATCAACGGAAGTGCGATCAGATCACCACCGGCTGGCAATGCAACATACAGACCGAAAGCCGGGCCGTTGGAGTTGTTCGCAGGGGCAAGGAAACCGGATGCCAGCACCGTGAGGGCGGCGCCATCGAGACCCAAGGTGGAAAGAGGAGCCGAGTAGGTAGCCACCGGCGTACCATCGGAAGTCTGCACTTGCAGCGCATAGTCCGCCGTGCCGAGTTCCAGGTAGCCGGCAAATGAGCCGTAAGCCAGATCATTCACCACCGTGCCAGCAGGAATGGAGACTTCAGCAACGTCCACCACAGGAGCATCCGTGCAACCGTGCATTACAAGGACATCCGTGTTCGTTCCTACCGTTGCCACTTCACGAGCCGAAGGGAACACATCCAGATCAAAAGGCTGCACCGGGCTGTAGCCGGCGGCGCTTACGATACCGTTGGCCACGATGATGTAGCTACCGCCATCTGCGAGGTTGTAATCGAAAGTGGCGATGATGTCATCTGCACCCGAGCTGTTGCCCGGTGCGATGCCCACGGCCAAGTCGGTCTCCGCAGGCAGGTCCAAGAATGGGGTTGCGGTGCGGAAGGCGACGTCCTCGATAGTGAGTACATCATTCACATAGATGTCGACCACGGCAGCCGCCGCGTCGGCGCTGTTGTGGATGATCTGTACACGGGCGGTCGGGTTACCCACTGCCAGAGGCAGTTCTACCAAAGGTCCACCGCTTGCCAATGCGACCCAAAGACCGAAGGCAGCACCGTTGCTGTTGTTGGCTGGTGCCAAGAAGCCGGATGCCAGCACGGTGATGGCGGCGCCATCAAGGCCGAGGGTTGCCAAAGGTGCCTGGAATGCGGCCACAGGAGTTCCGTCCGCGGTTTGCACTTCCAGCACGTAGTCGGCAGTGCCAAGTTCAAGGTATCCGGCAAAGTTGCCGTAGGCGAGGTCGTTCACCACCGTACCGGCAGGCACGGAGGTCTCGGCCACGTCCACTACAGGAGCATCGGTAGAACCGTGCAGAACAAGTACATCCGTATTCGATCCCATAGCAGCCGCTTCACGAGCAGCCGGGAACACATCCAGGTCAAAAGGCTGAGCCGGGCTGTAGCCGGTGGCGCTCACGATGCCATTGGCTACGATGATGTAGCTGCCGCCGTCGGCGAGGTTGTAGTTGAAGGTGGCGATGATGTCACCCGCATCCATGCTGTTACCGGGTGCGATACCCACGGCAAGATCGGTCTCCGCTGGTAGGTCCAAGAATGGGGTCGCAGTGCGGAAGGCGACGTCCTCGATAGCGAGGACATCATTCACATAAATGTCTACCACGGCAGCTGCTGCATCAGCGCTGTTGTGGATGATCTGCACACGTGCGGTTTGGGCCGCGACCGACGTGGCCGCAGCAAGAGTCGCACTGGTCAGGAGTAGTGAAAGGGTTCTACTTTTCTTCATCGTATTGGAGGGTTAGGGTTTCGACGACGGCAAAGGAACAATCAGAATTCCATTCTGTTCAACTTTATTGATAAAAAGATGAACAATCCTGACATTAGCATGACGAATTGCAGGTTCAGTTCGGCACTTTATCGGAGACCCGGTTATCGTTTCACCGGAACAAGGTAACGTGCCCGAAGATCTCGTACACGTCCTTCTTGATCGCATCGATGGCGTAAGCGCGATATACGTATACGCCCTCGGGAACGGTCTTGCCACCCGCGCTCCCATCCCAACCCGAAGCGGGGTCTTTGCTGGCATAGATGGATTCGCCCCAGCGATCGAAGATCTGCAGGTCGTAGCTCTCCAATTGGATCACTTGGCCCATGGGCTGGAAGGTGTCGTTGATACCGTCCTGGTTGGGGGTGAAAGAGTTGGGAACGAAGTACACATACTCCTGCGGCAACAGATGGGCTACGATGGTGTCCGTGGAATAGAACTGTGCAGCTAGCTCCCGTTGTGTGCTGTCCGCAGGCGTGTAGGGATTGTTCTTCACGGACCAGTAGAGGAAGTCGAAGTACAAGGTGGGGTGTACGACGAAGGGAACATCCAAACCTTCACCGACCGACGCCACCGTGGGGAACGTGGTATACGTGATGCCATCGAAGGTGATGCTCGCGGCATCGCGCGGTTCCACATCCAGAACGATATCGTAGCGCGTTGGTGGTTTGAAGTGCGCCACAATGCTGTCCGCCGAAAGGATATCGATCGTCACCAACGAATCCGTGGTGGTGGGCAGGATGCTGTTGGTGCTGAACACTTCCCAATAACTGAAGCGCTGCCCCGGTTCCGGGATCGGTGCCAAGGTGGTGTTGATACCACCGTAGTACGTTCCGCTGAAGGGATAAACGTCCGGCGTAATGGAGTTGATCTGGATGCGCCCGGTGAGCGGTGGGTCCACGTTGAACACCACATCGAAGGGGCCCGTGACATCGTAGCAGTCCTGTAGGCCTTGGGTGATGGTGACGCACCGGGTGGTGATGAAATCGCGGATGGCCTGTACGTTCCCTTGCCATTCGGGCATGCTGCCACCCCACCGGGCAATGTGCGCAGGCATCTCCGGTTCGATCAGGGCCACCAAACTGTCCAGCACGCCGATCATGTAGTCGCACTGGAACGCGGTGTTGTTCAGGTCGATGTACCGGTTCACGTAATAGTCGTGTACCATTTCGTTCTCCTCCAACAGCTTTACCAGGATAGGGATGTGCCCTTGGCCTCCAGGGTCGGGCAAGGTCTCGGGATCGCAGGGATCAGCGGCTGCGCTCTGGTCGGGTATGCCGGTGAAATTGACGTAGTGCCCGAAGGTGGCGTCCATGTCCCAGAGCGTGTAACGCCACCGGCGGCCGTCGCCAGCAGGGTTGAGGCCACGCCACCATGCGGTGTTCCAGTTCAACCAGTCCGAGCAGACCACTTGGCTGTTCAGCACCACGTAATCCACCAGGCTTTTCCAGTTCAACAAGCCATCCACGTAGGCGAAGTTGGCCGCATCGCCCATGTCGTTGCCGTTGATGTAGCCCACCAATCCATCCCATTCGGCCTGCGCCGGGGCACCTCCGTACTCTTGCCATGTTCCGCCCCAGGTCTTCAGGAAGTAGAGTTCATTCTCGGGCTGGTCGTAGTATTCGTCCGTGAAATCGGCATCATCCACCTTTTCGCGGATCTCGTAAACGCCCCAGTACTGGCCGTTCAAATACACCACGCAGGGTTCGTAGCTGCGCTCGTCCAAGCGCAGGTCGTTCACTTGGGAGATCACGTGTACGAACGCATCGCGGATGTGCGCTCCACCGTTCTCGAACGGGTAGTTATCGCTGGCTGCGGCTTTGATGATCAACCGCTGGTATTGGTCGCGTTCCTTGGTGCGGAACATGGGGTAGTGGATGCCATCATTGTCCCCGAACTGGTCGCGCGACACGTAGTCGAATCCCCGCTGGTCATAGGCCCAGGAGTCGTTGCCGTGCTCGTTGAAATCACCGGTGGCCTCGTCCCTCAATTGCCCATCGGGCCCGAAGTATTCGAAGCTGCCCACCGGGTTGATCTGCGTGCCGCCCAACAGGGTGGGTAGTTCGTCCCCTGCGATCGACAGGATAGCCACGCTATGCGCCGTACCGAGCAGGTAGGTATTCGTCTCTACCGCGCTGGGCGGTACTGCGGCATCGGAACTGAAGGTGCGCGCCCGCACAACGCTGGTGGCCGCAATGTTCAACGGTGCGGCATAGGCCGGTGATACTGCTGTGGGGACGGTGCCGTCCAATGTGTAACGGATCGTTAGCCCGGCACCGCCGACAGTCAGCGCAAGGCTGACGGCACCGCCTTGCACGCCCGAGGGTATGCTGAAGACCGGCTTCGGTGCGTATTCGGAATAGGCTCCGGTGTTGGCAGCGCCCGGGGTGGGGTTCAGGAATACGTTCCATGTGGCGGCCCCATCCGTTGTGCGGCCCCGGCTGTGATCCGTTTGGGTGCGATCCTGCATCTGGTACTCGCTTACGATCGCTGCCGCGGGATCGCTCAACACCGCGCGCTCCTGGTCCGTCTGGTTCAATTTGAAACTCGTGTGGTGTACGGCGCCCACAGTGAGGTTACGGCCGCTGCAATAGACCACCAAGTAGCCATTGGCCGCAATGGACGATGCGGCCGGAAAGATCCATTTCGTATTGTTGCTCTGGCTATCGCTCAGGTACCAACCCGATAGGTCCACCGCCGCACCCGTGGTGTTGAACAACTCGATCCAATCCTCGAATTCCCCGAAATTGTCCGCTTGGTCCGCATAGTTGGAGGCGCTTACCTCGTTCACGACCACTTGGGCGCGAACACCGCAAAGACACGTGAGCAGGAGGAACAGGAGGGAAATACGCTTCATGCAGGATGACCCGAAAGGGAAGGCAAGTTATCGGTATGAGCCACTTTTCAAAGGAGCAGAGATCAGCCTTTCTTGGAAAGGAGCGCAAACCGCTTCTTTAGGACGCAGGTCAGCGCTGTTCCGGTGCCTGTGGGTCAGGTCGTGGTGTTGAGGTGCTGTCCGGCGTAGTACCCCGTGTCAATGTCCAGCAGCAATTTGGTGTGCAAGGTCACTTGCCCGGTGTGGTAGCTGAAGTGTTCCACAACATGCATCAAAATGGCCGTTCCGGTCTCCGAAAAGCCCTGCACGGACCACAATGCCGTGAGCTCGTCCTGCGAAAGGCCAGCTATAGTGAGCACCGCTTGGTCCATCGTTCCACCCAGTCGGCGTTCCAGTTCGGAGATCGGCAAGGGGCCTTGCTCGGCGAATTCATCGTCGCGGACCCGGCTATCGGTCGTTCTTCCAAGGGTCGAGTTGATCCATTGCCCCACGTTGCCGCACAGGTGCAATACCAAGTTGCCCACGCTGACCACGTGCGCGTTCGCCCGGTGCCAAGTGAGATCCTCGCCCAGAAGATGCAGGCACTTCACCAACCGACCTTCGCTTTCCCGCAGCCGCCGGATGCTTTCCGTCTTGATCTGTTCGTGCAATTCCATGGCTATTCTTTATCCGTCCTAGTGGGCTTCAAAACCGGAACCTGTACACCCACACCTTATGGTCCGCTTCCACGGAATCGATGCTCGGATAAACGGCCTTGAGCGAACGGTACCGATCGCGATCACCGATCATCCGGTCGCCACTGGCATCCACGACTACGATAGGTCCTATCAGCGCTGCGGATGCCCGGTCGGGGATAACGATGTCAGACTGCAGCAAGTCGCTCTGGTCGTCCTTCAATTGTTCCAGGTCCTCTGCCGCCAAGTAGTTCAGCCAATACCAGCGCGGAACGATCTCCACTTCGCAATCCTCCTTACACCAGTCGTCAACGGTCTTCACGACGCGTGAAGGGTCGCGCACGCCAGACCGCCAAGGGGTGAAGGTGATGGCCATGCCAATGACCAGTACAGCGGCCAGACCTGAGGCCCATCTGCGCGGGATGGTCAAATGGGTTGCTGCCATGGCAACGAGAAGCGCGAAACCCGGCGCGGCATACACCAGGTAGCGGTCCAGGAACATGGGCACGGCGAAGGACACCAGGAACATGCCCAGCAACGGTACAAAGGACCAGAATACCGCAAGCCGCAAGCCCGGTGCTCGCAGACGATCCCGCGCACCCGCCACGGCGATCACGATCAGGAAGACCACCGTTACCACCGGCGCGTTGCTCCAGCGCCAAAGCATGTTGTAGAGTTCCTCCGGAACGGGGGCTTCCAACCACGTGCCGTGCGTAACGCTGGTCCCCAAACGCTTCCAAAAGATGACGAGGTAGGGGCTGAACCAAGCCAACGTGATCCAGCAACCGAAGAGGAAGTTGCGCCGCAGATGCCGCAGTTCCGGAAGTGCGAAAAGACAAAGACCTTGCAAGCCGATCGCCAGCCACCCGAAGAAGTGCGTGTAGATCAGCAGCGTGTTCAAGGCCGATAGACCGAGCATGGCGCGCAGCCCGTTGTTCGGCTTGTCCTTCGCTCGCCAGAGTAACCACATGCCCGTGGTGACCAAGAGGGTGAAGAGCGCGTAGGCCCGCACCTCGTGCGCGAAGCCGTAGTGGTAGTTGCTGAAGGTGAACAGCAAGGCTGCGCACACGCCGGCAACGCGACCGCCCAACCGATGACCCAGCAGGAACAAGGGCCAGACAGCCAACGCACTAAAAAGTGCAGAGGGTACCCGCAGCCAACCCGCGGTGAACGGCGTTACCCAGCTCCACAACTTGATCAACAGGAAGTACAAGGGTGGGTTGTTCTCGGTGGCGAACATGCTCCACAATGCACCCCATGGCCGCTGCGACCAGTAGACCGTGAAGGGTTCGTCGTGTGCGAGTCCGGTAGTGTCCAACCACGCGCACTTGAGCGCCACGTTCAGCAGCACCAAGGCGAGGATCAACCAGCGATCGGTGCGGGACAAGGCCATGCTGCGAAGCTATCCCAAGCTCTTACAACCGGCGATACATCACGTAATGACCACCGATACCGGGTATGTCGAACAGCTCGCCATGGATCACCAATCCTGCCCGCTCGTAAAAGGACAGGGCCTTAACACGCGCGTTGCACCAGAGTAGGTCGGCATGTTGCGCTTTCAAATGTTCCAGCGCAAAGGCGATCAGTTTTGCACCCGCGCCCTGCCCTTGGAAGTCGGGATGTGTGGCCATACCGCGCAGGCGGAATTGCTTCCAACCCGTGAGTTGCGGATGTGCTTCCGGATAAAAGGAACCCACGGCGATCTGGTGTTCACCGATCTGCACACCCAAGTGAAAGCCACCGGACAGGCGATCGTTCGCGAAGTCCACATCCTCCAGAATCCCACCGGGTCGCAGCACGTGCAAGCGAAGTGCATGGGTGTCCTGTGCCTTGATGAATCGAACGCGCATCGTGAAGCAAGGTAGGGGAGTACACCGAACCGGACAATGAACGCTTACTTCCGGAGCATGCCGTTCAGCAAAACAGTCAAGCCAGCGACGCGTTCACGCTGGGCCGTGCGTTCGGCAGCGCTGTTCTGGGGTATCAGCACCGCCAGTTCCATCCGCTGATCACCGCTCACCGCTTCGGCCACTTCCTTCCATCCATCGGGTTCAGAGCCGCTGTCCATGGAACGGTGTTCTATGCGATCGATCGAAGACAAGGGCACGCGGGCTTCCTTGCCGGGCCATGGCAAACTCAGTTCACCCAACACTGCTGGACGCACTGTGCGCACGAGTTCCGTCGCTGTGAACTTTACCGATCGGGGTGGGAGCAGCAAGGCCGCATAAAGCCACCATGCGCCGCTCACGAACAGCACGACGCGCGCTGCGGAAACGGCACCGCGAACAGCAGAAAAGCCAAGGAGCTTGCCGAACCCACCGATGAACGCCGCGCCAACGATCGTACAACCAGCGGTGAGTACCACAGCCATAGCCAAGCGCACACCAACACCGCCAGCGCCGACCACCAAGGTCATGGGGTCGCCGATCAGGTAGCCGCTGCGGAAGGTGGCGATGGCTGCCGGGAGAGCCAGGGTTACCGGTGGGGCCACCAACAGTTCGATGCCAGCGTAGGCCAAGCGCAGCACCAACAGCGATCCGGTACCCAGGAGCAGGAACCGAAGGGCATCGGCCGTGGTGTCGCCCAGATCCACTTTCATGATGGGCGGCTCACTTCAGGTAGCGCATGTCCGCACCCGCTTTCAGCCCTTTCACGGCGGCGTAGATCAGGCGGATCACGTTCTCCACATCGTTGCGGTGTACGGTCTCCACCGTGGTGTGCATGTAGCGCAGCGGTAGGCTGATCAAGGCCGATGGAACACCGGATGCACCGTACGCGAACGCATCGGTGTCCGTTCCCGTTGCTCTGCTGGCGGCCATGCGTTGAAAGGCGATCTTCTCGCTCTCGGCCGTTTTCACGATGTGCTTCAACAAGGTGTTGTGTACGGCAGGGGCATAGCTCAGCACCGGCCCGGATCCGCAGGCGATGTCGCCGTTCTGGATCTTGTTCATCATCGGCGTCTGCGTGTCGTGCGTCACGTCCGTCACGATCGCGATGTCCGGACGGATGCGTTCCACGATCATCTCCGCACCACGCAGACCCACTTCTTCTTGCACGCTGTTGGTGATGTAAAGGCCGAACGGCAGTTCCACTTTGTTCTCCTTCAACAGGCGTGCTACCTCGGCGATCATGAAGCCGCCCATGCGGTTGTCCAACGCGCGGCCCACGAAGTTGCGTTCGTTCAGTACCATGAACTCGTCCTCGAAGGTGATCACGCAGCCCACGTGTACACCGAGCTTCTCGATCTCGTCCTTGCTGGTGCAGCCGCAATCCAGGAAGATGTTCTCCAACGATGGCGTGATCTCCGATTTCCCGTTGCGCACATGGATCGCCGGCCAGCCGAACACCGCTTTCACGATGCCCTTGTCCGTGTGGATGTTCACCCGTTTGCTGGGTGCGATGATGTGATCGCTGCCACCGTTGCGACGCACATAGATGAAGCCTTCTTTGGTGATGTAGTGGACGAACCAGCTGATCTCGTCGGCATGCGCTTCGATCACCACTTTGTACTTCGCATCGGGGTTGATGATGCCCACCACCGTGCCGTACGGATCCACCATGTGCGTGTCCACATACGGCTTCACATACTCTAACCAGATCTTCTGCCCAGCGCTCTCGAAACCCGTGGGGCTCGCGTTGTTCAGGTACCGCTCCATGAAGTTGAGCGATTCCTTGGTGAGGATGGACTTGGGCTGCTTGGCTGCTTTTGCGGTCGTTTTCTTCTTGGCCATGATGTCGTTACGGTGCCTGATGGTGGTGCGCAAAGCTATTCGCAGCCCGTGGTATCACCCGAGTGACGACAGAAGGCTTTCAACCGAGTTTTCAGCGGTTGCGGACCTGCTACTTTCGCGCCATGCCCTCTACCGCCGCCGACTTTGCGCCGTACCGCACCGCCGATGGTTCCTACACGCTGCGTAGCGCACACATCGATGAGCACTACCACAGCGTGGTGGGCGCGGTGAACGAGAGTACGCATGTGTTCGTGAAGAACGGGTTGGAGCACATCTTGGGCGATCAGGTAAAAGGCCCTGTCCGCATTCTTGAAGTGGGCTTGGGCACCGGCCTTAACCTGTTGCTCACCTGGATCCGCTGCCTAGAAGGAAAATGCACCGTGGACTACACCGCGCTGGAACCCTATCCGGTCAGTGCGCAGAACCTGGAAGCCTTGGACCATTGCGCTGATCTGGCCTGGCCCGGCTTGCACCAGCCGTTCATGGAACGCATGACCACGCGCCTTGGTGAACACTGGCAACCACACGGCGGACTTGCCTTGCACGTGCTGCCCACGCATGCTATCGATCTGGAGCTGAACGATGCGTTCGACGTGATCTACTTCGATGCCTTCGGCCCCAACACCCAACCGGAGATGTGGACCCTCGATGTGTTCCAACGCATGCACAATGCGCTACTCCCCGGCGGTGTTCTGGTAACGTATTGCGCCAAGGGCGATGTACGCCGCACCATGGAAGCCGCAGGGTTCACCGTGGAACGTTTGCAAGGCCCACCAGGAAAACGTGAGATGTTGCGGGGGAGGAGGAGTTGGAACACCGATGACACTGATGGAAATGATAAGCGCGGATCCGGCACGCCCACTTTCTGATCATCTGACCCGCTAATTCTCTGATCACACCATGCTCACCCTCCGCGTTTACGGCCTCCTGATCCACAACGGCCACATCCTTGTTTCCGATGAGCTGATAAAAGGGAAGCAGATCACTAAATTCCCCGGCGGTGGCCTGGAACACGGCGAGGGTCTGAAGGATTGCCTGATCCGCGAGATCCGCGAAGAGATCGGTATCGAAGCGTTGGAACCGGTCCATTTCTATACCACCGATTTCTTCCAACAAAGCACTTTCCACACCACACCCATGCAGGTGGTCAGCGTGTACTACACCTTCCGCGTGGCCCACCCGGATGCTATTCCCGTGGTGCAGGTCCCGTTCACCGGCATCACCGGCCCCGGTGATCAAGAGGTTTTCCGCTGGCTGCTTATCGCGGGTGGTAGGGAAGAGGAGCTATCGCTCGGGATAGACCGGGTGGTGTGGGGGATGGTGCGGAATGC
>Ga0105048_10002206_pt1 | contig 31441 bp, 27 predicted proteins | sample MAT05_FD_78382 | JGI IMG/M metagenome (GOLD analysis project Ga0105048, IMG submission 78382) | Freshwater microbial communities from Lake Fryxell liftoff mats and glacier meltwater in Antarctica - MAT-05 | ecosystem: Environmental > Aquatic > Freshwater > Ice > Liftoff microbial mat | place... | reverse complement strand
GTGTTGTAATCGGCGTTGTCCACCCACTGCGTGCCCAACGGCTGCAACGTGGTGTGCATCAACGAAATGGATTTGGTGCTGTTCTCGACAAACGAGCGATTTACGCGGGTGCGAATCTGATAGCCCTCAACTTTGGTGCTGTCGTTGCGGTGGCCCGAGGTGGGGTTGTTGGCGGTGCTGATGCCGAACACGTGCCCCGTCTCGTGGGCGACAGTGCCGTCGTTGGCGCCGCTGCCACTCTGGTGCATGAACACTTTGCCGAGCGCAAAGGCCGTAGCGCCGGGGTAGAGCCCATTCGGCACGGTTGCTGCCACCACCGGGTTGCCGATGCTGAAATCGCCGCGTTCGGTGTAGGCGGTGCTGAGCACGGGCCACTGATCGGTGATGAACTGGACGCCGGCGTTGAACAGCGTGCGCCCATCGGTCTTGGCTGCGGCAGGCACCCCGGCCTGCCAGTCGCCATCCTTAAGAAAGTAGTAATCGAATTTAAGGTTGGGCGATTTACCGGCGCTGGTCAGGTTGTTGCTCTTGGTGTATTTCACTGGCGTGGCATTGCTTTGTGGCACCGGTTGCACCTCGGCCTGATAGTTGAAGCCGGCATTGGGCGTCCGAAAGAAGTTGATCGTGTTAGCCACGGTCTGGCGCTCGGCAGCAGAGTATTGGTCGGGCCGCTTCACCGTCTGGCGCAAACTGTCGGTGCTACCGTCCACACCCATCTTGGCATCGACTTCCAGCTCTTTCACCTGATCGTCGGCATGCATATCGGTGTGCCGCTTCCAGCGCAGATAGAGCCGCGCCACTGCATCTTTTTTGGGAATGATGTTGGCATTGCGCGACACCTGAAACACGGCCTGATCCACAAACCGGTATTAAGCGGTCACGAATCTTCTACAGGTTGTTTGGCGGCATGTTTGTCCTTATTGCTACTTTAACCTTTATCAGTAGCTGGCCCATTGTTTATATGGGTGACACCTCGCAACCTGCAGCCGAGATTTTTGCGCCGTGGATCAGATCTGCAAAAGCATCATCGGAAGGGGACGAAAGTTCAAGACCTGCTCGTTCCATTCCCTACTTCACAGCGAATGCCAAACAAGTTTATGTGAACTTTTATACGGCCGCTCCAGATCACCGCCCAATGATCTATCGATGGTTGGTCGATCAGAAACTTCAGAGAGAGTTCACACTCAATTACGAAAATGGTAGCAATATCGTGCCGCTCAGCGACAAGCCCTCAGAAGATTTACCGGTTGGCATGCACGAAGTCTACTTGAGCAGCGAGGGCGTTTCGGTTGTCTTGGTGCGCTTTCGAGTGACTCAAAACTAAATACATCATCGTCTTAATGTGTTTTTGACAATCAAAAAGCCGTCACCTATACTCTTTTTTTACCTGTCCAATTCGCATCGATGACTTGCATGTAGAGTGTGCTTTGCCGTTTGCGGCTGCCGTATTCGGCCCCATTCTGTATGCCCAGAAAAGTGAAATCGCCATGACGAAAAATATTTCGCGACGCCAGCTCTTGAAGACGATTGGTTTGACTACGGTAGCCGGTGCCCTTGCGGCCTGCGCGCCTCCCGCTGCCGCTCCGGCCGCACCTGCAAGTGGAGCTGCTGCGCCCACCACCGCGCCGGCCGCCGATGGAAAAGTGAGCCTGAAGTGGGACACCTTCCGCGCCCCCGGCACGGGCTGGAACGAAGAGCGCATCAAGACCTTCACCGAGAAGAATCCCAACGTCGAGATTGAGTTTCGACCCCTGACCGGCGCTTCCCAGCAAGACAACTACGGCAAGATGTATGCCCAGTTTGCGGCTGGAGATCTGGGCGACGTCATCGCATTCGATCCTTCGCACTTTCACTTTTGGCGTGCCATCAACAAGGGCATCATCACGCCATTGGATGATCTGGCGAAGTCCGATAACACCGATCTGACGCAGTGGTATGAGCAGTTTATGAACCTGCAGCGGGTGAACGGCAAGCTATACGGCCTGCCGAGCTGGGGCTGGGCCGGCCAGGACACGATGGTGATCAATGCCATTCCCTTCAAAGAGGCTGGCTTGACGTTGCCTGATCCGACCGCGCATGAAACTTCGATGGACACCTACGCCGAGTGGGCGCGCAAACTGTATCAGAAGGACAGCGTCTTTGGCCTGGCCACGACCTACGATGAAGGTCACCTGGTTACATTGACCCGCGCCTTTAACTCTGATCTGATCGACGCCGAAGGCAAGAAGTCGTTGCTGGCGACCGATACCAAGGCGCAGGATGCGTTGCGCTGGGCCTATAAGCTGGCCGTGGAAGAGAAGATCATGCCGCGCCCGGCCGATATGGCCGATATGGTGGCCGCTCAGGTGGACGGCAAAGTGATCATGCGCTGGGGTGGCTCGCTGGATGTGCGCAACTACAAGAAGGCGATTACCGGCGGCGCCAAGGGCGAAGTGGCGCAGGGGTTGTTGCCGATGCGCACCGACGGCAAGGCTCCCTCACAGATTCGCGGCGGCACCTGGAACATCTTGCAGACCAGCGCGAATCCAGGCGTGGCCTACCAATTCCTCAAGCACATTACCAGCATGGAAGGTTCGCTGGGCTTCAACCTGGTCGGCGGCCAGGGTGCATTTGTGCGGCCCGATGTCGTTGCCGAGTTGATCAAGAAGGACGCTATTCATGAGTGGTTCATCCCGAACCTGGAGAACGGCATCATCGCCCATGCGCCGGCCAACTCACGCGGCCGCGAATACAACGACGCGTGCAGCAACTGGGGTACCAAGATGATGGACCCCAACGAGAACATTCCCTTCGAGCAGGGTTTGAAGGATTTGCACGACAACATCCAGAAAGTGTTGGATATGGAACCCGCTTAAACAGCCTTTGGACAGCATTCTTTATTCAAGATCAGGCTTTGCGCCCGGCATTGGCTCGGGCAAAGCCTGATCTTGCTTTATGGGGTAATGTTAAAAGCAACGCCTACTTCTCCCTCTCTCACCCCCAAAACCAGCCAGCGCACCGGCAAACATCAACGCTCCAGCGCCGCACGCCGGCGCGACAACCTCTACGGCTATCTCTTCCTGACCCCGTGGTTGATCGGTTTCTTTGGCCTGTTCGTCGGGCCGGGGCTGTATTCGCTGTATTTGAGCTTTACCAAATACGACGTCATCAGCCCACCCACGTTCATCGGCTTAAAGAACTATGTGGATATGTTCACCGACGATGATCTATTCTGGTCGTCGTTGCTGCGCACGGCCTATTACGCCGGTCTCAGCGTTCCGCTCAGCGTCATCGGCAGCATGTTTCTGGCCATCCTGCTGAATAACAAGTTGCGCGGCATCACGATTTACCGCACGTTGTTTTTCATGCCCTCGCTGGTGCCGCTGGTGGCCTCGGTCATCCTGTTCAAGATTTTGTTGAACGGCGACTTCGGGTTGGTCAACGAAGGCTTGCGGGCGTTAGGGATGGAGAATCCGCCGGGCTGGTTTGCCGACAGCAAATGGGCCATTCCCTCGCTGATTTTGATTCGGCTGTGGGGTAGTTTGGGCGGCACCCAGATGATCATCTTTCTGGCCGGCTTGCAGGGCATTCCCACCGAGCTGTACGATGCCGCGGCGATTGATGGAGCAAGTGCCTGGCAACGCACGCGCAATGTGACCATCCCGCTGCTCACACCCACCATTTTCTTCAACAGTGTGCTGGGAATCATCGGCGCGCTGCAAACGTTTGCAGCCGCATTTATTGCCACTCAGGGCGGCCCCAACTTCGCCACCTGGTTCTTCGCCCTGCACATCTGGAAGCAGGCGTTCGACTACTTCAACATGGGCTATGCGGCCGCGCTGGCGTGGTTCTTCGCAATCTTGATTGTGATTCTGACGCTGATCCAGATGCGCCTGTCCAAACGGTTTGTCTTTTACTACGGCGAGTAAGCCGTAGGAGCCTAAGTTGTCCGTCATTGGTTCTTAGTGATGAGTGCTAAATTGTTCCTTGCGAAAGGTCAACTAACCCCTCAAAACCAAACTTGAATATTTGGCTATTTAGTTTACAGTGGGCTAATGCGTAAATCAAAGTTTTCAACTCACAAATCTCACTCTAGACGCAAATTTTTAGCGCTTACAGGAGCGGTTGTTGCTACAGGGGCTGCAGCACATGCATTACCTGCCTTAGCGCAAGCGAACCCAACCATACCTGCATCCCAAACAGAAGATATTCGAACTGCATTGAACTTAGCAGTAACGAGTCCTATGTTCAAGGAAGTTGCTGAGCAGTTACAAGCGAGCGGTTTTAAATTGACAACTGTCGCTCAAGACTTGATTCCTACAGTAAGCAAGACGCTTGACGATCTCATTGGACTGGCATTGCACTGTGAAGGTGAAGTTACACCAAGAAACCAGGCAGACGTTATTTTGACTGTTGATATGCGGCGTAAGGAGCTAACAGGTCTTCAGGTGATAAAAGGGTGGAGTTGGTTTGATACCTTATTTGTCACAGGTACCAACTTTGATGCACGTTGGCCATTGTATGAAGAAATACGCCCGGCACGCATTGTCTATGAAGACCCACCCAAACTGATTCGACCCCAGCGAGAGCAAAGTTGGGTATTTGACCGAGCCAGCGTAGAGTCTTCAAAAGATATACAAGTTGAGGAGGGTTGGCCACCTGAGAGTGAAAGTGACTGCTTCTGGCACTTTGATGGTTGTGTCGACATTGCTTACGAGGCCACTGAATACATCGCGGCATTTAGATGTATTGCACTGAGGGAATCTAATCGATGCGCGCCCTCGATCACCCAGACGATCAAATCTAGTTACTAAAATATTCCTGATACTTCTCACTTACTATCATGCCATTCGGACAAGTCCCTGCCGCCAATCGTTTAGGTATCGCCAACAATCCTTCGCCTATCGCAAGCGACTTTGCCGATAAAGTGCTTCGGCTGCCGACCAACATCCCCATCTATCAACAACAGATTGTTCATAGTCAAGCCTTTGGTGAAGGACCCACCGCAGCATCTGCCGATTGGAAGTGCAATCTTCCTGACACCATCGATATCAATCAAGTGACTACACTTCGGGAAGTGTCAGCTCATGACAATCCTTGGGCACGTCGTAATATCAGCCATGCGCCAACAACAGCAACTGGGTATGATATCTTAAGGCACTCTGATGCTTACTTCAACCAAATTTACTACGTAGTGAATGAGCCGGATGGAGCTGGACCCCTACTAACGGTTTCGGCATGTGATCCAAATGATTGGAGCCCAAGAGACTATGGTGTTGACAGTTACATCTCAAGCGTAATATCTGGATTTCCCAACGCCACTCCAGATGCACGCTACTGGGATCCCATTGGTGCCAATTATCGTGTCAAGCCCCGAGCACTTGCTTATACGTTCCTAAAACTCAAGCAAGCTATTGAGGGGAAAGGAAGAGGACACATTGTTTTGCCACCGGCGGCAACGAACGCGATGTTGCTTGGCGGTAGCGTCACGTCCTTCTGGCAACAGTTCTATAGCTTTATTCACGGACCTGTTGGAAGCATTCTCACGTATGAAAGTGACAGTGTGACAGGCGTGCCGAAGATTTCCGCTGCTAACTTAGGAGCACTTCACATTCATCTCTACGCAGAAAGCCCAGGAAGACCAGCAAGGCCAACGCAAGGAATAGCAGCTGATTTTTGGACTGCAAATGGTATTGCCGCTACTGGACTTATGGTTGTTGCCAATTCTATTGGAAAGTTGCGTAAGGGGGTGGACTGGTATAGAACAAACTATGGCACTGGGGGACAACTGATTGCAGACGTGCTCATCAGCGAAACAGGTGAAGATTACCGCTTGGGCGACTATAGCTCTACTCTGCGCTGGCGAGCGGGCTTTTCTACACATGCTGAGGGAATGATATGGTGGAATAGTTGGTTGTGCTTTCTCACTCGCAACGCAACAAACCAACTGGGTTTACAAAGTCCTCGGGTGGTCCACAGTTGTATCCACGAACCAGCGCTATATCCTGTGTCAACAACGCTTACGCCTGACACGACAATGAATCAAAAGTATCTCAACGTCAATACTTGGACAACGACGACGGACTCTGGAGCTCCCGCATTTTTGACTGGGGGTAGCACCACAGGGCGCTTTCCGGATAAGTTCTCAAGTTATGGGGGTGGGGAAGTCGTTTGGCCTCATCCATCTACAATTATTGGCGTTGCAACTCGTTACACAACGCCTCATGGAGCATGCCTCTATACCTGGCATAAGGTGGGAACGGATGGGGTTACTGAAAACATCAATACAGGCTGGGTTTCACTCACCACCTCGGCTGGCGTGATCGCACAAGGCAGTATTAATGTGCCGGTGGGCTACAGCACAGTTTATTTTCCTTACATCAAAGACATGAATTTCGGTGTCAATCCAGGTGATTTATTTTCGATCGAGTGGTTCAATTCGAGTGGGATATGGACGCTCCCATTTGGGACAATCGACCCGCACGAGACTCAACACTCACAGAAGTTTCAATACGTAAACGGCAATACGCCAAACATCGATTTTACTTTAGGGTATGACCAACCGGTGTATAGCGCCTTGGTGCTGCCTGTGGTGCTGAAGGCAAGCAGTGCCGGCGCGCGAACGTTTAGAATCAGACGAGCCATTGGGGGCACACGCGTATGGTTGGGCCGACCCCAAATCCTGCCGGGTGCATGCTCGTGGATGACGCCGCATGTCAATGACACCTTATGACATTCATCGTGTGGCAGGTAATCCTGGGTCGTGTTTTCAGCGCGACCCTTCTGGTTTTGCAAATCGTAACCTCAACGATATCGCCTGCACAAGGAGGAACGCTTATACCGGTGCTCTATCTGCCGAATATTACCCGGCCTAATTTCATTCAGATTGGGCCCCTTACGCGGTTTCGGCCTGGACGAAATAGTTTCGACATCGTCGTGAGGGGCGAGATCACATCGACTTTAAGTTTGCCGATTTACCAAACTACGCTTCGCGTCACGGGATACACGCCTGAGGGTCAGCCTTATATAGTTGTAACAACTACGACCTTTCTACCAGTGACCTTTCCAGGTCAGCCCAATGGCTTTAGAGCCACCGTTGAAGAAGGCTTCGGTAGAGCAGAAGAAATCAAAGCTGAAGTGATAAGCTGGACGACAGCCACCACACAAACGTATCTCACGCCTTCTTTCGTATTTACAGCCTTCATACCTACACCATACGGGCCGGCTGTCCAAGGCTCGATTTTCAACGACACGGGTGTGACTCTGACCCAAGTAACCATTGCAAATTGGTCTCTCCAAGAAGGCTATAGTCTCGGAGAGGTGTCTGTAGTGCCTCTACTTGAACCTAGTCAAACCATCACCTTTTCTCGTATCTTTAAGCAGCTTGACCTAGAAATATCACCTAGCTCGGTCCGTGTCGGCGTCCAAGGCATTGCGGCTCCTTAGAGAGTGTTTTTCAAATCGAGCGTTAGTCCGCTATGTCAAGTAAAACAAGCAATCTTGCGGCGAAAATCACCTGAAATACGTCACAGGGATTTCTCGTTTCACTCGGAATGACGCCCCTTTGGCATTTGAAAAACACTCTCTTAGAATGGTGAGCCTTACCAAGAGTTGATTTTAGGTTCGTTATTCCAGGATCTAATTTCTTCGATTACCAAGGCCAGTGTGCTGGCAATTGCTGTAATGACGAATAACGTAAAAGGAGCCAAAGATGACCACGATCACCACACCTGCATCCTCCACCGGCCGCCAGAGCGGCACCCGCAACAGCGTGCGCCGCCGCTGGGGCAAAATCATCAACTACGTGTTGCTGACGATTGCCGGCCTGTTCTTTGCCATTCCCTTGTTCTGGACGGCCTCCAGCTCCCTGCAAACCTGGCTGGAACTGCGCTCCTATGTGCCGCGCATTCTGCCGGCCGTGCCGCAGTGGAACAACTATGTCGAGGTGTTTACGCTGGTGCCGTTTGCGCGCTGGATGTTGAACAGCTTCACCATCGTGCTGATCAATATTCCCGGCACCATTCTGACCGCGACGCTGACGGCCTATGCCTTTGCCCGCTTCGATTTCGCCGGCAAGAACTTCTGGTTCGTGCTCATGCTTAGCACCATGATGATCCCGGCCATTGTCACATTCATCCCCCAATATTTGCTGTTCTTTAATCTGAAGCTGGTCAACACGTATATCCCACTCACGATTGGCTCGTGGCTCGGCGGCAGTGCCTTCATGGTCTTTCTGCTGCGCCAGTTCATCCTCACCATTCCGCGCGACCTGGACGAAGCCGCCATCGTGGATGGGGCCGGCCCGCTGCGCATCCTGTGGACGATCATCATGCCGCTGATGAAGCCGGCCCTGGTCACCGTCGCCATCCTACAGTTTCTGGGCGATTGGAACGACTTCTTCGGCCCCTTTATCTACATCAACAGTGCGGCCAAATACACGGCCGCCGTAGGTCTGCACACCTTCCAGACCATGGCGTTGGAAGTGACTGAGCCACGAGACCACTTGTTGATGGCCGGTGCCGCCATCATGACCATTCCGGTGCTAATCTTGTTTGCTGCGGCCCAGCGCTACTTCGTCTCTGGCGTGGTCATGTCGGGGTTGAAGCTGTAAAAGATTGGGGAAACCTATGGAGTTAGGTTACTGCCGCTCAGTACGGCTCGGCGTCGTTTTCAACCGATGCCGAGCCATACTGAGCGGCAGTACTTGTGTGTCCGATAGATGGCTAATTGAGCGCATGCCTTACAAAAATCTATCAACCCCCTAGACAACTTCTACCAATGAGGTATAATTAACGCCGTTCAAAAAAATCTTCAAGAGGAGGCGCATTACGGATGATGGTAAAAGAATATATGGTTGTTCCCTCGCAGATCGGTGCGCCTGCTGCTTATTAAGTCACGTTTGAAATAGGACGAACTTTGAGAGCCACGGCGCACCCAATGCCCGTGGCTCTTTCATTTTTCCGTCGCTTATACGTGCTGGCCTTTTGCACAGCCTGTATGAAGCCGGCGGACCAAAAGCCATGGGTTTGACGATAACCCGTGGCTTTTTATTTTTTCCAAGTTCGCCCAGGCCGGTGCGGTGTACACGGCCAAATTTCAAATGTTTCCCGATTTTTTTTCTAGCGAGGACGACTCGAATCAACCTGACCTGTTGCAGAACGATCAGGACGATGTGATCAATATCACTCTCAGCAGCCTCAGCAGCGCGAATGACTTGAATGGTCATAGCGAGCCCGTTGAACAATCTGCTACCACCGAAACCGAATCGGATGATCTCGGCGACATCGAGGCCGAGGACTTCGACAAGCACGGCCGCGGCCGCAAAGTGCATCGGCTGCAAGCCAAAGGCAAGGCCCACAAGCAGGGCAAAGTCCTCAGCGAGGGCGTGCGTGACCTGCTCAAAGAAGCGACCGCCAGCGGCGCGGAAGCCGATGTGTTCGCGCCGACCTATCACGGCAGCCGCCACGAGCAAGAGATGATCCTGGGTTCGTTTGAAAGCTTCTATCTGGATCACTTGATCGCCGATGTGCTGCGTGTGGTCAAGGCCGGCAAGGAAGCCACGGTGTATTGCTGCAAGGCCAATCCCCAAGCTGGCGTCAAGTTGCTGGCTGGCAAAATCTACCGGCCACGCATGTTCCGCAACCTGAAGGATGACACAGCCTATCGCATCGGCACGCAGATGCGCGACACCGAGGGCAAGGTGCTGCGCAAAGCCCGCGAGCAGCGCGCCGTGGCCAAGCGTAGCAAAGTCGGCCTGGACATGCTGCACAACGCCTGGTTGTCCAATGAGTTGGGTGTGATGACCAAGCTGCACGCGGCTGGTGCGATTGTGCCCAAGCCGTTTGCCAGCAACGAGAACGCGATTCTGATGGAGTATCTGGGAGACGAGAAGCAGGCCGCGCCGGCGCTGGGTGGCGTGGTGTTGCAAGTGCGCGAGGCGCATCGCATGTTCCAACTCATCCTCGACAACATCAAACTCATGCTGGCCAACAACGTCGTGCACGGCGACCTGTCGGCGTTCAACATCCTGTATCACCAGGAGCAGGCCCGCATCATCGACTTCCCGCAGGCGATGAATCCATTCGGCAACCCTAACGCGTTCAAGTTTTATTGCCGTGATGTCGAACGCGTGTGCGATTACTTCGAGCGCTATGGCATCGACCCCGATCCGCTGGGTCTGGCGCAATCGATGTGGCAGGAGGTCATGGGCATCAACGATGACCAACTCCGCGAGATTCAGCGGGCGCGTTCGGAGAAAACCTCTTGGAACGCACAATAACCATCCGGCGCGAAACTCCGGATGACGCGACGCCGATCTATGTCGTCAACTCGGTTGCGTTTGGGCGCAGGCTCGAAGCCGACATTGTGGACAAGCTGCGCGAAAACCACAATCTGGTGCTCTCGTTTGTGGCCGAGACCGACGGCATCGTGGTGGGCGCTGTGGCGTTCAGCCCGGCCACCATCACATTGCCATCGCGCACCTTCGAAGCGCTGGCGTGTGGGCCGGTGGCCGTGCTGCCGGAATTCCAGCGGCAGGGCATCGGTATTCACATGCTGCAACAGGCAATGTCGGTGTGTGCCGATCTCGCTGCTTCAGGTGCAGGCCATGAGCTGATCTTTCTGCTCGGCCACCCCACGTATTACCCACGCGTCGGTTTCAAGCCGGCCACGCCACTCGGCGTGCGCTGGGAGGGTAATTCTTTCGAGGATGGCGTCTGCGAGCCATTCATGGTGAAGGAGTTGCGTGAGGGCGCGCTGGCGAGAGCCATTGGAACTGAGAGAGGCGTGATGGCGTTTGGGCCGGAGTTTGGCGGTCACTAGCATGATTAAAAGACTCAACGCTCGAACCGCCTACATGCTCATGTCTGGTGTGGCCGTGCTGTGCATGAGCACGATTTTCACATCGCTATCGGCCTACTACGTGCTGGAAGTAGGGATGTCGCCGTTGCAGTTGGTGCTGGTCGGCACGGCCATCGAACTGACCTGCTTCGTCTTCGAGGTGCCCACCGGCATTGTGGCCGACACCTACAGCCGGCGTCTGTCCGTGCTGATCGGCGGTTTCCTGGTTGGCGCGTGTTATCTCATTGAAGGGCTGGTGCCGCTGTTCTTCGCCATCATCATCGCCGAGGTCATTCGTGGGATTGGCGAAACCTTCATCAGCGGTGCCAACGATGCTTGGATCACCGATGAGGTTGGTGCGGACAAAGTCGGCGAGTTATTCATGCGCACCTCGCAGATCTGCCGGGTGACAGGGCTGGCCGGCACATTGCTCAGCATCATTCTGGCCAGTGTGTTTGGTTATCAGGTGGCGATTCTGACTGGCGCAATCGGTGTCCTGGCCATGTATCTGGTGATGGTGTTCCTGATGCCGGAGCAAAACTTTGCGCCGGCCCCGCGCGAGGATCGCAACACCTTCGAGCACATGAAGCACACGTTTACCAGCGGCCTCAACATCGTGCGTGGCACGCCGGTGCTGGTGATGTTGCTGCTGGTTGAACTCGTGTTCGGAGCCTCATCTGAAGGCTTCGACCGGCTGTGGGAGGCGCATATGCTGCAAAGTTTTGTGCTGCCGCAGTTGTCGTTGCCGGTGATCGGCGCACTCGCTCCCATCGCCTGGTTTGGCATTTTCGAGGTGATCTCGACTGTGCTGGGTCTGAGTGTGATGGAGGCGGCACGACGGCGTCTCGACATGGCGCAAGCAAGCAAAGCAGTGCCGCTGCTCACGGTGTTGCAAGGGATCGCCAGCGTCGCGACGGTGACGTTTGCGTTGTCGGGCAACTTTGTACTGGCCGGCGTTGGGCTGCTGGTGCGCTCAATGTGCCTGGGTTTGAGCGGGCCGATTCGCAGCACCTGGCTCAATCAAAACATTCCCTCGCACGTGCGCGCCACCGTGCTCTCGATGAACAGTCAGACCAATGCGTTGGGGCAGATTGCCGGCGGCCCTGGTGTGGGGTGGGTGGGCAACCGTTTTGGCATTCGAGCCGCGATTGCGCTCTCGGGCTTATTGCTCACGCCGGCCATCGCCTTGTATACACGCTTCAGCCGAAACCAGCGGCTACAGGCCGAACTCGTGAGGCATGGCCAAAATCATTCAGGAGAAATTTGTTGAATTCTCGTGTCAAGAAGTTTTTTTCATATTACAAACCCTATTTGGGATTACTGTCGGCAGACCTGGCCTGCGCATTTGTTGTGTCTGCCATCACCCTGGCACTGCCCTTGTGCGCGCGATACATCACCAAAAATATTTTGGAAGCCAATGCGCCGGATGCGTTGAGCCAGATCTACACGATGGGGGCGGTGATGGGAGGTCTGGTGCTGGTGTACGTGCTGTGCAACGGCTTTGTTGACCATCAGGGCCACATGATGGGGACGCGAATGGAAGCCCAGATGCGGGCCGAGCTTTTTGATCATTTTCAAACGCTGTCGTTTGGTTTTTACGATGATCAAAAAACCGGCCAGCTCATGAATCGGCTGACCAATGACACCTTTGCGATGGGTGAGTTGTATCACCACGGCCCTGAAGACATTCTGCTCACATCGATCAAGTTTTTTGGCACGTTCATCATTCTGATGTCGATCAACGTCCCACTGACGCTGATCCTGGTTCTCTTTTTGCCCATCATGGGGATCTACGCATTTATTTTCAACAAGAAAATGAATGTTGCCTTGAGAGTGAGCAAAGATCGGATCGGCGATATTAATGCGCAGGCCGAGGATACGCTGGCCGGCATTCGGGTGGTCAAGTCATTCGCCAACGAAGACATAGAAGCCAGCAAGTTTGCCTACGAAAACAATCGCTTTGTGGCCAGCCGCAGGCACTTCTATCGAAACGAGACTTTCTTTTACAACGGCATGCTCGCGTTCACCCAGTTAATGACGATCCTCGTCATCGTATTGGGCGGCGCGTTCATCGCCAGCGGCAGTTTGGATCTGCCCAATCTGCTGACGTATCTACTCTACATCGGCATTCTCATCGAGCCGATTCGAACCCTGATTAATTTTGCGAGGCTGTATCAGGAAGGCATTACGGGCTTTGACCGGTTCATGGAGATGCTCGAAGTCACGCCGTATATTCAGGACTCAGCCCATGCCATTGAGATGCCGCGAGTTCGAGGAGATATTCAATTTGAAAACGTAAGCTTTAAATACAAAGATGATCATGACTATGTCTTAAAAGACCTGTCTCTGGACATTAAAGCCGGCGAGTATGTTGCATTTGTAGGGGCTTCGGGTGTTGGCAAGACGACCCTGTGTGCGTTAATTCCGCGCTTCTATGAATCCAGCACGGGCAAGATTCGGCTCGACGGCCGAGATATCAAGGAGATTTGTCTGCGCTCATTGCGCGGGCACATCGGCATTGTCCAGCAGGATGTGTATTTGTTTGCTGGGACTGTTGCAGACAACATTGGCTACGGCAGACACGGGGCCAGCATGGAAGACATTATTGTGGCCGCAAAAAAAGCGAATGCGCACAATTTCATCCTGTCGCTGCCCGATGGCTATGACACGGATGTTGGTCAACGCGGTGTAAAACTATCGGGTGGCCAGAAGCAACGATTGAGCATTGCGCGAGTCTTCTTGAAAGATCCAGCCGTGATTATTTTTGATGAGGCGACCAGCGCGCTGGACACTGAAAGTGAACGGGCGGTTCAGAATTCATTGGAGCAGTTGACCAACAATCGAACCACCTTGGTTATTGCCCATCGATTGTCGACGGTGCGAAATGCGCAGAGGATCGTGGTGCTGACGGACAATGGAATTGGTGAACAAGGCACCCATGCACAATTACTGGCCCTCAACGGCATCTACGCGAATCTGTATAACCTCAGCTTGCGCGTAGAGATGCCATTGGAAGCCGTTGCCGGCCGCGTGGAACTCGTGTCATGGTGAAAATATCTGCAGTGAGCATCCTTGATCTAAATCATGACTTCTAACTTTATAAAAGGACTGACGCTCAGCGAGCAGTTCTATCACGAGGCAGTTGAACCTATTTTGCGAACCGAATGGCCGCAAATGCCTTACTCTGCCGGCCTGCTTCTGCACGGCTCAGACGCGCTCGGCTTCGACACGCCGCAATCCATGGATCACGATTGGGGGCCGCGGCTGCAATTGTTTTTGGATGATGCCGATTTGGACGCATATCGAAATGCCATTGATGAGATCCTGCGCCAAAAATTGCCGCGTGAGTTTCACGGCTTCTCCACCCACTTTGGCCGGCTGAAGACGTTTGACGCGCAGACATGGCAAGACCGTGAACATCACCTAAGTCGGGTTTGCGAATTTATTGCTGAGCGGCACAATCACCTCGGTTTGACCCAGCCGCTACCCACGCAAGTCAGCGCGTTTCACGACCGGCCCTTTCAAGTGATCCAGGCTGGGATTTTTGCTGATGCGCTGCGTGCCGCCATCACCGATGCTAGAGTGTTTGCATTACCGGCCGTTGGTGCAATTGATCAGTGTGTGGACTCAACCGCTGTCCTGTCGAGCCCAAATATGTTCAATCGTGTGAAAGGCATGTATGTGCAGAGTGGTTAGTTGTTAGTGATGAGTCGTTAGTTCGGAGAGTCAAGAATGATGCGACGACACGCAACGGTTGTGGATGATGTTGGAAGACGCAGTGGCACAGACTGTGGTCGATATTTTGTGGAGAAGTGAGCCGTGAGAATAATTCCAATTTTGGAGACTGAACGATTGACGATTCGCCCGTTTGTGATGGAGGACCTGGAAACTATCCATCGCATTCTGGATGTGTGTTTTGATGATGGCAGCCATGTATACGATGCCGCGGCGCTGGCCGAGCGGCGCGAGTGGTTGCAATGGCAAGTCCTCAACCCTGTGCAACTGGCCAAGCTGTCTCAGCCGCCGTATGGCGACCGCGCCATTGTGTTGAAAGAGAGTGGCGCGCTCATCGGCTCAATAGGCGTGGTGCCGTGCTTGGATGTGTATGAGCAACTGCCGGGCTTCGGCGGTTTGCGCAATTCCAAAGCTACCAATGAGTCCAAAGCCACCAATGAGATGGGTTTATTCTGGGCGATTGATCCAGCCTATCAAGGCAACGGCTACGCCAGCGAGGCGGCTCGCACGCTCATCCAACATCTCTTCACTGCGCACAACCTGAAGCGCATCGTTGCCACGACCGAATATGACAAAGTGGCCTCGCAAGGCGTCATGCAAAAGGTCGGCATGCGGCTAGAGCGCAACCCATTGCCCGAGCCGCCGTGGTTGCAGGTGGTCGGTGTGCTGGACAACACGGTGTGAAGAGGTCTGACGTCTCCACAATTCTGATTGCCGATGGCAGATATCTAGACCAGCGCCCATATTTGCAGCGTGGCTGCGTCCTTCAAGAATGCAGCAGGATCATCACCAGTGACAAATTCGATCAACGCGGCATGGGCTCGTACATCCTGAGCAACCATTGACAAGCGCTCACGCCAGGCCGTATCGCCGGCGCTCAACGGCATGCGTGTGCGCTCCGGCCCATGCCACTGAAACACATGCACGTTTGCCAGCCGCGGCAATACAGCTCGCAAGCCTTCAAGCTGTGCGTCTTCGGTTAAGCCCTGCGGCGGCTGCCACAAGGTTTGCATTTGCGGTGCGGCATCCAGCAGGTGTAGTGTGGATTCCAGCGTATCGGTGAGGGTGTTGCCATGGAATTCATAGGCAACGCGAATGCCTTCTCGCCCAGCCATCTCGGCGATGCGGCGTGAGTCTGTGGCAATTCGCTCGTGCGCAGCTTCATCGACCAGCGATGAAGCTTGATTACCGGCCCACACTCGAATCAGCGGTGCACGCAGGGCAATGGCCGTTGCCAGCACGGGCTCGAACGCCTCGTCTTCACGAAGTCGAAAATAGGAGCCGTAGGCCAACACTTGCAGACCAGCGTCCTGTGTGAGTTGCTTCACCGCGCGTGCCTGAGCCACATCGCCATGCGGCACATGCACATCGCCACCCCATTCGATGCCGTCGAGTTTGGCCTGAGATACCAACTGCACGATTTGAGCCGGGGTGAGCTGTCGAAAGGTGATGGAGACAAGACCTGTGGTCAACATGTTTATCCAAAGGCGCGCGCGTAGGCACGGCTGACAGGATAGTGCAGCGGCTCACCACGTAACCAACGGCCCAACTCGTCCACCATCATGCGGCCCATGCGCCGGCACTCGGCATCCATGCTGCCGGCAATGTGCGGGGTGAGCAGCACATTAGGCAGGTCATACAAGGCTGAGTCGGGCGGCGGCGGCTCGGGGTAGGTCACGTCGAGAACGGCAAATAGATCTGGCCGCGTTTGCAACACCTCAATCAACTCGGCCTCCTTCACCACGGCTCCACGCGCCGTATTGATGAAGCTGGCATTGGGTTTCATGCTTCTAAACAATGCTCCGGTGAGCAAGCCGACCGTTTCTGGCAACCATGGCGTGTGACACGTGATCACATCGCTACGGCCAAACACATCCTCCAACGAACACAACTCGATGCCCATTGCCTGTGCGGCCTCGGGCTTCATAAATGGATCATAGGCGATGAGTTTCACATCCAAAGTCTGCAAGCGTTTAGCCACCATGCGGCCAATCGCCCCCAGCGAAATGATGCCGACGGTGCTGCCGTATGCGCCGGCCACAGGCAGGCGTGCCGATTTGAAACTGCGCAGTTGCTTCACCAGTAAGGCGTGTTGCCAGGTCTGCTTGAGGCACAACAAAATTTGCGCGGCTGTGTATTCGGCCACCGACACGCCGTTGGCTACATTGGCATTGGCGATCTGCACGCTGCGCTCCCACACCAGATCGGTCACAAAGCCGCTGACCGCGCCGGCGCCATAGAACAGGATTTTCAAATTGGGAAACACCTCGAAGAAGGCTTCGTCCATCCTGGCCATACCCCAACCAGAGAAGATGGCTTCGACATCATCGAGTTTGCTGCGCCAGGCGGGGTAGGTCTGTGCGTCCAAACGCGGCGCAACCAGTTCAACCTGCGCGGCGATTTCGCGTTGCTCATCAGGGCCATAGATGAGCGGCAAATTGTTTTCGGGCAGAAGGTAAATGGCTTTCATAGTTGGACTTTTAACACAAAGTTTAGTAGCGACCTCATCAGTCGTCATTTCGAGTGAAACGAGGAATCCCTATGACGCGACTCAACCAATGCCAAATTCGGCTATCCATTGAAAAGGTCTGTTGAGTTAAGCATAAGGGATTCCTCGCTTCACTCGGAATGACACAGTTACTCAATGATGAAAGCTTCATTTGACAAGTTTGAGCCACACTACTAATCTGTGCAATATAGGATATATCCTATACGATCTGGCGAGTTTGGTGATAACGATGGATAACACACTGGGTGCCCGGCCGAAACTGCTTCACGGCTTCAAGAGCAAAAAAGAGGCCGTGCTGGATTCATTGCGTAATGCCATTGCCACCGGCGTGTTTAAGCCAGGTGAGCGCCTGGTGATTGATGATCTGGCCCTTCAATTTGGGGTGAGCGCGATTCCGATCCGCGAGGCGCTGCAGCAGTTGCAGGCCGAGGGCTTCGTCACTTTGCAGCCTTATATCGGTGCAACCGTCACGCCGATTGAGCCGGGCCTCATTGACGAGATTTTTGATTTGCTGGAATCGCTGGAGCTGACCAGCGGCCGCGGCGCGTGCCGGCGCATGGGCACCGCCGAATTTGCCGCGATGGAAGCGCTGTTGCTTGAGCTTGATGGCCTGGAAAAGCAGCATGATGCGTGGTCGGCGGCGAATATTCGGCTACACGAATTTATTTGCGATTGTGCGCAGATGCCGTTGACCAAGAGCATGCTGGTGAAGGTGTTGGAGCACTGGAACCGGCTGCGGCGGGTCTATCTCGATGATGTATTTCGCCATCGTATTCATGCGGCGCAGCAGGAGCACTGGAGCATGTTCCGGGCCATGAAAGCGGGCGATCTAAAAAAGCTCGAGCGCGTCATCCACAAGCACAATCGCGCGGCGCACGATGCATATCTGGCTCAATTTCGACGTGCGTTGAAACAAGCGCCGACACCGGCTCGCGTGACTCGGCGTATCAACAAACCTGCAATCACGATAGCTAAAACTTGAACGAGTAAACCATGTCATACACTCGCGTCGCGTCCTTGAGGACGCCTGAAATGCTTCGCAATCACCTGTCGCAATTGGGCGTGACTTTGCCCCTGGATGAGGTGGTGCAACACGGCGATGCGGCTCCGCTGGCTCAGCCATTGCACACCCATTGCAAAGTGGTGGGCAACCGGTTTGCGATTTTGCCGATGGAAGGCTGGGACGGCACGGCCAATGGGTTGCCCTCTGACCTGACGATTCGGCGCTGGCAGCGCTTTGGCACCAGCGGCGCAAAATTAATCTGGGGCGGCGAGGCGGTGGCGGTGCGGCACGATGGCCGGGCAAATCCTAATCAGTTAGTGGCGAATGAATACACCCTGAAAGGCCTGACCGGGCTGCGCGAGGTGTTGCTGGCCGAACATCAATCGCGCTTTGGAAGAACCGATGATGTGTTGATCGGCTTGCAACTGACCCACTCGGGCCGGTTTGCACGGCCCAATAGCAAGGTGCTAGAGCCGCGCACGGTGTATCGGCACCCGTGGCTGGACAAGAAGTTTCATGTGGCCGCAGAAGCGGTTTTGAGCGACGACGAGATCGAGCAGATCATCGCGGCATTTGGGCCGGCGGCAAAAATTGCGCAACAGGCCGGCTATGAGTTCGTCGATGCCAAGCATTGCCACGGCTATCTAGGCCACGAATTTTTGAGCGCGCACGAACGGCCAGGTAAATATGGAGGCAGCTTCGAGAACCGCACCCGCTTTTTGCGCGAGGTGGTGGAGGTGGTGCGCGCCGCTGCGCCGGGCATGCACATTGGTGTGCGGCTGAGCGCGTTCGACTGGATGCCCTTCAAACCCGGTGCCGATCATGTGGGTGTGCAGGATCGCGATGCCGCAGCCAACGCACACTACCCCTACGCATTTGGCGGCGATGGCACGGGCATCGGTATTGACCTGGGCGAGACCCATCAATTTCTCGACCTGCTGGAGACGTTGGGAATTCAACTTGTGTGTATTACGGCAGGGAGTCCATACTACAACCCACACATTCAGCGGCCGGCGTTGTTCCCACCCAGCGATGGCTACCAGCCGCCCGAAGATCCATTGGCCGGGGTGGCGCGTCAAATTCAAGTCGTCGCCGCGCTCAAAAAGCAACATCCAAATCTGGTCTTCGTCGGCACGGGGTATTCATACTTGCAGGAATGGTTGCCAAACGTGGCCCAGGCCGTGGTGCGGGAAGGCTGGACGGATAGCGTGGGCATCGGTCGCATGGCGCTGTCGTATCCGGATGTGGTGGCCGATACGTTGGCCGGCACGACGTTGCAACGCAAGCGATTGTGCCGCACGTTTAGCGACTGCACCACCGGGCCGCGCAATGGCCTGGTATCCGGGTGCTATCCCTTGGATGATTTTTATAAGAATCATCCGCACCGTGCTTTGTTGGAGGCAGCAAAAAAATGACGACGACTCAAGTCAATTTGAATACCAAGGCTAATACAACCGACACACCGGTTCACGAAGAAAAACCGATCGAGTTGCACGACCCGCGGCTCTACGCCCGGCGAGCGGTGGTAGAGGGCGTGCGCGGTGGTTTCGCCGCGGTCACACCGGCCCATCTGGAGCAATATCGCGAGTTGGGCTTTCTGTCCATCGAGGATGCATTTACGCCGGACGAGGTACGCGCCGGTCTGGACGGCCTGCTGCATCTCATCGCCGGCAACAAGCCCGAGTTTCAGGGCATCCAGTTCGAGGCTGCGGCACGAGACATTTTGGACACCCTGACGCTGGAACAAAAACAGGACGCCGTGCGCAAGCTGATGTGGTTCACGCCCCACGACGAGCGGCTGAACGCGATGGCGCAGCACCCCGGTTTATTAGACGTGGTCGGCAAAATTCTCGGCAGCACCAATTTGAAGATGTTTCAGGACATGGCATTGCTAAAGCCGCCCAAGCTGGGCCGTGAAAAGCCGTGGCACCAGGACAAGGCCTACTTCAATATGGATGTGCGCGAGCAGGTGGTTGGCGTATGGATTGCGTTGGATGAAGCCACGTTGAACAACGGCTGCATGCACCTCATGCCGCAAATTCCGCGCCAGCCGATCACCCATTTTCAGCGGCGCGACTGGCAGGTGTGCGACACCGAGATTCTGGGCGAGACGTGCGTGGCCGCGCCCTTAAAGCCGGGCGGCGTTTTGTTATTCGATGGATTGCTGGTGCACGGCACGCCGCACAACAACAGCGACCAGCGCCGGCGGGCGGTGCAATTTCACTATCATGCCCAACGCTATGGAGCCGTGCCCAACGAGGCGCGCATGGCTCTGTTTGGCAGCGAAGGCAAGGATGTGGAGTGCTGATGATTCACTTCTCTGTCATCGGCATTAACCACGGCCACATCTACGGCCAGGTGAACAGCCTGCTCAAAGCCGGCGCGACGTTTGTGTCGTTTCATGCGCCCGAGCCGGATCTGGCCGCGGCATTCTCGAAGCAATATCCACAGGTCAAACAGGCCGGCAGCGAGGCTGAGATTCTGGAAGATGACACGATCCAGCTGATCGTGACAGCCGGCATTCCGGTCGAGCGCGCGCCGCTGGGCGTTCGCACCATGCAGCACGGCAAAGACTTCATGACCGATAAGCCCGGCATCACCACGCTGGACCAACTGGCCAAAGTGCGGCATGTGCAGGCCGAGACCCGGCGCATCTACTCAATCTGCTATAGCGAGCATTTCGAGAATGGCTCGGTGGTGCGGGCGGGTGAGCTGGTGCAGGCGGGCGAGATCGGCCGAGTGGTGCAGACGATTGGGCTGGGGCCGCATCGGGCCAATTTGCCCACGCGGCCGGGCTGGTTCTTTGAGCGCGAGAAATATGGCGGCATTCTGTGCGACATTTGTTCGCATCAGGCCGAGCAGTTTTTGTTCTTCACCGGCTCCACCTCGGCCGAAGTCGTTGCGTCACAAGTTGGCAACTTCCATCACCCCCAACATCCGGGCCTGGAGGATTTTGGCGATGTGACATGGCGGGGCAATACCGGCAGCACTGGCTACGCGCGGGTGGATTGGTTTACGCCGGATGGACTGCCGACCTGGGGCGATGGCCGTATGACCATTCTTGGGACCGATGGCTACATTGAGCTGCGCAAATATGTCGATATCGAGGGGCGCGGTCTGGGCAGCCACCTGTTCATCGTGAATCAAAAGGGTTCGCGCTACGAGGATTGCAGCGCCATCGAATTGCCGTATGGCCGGCAACTCATCGACGATGTGCTCAACCGCACCGAGACGGCCATGTCGCAGACGCATTGCTTTCTGGCAGCCGAGTTGGTGTTGAAGGCGCAGGCGCAGGCCCAACGGATTCGAGTGACGCCGGCGGCGCAAGATGCGTCGGCCGCGATGGAGGCCAAATAATGCCGGTGCGTCTGGGCCTGGTGGGGCTTGGCGTCATCGGCCAGATTCACCTCAAGATGGGCGCGGGCTTGCCCGACGCGGCCTTTACCGCCATTTGCGATGTGCGCGACGAGGTGGTGCAGGACACGGCCCGCCAGTTCAATATCGCCAAAACCTACACCGATGCCAATGCATTGTTTGCCAATGCGGATATTGACGGCGTGGTGTTGGCGTTGCCGGCCAACCTGCGCACCGATCTAGCCCTGCGCGCCTTTGCAAACGGCAAGCACGTGTTGACTGAGAAGCCAGTGGCAATGAATGCGGGCGAAGTGCGCGGCTTGATCGCGGCGCGTGGTTCGTTAATCGCGGGCTGTTGCTCATCGCGGTATCGCTCGCTGCCATCGGCCCAGTTTGTGACCGATTTTATTCGTCAAGGACATTTGGGTCAGATTCGCGTGGTGCGTTGCCGCGCCGTCACGGCGGCGGGTGCACCACCAACTAAGCCGCCGCCGGTGTGGCGCTTGCGCAAAGATCTGAACGGCGGTGGCATTCTGATGAACTGGGGTTGCTATGACCTGGACTATCTATTTGGTGTGCTGGACTGGCAGGTGAAGCCGCAGCGCGTGATGGCGCAGACATGGCCGGTTGCGCCGGTCTACCAGCACTACCCGGCACCAGGCTCCGACGCCGAGACGCATGTGGCCGCGTTGGTGCACTGCGACAACGGCATCGCCCTAAGCTATGAGCGCGGCGAGTTCATGACGACCCAGACCGATGAAGCCTGGCAGATCATCGGCAACAAAGGTTCGCTGCGGTTGTGGTTGAAGGACAAAGCCGGCAAGCAAATTTACTTTGATCGCGCCACAGAAACCGGCACCATCAGCGAAATCATCTGGCAGGGCGACGAAACCTCCGAACAACAACACCGCGGCCCCGCCGAAGACTTCGTCGATGCAATTTGCCAAGGTCGCCAGCCGCGCACCACACTAGAAAACGCCTTACTCATGCAAACCCTGTTCGACGCCATTTATCGAGCCGCTGATACCGGCGTCTGTGTTGCAATATCCTGACAGAGAGGCGGCTGGCGGTTGGCTGCTAGCAGCCAACCGCCAGCCACCTCTTTCTGACTACTGACTACTGACTACTCATTACTTCCCCTCCTATGAAATACGCATTCATGAGCTTTTCCAATCCGGCCTGGACGCTGGATGAGATGTTGGCCGCGGCCAAGCAATATGGCTATGACGGCATCGAGCCGCGCATCGATGGCGGGCATAAACATGGTCTGGAGCTGAGCAGCACGCCGGCCCAGCGCGCCGAGGCCAAACGACATGCGGCCGATATCGGTGTCGCCATTGCGTGCATTGCCACAGGTTGCCGCTTTGCCGACCCTGCGGACGCGCAGCAGAATGTGCAAACGGCCTTGCAAGCCATAGACCTGGCGGCCGATGTGGGTGCCGGTGTGATTCGCGTATTCGGTGGCAAGGTGCCGGAGGGCGTGATGCGCATTCAGGCCGCTGATTCCATCGCGGCGTCGTTGAGCACATTGGCACCGCATGCCGCAGAACGCGGTGTGACCGTGGCCATCGAGACTCACGACGACTGGTGCGATGCGACGGATGTGGCCGCGATTTTGCAGCAGGTGAACCAGCCTCAGATCGGCGCAAATTGGGACTACCAGCACACCACGCGGGTGGCCAAGCTCAGCATCGCCCAGGCGTTCTTGCTGCTGCAGCCCTACATCAAGCATGTGCACTTTCACGATGGCACCGAGCGCGCCGACAAGCTGGAGTTCCTGCCGATTGGACACGGCATCTATGACCATCACGCCGTATTGCAGGCGTTAAGCTTCATTGGCTACACTGGCTTTCTCAGCGGCGAGTGGATCGATTGGGAACCTGCCGAAGTGCATCTGCCGCGTGAACTGGCGGCGATGAAGGCGATGGAGAACTGAGTTGCTGGTTGCTAGTCGCTAGTGGTTAGTCCTGAATTGCTGCGAAGGTTTCGTTCTGAACCAACTTCTAGCAACCAGCCACTAACAACTCCGAGGAGTTACTACACATGTTAACGAACGAACAAACTACAGCATACGAGCGCGACGGCTATGTCATTGATCGCGGCTTCTTTAATGCCGAGGAAATGGAGGTGCTGCGCGCCTACGCACAGAACGACCCGGCGCTGCAAAACGCGATGCACATACGCGCGGACAAGGACGGCGGCATCGCCAAGTTGTCGTTGTGGAACGAGGCCGGCGACGACCTGTATGGCGTGGTCTCGCGCACGGCCAAGCTGGTGGACGCGGCCGAGCAACTGGTCGGCGAGGAGATCTACCACTGGCACCACAAGATGAGCATGAAGGAGCCCTACACCGGTGGCGCGTGGGAATGGCATCAGGACTATGGCTACTGGTACAAGAACTATTGCCTGTATCCGAACCTCGTGTCGTGCTTTATTGCTGTGGACAAATGCACCCGCGCCAACGGTTGCATGCAAGTGATCACCGGCTCGCACAAGATGGGCCGGGTGGAGCATGGCCGATTTGGCGACCAGACCGGTGCCGACCCTGAGCGCGTCGAAGCTGCGTTGAAGGTGCTGCCGCTGGACTATGCGGTGATGGAGCCGGGCGACGTGTTGTTCTTCCACAGCAACACGCTGCATCGCTCGGACCAGAACACCTCGCCCGACCGGCGCTGGTCATTGATCTGCTGCTACAACGCGCGCAGCAACAGTCCGTATGCCGCGTCTACCCATCCCAGCTACACCAAACTGGAACGCCTGCCGAATAGCGAGTTGGTTGAAGCTGGCCGCCGCATGTTGGCCGAGCGAGCTTAACCATATGGAGTCCACCTCCGAGGTGGACTCCATCACAATCATCATGATTTGCCTGTCAAGCGGCATCTGATCTTTGTGGAGCAACCGCTGCACCGCGATGTGGCGTTGAGCGAAGCGACGAGTGTTGCGCTGCGAGCCTGGCCAGACCGGCCAAAGATCATCATCGACGAGTCTGATGGTGGGTTGGATAGCCTGCGGATTGCGCTGCAATCGGGCTACGCGGGCACCAGCCACAAAAATTGCAAAGGCATTTTCAAGGGCGTGGCGAATGCGTGCTATGCATCGCATGTGTCAACTCAATTTCCGGAAAGCCGCGTCATGATCAGTGGTGAGGACTTGTGCAATATAGGGCCGGTGGCGCTGTTACAAGATCTGGCGGTGATGGCGGCGCTTGGCATTGCCCACGTCGAGCGAAATGGACATCACTATTTCAAGGGGCTGAGCATGTGGCCGGCAGCGGTGCAGGTCGCAGCACTGGCCCGACACAGCGATTTATTTCGCCGGCACGAGACTGGCTTTCCCACGTTGGACATTTGGCAGGGCACCATCAACGTGGGCAGTGTGGCCGATGCGCCGTTTGGAACGCGGCTGCGCCCGAACGAAGTGGTGCGTGAGATGAATGAGCGAACGGCGATGCCAGTGTAGACACATTCGCAATAACTGCGTAAAGGTAACTGCTCAGCCTCAGATTTTGAGACAGGATTTACAAGATGTGCAGGTTGGAAATCCGCTCCCGATCTTGTAAATCCTGTTTATCCTGTCCAAAAGGCCTGAGTAGTTACGCGCAAAGACAAAATGACGCAATGACACACACGATTCAAACGACGGTGGTAGGCAGCTACCCCATTCCGGCCTGGCTGAGTGCCATGCCCAATACGCCGGCTTTGTGCCCAACCGCGTCTCCATCGGCGATTCCAGCTACATTGCTGGCTATGCCTACGTGACCGAGAACGTGTCCATCGGCTACGCCCTCGAATGCCTGGGCTCGCATCTGCGCCAGCCCATCCGCATGGTGCAGGAGATGTCCATCGATGACTTGCACGATGCATTGGAGACACTGCCGTGGCAGACCCGGGCCTGGGGTGCCGGCGCGTGGGTGGATGCATTCGGCACCGCCCTGTGGATGAACCAACATCACTTTGGTCTGAACGGCCCAATTGCGCCGTTGTTCGACTGGCTGCGCGCGCACTGCAAACCCTACACTGGTTTGTGGGGTGATAGCACGGCGGCCGAAGGTTGGCTACAGCCGGTGAATGGCTTCTACAGACTCACTCGCGGCACCTATGCCCATTTTGGTTTGCCTGTGCCCTATGTCGAAGCCGCTATCGACACTGTTCTTGCGCATGTCCGGGTCAACAAAGGCTTTGAGACTAATCACGTCAACGCCTGTAATGTGCTGGATATCGTGCATCCTTTGTGGCTGTGTATGCAGCAAACCGATTACCGGCGTGCCGACATTTTGCGTGTCATCGAAAACCAAGCGCGGCTCATTCCCACCCGCTGGACCGATGGCGAAGGCTTTGGCTTTGCACTGGGTGACGTGGCCGGCTTGCAAGGCACCGAAATGTGGTTGTCGGTGCTCTATATCGCAGCCGACGCGTTGGGTCTGGCGCATCAGCTGAGCTACAAGCCCAAGGGCGTGTACTGGTTGCGACCGCCTGCAAGAAAATAGTGCTTCACAGTGTGCATGTCACTTATAACTGTGGGTCAGATTCAACAACCAAAGCCGTCATTCCCGCGAACGCGGGAATCCAGCATGTTGATCAACTATCGAGTTGGGGTTACTTCTAGATTCCCGCGTTCGCGGGAATGACGGTGTGACAAAAAGACTTTCCTGTGCGTTTACCGGATTAAGCGATTGAGATTGCCATGAGCTACACGATTGATCTTCCCCTCGACGAAGGCCCGCCGACGTCATACACGCTTCATGAGCCGCGTCAGTTCAACATTCCCTCGCGGCCCTTCACCAGCCGCGTCGCATTTGCAGCCGTGCACATTGTGGCCGACCCGGCGCGTGCGCTGGTTGGCGCGAATGCCGTTGCCATCGATTGGGATGCCACGCTGGCCTATCGCCGGCACCTGTGGTCGTTGGGTTTTTCGGTGGCCGAGGCGATGGATACGGCCCAGCGCGGCATGGGTTTGGATTGGACGGCAGCTCAGGAACTCATTCGTCGCAGCGTTGCCGAGGGCAAGTCTGTTGGCGGAAATCTCGCCAGCGGGGCCGGCACCGATCACCTCACGCCCGACCCCAACCGCAGCGTCGACGAGATCATCGCTGCCTACGAAACACAGGTGGGGTACGTCGAGTCTCTGGGCGGCCGCATCATCCTCATGGCCAGCCGCGCGCTGGCCGCCTGCGCCAGGAGCGCCGATGACTATGCCCGCGTCTACGACCGCATTTTGTCGCAGGTGAAGCAACCGGTCATCATCCACTGGCTGGGCGATATGTTCGACCCAAAACTCAGCGGCTACTGGGGTTCGGCCGATCTGACGGTGGCGATGGATACCTGCCTCGGCATCTTGAGTAATCACACGGACAAAATCGATGGCATCAAGATTTCATTGCTGGACGCCGAGCGCGAAATTGTGATGCGCCGGCAATTGCCCACCGGCATTCGCATGTACACCGGCGACGACTTCAACTATCCCTCGCTTATTCTCGGCGATTCGCATGGCTATAGTGACGCGCTGCTGGGCATCTTCGACGCGATTGCACCGGCTGCTGCCGCTGCCTTTCATGCGCTGGATGCCGGTGACACCCAGACCTACTGCGAGGTGTTGGAGCCGACGGTGGCACTTTCCCGCCACATCTTTCAGACCCCGACGTTCTACTATAAAACCGGCATCACTTTCCTGGCCTATCTCAATGGCTACCAAAATCATTTCAAGATGGTGGGTGGGCAGGAAACAGCGCGAAGTCCGCAACATCTGGCGCAGTTAATGGTGCTGGCCGACAAAGCCGGGTTGCTGAAGGATCCGCATGTCGCCGTGGAGCGCGCCAGGTCGTTTTTCAACAACCTGCCTTAGACAACTGCCAATTAACACCGGCTCGACATGGCCCGGCATCGGTTTATGAAAGTTCAGAAATAAAACTGGTAATAGAAAAGTGGCGAATACGAGCCGCGGTGGAAGTCCCTAAATTTATGACGTCATTCCCGCGGAGGCGGGAATCCAGACGTAACCCCAACTCGACAGTGACTTGAAAGCCTGGATTCCCGCCTCCGCGGGAATGACGTTGCTCTGTATAGACTTCCCTCTACGCTAAACGCTTTACCGCTTTAATTTCTGAACGTTCATCAAAGGCCGGGAAGTTCCGAAGCAAAACTCGAATTGAAGCGGATGCCGGCCTGCTCGTGTGCTTCACCGCGTTAACATCCGTAATTCGCCTGCTGTTCCTCAAACGTCTCAAAGAAACGATGTTGTTGCTGACCCTGGCAGGCCAGAAAGAAAATATACGGCGTTTCAACTGGGCTGACTGCGGCCTGGATCGATGACAAGCCGGGGCTGGCGATTGGGCCGGGCGGCAGCTCTGGATTGATGTAGGTGTTGTAGCCGCCGTTGTCCTCGAACTTGTAATCTTCCACCGTCAGGGTATGCCACCAGGTTTTGTTTTGCTGGTCGTAGCCCATGGCGTATTGCGTAGTGGGGTCGGCCTGCAAGGGCATGCCAATCTTGAGCCGGTTGAAATACACACTTGCAATCGTGGGCCGCTCGTCCGGCAGAATCGCCTCGCGTTCCACAATCGAGGCCACGATCAGCACCACACGCGGGCTCTTGCCCTGTGTGCGAGCCTGCTCCAACAGCGGCGCGGCCTTGGCCCCAAAGTTATCCAGCATCTTGAGCAGCACATCCAGCGCACTCGGATTTTGAGGCACCCGATAGGTATCCGGAAACAGATATCCCTCCAATGAAGCGCCGTTGGGCACATCTTTCAGGAAGGGATATTCGTAGTTGGTTCTACGGGCCAGTCGCACAAATTCGCCGGCGTCAAATGCCTTGGCCGGTATCTCACCCAGTTGCTGATCGATAATCTCGGCCACTTCCTCCAGCCGTTTGCCCTCGGGGATGGTGACCTGGGTTTCAGCGGCGGAACCGCGTTGCAGCGTTTGGGCAATCTGTTCAATGTTCATGTTGGGCCGCAGGGTGAACGCGCCGGCATTGATGCCCTTATCCAGCCCATTCAGCCGCACAAAGACCCGAAACAGGGCTGCATCGCGAATCAGCCCCTGATCTTCGAGCCGCTGGCCGATCGAGTCCACACTCTCGCCGGGCGAGACCAGGAACTGCTTGGCTGTGGGGTCGTTGCTCACCGGCCGTTGCACATCGTTGTTGGCGATGAGGTCGACATAGGCCCCCAGCACGGTGCGGTCGAAACCGCTGAGCTGGACATTCACACTGGTGGTGTTGCGCACCCGCTGGCTGAACTGCGCGGCCGACCAGGCCAGCACGGCCAATGCCACGACAAAGATGCCGAACTTAAGCGGCGTCAATTTTGCTTGTTTATTTCTCATGAGGGAAGTTCAAAAGTAGTCAGTAGTCAGTAGTCAGAAAGAGTGACAGCGATTCTTCTTCTGACTACTGGCTACTGACTACTGGCTACTATTCTCTTCTCACCTGCGTTTCAATTCGCATGGACACAAATGGCATGCGGTTGAGCAGACTGCCCAGCCAGGCCGGCTCGACTGTGATGACGGGATTTTGTTTGAGCTCAAACGCATTGAGCAGGGCCGTTTGTGCATTGCGGATGGGTTGGCCACGCACAAGCCGGCGCACCCGGCTCTCGTCAATTTCGGCGCCGGCCAGTCCCTTGGCCACCACGTAATATTCATAGCGGGTGCCGGTGCCTTCCTCGGCCACTTCGCCGCGCTCGGCTCGCGCACTCAACAAACTAAATCCCTCCGGCACTTTCTCGGCCAGCGCCACCCTTGCGACTGCGTCCAGGTCGGCCGGTGATATGGCCACCGCTGCCACTTGAATGCGCATGTGCAGCGTCACGCTATCAGCGGCCTCGCTGACGAAGCGATCATAGGTTTCATCCTGCACCTCGGCGATGAAGAACGTGTCTGGCACAATGAACAACCCTTCGCCGATAATCTCGGTCTGGTTGCTCATTTGCTGCAAGGCCTGCTCGAATAGCTGATTGCGCAGATCGGTCCGCACACGGGCATAGTCTTCCTTGGTCACGGCCCGCACGGTATCGCCGCCGCCACCCCCCGTGCCGTTGGGATTGATGACCCGGACATAGAGCGAGGCAATGCCTTCGACCTGGTTAATGGTGTTGGCACCGACATTGCCGATGGAGCCTTCATCAACGGCTTCAACGGCCGTTGTCGCTTGTCCATTTGGCGGAATCACGACGTCTTCCAGGGTGATAAAGCGAGAAGGCGTGCTGCTGCTGGACGTGCGAACCACCGTGTTGCGCGGCACTGTCGTCTGCGCATTCAAACTGTTTAAGAACACGATTTGCCCGGTGCCGCGATATCTCACCACGTCGGTCTTGCCGGTGGCCTCGGTCGAGAGATCGCCTTCGACCACGACATCGACACGGCGGGCTGGAATGGTCAGGGTCTGCATATCAGCCGTGATGGCCTGCACATCCAATGTCACCGGCACAATCTGGGAGATGCTCTGGCTGCTGGCCGTGAGGGTGACTGTGGCCGTGGGCGCGATCACTAACGCGGCACCGGCTACCACCAGCAGGGCGGCTACACCTACGATGATGTTGAAGCCGATCCACAGTGCGCGCTTTTTGGGAAATAGGCGCGCCAATGAGTTGGGCGCAAACCGGCGGGGTGGCACCAGCCGAGCCACGGGCTCCACATCATCTGTGGGAATCCAGGCGTGGTTCACAACATCAGCCGTGGTGCGAAAGGCCACCAATCCGGTCTCGCGCGCGGTCAGCCGTTTGCGCAATTGGGGCGTGATGATGGCGATCTCGACGCCATATTCCAGACCCAGGCGGTACAGGCGGGCAAAGTCAAGCTCGCGTTCGAGGTTGGGCGGCACCACCAGCGCCACCCGATCGGCCTGTGCCTGGGAGCACGCCCACTCGATTCGGTCGGCGATGCTGGAGACATCGTCTTCAGGATCGAGCTGAATGATTCGTCCAATCATTTCGTTCGCACAAAGATACCATACGCAAATTTAGATCGTTTCGGACTTTCGGACTTTTCACCACGAAGCCGCAAAGCAGGCACATAGTGCACAGGGAACGATATGTAGATTTTGGAACAACTTTCATGTGGGTGGAAATCTGCCTAGTGCTTTGTCGAAGCATACATATGAACTCGTCATTCCCGCGCAGGCGGGAATCCAGGCGTAACCACAACGCGACAGTCGATCAAGGTCTAGATTCCCGCCTGCGCGGGAATGACGTGGATGGGTCAAACCTACCAGCCACGATCGATGACCCTATCCAAACGGATGGGGCGCTGGCTCACGAACGACGAGGTCACATCACGCGCCCGAACGCGTATCGTGTTGCTCATTCAAGAGAGCGTGATTCGTTCAATAGTAACTGGCAGATGGCAACTAGCAGCTAGCTACTAACGACGAATCACTAACAACTAAAAACCAAGGACTGATAAACAAATGAGCAACTTTGAATCCCTCGCCGCCCTGTCCAACCAAATGGCCGATGCCGTGGAGAAGGTCGGCAAATCCCTCGTGACCGTATATGGCCGCGATCGCCAGCCGGCTACCGGCATCGTGTATGCCGCCGAGTTTGTGCTGACGGCGGATCATGTGCTGGAGCGCGATGACAATCTCACCGTCGAGACCAGCGATGGAACCAAACTTCCGGCGCAACTCATCGGCCGCGATCCCTCCAGCGATCTGGCCGTGTTGCGGGTGGCCGGCCTTACGGCTCAGGCTGCGGCAACCAGCCAGACGGCTCGCGTGGGCCAATGGGTGCTGGCCGTGGGCCGGCCCTCCAACGAGGGTGTGATGGCCAGCGGTGGCGTGGTCAGCGCTGTCGGCGGCCCCATTCGCCTGGGTGGCGGCATGTCCCTCGAAAAATACATTCGCACCGATGCAACCCCATATCCTGGCTTCTCCGGCGGCCCACTGATTGATGCTGAAGGGGCTGTGCTGGGTGTGTTGACAACGGGCCTGGCCCGTGGCGTCACTCTGGCTATTCCCACCGAAATCGCCATGCGCGTGGCCGAGACTCTGACCAAGCAGGGCTACGTAAAGCGCGGCTATCTCGG
>Ga0105048_10002204_pt1 | contig 31466 bp, 30 predicted proteins | sample MAT05_FD_78382 | JGI IMG/M metagenome (GOLD analysis project Ga0105048, IMG submission 78382) | Freshwater microbial communities from Lake Fryxell liftoff mats and glacier meltwater in Antarctica - MAT-05 | ecosystem: Environmental > Aquatic > Freshwater > Ice > Liftoff microbial mat | place... | reverse complement strand
GTATGTCTGATGGAGTTGATTCAAGTACTTTTTCTAGAACCATTGGGCCCAGCAAAAACCCGTAATCTTTTCTCCCGTGACTTTTATTTGCAGGCTTCCCGATCGGATGAATAATTGTTTGAGTGCCATCTCGTTTTATTTTGACAATACAATTTTCAATAGCCTCTATGACATAACCCATTTCATTCATTGATTCTTTGGACGCTGCGGAAAAAGCCAAAGAACTTAATTGAGATGGTTCCAGGTCAGTATGTGAAGGCAAGCACTTCTTGTACTTTATGGATTTGCGCTTTGACCTATTTTTGAATCTTACAGGGTATAAATTTACTCGATTGTAAGTCACTCTATAGATAAGGTTGTCTAAAAAAAATTGAACCTGTAATCTATCAAATCACCATCAACAACCCTATCAAACTAAATATCATCACCAGAATATAGAAGTACAACTTTCCGGAATGCATCAATCTTAACTTCTCGCCTGCGCCTTGTGTTGCAATTCCAAATCCATTTACAATTCCATCAAGGATTTTTGGATCGAAAACCTTTCCGAGGAAATTGCTCATTGCATCTATAGGTTTGCGAATAATCGAATCGTAGATTTCGTCGAACCAATACTTATTAAGCATTGTAATATGTACACCATTTTTGATGTCTTTATCTTCAAGTGCAAGTTCGCTGCGTTTTTTGTACTTTAACCATGCAACATAAATTCCTGTAAGTGCAATTGCAGTTGCAACTAACATTAACGCAATTTCAGTACTCAGGTGAATATCAGAAACGGGCATTACAACAGTACCATCAAGAAAGTGATCGAGCCAATGCCAATGCATTCCCATTGATTCTCCTACTGCGTGTGGCAGCCCAATAAAACCTCCGACTATTGACAATACAGCAAGCACAATCAAAGGAATCGTCATGGTCTTTGGCGACTCATGCAGATGATGTTCTTGATCGTGCGTTCCTCTAAATTTGCCGTGGAATGTGAGATAATAAAGTCTGAACATATAAAATGCGGTGCAAACACTGACAACCAACGTAAGACCAAATACAACCAAATTATTTTCAAATGCAACTGCTACAATTTGATCTTTCGAAAAGAATCCTGCCAAAGGAAAAATACCTGAAATCGCAATTGTCCCAATCAAAAAAGTGAGATGTGTTGTTGGCATATATTTTTTAAGTCCACCCATTCGGCGTAGGTCTTGCTCTCCTCCCATTCCGTGAATTACAGAACCGGAACCAAGGAACAACAGTGCTTTAAAAAATGCATGTGTTATCACGTGGAATACTGCTGTCGAATAAGCACCCATTCCAAGTGCAACAAACATCAAACCCAATTGCGATACGGTTGAATATGCCAATACCTTTTTGATATCGTTTTGTGTGAGCGCAACAGTTGCACCCAAAAGTGATGTTGCAATGCCGACCCAAATAATTAACTGACTTGCTGCTTCGCTCGAAGAGAATAAATCACTACTTCTTGCAACCATATAGATACCCGCAGTTACCATCGTAGCAGCGTGGATAAGCGCCGACACCGGAGTTGGACCTGCCATTGCATCAGGTAGCCAAGTATGAAGAGGAATCTGAGCACTCTTACCCATTGCTCCAATAAATAACAAAACACAAATTGCAGTGAGAGTTTCAGAAGGAATTCCTGATGCGGCTGATCCTGAAATAAAGAGTTCATTAAAGTTGAGAGTATTCGTGTAAGAGAATAGAATACACATTCCCACTATCAATCCTAAATCACCAATACGATTCACTATGAATGCCTTTTTCGCAGCGTCATTGTTTTTCATGTCTTTATACCAAAATCCGATGAGCATAAATGAACATACCCCAACTCCTTCCCAACCAACAAACATGGTAACATAACTATCGCCCAACACCAAAATCAACATGAAAAACACAAATAGATTGAGGTAAGCAAAAAATCGGTTGAATCCCTCATCGTGGTGCATGTAGCCAATGCTGTAGAGGTGAATAAGAAATCCAACTCCTGTGACGAACAGTAAATAAATAGAAGAAAGTGGATCTACCAAAAATGAAATATCAACGTTAAATGAACCGGCAGAAATCCAATCAAATGCTTTTACAATAGTTGGTGGTGCGCCGTGCATTTGTGTCGTAAAAACCAATACCGAAACCACAAACGAAAGAAGTATTGCCCCAGAACCGATTGCACCGACAAAATTTTTGGAGAATCCTTTCCCAAAAAAAGTAATATACAGAAATCCTGCAAGTGGGAATAATGGGATAAGTGTAACGAGTTTTTCCATCTGAACTATTCTTAATATCGTCTATATAAATTCTTTCAATCTATTCTATTTCTAATTAATCTTTCTTAAAATCAGAACTTCAGTTTATCTAGAACATCTGTATTGGTTGTATGCAAATTGCGGTAGAGCATCATCAATATGGCAAGACCTACAGCAACTTCTGCTGCTGCTACAACCATTATAAAAAATACAAATACCTGTGCATCCGATTGTCCCCAAACTTTGGAGAATGCTACAAGCAATATATTCACTGCATTCAGCATCAACTCAACACTCATAAACATGATGATTGCATTTCTTCTGTATAACATTCCAAAAGTACCAAGGCAAAAAAGAATGGATGAAAGCCATATATAGTGGTTGATGGTGATGTTTCCGTATAATTCCATAATCGATAAATTATCTTGTTTCTAAAGATTTTAAGCTCATATGATCAAGCGTTTTGAGTGAGTACAGACTCGCGGTCTTTTTTGGAGAGATAAACTGCACCAACCATCGCTGAGAGAAAAAGCACACTTGCCAATTCGAATGGCAAAAGAAATTCTCTGTACAAGGTCATTCCCAATTGTTTTGTCAATCCAATATTTGCACTATTAGGCGCAGGAGTAACAGCATTGAGTTCGTCTGTTCTGCGCAATACTCCAATCAACACAAACATGAGCATCCAAGCAGATACAATTCCAAGCACTTTTATCCAAAATGATTTGCGTTCTTCTTGAAGGTTGTTAAGGTTGAGCATCATAACAACATACAGAAACAAAACCATGATTGCTCCAGAATAAACGATGATGTGAACGGCTGCTAAAAACTGAGCGTTCATCAAAAAATAATGACCTGCAATTGCAAAAAATGCTACGATCAATGAGAGAACACTGTAAACAGGATTCTTTGAAAGTATCATTCCAATCGAACTAAAGATGGCTACGAAAGTCAAAAACCAAAAAGCGTATTCTGTTAGCATATCTATATTTCTAAGCATCCAAATTTTGAGTTATTGGATGCGATGAGTATTAGTGGTGAGATTTGATTTGTGGCTTGCGATCTTTGTAAGTAAGATTATGCAGATGTTTTTTATTCTCCTTAAACTCAAGAACGGCAGGTGTTTGACGCACAGAGACATCTATAGGAGCATCCACTTGTTCAACTAGAATACTCTTTCCAAAAATTTCTTCACCACGCTCAAAAGATGAAGGAACGATTCTATCTGTTAAGAAAATTGCTTCTTTAGGACACGCCTCTTCGCACAATCCACAAAAGATACAACGCAACATATTGATCTCATAGATCTTTGCATACTTCTCTTCTCTATAAAGATTTTCTTCGCCTTTCATACGCTCTCCACTTTCCATCGTGATGGCTTCTGCCGGACAAGCAACAGCGCACAATCCGCACGCAGTGCAGCGTTCAGCTCCTGCTTCATCGCGTTTTAAAACGTGCTGTCCGCGATAAACCGGTGCAAATTCTTTTGTCACCTCAGGATATCGCAACGTCGGTTTTTTCTTAAATACGTGACTCAAAGTGATTCTAAGACCACTGAGAATTGCAGGAATATAAAGCCGCTCCGCGAGCGTCATTTCCTTTTTAGATACTACTATTGATCGGTTAGATAATGACATGATTATGATAGTTTACCCATTAAGTACATAACAATTCCTGTAATAAATATATTGGCCAGAGCCAGCGGCAAAAGCACTTTCCAACCTAGATTCATCAATTGATCATATCTGAATCTTGGAATAGTCCAGCGAATCCACATAAAAAATAAAATGAAACCTACAATTTTACCGAAGAACAAAACAGTTTGCAGAATTGTAAGTCCATTTGCAGAAAGTCCTAACCATTCTGCAACCTCATGCTGAAAAGGAAAATTATATCCACCGAAGTAAAGCGTTACCATCACCGCAGACGAAATAAACATATTGATATACTCAGCAAAAAGATACAATCCGAGTTTCATCGATGAATATTCTGTGTGATATCCGCCAACAAGTTCTGTTTCGCATTCGGCAAGATCGAAGGGTGCTCTGTTTGTTTCTGCAAATGAACAAATCATAAAAATAAAAAATCCAAGCGGCTGATAAACGATGTATGCAAAATCTCCATCCTGTTGCGCAACAATATCACGAAGACTCAATGTTCCGGTCATCATTACAAGAGCGATAATTGCAAGTCCCATAGCAATTTCATAAGAAATCATTTGAGATGAAGCACGCAATGCACCAAGAAGCGAGTATTTATTATTGCTCGCCCACCCACCAATCATGATTCCATAAATACCCATACTCACTACTCCAAACATGTAGAGAATACCAATATTTATATCCGTAATCTGTAGTGAATAAACTGTTTCTCCAAAAGTGAGATTGCCTCCCCAAGGAATTACAACACTCACCATGCATGCGGTAAGCATAAAAAGTGATGGCCCCAAAATAAACAACCACTTATTCGATTTTGAAGGAATAAATTCTTCCTTCATAAAAAACTTAAGTCCATCCGCTAGCGGCTGAAACAATCCAAATGGACCGGCTCTACTAGGACCTATTCTGTCTTGCAAGATGGCGGCCACTTTGCGTTCGCCCCAAGTAGCATAAGCCGCCACCGCCAAGGAGATGACGAAGATTATAACGCAAAGTATTATTTTAAAAAGAAGTGGATCCATATCGTACTAGCTTTTCGCTGATTATTTATCTAATGCTTTATTCGTTGTTTGGATTAAGTGCGCCTTGCCCAAGTGTCACCTTATTACCATGAGGCAATGCACCTTGAAGTTGTTTTTGTGTCACGTGTTTTAGTGAGCGCAATGTTTCATAGTGATTCGCAGAAATAACAGAATCTTTTCTGATGTGCGATGGTCCTTCAATCACCCAATCAGAAGTTTGTTTTTTATCAAATCTGCAATCGTTACAAATCCATTCGGCAACTTCACCATACTGATCTTTGCGACCTGTAACACGAAGCACCTCTTCTCCTTTGTACCAAAGACGCACTTCGCCAAAGCACTTTTTACAATCTCTATGCGCATCTACAGGCTTGGTGTACCAGACTCTACTTTTGAATCGGAATGTTTTATCAGTAAGGGCTCCAACCGGACAAACGTCAATTACGTTACCGGAAAAATCATTGTCGATCGCATTGGTAATGTAAGTGCTGATCTCAGAAACATCACCTCTGTTGATTACTCCATGAACACGTCCATCCGTAATTTGATCGGCAACTTTTACGCAGCGATAACACAAGATGCAGCGCGTCATGTGAAGCTGCACTTTGTCGCCGATATCTATTTTCTCAAATTCTCTTCTTTCAAACTCATATCGAGTTTCCTCGTTGCCATTGTTGTATGCTAGGTTTTGCAAATCGCACTCTCCAGCTTGATCGCAGACAGGGCAATCCAACGGGTGATTCAGCAACAAGAATTCAACCACTCCTGCACGTGCTTCTAGCAAGTCAGGAGCTGTGATGTTTTGTACTTCCATGCCATCCATTACAGTTGTTCTGCAACTTGCAACAGGTTTCGGCATTGGACGTGGATCCTTATCACTTCCTTTTGAAACTTTCACAATACACGTGCGACAGTATCCACCACTGGTTTCAAGTGTACTGTAATAACACATTGCAGGCGGAACTATGTCGCCTCCAATCATTCTTGCAGCATTTAAAATCGTGGTGCCATCGGGCACGTCAATTGAAATTCCGTCTATGGTAACTTTTGCCATTTGCTATTTTTTAGGCATATACCGGCTCTGGTATATTATTCAATCTGTAGTAATGTTTAACATCTTTCACGCTGCGGCCATTGCGCACATATTCCTCGAACTCGGCTCTGAAGTGTCTAATGGCACTTGCAACAGGCCATGCAGCCGCTTCACCTAGTGGACAAATAGTTTTGCCTTCGATCTTACTTTGAATATCCCACAATAGATCGATGTCGGAAATTGACCCTTTACCATCGAGAATTTTGTGTAATATTTTTTCCATCCACCCGGTTCCCTCACGACAGGGACTGCATTGTCCGCAACTTTCGTGGTGGTAGAATCTAGTGAAGTTCCAAAGATTTTTAACAATGCTTGTGGTATCATCCATGGCAATGAATCCACCTGAGCCAAGCATTGTGCCGGTTGCGAATCCTCCGTCAGACAAACTTTCGTAAGACATAAGTCTCGGTTCGCCGGCAGCAGTTTTTAATATGAGTTCTTTTGGAAGAATTGGAACAGAAGATCCTCCAGCAACAACTGCCTTTAATTCTCTTCCTCCACGAATTCCTCCACAGTACTGATCTGAATAAATAAATTCTTCCACTGGAAGACCTAGTTCAATTTCATACACTCCAGGTTTGTTGATGTGGCCTGAAGCTGAAATAAGTTTTGTTCCTGTACTTTTTCCAATACCAATTGCAGCATAAGCAGCTCCTCCCATTTCGATGATTGGTATAACTGCAGCAATTGTTTCAACGTTATTTACAACTGTTGGACAACCGTACAAACCTGCAATTGCAGGAAATGGTGGCTTGATGCGCGGATTGCCACGTTTTCCTTCGAGTGATTCGAGTAATGCAGTTTCTTCACCGCAGATATAAGCTCCTGCTCCAACCTGCACATAACAATCGTGATCGAATCCTGAATTCAGAATATTTTTTCCAAGCAATCCAGATTCATAGGCTTCGTTGATGGCTTGCTCAAGTATTCTTGCTATGTAATAATATTCGCCACGGATATAAATATAAGATGAGCGCGCACCCAACGCAAAACTTGATGCAATCATTCCCTCCACCAAAAGGTGAGGAATACGTTCCATTAAATAGCGATCTTTAAATGTTCCGGGCTCCGACTCATCTGCATTACAAACTAAATAACGCGCAACACCTTCCGGCTTGGCAAGGAAACTCCATTTCATTCCAGTCGGAAATCCTGCGCCACCTCTTCCGCGCAAACCACTCGTTTTAACTTCCTCCACTATCTGTTCGGGGGTCATAGTTTTGAGTGCCTTTTCGAGCGCCTTGTAACCACCATTTTGTCTGTATACAGACAAACCTCGGATTCCCGAAATATGATCGTTGGCCAACAATATTTTTCTACTCATCTCAGTTGTATTCCCGTTAAATTAAATTTCGATTGGAGCATCTTTAGTGTAAACTCTTCTGCTTCCATCTTGCTGCATCTTGTCCATGAGTGAATCCACTTTCTCTAGTGTTAGATTCTCGTAATAATCTCCACCACATTGCAATATTGGTGCTGTTCCACATGAACCTAAACACTCAACAGTTTTAAGAGTAAACATGCCATCTTTACTTGTTTCACCTGCTTTGATGCCTAGTTTTTTCTCAATGTGATTTACAATGTCCTCAGCTCCTAGGAGCCAACAGCTACTTGTGCGACAAACTTCAAGTACACATTTGCCAACAGGCTTCATATTAAACATGCTGTAAAAACTAGCTGTTTCAAATGCTTCGATCGGCTGTATTTCTATCAATGAAGCAACATAAATCATTGCCTCAGGACTTAACCATCCGTCAAACTCAGCTTGCGCCAAATGCAACAAAGGAATCAAAGCTGATTTCTTTTTGGCCTCAGGAAAACGCTTAATTATTCCCTGCGCTACTGCTAGAGTTTCATCACTAAATATTAACTGTATCTGTTCACTCATAATTTCTTATTTCCGCTTCATTAAATTTTATATGCCTTCAGCGTTTTAGGCATCAAGTTCTCCTGCTATTACATTCATGCTACTCATCGTAAGAATGGCATCACTAAGCATCGAACCTTTTATCATTTCAGTATATGCCTGATAGTAAATAAAACATGGCCTACGCATGTGCAATCTATATGGATTTCTTCCTCCATCGCTTATAAGGTAATATCCTAATTCTCCATTACCTCCTTCTACACTGTGATAGACTTCTCCAACAGGCACATCGGTTTCTCCCATCACTATTTTGAAGTGATAAATAAGCGCTTCCATTTTACTGTACACATCTTCTTTAGCAGGTAAATAGAATTCTGGAACATCCGCATGGAATGAACCATCCGGCATATTTTTAACCGCTTGATTGATAATTTTTACGCTCTCCCACATCTCAGCCATACGAACCATAAAACGATCGTAAGTATCACCACTTGTTCCAACAGGAATATTAAATTCAAAATCTTGGTAAGACGAATATGGATTCATAACGCGAACATCGTAATCTACTCCTGCTGCGCGCAAATTAGGTCCCGTAAAACTGTATTGAAGAGCCATTTCTGCGCTAATCGGTCCGCAATTCACTGTACGATCCATAAAGATTCTATTGCGTTCAACAAGACTTTGAAACTCACTCAATCCTTTTGGGAATTCTTTCAGAAACGAGTCAAGCCTTGACCAAGCCGTAGGACTAAAATCGCGTTCTATACCGCCTATTCTACCAATATTTGTAGTGAGACGAGCACCACAGATTTCTTCAAAAATTTCATAAATTTTTTCTCTCCACTGAAATAAATATGTGAAGCCAGTTAATGCTCCTGTATCAACAGCAATTACCGTATCACATACTATGTGATCTGCAATTCGAGCCAATTCCATAATAATCACACGCATGTACTGAGCACGCTTTGGAATTTCACAGCCAATCAATTTCTCCACAGTCATGTGCCAACCTATGTTGTTGATTGGACTGGAACAATAATTAAGGCGATCAGTGATTGGCGTAATCTGATTGTAAGGCCTCCTTTCAGCCAACTTTTCGAACGCTCGATGGATGTATCCAATAGTAGATTCTGCTCTGACTATAATCTCACCATCCATTGTAAGCACATTCTGGAAGATGCCGTGAGTTGCAGGGTGTGTAGGACCGAGATTCAGAATAGAATAATCTTTCTGTTCCGATATTTCTGTCGAAAATGCCTGACCTATTTTATTTTCTTGATTGCTCATTTGTAATTTTCTGTTGCTTACTGAAAATTCTATCTGCCAAAATAATTATCTGCCTTGTCATCACGGCTGCCATCTTCCAATGGGTATTGTTTCCTCAGTGGATGATAATTCATTTCATCCATATTTAGAATCCGTTTCAAGTTAGGATGACCTTTAAATCTGAATCCATAAAAATCAAAAGTCTCGCGCTCCATCCAGTTTGCCCCTTTCCATAAGTCTGTGGCAGTTGGAACTTCAATATCTTTTATGCTCATAAAAGTTTTGATTCTGATTCTCTGGTTTTTTTCGAGGCTGTGCAATTGATACATCAACATAAACTCTCGTTCACCCTGCTCAGGAAAATGGCTGCCACACATGGTTGTAAGAAAACTAAATACCATTGCTTGATCATTTTTCAAAAACTCTAATACGTCGTGAACTGCAGATTTACTGACCTCGAAAACCGGAAAATCGTAATCGATCTGCGCATTCAAAAGATCAGCACCAAACTTTGTTTTTAGAGCCGTATTAACTTCCTCGAAAAGATATGTAATTTTTTCTGAATTCTGACTTGCAGTGCGGTGGTGCATATTCTTTAAATTGAATATTAATTAACTAATTTTTTATTCGATGCCGTATTGTGCAAGACGCGCTTTGTATTCGGCACTTTGTCTGTAGCCGATACCTTCGTTTTTGGCAAGTTCTTGGATTTTGAGGATGCCATCTAAAACTTGTTCCGGACGTGGAGGACAACCGGGTATATAAACATCGACCGGAATTATTCTGTCAATGCCTTGCAATACGCTGTATGTGTCAAAAATACCACCGCTACTTGCACAAGCGCCCATGCTCAAAACCCATTTTGGCTCAGCCATCTGCTCATAAACTTGACGCAGAATAGGTCCCATTTTTTTTGAAATAGTTCCCATTACCATCAACAAATCTGCTTGACGAGGAGAAAAACTCATTCGCTCCATTCCGAATCGTGCGAGATCATAATTAGCGGCCATTGTGGCCATGAACTCTATTCCGCAACACGAGGTCGCAAATGGCAATGGCCACAACGAATTCGCTCTAGCCAATCCAACAACTTTGTCGAGACGAGTCAACATATATCCTTCGCCTTCATAACCCTCAGGTTTATTTTCAGGTCTTATTACAACTTTGTTACTCATGAAATTAGAATCTTTTGTTTATAAAACAGGTAGACCGCACAGGATGTTCGAACCTCTTACTCCCACTTGAGTGCACCCCTTTTTATTATGTAAATCAATCCAACAATCATTAATCCCATAAAGGTGAACATCTCAAATAATCCGAAAAGGCCAAGTTCTTTGAAGTTGACAGCCCAAGGATACATAAAAATTACTTCAACATCAAAGAGTACAAATAGGATGGCCACCAAAAAATACTTGATACTGAAAGGTGTGCGCGCATTTCCTTGCACAGGAATTCCACACTCAAATGGGTCATCCTTGACCTTACTGCGCCGTTTTGGCCCAAGATAGTGTGTAGCCAACATGGTTGTGATCACAAACCCTAGTGCCACTAGAGCCATAACTACAATTGGGAAGTAATCCCAAAGATGTGATTGCGCTGTTTCGGTCATCGAAAATTGATTATTGCCAAAAATGGCTTTGGCCGACAAAATTAGACGGACAGCACACAAATAAAAGGAAAGAGTTCATTTTTTTCAACCAACTATCACCAATTGTTTTAATTATCGGGAAAATTAAACACTTTCTACCACAAAACAATACTTACAATGCCTATAAACAATGAGAATTAGACTCAATGCTGATGATTTGATTAGGTTTGTAAAATATTCTTGGCCAACACAAAAATTCAATTTGAACTTCAATATGTCCTCCATTCTTAAAAATTCATTGGGATTGATTCTAATTCTTTTGGCTGTCACTGCTTGCCATAAGAGAGCAGTTAACTCCACTTCCACAGACAATGCTCTGCCTTCACATACTGAACAAAATGGCCGTAGAATGGACAATTTCACCTTTCTAAGACTCTGTATGCAAGGCGATTTCAGCAGTGAACAACAGAGTAAATCGGATAGCGATTTTTTTGATATTAGATTGCGAATGGTTCCAATTTGGGCAAATACTCCTGACAATTTTTATCTCTATGTAGAACAAGCAATTGCTAGTTCAATAGACAAACCTTACAGACAGAGAATTTACAAAGTCGAAAAAATTGATGAAACTCATTTCGTAAGCAAAATCTATATAATGAACTATCCTGCGCGATTTACAGGAAAAAAATCTGGAGATTCACTATTTAATGAGTATACCAAAGACTCACTTATTCTTAAGGACGGATGCGAGGTAAAATTAGTTTTCAATCCGGGTAAATCTGATTTTGGCGGAAGCACAGGCGATCAAACATGTCCAAGCGATCGATCAGGCGCGTCATGGGCAACATCCAAAGTAGTAATCGATGAAGAAAAAATGGTTTCGTGGGATCAGGGATGGGACGCCAAAGGCAAACAAGTATGGGGTGCTGTAAAAGGCGGCTATATTTTTACAAAAAACAGGTAGGCGGATTTAGATTATGTGCGGCATTGCAGGTTTTATCCCATTAAAAGATTCCGAAATTAATCTTACGGCAAGGGAAAAAATGCTGCAAAATGCTTTGTCAGCGATGCATCACCGCGGACCTGACCATCAAACTATTCGTGCCGCCGGGCAATATGTTTTTGGACATAACAGACTGTCGATACTCGATCTCACAGAAAAAGCAAACCAACCGATGAGTGATGATTCGGGGAGATATTGGCTGACTTTTAACGGTGAAATATTTAATTACCTAACACTTCGAAAAGAACTTACGGGCAAGGGAGTTATATTCAATTCGAATAGCGATACCGAAGTTCTTCTTCAAATACTAATTCACGAAGGCGAACAAGGTCTGAACAAACTAAATGGATTTTTTGCTTTCGTTTTTGTAGATACTCTAACAAATTCCGGCATTATAGTCCGCGATCGTTTTGGTGAAAAACCTCTTTGGTATCATCAAAATGATTCAGGTCTTGTATTCGCATCGGAACTAAAAGGCCTACAAGAACTGGGTATTCCAACCGAAATTGACCCAACATCACTTTCACTTCTTTTGCAGCTCTCTTATATTCCGGCTCCCCATAGCATTTACAAAGGCATTTATAAATTGATGCCAGGGCAATTGATTCATTTTGGCCAAGAAGGAATCTCAAAAAAATCTTGGTATCAAATTCCTGAAAAAGATAAAATTTCAGATTCAGCCAATGCTTCGGTACAACTAGAAACACTTCTTGAAGACGCTGTAAAAATCCGACTTCAAGCCGATGTACCCGTTGGTTGTTTTCTCAGTGGTGGTGTGGATTCTTCAATTGTTGCCTATTTGGCAAAAAAACACAAATCCGATCTCAGAACATTTTCGCTGGGATTTCCCGATGTACCATATTTAGATGAAAGTAACTATGCCAATGAGGTCGCAAAACACTTAGGAACCATACACGAAGTTCTCAATGTCACATCCATAATGATGGTTGAAGAAGCCGAAAATATTTGGGGGAAATTGGATGAACCGTTTGCAGATTCATCTGCGATTGCAGGTCATATATTGGCAAAAAAAACTCGTGAATACGTTAACGTTGCCCTAAGTGGTGATGGTGCCGATGAACTATTTGCAGGCTATAACAAACATGCAGCCTTACTTAGATCAATGAATGCTTCTTCTGGAAATACTTTGTTGAAAGGATTGTCTCCTTTGCTCAAAAATTTACCAACCGGAAGAACCGGATTTATTCCAAACTTGATCAGAAAAGTCTCAAAATTCTCAGAGGGATTAAAACTTCCATTAAAAGAAAGATATCTATTGTGGGCTTCATTTTCGGAAGCTGAACACTTAGGCAGTTTGGTAAGAAACGCGAGCTCAGAGGAAAAAACAAATCGATTGGATTTTTATCTAAATGTAATCAAGGAGAATGACTTCAATAGTTTGCTGAAAGCTGATCAAAAGCTTGTATTGCCGAATGATATGTTGACCAAAGTAGACATAACCAGCATGGCAAACAGTCTAGAAGTGCGACCGCCCTTTATGGATTTTCATGTAGTTGAATTTGCCAATCGACTCGATTCAGAATTAAAAATAAATGCTGATCAGCGAAAAATAATTCTACAAAAAACATTCGGGAAATTTCTACCGGATTCCGTTTTCACCCGAAGAAAACAAGGATTTGAAGTGCCGCTAGAATTGTGGCTACAAACATGGATGAAGCCTTTGGTAATAAAATATGTTGAATCTACGGATGCAAAAAGTGCTCAGTATCTTAATCAAAATCAGGTTAAAGCTATTTTGGATTTATTTTACTCTAAGGGAAAAAATCAGCACGCAACGTTGATCTATTCTATGCTGGTTTTCAGTATGTGGCTGGAAAAACAAAAAATCTAATTCTGCTGACGAGCTTCCAAAGCGTTGAGATATTCATTCAACAAGGCTCGCTGCTCGCGAGTTCCTTCACTCTTTCCAAGATGCTCGCGAACTCTGTAGATACTCTCCGTGAGAATATCTTCAGGAATTTCGTCTTCCATACTTTCCAACAGAGTGAAACACTCCAAAGTCTCTTCAAACGTCCCTTCGATGGCAACATCAGTAATTTCTACCATACCATCCACCGGCTGAATGGCTGAATTCCACATAAATGCGAGAATGTCCTTCCTAACTTTGAGATATTCGTTGTTGGTTAAGGCATTCACAAAAACAGTCGCTAGTCCACTCACTTTCAAATTGCATAGCATATCACTTATTTCTTCCTTCACAGCGTCATCAGTTGAGGAACTGTAAAGAGCAATAAGTGGTTCGACAACTTGAGGAGTGCCTTGCTCCCTGCATTTGATAAGGGCTTTCATTACGACTGAAGCGTCATTGCTGAATAAATCCCGCTTAAGTGATTCTGTTTTTTTCGATATGGGTGCAGTGGTCATTAGCCTAAATAAAATATGGCACAAAACTACGAAACCATCTCTTTTAAAACATTTGTTGAATCGAGGCAACTGAAATTCTATATTTGTTGTCTAGATATCAAACTTTAGAAGTAGCAACATAATTTTATTGAACATGAAAATTCTTCGTAACCTCTTAACTGTTTTGTTTCTTACCACTGGAATTTTTGGTTTTGCACAAAATATTATTACTGACAATGAAGCTAACATTACCATCACAGGTGCAACATCACGTGAGGATTTGATGCATCTTCGTCAGGACCTACTTGCGCAAGGCTTTGATTTTCAGTATGCTCCGCAATTTGATGCTCAGCGCAAATTGATTTCAATGACCTTTACAATAACTGCTAATAATGGCAGCCTTGCAGGTAGTGGCCAACATACTTCGCTTCAGACAACGGGTGCAAAATTGAAATTTGTGGTAAACAAAAGCGCAAATACGGTGACTGTTGACAACGGAAGTCATTGAGCAAAATATTTGAATGATTTGTGAGCGGTCTGATTCGGGCCGCTTTTTTTATGAAACATTCTTCCACAATGCACATGCTATTGTCATTGGAGATAAATTTTTGGAATTATTTGAAAATAAATTCTACTATAACTAAATCTAGCCATCGATCGAATTTGTAACCACACTCTTTGAGATACCCAACTTGTTCGAATCCCATTTTGAGATGTAAGTCAAGACTTATTGTGTTTCCGGCATCGATGCACCCGAACATTGCGTGAATATTGTCCTTATTTGCGTGTGACATCAATTGAATTAATAATTCCTTTCCAAATCCGCGACCTCTATATTCTTTTTTGAGATAAACGGAGTGCTCTACGGAAAATTGATTCGCCTTTTTAAGCCTGAACGTTCCGTATGTAGCAAATCCAACACTTTGACCATCGACTTCAGCTACTAGAACAGGACGATTATTAATTCCTTTTTCTTGGAACCATTTATCCATTTGTATTTGGTTTAACGGCTCGTAATCATACACATCAGTCGTATTTAGAATTGCTTCATTATAAATTTCCATAATCACAAGACGATCTTCGTTCTTCATCATTCTTATTTCCATAATTCTCCTTTTATTTGAATAATCACTTGAATTTTTTGCTTCACGCGTTCATTTTTTTGGTCAAAAAAACTGATTGGCACAATTTTTAATCTAGATTCGTCAAAAGAATTAATATTATGAATATGTCAATCGGTACTTATCTAAAAAGAGGGCAAATCTACTTTTTTTCTGCAGTTGTATCCTTAATGATTTTGCTTGCAAGTTGCACCAAAACATCACCAATAGGAGAAAAAGTGAAAGAACCATTTTCGGGAAGTAAATGGGAAAGCTCAGGCAGATACTTCCGCGCAAAAGGAAAAGGAGATAGCTCTGACGAAAACATCGCAAAAAACAAGGCAGACCTTCAAGCCAAAAAAGAACTTGCTCAACAAGTACAAACCAGAATGAAAGTGGTAACTGATCAATACCTTCACGAGAACGAAACAAACTCAGGAAGCGAAATTAACGATAAATTCCAAACGCTCATTCGTGAGGTAACCAATACAACAATTGCTGATTTGCGCAAAACAGGCGAGGAAAAATATGTAAATGCTGAGGGAAAATACACTGTGTTTTTGGCTTATGAAATTCACAAACGCGATATGTATCGTTTTATGAAACGTCAGGCAAAATTGGATGCCAAACTCAATGAAGCCGAGCGCAAAGCAATCGAAGACGTCATCGACGAAGAATTAAAAAGGGTTGAAGCTTTGGGTGAAGGCGAATAATTTTCCTCAAATAAAGTTAGGTTATCTAAATCCCGCAATGCGGGATTTTTTTTAGCCACGATTGCACGAATGGCTCCGGGATTATTCGAGTAATTGTGGCCCATTTTCTTACACAAAAACAACTCGGAGCAATTCTGTATGCTTTTTTGGTGGCCACGATTGCACAAAATGCTCTAGGATTAATTCGAGTAATCGTGGCCCATTTTTTCCCAAAAAATAAAATGTATTTCACTTACCACTGATTAACTCATCCGAATTCATTAATGCACTCACTGATTAGCTTATCTCTGTTTTGGATTTAATTTTACCGCATGAATGATAAACTTTCCATGGAGCAACTTGGTCGTAAGTCGGCAGAAGAAGTGCAGGGTGGCGCCAAAATTCCCGTAGTCATAATTCTGGAAAACATAAGAAGTGGACTGAATGTGGGCAGCATATTCAGAAGTGCTGATGCGTTTATGATCGAAAAAATTTATTGTTGCGGTTACACTTGTTCACCACCCCACCGCGAAGTATTAAAGTCTGCTTTGGGCGCCACAGAAACAGTTTTGTGGGAATATAGAGAAAATACAATTGAATTAATTCATGAACTGAAGTCAGGCTCAACAAAATGTTTTGCCATTGAGCAAACCTCCAACAGCATAGATCTTAATTTATACACGCCTTCGAAAGGTCAAAAAACAGCATTAATTCTTGGAAACGAAGTCTCCGGGGTCTCACAATCTGTCGTTGATGCTTGCACTGGCAGCATAGAAATAACACAATACGGCAGCAAACACTCACTAAACGTGGCAGTTTGCGCAGGAATAATTATGTATCATTTCTGCAATGCTGAGTTAGCAAAATAAAAACTATAAGATATTTTAACAATTCACTTTTTTTATTACCTTTGAGTTGTTGTGTTCAAATCCTTAACAGTCATATTAATTCTTCTGTCTATTACTGTGCCTTCCTATGCGCAGCGATTCGATTTTTTTACAGAAGAGGCTTACATCAGAAATCCAAATCACATTGAATTCGGTTTTGGAACATCCAATTTTCTTGGCGATTTGGGCGGGAAAGACAAGGTCGGAACCAACGGTCTTCAGGATCTTGAGTTTACAGAATTTAATGCAGCCGCCTTTATTGGTTTCAGGCATGCTTTTCATAAAAATCTATACGGACGCTTCGATATTAACTACGGTCGTGTTAGTGGAGCCGACAAACTAACAAAGGAAAATTTCAGAGAAAATAGAAATCTACAATTTCGTTCTGACATCTTTGAATTTAACCTCATGGCCGAAACTTGGATCAGGATAGGCGGAAAAAAAGGGCATCAGTATAAACTTCAACGCAGAGACACGAAGGAATCACCATGGCATGTGCGTGGATCTTATCTCACTTTTTTCGGCGGGATAGGAGGATTTCACTTCAATCCAAAAGCACCAATCCAAGGACAATGGGTGCCTCTTGCTCCATTATCTACAGAAGGACAAGGTTTGCCCGGAGGACCTGAAAAATATAAGTTGTGGCAAATGAATATTCCAGTAGGAACTAGTTTTATGTTCAGACTTCACAGGCAATGGTCATTTGGCATTGAAGTAACATATCGGTTTACGTTCACAGATTACATTGATGATGTAAGCGGGATTTACTATAATCCAAGTGATTTATTGTTGTACCAAGATCCTTTAACAGCCGATGTTGCCGTCTATTTCTCCAATCCAGCTCTAGGAGCTCAAAACCTCGGCGTAGGAAATTATGCAACAAGAACTGGAGAACAGCGAGGAGATCCAAAAGATAACGACGGGTACTTCTATGCTTTAATCAAAGCAGATTATCTCATCATCAACGAAGCTAAATTCAGCAAAAAGAAAACCCGCAAAATGGGTTCTTACAGAAAGCATCGCAGACCGAATAGGTTGACGATTTAGAACAACTCCTTTTTTTTGGGCAAATTATTCCAACAGTTCTTCAATTTTTTGGTGGTATTTACATTTTGTTGATTTGCGATGAGTTTAATCTTGGAGATTTGCTCGTGTGTTTTTACCAAAAGCATTTATTAATTAATCCTAAGGGCTCATTCATAAATTGCTCAGATAAGGCAGAAAAGTAATTACGTTCCAATAGTTTAGGGAAGTAAAGCAGATATTATATCACTGAAACACATGCAATGGTTCAAACCATTTTATGAGGTGCAATGGTGAGTGCCGTTGTGATTTATGTTTAGCTCAATGAAAAGATACAGGATCGGAAAAATACATAAATTAACCCGGTATTGGACTATATCGGATTTGTATACGGTATTTGAACAATTGTAATTAACTTGTCATTTGAAAAACCAACTCTTGGTAAACTTGGGCACTCCCCTTTTGCAAACATTGTAATTCCTCTGCACCACCTATTGCCAAAATAGGCACGAACGTAAATACTTCGTTTTTTAATAGAACTCCTTTTTCAGAAATTGCCTTTTCAAAAAGTTCTTGTCTAAACCATATATTTCTATTTTCAGGTGAAGTTAAAAAGTCTTCGAAAAAAGACTCCATACTCCAAGTAAATACTTCAATCTTTCTATGCTGAATATCAATCATACAAACATCTTCGTCCGTTTCTGTCAATTTTCGATAATAGATTAATTCTCCAAAGCCGGTAACTGCAAATGGAACATATGTTGTAAACTCTTTGCCTAACCAAATCCAAAGATTTGGTTCAAAGTCTTCAGGACTAATTAATTCAATTAACCCATCATTGTATTTTCCAATACCTGATGTTTTCCAAATGTCTAATAGTACTTCTGGGACTTTTTCTTTATAACGCTTCATAATCTCCTCAGAAGCAGGAACACAGTTTGAGGTTGGTTCGAAATAGGTTTTAAATTTTTCTAGCATCTTGCATGTTTAAAATTGAAGGATTGCAGCGTGTATCAAAATTACCTTCAAAAATCTCAGAATATTATTCAACCACAATTCTAATGACTTCCAACTCACCATTTTCAAAAATTCTTAATGTATAAATGCCGGAAGCAAATGTTGCTACATCAATGATCTCAGAGGAAGAAATTGTTGTTTTACTAAGAACAATTCGTCCATTAGAATCTATCATTTGTAACTCCTTGTTTTGACATCCGGATAAGGTTACAAAGTCACTAGTGATAGTAGGGAAAACAGCAATTCTATTTGCATTTTCATAAATATTGTCACAAATGTTTACCACAATAATATCTGTAGCGCTCGCATTGGTGCATGAACCTGCATCTTGATATGTGTATGTAACTTCATACTCTCCTATTGAAACTGTTGCAGGATCAAAAACATTAGCTACGATTCCATCACCCGTATACTGTCCTCCAAAAGGAAAGCCTCCACTGAGAAAAAAGTCTTCGCCGTCAGCACATACAATTGAATTTTCAAGATCAAGGGTAACATCTTGTCCTTGAAAAACCTCAACCATTACAGTTGGAGTATTGATAGTGCATGTGCCCGACTGATTGGTGATAGCGCAGTAATATTCTCCAGCTTCAGTTGCAACTATTGATTGCGATTCAGCGCCTGTATTCCATAAATATGAATAACCCGAAGAGGAGTTCAATTGCACGGATTCACCAACACAAAATGCCAATGATCCGTTTGCAGTAATGAATGCGCTGTTATTTAAAACAACGGATATATTGTTAATTCCAGTATTGAGAGACGAAAAGTCCAACGCGCCATCGTTATTAAAGTCTGCAACCATTACTTTAGTTGGACTGCTGTCCATCGCATATGTAATTGCCGGCTGAAAACTCCCATCACCATTACCAAAAAATACGCCTGCTTCGTTGGTTTGATAAAATGCACCAACAACATCCAAGTGATCATCTTGATTAATGTCGCCATAATCAAGACCATTACAATTGCTATTTGTAGTGATTATGGATTCTATTGCATTCTGAAAAGTACCATTGTTATTGCTGATAAATGTGTAAAGCTTATTGGCATTTGGTGAGGCAACAATCAAATCCGTAATACCATCTTCATTGGCATCAAATGTTGTGAGGCCTTGCGGATTTCCAACTGCATTGAGCACAAGAGGCGCCGAAAAACTACCATTTGTATTTCCAAAATAAATCCAAACTTCATCAATAGTATTTGCACAAACGATAAGATCCGATCTGCCATCATTATTCAAATCAGCAGTATGTAATGTTCTAGGATATTCGATGTCTTCAAGAAGGATCGGAGCCCCAAAACTTGCATTGCCATTTCCCAAAACAACACTAACAGTATTACTTCCCGGGCGCGCACCAGCAAGATCTATATCACCGTCACCGTTAAAATCACCCGAGGCAATTGGGCGTTCTCCACCGGCATTCATATTATTAGTTTCAAATAAAACTTCTGTATCAAATGTTCCATCTCCGTTACCAAGTCTAATGGCATATCCAATAGATGTGTGAATTGCGAGATCTAGGTTGTTGTCATTATCTATGTGTATAGCCAAACATTCTCCCGATCCATAGATATTAGGTATCATGTTAGTATCTTGAAAAGTACCATCACCGTTGTTTAAACTTACAGAGAGAAAAGAGCTAATAATAGATCCATTATTTGTTGCGACAACATCAATATCACCATCGTTATCAAAATCTTCAGCAGCAAATCCTTCTGAAGAATATCCTGTGAGTAGATTTTGTGCGCCAAAAGTTCCATCGCCATGCCCTTCCAGATATGCAAAATTCGCATCAAATCCATTGGCTACAATAATGTCCAAATTGCCATCATTATTCATGTCCGCCGCAGCCAGTTCTTCTGAAGCTCCTCCTGATGAAATTAGGAAGTTTGTTTGTGACTCAAAAGTCCCATCTCCACTATTTAGATTTACTGTGATCCCACCAAGATTGTTGTTGGCCCATGCTACATCCAATGCTCCATCATTGTTCCAATCACCTATAATAGAACCATAAGCATAAGCACCCATAAAAACCTCATCGAGTGTTTCAATTGATCCATTTACCTCGGTCAACACAATCAATTGAGTTAAACCGGCAATCATAACTTCATTAACCCCATCACCAGTAAGATCTCCAATCTCTATACTAGCTAAACCGCTGGAAATTGTAGCGGAAATCGGGATATTCTCAACAGAAAAATTCTCACCACCAAGAGCAGTATATATTGTAATCTGATTTAGTTGATCGTAACTGCAAACGATATCATCTATGTTGTCCGCATCAATATTTCCTACCTGAACATTTGTGGGTTTATCGCTGGTTGCTATTGAAAATGAGTCTCCAATTAGTCCAGCCACTGTACCTTTAAAAATGTGGATTAAATCTTGATCTTTGTCATTGATTACAAAATCTATGTAGCCATCACCAGTTACATCGCCAACTGCAATTTCTGTAGGATTAGTAATAGAATTTACATTGGCCGAAACAGGCACAGCAAATGTGCCATTACCATTGTTTATAGATAAATTCATAAAACCTGAAGAGTAACGCACAATATCCAAGTCACCATCGTTATTAGTATCTACAAGCATAAGGTCCGAACCTCCGCTATACGGCAGTTCAATAGCTTGTGCAAATGTGCCGTTACCCAACCCTTTAGAATATGAAGTAAAATTACCTCCCGAGACTGCAAGCACATCTTCTATTCCATCGCCATCAACATCTATGATACCCACATCAGAACAACCAGAAGTTGTTTCGTATCGATTGTCACTTGCGGGGTCAAAACAAAGTGATTGCGCATAATTAAATGTAGAAAACGTCGTCAATACAACGAAAGTGAAAAATTGCTTCATAGTGGTGGAAGGTTAAGTGAGATTATCAAAGCGAAAGTACGAAAAATTTGAAATACATATCCGCATTCTACAATGCCTCTGAGAGTAATTTGAATTTAATATAACAAGTAGCCAACACCATATACTAAATTATCGTTTAAACTCTCAGGAAATTGGTCTTATTTGATGTGTTGTCCTTATCAAATCTAACTATTAGTTTTATCAGTTAATAATACTTTGTCGATTCTTGCACCATCCATATCTAAGATCTCTATTTCAAAATTAAGCCAACTCAGTGTGTCGCCTGCGGCAGGAATTCTTCTCAATTGGTGTAGAATGAGACCGCTAATAGTGTTAAACGGATAATCTTCTGATAGGTCGTCTAAGTCCAACTTTCGCAGAAAATCGGACAATGGATATTGTCCATCAATAAGCCAAGAGCCATCCGCACGCTGAGTAAAAACGAATTCATTCCCATAAAACTCAGAGACATCTCCAACTAATGCTTCTAACAGATCATTCATAGTCACTAAACCTTGCATTTGGCCAAACTCGTCCATGACGATGGCTTGGTGCCTCTTTCCCGTTTTAAATAATTTCAACACTTCATAAGCTGAAAGATTTTCGGAGATGTATTGCGGCTGTTTTATATGATCAGAAATTTTAAAATTTGGTTCATTAATACTGCGAAAAAGATCCTTCAACAATACGATTCCAATGACATCCAATTTATTATTTACAATGGGATAAATTGAGTGAATTTCATTGTTCACCACATTGCGAATAGCTTCTGTATCAAATTCTGTTTTCAACACAATAGTGTCATTTCGATGCGTCATCAAAGACGCTATTTTTCTATCGCCAAGACTAAAAACGCGCTTTACAATATCATGTTCAATTTCTAGAATTTCACCGCTTTCTGTCGCCTCTTGTATGATCGCTTTTATTTCTTCTTCCGTTATTTTACTTTCAGTCGAAGGCTTAATTCTAAAAATATTTATTATTAAATCCGAGGTAAATGTGAGCAGCCAAATGAACGGCGCGGTAACAACAGAAATCCAATACATCGGGAATGCCAAAAACTTAGAGATTTTTTCAGGCATTTTAAGCCCTATACGTTTTGGGACAAGCTCGCCCAAGACCAAAGAGAAAAACGTTAAAGTGATAACAATAATTGAAGTGGCAACGGTCTCTCGATAATTATTCAAAGAAGCAAATCTTTCTAGAAACTTTATCAAATCATCTTGAATTTTTTCGCCGCTGTATATCCCTGTAAGTATGCCTATAAGTGTAATTCCAATCTGAACTGTTGAGAGAAATTTTCCCGGGTTGCGCGAGAGATCTAACGCCTTTTTTGCCGATCTGTCTCCCCGTTTTGCCGCTGTTTCTAAACGCGATTTACGAGAAGAAACCATTGCAATTTCAGACATTGCAAATACTCCATTCAGTAAGATTAGAAAAAAAATAATTAAGATTTCCATTTGTTAAAGGTAAAGGATGCTAGTAAATATCGAACAGAGTAGCTGAATTGACAAGACTGCTTCATTGCAATTGTCTTGGATGATAAACTCCTATAAAATCTATCGCTTGTGACATTTATACCCTAATAAATCTGTATTGTTCTATTCCTTTTCTCTCTATCGTCCTCTAACAGTTCCTCTAGCTGTACCACCAACTGCGAGCATATAAAATAACGAGGACTAATTAATACCGAGTACACATTCAATATAATCCAATACCGTTTGGATTTATGTATTATTTCAATTGCCTTGCTCTGCATTGTACTATACGTCAATCACAACGGCAATAACAGATGTAACTCACAAAATGGTTTGGACCCTTTTATAAATACCATTGTTACACTATCGCCTTTGTGTCATTGAATTATTTGAATGTAGCTGCGGCATGCCGAAGCAATTTATTTAAGAATCCTTCGGTCTCTTTAATAAATGCCTTTGGCATAATTTATAACACCGCTCAACTTGCTACCTAATTCATCCGAATTCGTTTATACACATTATCGCAAAGTTTAGTCCAAAAAAAAAGTCCCAAGAACGAATAAACACTCTTAATCTGTATGCGAAAAATGAATTGTAAGAGTGCATTATTGGTTCTGTATTCCGGACCGCTAATACGATTACACTAAATTGATTGTCCAATACCGTATGCACATTCTACCAGTATTTTGTTATATCCGCATTAATCATTATAAGATTATCAAAATATTTGGAACCGTTAGTAATTACAATGTGTATAATTTTACCTGTAGGCTCCATGCACTAGTATTTTCTTCTATCGGGATTTAATAATGTAAAATTTATCAAATAGCCCAAAGCTATTTGATAATTACAATTGGTGTAAATCGTCAAAAAATATAAGCATTATTTTAGTGAGAAATTCCTCAAGCTTCGATAGAAGAAAGACGGCAGTAGTACTGATTGTGCTAGGATTTATTCCATCAATGGTAAACTCTCAAACTTAGAACAATCAAGGATAATGACATATACTGTAGATAGCCTGAGTCAATATTTTTATTGGTCTCAAGAACTTTCTCAAGGTAACAACTGCCTACAACAAATTTTTAAATCACATTTCCAGATCGCTGTAATTTATTTATCAAGTATATCCTATCCTTTTGCTAATTTTTTTTGGTTAGGTCAAAATTAAAATTAGCGTTTACAATGATGCCGCTATTTTGTTGAAACACATTTCTATTGTTTACTTCTCGTCCTAACTGAAGTATTTGATTAAAATAGCCTGCTTCGATCCTAAAAGCGGAATTAAATCGGTATCCCAACAAAATTCCTAATCTATTTTGATCGAAGACATTTTCATTTACATTTTTACCAAAACCAATAAATATTTCATCGTAAAGAGCTAAGTATGGCGTTCTTTCTTTAATTTCCTTTCCCTTTAAAGGAACTTGGATTCGAACCATATACCTAAACCTATTCAAAAATGGAAACTCATCCTCCTGTGTTAAGTTTGTATTAGAATATCGCCCAACCCATCTTTGTTCGAGCATGAATCGGTTCGAAATTTCTACAATAGATATTTTATCCGCAATTGTAGCCATTTGAAATAACCGTTGTTCTGAGAATTCTTTTCCCATTCCATTAATTGGAATTTCACCATAGGGAAACGTTTCTATCCAAGCATAACCAAGTCTCAATTGAAGTTTTGCATTCAACTGATAGTTCACACCTAGCCTCAACAAACTTTGTTGCCAGTTTGTAATAAACTCCGTTCTGCGAAATTGATATTCTGTGTGAAATCCAATTTTTTCAGACACTTTAAATGTCCCGAAATAATTATACCAACCGACATTATTGTAATCGTTTAAGCGAGTATTTTGACCATTCATTTTTTTTTCTAAAAAAAATATAATAATCGAAAAAAACAATAAATATTTCCGCATAAGCTTAAATCTTAGGGGCAAGTAATAAACCCACCCCTAAGTAGTTTTATTAAGTTGTTGGTGAAAATGGCAATGCAGATTTATGTACGATAATTTTCAACTTTCCATCTTTTCCTTTTTTAAATACCCAAGTTTTGTCTACCATAACTTCTTTCCCATCTTTACCGGTAACCCAAACATTTCCCATTGTGATGGCTACAGAACCATAAATTTGTATACCTTCATTTCCGTCTCCAGAATTATCATATCTTGCTTTTACCCAAGGCGCCATTGCAAAACCCTTGTCATTTGGATATGCTGGATCTCCACCTATAAAATAAGCCAACGCTCCCTTTTTATCATTTCTGAATGTTTGCTCGCCAAAAGCCAATGTCGGTTTAAAAAATACCTTTCCATTATCATAATTATAAGCTTCTGTAAGCACTTGCTCAGCAAAGGCTCTATAATCACCACCCTCTTCTTTTAGATTACCAATTTTTACCAATGCATCGCACCAAGCTTGCTGCGCCGCGTTTACTTCGTCGTACGTGATAATGTCTTGCGCTCCTTCCTCAACATAGACTAAATTCAAGTCTTTTATTACCTTTTGGACATTTTCGTTACTCTGCGTCACTACTTTTTGTGTTTCTTCCTTAGCCTTGTCCATTGCTTCAGCGCAAGAAGTTAATAAAAACATTACTGTGAATCCTGATAAAATTAAATTAATTCTTCTCATTACATTTTATTTTAATCTGCCTACTTTTTAGAACGGTGTTCGGCTTGTCCGCATAGCACAAAAACTGAAATTACCTATTTTATATCTCAGATGTTATTAAATTTTTTTGAAGCCCCACGCTACAAAAATTTCAAGCCTCAGAATACTCAACACATTTTCGATACTAAAAGATTCGTTTTTGATGTACTGCGGACAAACCTAAGATTGGGTATATGTCGAAAAATAGAACTTAACGTTTTTTACACATGAATTCTACATCTTTTAACTTTTTTTTAGCCAGAATGATTGTCAAAATACCTTTTTTGAAAAGATCTAAAAGACCTATGTAATTCCATCACGTTTGAAGGCAAGCTAGCATACCAAGCTTCTTTTATTCGAAATTAAAAAAATCTCTATCTTTCTTGCGTAGCTTCGTTCAGAGTGTTTACAATGCTACAAATATGCTAACCTATTAATCGTTGTCAATTGGAGTTGTTTTCAGAGTTGCCTTTAATGCCAAATATCCAATAATGCCAGCGGTCAATGATGAAAGTAAAATAACAAATTTTGCGTTATTTACAATCGTTGCGTCATCAAACGCCAGTAATGTTATGAAAATGGACATTGTAAAACCAATTCCCGCTAAAAACCCAACGCCTATTACAGATTTCCAATTTATGTCGATCGGGAGTTTACAAAGTCCAAATTTTACAGCCAAAAATGTCAAAGTGAAAATCCCCAAAGGTTTTCCGATAATAAGTCCGAACGCAATACCTAAACTATAATTTTGAGTTAGCGTTTGCACTGTGTCCGAATTTAGAACGATGGCCGTGTTGGCTAACGCAAAAAGTGGCAAAATAATGAATGCAATTGGTTTGTGTAAATGGTGTTGTAAAATGGATGATGCCGATTTTTCGTCTCCTTTACCAAAAGGAATAGCAAAAGCCAACAATACACCAGTAATGGTTGCATGGACTCCAGAGTTGAGCATAAAATACCACATTGCAATGCCCCCAATTAAATATATAATTACATTCTTCACTTTCAGTCGATTAAAAATGAGCAGTAGTGCGAAAATTCCCAACGCAATAAAAAGGTTAGTCCATAGCAATGTTTTTGTATAAAAAATGGCAATGACTAAAATTGCTCCTAGGTCGTCCATTACAGCTAATGCTGTCAAAAACACCTTTAAAGAAGTCGGAACTTTTTTGCCTAGCAGTGATAAAATCCCCAATGCAAAAGCAATATCTGTAGCCATTGGAATTGCGACTCCTGATTGCATCGTCGTTCCAAAATTCAGCGACAAATAAAGTGCTGCAGGCACAAGTATTCCACCCAAAGCTGCGAAAAACGGTAATAAGGCATCCTTTATTTTGGAAAGTTCGCCAACGTATATTTCTCGCTCCAATTCTAAACCGATGAGCAAAAAGAATATCGTCATTAGTCCATCGTTAATCCAATGTTTTATGCTATGACCAGCAAAATCAGTTGCCCATAAATGGTGATAATTTTCTCCAAGGGTTGAGTTTGCGACAATTAAGGAAATAATCGTACAAGCAATTAAAGTCAATCCACCTGACTTTTCACTTGCAAAGAACTCTTTAAACAATTTGGTTGCTTTCATTACATATTTTTTGTCTATAAAAGTTTGTAGAGTCGGCTAGCTATTTGCTCTTAATGAACCACGTTTTTGTAAAACCTTACCAATTTAATTCAACTAATTGAAATTTATTATAACTTACACTTGAATTATATATATTTAATGACTTCTGTGAGTGGTACTTTTTCAAAATATTTAGTTTGCTCCATTTATGCTTTGTTATCACATACCGAGCGAAGTTAAGAAAAATTCGATAAAAGGCTGCAAGTACATTATTGACTAGATCTCATACAGTATTGCTACCTTTATCACCTTTGAAGTTATACCGTATCGGTTTCTCTAATAGTCCGATTCTGTTAATCTTCGTTGGCCTATCATGCCGTTTGAATTTATATATTAGTCCAATTGTGTTTCTCTGCATAGTACCAAACATCAATCACAACGGAATTTATCCCTTCATCCCATAAAATAGGCTAAACTATTTTATTTGATATGGTGCTATAATCTTAACAATCTGTAAGAGGCGTAATGAAACGAACTATACATTTTGCTATTACTAAATTCCGCAAGCTATGTTTAATCGTTTGGTTCAATCTTTATCGAATGCTTGTTTTAGAACGATAATTCGATCATACTAAATCACTACACTGATAATTAGTAGATTTTGAAAAAAATTGATTTTGTTTTGCGAAAACTAAATATACCTTCGTCGAAAAACGAGTAAATTTGTTTCGGTATAACATCTAGAAATAAAAACATTCAGATCAATTGCGGGAAACAAAGATTGGTCCGATACAATTGTTCATTCGGTATTATTCGTTTCGGCCATTAACTCTTTCAACTGCAATGTATGATTTGAACAGTTTTAAGCATCGATAGATATGAAACAAGACGTATTCATAATTGACAGAAACCTTTTCATGTAACCCTGCAACATCTATTACTATTCCGATCAAAATTTCATGATTTTCCAGAACCCCTTTTCGAAAACTATTAAAATAAATTTTTATAGTCTCGGATATAGGAAATGAAAAATATAACACGAAAATCAAACAACAAAAAAATATGACTGAGGTACATTTTTTAAACAAAGTATTTGCCTCAAGTGGCATTACTCAAGAGGAATTAAATTTAATAATACCACGATATAAAAAGGTATCCTTTGAAAAGAATGATTACTTGTTGACTGAGGGTCAAGTTGAAAAGAAATATTGGTTCATTGAAAGTGGTTTTGTTCGCTCGTATGTAATAGATACCGGTGGGAACGACATTACTTTCAATTTATATGCAACGGGTGATGTTGTGATTGATTACCCATCAATATTCTTTTTTGCACCAACTAGAGAAAATATTCAAGCCCTTTCTGATTGCATTTGTTGGGAAATTGATTTTGAATCCTTCCAAGAATTATTTAATAACATCTTAAGTTACAGGGAACAACAAAGGGGACTACTTGTAGGCAGTTACTTTGCCCTAAAAGAACACAGCATATCATTGATTGCTGACCAAGCAAAAGATAGATATTTGAAACTTCTTAAAGCGAAACCGTATATTATTCAAAACATCTCTTTAAAATACATTGCTACTTTTTTGGGTATTACTGACACTTCGTTAAGTCGTATAAGAAAAGAAATTTCAAGCAAATAGTATTTCTTGCCGTAAGACAAGTTTTGATCAAAGTGATAGGCTCAAGTTTGTACCATCATTAACAATCAAAATTTATAAAAAATGTCACAATCAAAAGAATTTATGTTGCTATTCAGATTTGAACCAAGCAACGAACAACCAACACAAGAACAACTCCAAGAGATGGAAAAACAATGGGGTGAATTCATTGGAACCATAGCAATGCAAGGAAAATTAGTTAGCACACACCAATTGGGCTTCGAAGGCCAAAAAGTATCTCCAGACCAATTAATTGAAAAAGGATTTCATATCTCGGAGGGTCAAATGGTAGCTGGTAATATGGTGTTGAAAGCAGAGTCTATTGAAGCAGCAACTGAACTTGCCAAAAAATGCCCAATCCTCTTTATGGGTGGAACAGTTGAAGTAAGAGATGTGCAACCGATGAACTAATTCAAATTTAAAAAAAAATGATAATCCCAATTATTGCATCAATCCTTTTGGTATTTTTAGGATTTGGCTTATACAAAGCCAATAGCTTGAAGTCCATTCAAATAATAACAACTACAACCATAAAAGGCGATAAAGGAGAAGTTTTTGATATGGTAAAATATTTAAACAACTTCCCTAAATGGTCACCTTTCCTAGCGCAAGATCCAACTCAAAAATATGAGGTAAAAGGTACTGATGGTGCAGTTGGTGCTCAATATATTTGGGCTGGTAATAAGGGTAAGGATTTAGGCTACCAGGAAATTGTAAAGATTGAAGAACAAAAATTTGTGGGTATGCAATGCGCTATTCAAAAACCATTTGTTGCCAAACCAACCTTTGAGTATTACTTTTCTGAAACATCGGCTGGAATAGAAGTGCTACAAGATTTTAAAGTTGAATCCGGATTGGTTGACGCTTTTTTCTTGTGGCTATTTGGCGCTAAAGCGGGAATGGAAAAAACTAATCAGCAAGGCTTGAATTTACTCAAAAAGGCCGTGGAAATTCACTAATTTTCTATTCGTTGTTCTCATTATAACTTAGATAAAACCAACTGTAATTATTCAATAATCCTAGGCAATTTGATAATTACAGTTGGTACAATATCGTTTTCATTTAGGTATTAGACCAATTTCGTTTCTCTGCATTGTTCTAAAAATCCAGCACATCGGCATTTACCAATGTATCTCATAAAATGGTTTGGACCATTTTACAAGTAACATTAATATAATATCCTCAGGCTTGATTTTGGGTTTTGACAGAAAACAAAAAAGGACACTGTGTAGCGTCCTTTTATAATATAAAACTTTAAATACCTACAAATGCTAGAATTTACAATAAGTTTCTTAGTCTCTTCTTCCTCCCAAAATACGAAGTAAGAACAAGAATAGATTGATGAAGTCTAAATAAAGGCTCAATGCTCCCATCACTGCCAATTTGCTAGCTGATGCTGTACCATATTCAACTCCTGCGCCAATACGTTTGATCTTTTGAGTATCGTAGGCAATGAGTCCGGTGAACACAAGAACACCAATACAACTGATTACGTAATCCATTTTACTGCTCTGCATAAACATGTTTACCACCATCGCAATTACAATTCCGATTACAGCCATTCTAAGAATGGATCCCATTTTAGTAAGATCCGTTTTGGTCGTGTATCCAATAACAGCCATCGTGGTAAATAATCCTGCCGTAATTAAGAACACTTTGGCAATTGCTGCTGAGGTATAAACCAAAAAGATTGTGCTCAGACTCATACCGGTAAGGAAAGAGTATGCAATGAAAATGGTAATCAGCGCCGGAAAAGATAACTTGTTAAATGCAAAATTCATAATCAATACCATTGCCAATGGAGCCAACATCACTACCCACATAAGGATTGATGAAGTCTCTATAAGCTGAAGGATAAGGCCGCTTTGCGCAAACCACCATGCTGCTACACCGGAGATTACAAGTGCCAATGTCATATATGAAAAAACGTTTGTGACAAAAGCATTTGAAGTTGTACTGATTTCAGCTTCACTGAAACTTTGGTTAAAATTTGAAAGATTGTCGTTCATTATCGTAAAATTAATTTAAATGTTCCCTATCAAATATTATGACAATTTGGAACCTATCAAAGATACAAATTCTTTTCGGGTTTTGTCATTGGATAAAAATTCGCCGCTGAAAGCGCTTGTAGTTGTTGAGCTGTTCTGTTTGCTAACCCCACGCATCTGCATACAAAGGTGCTTACATTCCATTACAACAGCCACTCCCATTGGATTCAGCGTATCTTGAATACAATCTCGAATTTCGATTGTAAGTCGCTCCTGAACTTGAAGTCTCCTCGAAAAAACATCAACCACACGAGGCAGTTTGCTCAATCCGACAATATGTCCATTTGGTATGTATGCTATGTGAGCTTTACCAAAAAATGGCAGTAAATGATGTTCGCAAAGGCTGTAGACTTCGATGTCCTTT
>Ga0105048_10002203_pt1 | contig 31470 bp, 27 predicted proteins | sample MAT05_FD_78382 | JGI IMG/M metagenome (GOLD analysis project Ga0105048, IMG submission 78382) | Freshwater microbial communities from Lake Fryxell liftoff mats and glacier meltwater in Antarctica - MAT-05 | ecosystem: Environmental > Aquatic > Freshwater > Ice > Liftoff microbial mat | place... | reverse complement strand
TGCCGCCATCGAGAAATAGCATCGGGTCGTCAGCGAGGACGGTGGCGGGGTCGCCCAGGGCTTCAGCGATCGGTTCGCGGACCAGCTCGACGTCGGCGAACCCGAAGTCCGGTGTCACGTAGGAATCGTCGGTGCAGCTCGCGGCGTCAGCCGGCAAGAACGACAAGGCGAGCCGGGTGCTGGCCGCGACTGGATTGCGCAGGGGCACGGTGAGCGCGAACTCGACGCTCGCGGGCTCGTACAGCTCCGCCATGCTGAGCGAGCGATCGAGCAACACGTAGAGCGCGCTCTCGCTGGGGATCAAGGGGTCGCCGATGGTGCAGTGTGACTCGCTGACGCTCGACAGAGGGCTGCGATCCCCCGCTTGAATGCCGGCCAGATCTTCGTTGCAGATCGGTTGCAGCGCGCGTTTGGCGGGGCAGATGGGAGCCGCAAAGACGCCCACGATCTTGCCCATCTTGTAGTTCGACTCACACAAATTGTACGCCAGCTGGAACGTGAGCGGATCATTCGCGTCTGGGAAGGTGAAGCCTTCTTTGTCGTCCAGGTCGAGGATCTCGGTGCCCATCGAGTGGTAGACGATCTCCACATTGAGCGAGCCGGGCGTGGTGGCCAGCGGCTCACCCTCATCCGAGGTGGGGAATCGGAAGATGCACTTGTCCGCGTCGACCGGCACCGCCGCTAGCCTCGCGGCCACGGGCAAACAAAGCGCCGGGCTGAAGCAGGTGTTCGTGTTGCCGAAAATCAGCGGGTCGCTGTAATCGACGGCCGTCTCCGGGTCGAAGAAGTTGTCTTCACAGATGCCGCCGAGACACGTCTGGTCGATGTCGCAAGCCACGCCCGTGCAGCTCTCACGCAGCGGCATCGGCAGATACAAGATGCGCTCGTCGAGGTACGTCATTCGTCGGCTGCGAATGAACACCACTCCAGGATCATCACCTTCGGGCGTCGATATGATGCAGTTTTCCACCAACGCTTGCGCCTGCTCGACCGTGCGAAGGCCGATCACGGTGATCGTGACGGGCTCGAGGATCTGCCCCTCACGTGCCTCTTGAGGCGCGAGACCGAGCGTACTGGGCAAGGTCAACTTGCCGTCCACGAGAGGGTAGCTGTCGCACAGGACCTGCTGGCCTCCGTAGCGAACGACGATCCCGACGGCCGCCAAATCTTTCGAGACCTGGATCTGTGTCGTCATGCCTGCGACGATCTCCGTCGCAGGTGTGGTGCATGAGGCGCTGACGCTGCCGCCCACGGCAACGATCAACGAAGCTGCAGCGAGCCGGGGCGGGGTAATGGCAGGCATAAAGTCTTTCTAAGTGGGGCGCGGTCAAAAACGGAAGAAGGTCTCTACGACACCAGGCTTGAAGGTGCCCGTGACCTGGGAAGTCTCGGCAGGTTTGAACACGAAGTAAGAAGTCGTGGCAGCGCCGGCGGCGACCAGCGCGCCCGTCACCGTCCAGTAGATCCAAGCGTTGCTTTGATCTTCTTCCAGCGAGATGTCGAGCACCCGCTCTTGGTCGGCGACCAGCGCGACCTCTTGTGTGCGCGTCTTGTAGCCGCTCTTGGTCACCACCAGGTTGTGACCGCCAGCGGGCAAGAGCCCCTCCCAGGTGCCGGTGCCTTTCAGCTCGCCGTCGATGCGAATGGCCGCGTCGGGGTGTCCGGTGCGAATACGGATCTTGCCTTCTGCGAGCTCCGCCGTCAGCGACAGCGTGATCTTGAGCGGCTCTGCGAACACCACCACGCTCGTCTGTCGGCCCGTCACGTAGTTCTTCTTGCGCGCCTCGAAGGTGTGGCGCCCAGTCGGCACTTCACCGATGAAGGGAGCGGGGCCCATCTCGGTGCCGTCGATGAAGATGGTCGCGTCTTCAGCGCCGGTGACGGTGATCTTGGCGGGCGCCGTCTTTTCCGCCGGCACCATGTTGAGCTTGATTTTCACAGGCTGTCCGCGGATGACCTCGATGGTTCGCTCGACCTTGGCGAAGCCGGCCTTCTCGAGCACGAGCTTGTTGGGTCCGACGTCGATCGGGACCGGCGAGGCAAGCGGCGTGCTGCCGACATCGATCTCTTTGATCGACAGCTTGGCGCCGGTTTGATTCGACTCGATCTCGAGCGTGGTCACGAAGGGCCGTACGGTCTCGAGCGCCGAATTGGCGCGATCGATCTCGGCTTTGGGCAGCTTGTCTTTCGCCGCCAGCTGCTGCTCCCACGCGCTCACTGCCTGCGCGTAGTATTTTCGCTCTTTCCAGCAGACGCCGATGTTGTAGAGCACGCGCGGGTTCTTCGACGCCTGGAAGATCTGACGGTACTCGACCAGGGCCGCCTCGAAGTTCGCGTCATCGAACAGCTCGCCGGCTGCGTCCCAGTTGCCGCGCAGCTTCTCCGGAAGCTCGTCGCGGATCTTGCCCTGCTGCCCGAACGCAGTCGCAGGGGCCAGCGCCATGCCGATCAACACGATCAGCGTGAGAAGGTACGCGCGCAGCAGTGTCAGTTTCATGTCTTAGTCGCGCTTGAGGTCTTGGAGGGTGGGCTTGGCGCTCTTCTGCGTTGCACTTACGGGCGCTGTCGCGCTCGTTCGCGGCTCGACCGTAGCAGAGCTCTGTGGCGGGGCGGATGCGGACGTCGTGGGGGTCTCGGAGGTCAATGTCTCGGTCGGCGCCGGTGCGACGAGGGTCTGGGACACGGCTACAGCGACCGCCGGTTTGTCGGGGTTCGCTGTCGGTGTCGAGACCTTGCCCAGCGCCCAAGCGGCAGCAGCGACCGCGCCGACCGCCACGATGGCGATGGCGAACACGAGCGGCGTGCCGCGCTTTTCGTCGAGCAGCGTGCGATTCGTCTCGCGCACCGTGCCTTGCGCGGTGTTGCCCACGATCTCGCCTGGGAACGCCGGCGAAGAAGCGCTCTCCTTTTTCAGCGTCGGCGGCATCGTCACCGGCGACGCGCTCATCATCAGCGTGCCCGTTCCGGTCGGGGGTGTGGGGGTCGCCCCCAGATCGTGCGGTGGCACGCTGGGGGCAACCGGCGGCGGTGGCCGCGTGCGCATCGTTTTGTTCACCGTGCGAAGCAGCAGCGAGACGACGTGATCACTGCGCTGGTCGGAGAACGGCGCCAGCGCTTCTGCCATCTCTTCTGCTGACTGGTAACGATGTTTGGGGTCTTTCTGGAGGCCCTTGCGGAGGATGTCCCCCAGCCCGGGCGGCAGATCGTTACGCAGCTCTTCGATGGGCTTCGGCTCTTCCATCGCGAGCATCGAGAACAGCTCCATCAAGGTGCCCGACAGCGGCACGAACGGCGTCACGCCGCCGCAGAGCTCGTACAAGATCACCGCGACTGAGTAGAGATCCGAACGAGCGTCGACGTCCTTTGGGCTGCGGGCCTGCTCGAGCGACATATAGAGGGGGGTGCCCAGCGCAGAGTTGGCCTGCGTCAGCTCGAGCTCACCCTCGAGGCGGACCTTGCTGATCCCGAAGTCGACGATCTTGATGAAATCAGGTTCGCCGTCGCGCTTGACGATGAAGCAGTTGGCCGGCTTCATGTCGCGGTGGACGATGCCGACTCGGTGGGCGGCTTGCAGCCCGCGCAGAATCTGCAACGTGAAGTGAACCGCGCGCTGGATGTCGGGTAGAAAGGGTCGCCCTTCGCGGCGCATCAGTCGGTAGAGGTCCTCGCCTTCGAGGTACTCCATCACCAGATAGGGCACGCCGGTCGGCAGCTTGCTGACGTCGTACACCTTCACGACGTGCTCGTTGTCGATCTTGGACGACGCGACACCCTCGTTCAAGAAGCGCTCGATCACGTCGCGTTGCCCGAGGATCGACGGGCTCACGAACTTGAGGGCGACCGGCACTTTGCGCAGGAGGTGTTGCGCGCGGATCACGGCGCCCATGGCACCGGTGCCAAGCACCCCTTGGATCTCGTACTTCCCCTCCAGGATCTCGCCCCGTTCGGGGTAAGCGTCCACGGTCGTATCTTCGATTTCGGACATGCGAAAGCCGTCGCAGCTTATCACGCGCCCACACGCCAGCGCGCCCCCTTCAGCTGATCAGGCCATCTGGGTGAGGCCATCTCCGATGGCGATGGCCCGGACGGCGTCTATGGTGTCGGCTTCGGCGGTGGTCTTGTCGTCCCGGTAACGCACCAGCCGCGCGTGCCGTAGCGCAAAGCCACCTGGATAGTTGGTTGTGCGCTGCACGTCGTTGAAGGCGATCTCGACGACGAGCTCCGGCCGGACGTGCACGATGTGACCCTCGCGTGCTGTCTGTCGGGCGAGCAATTCGGTGGTTTGCCAGGCCAGCACTTGGTCTGTCATGCCTTTGAACGTCTTGCCGAGCATGACCCAGCCGCCACCCGGATCGCGCGCGCCGAGGTGCAGATTGGAGAGCAGCCCGCGGCGCCGGCCAGAGCCCCACTCGACCGCGAGCACGACCAAGTCGAGCCGATGGATCTTCTTCAGCTTGAGCCAGGCAGCGCCGCGGCTGCCCGCTTCGTAAGGAGCGTCCAACGCCTTCAGCATCACGCCTTCATGGCCGCTCTGGATGGCAGCTTCGAAGAACGCGCTGGCGGCGGCTGCGTCTGTGCTGATGAGCCGTGGCACGCCGTATGTCGCTGCGACACTGTCGAGCGCTGCGAAGCGAGCGCTGCCGCTCTCTGCCAGCATGGTTTGGTCGTCGATCAAGAGCAGATCGAAGAGGGTGAGCGAGAGCGGGGCCGAGCCTGCTGGCCGATTCTTGGCGAGCAGCTTCATGGTGTCTTGGAAGGGTAAAGGCCGCCCGTTCGGACCGAATGCGATGGCCTCGCCGTCCAGAATCAAGCGGCGCGCCGAGAGGCCCTGCGCCATGCGTACGATCTCCGGCACGCTGTTGGTGACGTCGTTCAGCGCACGCGAATAGACGCGGATGTCGTCCCCAGATTTGTGGATCTGAACTCGGAATCCATCGAGTTTTTGTTCGATGACGGCAGGGCCTGAGAAACTTGCGATCGCGGACGCAGCATCGTCCGCGGTTTGGGCGAGCATGGGCAACACCGGGCGAAACAACGTGAGGCCGAAGCGCGTCAGCGCGGGCTCTCCTTCTGCGAGCACCGCGGCTGCAACCACCCCGATTTCGCCGGCGAGCATGTACGCGCTGCGCACCTTGCGCGGCTCGATGCCCATCGCGCTGGCAATGGCGTCGATGACCAGCGCCTCGAGCGCGCCTTGACGCAGCTCACCGAGGACCAGGGCGCCGAGAAACGTCTGCTCGGCGCCGGTGGCCTGCGCGAGCAGCTCTCCGAAGCGCTGCTTCTTCCCCGTGGTGGAGCCCGACCCGGAGAGCCCACCGATATCGGCGAGCCGGCGCTCGACCTCGCTGATGGTCAGGCTCGCGGCGCTTGCTGGCGGCGCTTCGCCGCGGAGCTCTGCCACCGTCGCGTAGCCGACGCCGAGCTTCACGGCGACGTCGCCCGAGAGATAGCGGGCCATGACGGCCCGCTCATCGGCGGCTGCTTCTGTCAGCAGCCGCGCGATGAGCTCGACCTTCTGCTTCTTCGCGCGCGTGGCGGCGATCGATTCGCTCGCGAGGACGATGCGCTCGAACAACACGCGCAGAGCTTAGCAAGATGCGTTCAGCCGGTCAGGCGGCGGTACCCTTCTTCTTGCCCTTCTTGTTCTTGTCCTTGCCCTTGTGCTTCAGCTTGCCGTCGGCCCTGGCTTGCTTGATCTCGGCCTTGGACACCTTGCTGTCGTTATTTGCGTCGGCCACCTTGATGTGAGCCCACTTCTTCTCGCCGACTTCGGCGGCGGTCAGGAACCCGTCGCTGTTGCTGTCGCTCTTGTCGAAGCGAGCTTCGCCTTTCTTTGCACATCCTTCCTTGTTGCCCTCTGCGAAGGCAGTTGCGCCGATCGTCATCACGCCGGCTGCGGTCAAAACAGGGGGGGCCTCGATCTAGTCCTGTCCCAGGATTCAATGGATTTTGCGCGGTGATCAACGAGAACCGAGGTTCGACTTCAGTGAAAGCCGAGGCCGATTTCTCGAAGCCGAGATCGAGCTCGATATCGAAATCGAAATCGGGCTCGGTGGTCGGCTTCGGAGCTCGGTTGGTCGGCTTCGGAGCTCGGTTGGTCGGCTTCGGAGCTCGGTTGGTCGGCTTTAGCTGTTCGGCTGCGACCTCGGTCACTCGGCTGCGGTCTTGTCGTCGTGTCGATGAATCATGCCTTTTGCGCACGTTCCGCGCCCGAGCAGTGGCGCGGGCACTGAGGCACCGAACAAAGCCGGTTTCATGTGTCCTTCCTCACGCTCGGTGCCTTCGTGGGCGTTTGCGAGCTGATCACGAGCGTTCTGAGCGGACTTCAGGTGAACGTCCAGGCCGATTTCTCGAAGCCGAGGTCGAAGCCGAGATCGATGATCGAAGCCGAGGTCGAAGCCGAGATCGATATCGAAGCCGAGGGCGATTTCGAGTGCGGACCTCGTGATCGCCTGCTGGGATCGTGATCGGCTGTGGAGATCGATAGCTCCGCATCGGACATCGGCAGCTCGGCGTCGGCTCTTCGAGGCTCGGCTTCGGCGGCGGTCACTCGGCTGCGGTCTTGTCGTCGTGTCGATGATCATGATCTCCTTCGCGGTGCCCCGCTCGGCTCGCCACGCCTTCACGCGGCGCGGTAGCGTCCGCAGTTGCCCCTCCTCCCAACGAGCCGGGTACTTCTCCACGGGGGCCCGCGCAGCGGCTGGCGCGCCTGGGCGCGAGCCGACTCGGGGGTGGGGCCCCGATCGCGGTTTACCCGCGCAAGTAGCGAGCACCTCGAACAGCGTCTTCGCCTCAAGCGCCGGTGACTCGCTCAGATCGCTTCCAGCTCTGGCGGACGGCCGAGGAACGCGTCCTCGGCCGTCCGCCAATCACGTGGTTTGGACCACCGCCGACGGCATCTTGCCACCTGAAGCCCTGAAGCCCTGAAGCCTGTGGCCTTCTTTGGCGGAGGATCACGCTCCCCGATTCGGTAGGCTCTGCTTCATGATCGTCGCGACCTCGGGTTCGGCCGATGAGCCGCTGGCATTGCGGGAGCTACCGTCGCGTCCGCTGAAGGCAGGCGACGTGCGTATTCGCGTTCGCGCCATCGGCGTGAACCCGGTCGATTGGAAGATGCGCAGCGGCGGGCCGCTCCGGTTCGCGCACCGCTTCGTCGGTCCATCCGGCCCGCTCGTCGTCGGGGTCGACTTTGCGGGTGAAGTCAGCGAGGTCGGCTCGGCGGGGAGCGACTTGGCCATCGGTGCGCGGGTCGTGGGAGGAACCAATTTCTCGCGCAAGCAGCTCGGCAGCTACGCCGATGAAGTCGTCGTGCGCCCAGATCAGTGCGCCCTGCTGCCCGATGCAGTCGACTTCGAGCAGGCAGCTTGTTTGCCTGTCGCTGCAGTGACGCCGTGGATATCGCTGACCGAGCATACCAAGATCGGCCCGGGCTCACGGGTGCTGGTGCTGGGTGCTTCGGGCGGGGTGGGGCTCATGGCGCTCGCACTGACCAAGAAGCTCGGCGCTGTCGCGGTCGGCGTTTGTTCGGGACGAAACGTGGCCACGGTACAGGCGCTCGGCGCGACCGCGGTCGACTACACGATGGGCGACGCACTTGAAGCCGCGCGCCAACATGGGCCGTTCGATCTCGTAATGCACGCAGTGGGTTCGGACCTGTATCCGCTCGCTGGCTGTCGCTCGCTATGCGCGCCGAAGGGGATCGTCGATCTCGCGGTCGTGCGGCTAGCTGACATTTTCTCGATCTTGTTCTCGCGCAAGATCCGGACGGTGCTCGGAGAGGTGACACGCGCACGTCTGGAGCCGCTGGTCGACGCGCTGGCCAAGGGTGAGCTTCAGCCCATCATTCAGGAGCGCATTCCGCTCGCCGAGGCGGAGCGTGCCCACACCTTGTCGAAGGCCGGCAAGGTCGTCGGCAAGCTGCTGCTGATCCCGTAAACGGGTCCGATCGATTGGCCCTCACCGCGACAACATTGCGTTGTGGGTGGGCGCGTGGACGCGGGCGCGAGACGGGGTTACCAGCGACGCCCACAAGAAGGAGCTCGTTATGAAACTGCATGGCCACCCGATGAGCACATGTACCCGCAAAGTCCTCTGCACGCTCGCCGAGAAGGGCGTCGCGCCGGATATGGTCGTCGTCGACTTCACGAAGGGCGAGCACAAGCTGGCGGACCACATGTCGCTTCAGCCGTTCGGGAAGCTCCCGGCAATCGTCGATGATGGTTTCGTGCTGTACGAGTCCCGCGCGATCGTGCGCTACCTGGACGAGAAACTGCCTGGCGCGAAGCTTCACGGCGCCGATCTCAAGACGCGCGCGCTGGTCGACCAGTGGTCGAGCGTAGAGCAGTCGCACTTCACGCCTGCGGCGATGAAGATCATCTCGGCCGCGCTGTTGGCGCCGATGTTCGGCAAGCCGATCGACGAAGCGAAGGTTGCCGAGGGCAAGGCCGAGCTCAAGCCCGCGCTCGAGATCTTGGACCGTGCGCTCGCCAAGACGAAGTTTGTCGCCGGCGACAGCTTCACCCTCGCCGATATCGGCTTCATGCCGTACATCGAGTACGTTTACGCCGCGAAACACGGCGACGTGATCGATGCGCATCCGAATGTCGCCGCCTGGTGGAAGCGCGTCAGCGAGCGCCCCAGCTGGAAGACGGCGACCGGCAAGAATTGAGGCGGCTTTTCGACAGCCACTGATGAGGCGCGCGGGTGGTAACGCCCGCGCGTTCGTCTTCGTATCGCTCGATTGCGAAGCAGGCTCGCTGCCGCCACGGGGGGGACCACAACATCAAATGCAGCACGACGTCCTGCGCCAGCGGTCGCGACGGATCGAGCGCCAGGGCGCGGCCTGCGCGGCGCAGGGCCTTCGCCCGCGACGCGGTGGCAGCGGGCATGCTCGGCCGCGATATGAAGGTGATCCACGTGGGGGCAGTGATCCGGTCCGGATGCGACTCGGTCACCGGAACCAGATTTTACCCGTTAGAAATGACGCATCTTGACATCAATATAGGTGCACATCATGATGCCGAATGCGAACCACCCTCACCCTCGACGATGACCTCGCCGATAAGCTGAAGGCCCTGGCTGCCCGTCGCAATACGTCGTTCAAGGAAGTGGTAAACGATGTCTTGCGACGAGGAATCACGGCACAGAACAAGGGTGAGCGCTCGGCCAAGCCATTTCGCTTGCTTCCGTTCCAAAGCGCATTTCGAGCGGGCATCGATCCCATCAAGCTGAATCAGCTCTCCGACGAAATCGAGGTGCAACACGCCGCCGATCGCATCCGCGCCACGGGCGCGCGGTGATCATTCCTGACGTCAACTTGCTGATCTATGCGTACAACGAGGCCGCGCCGCGGCATGTCGATGCGCGCGCTTGGTGGGAGACGCTACTCTCCAACCCGAACCGCGTCGGCCTGCCTTGGGCGGTCATCTTCGGGTTCGTGAGGCTCGTCACACATCCGCGAGTGCTTACCGATCCGTTGCACCCTTCCACCGCGCTCGACCACGTGGAAGCCTGGCTCGCTCGTGCCGACGTTCAGATCGTGGAGCCCGGGCCCCGGCACCTCTCCATCGTTCGAAACCTGTTCGAGGCGACGGGCGTCGCAGCGAGCCTCACGACAGACACGCACATCGCGGCGCTCGCAATCGAGCACCAATGCGAGCTTCACTCCAATGACGCGGACTTTGCCCGCTTCCCCGGTTTGCGTTGGCGAAACCCGCTCGACCCGTAGCGTCGTTCCGCTCCCAGCGCCGCGCTCTCGGTCATGACCCAGCAGAAGAGGCGGCTCGGGGTGGCCCGGCGCAGCGCCCGGCTACCCCCGAGTACAGTGGGGATACGCGGAGCGCTCAGGAGTCGGAGCCCTGAAGCCTGTGGCCTTCTTTGGCCGAGAATCACGCTCCCTGATTTGGACGACACAGTGTCGCCATATGAAGGTGATCCACGTGGGGCAGTGGTGATCCGGTTCGGAATCGACTTGGCCTTGGCCAGCGCTCGAAATTTGCCCGATTTTCGGGTCGCCGCCGTAGCTGGTCAGCTGGCGCGCGCATTGCTAATCGGCCGAGCAAGATGCGTAACCTTCTCTGCTCGCTCGCCGCCGTGTTGCTGCTCGCTGCGTCGGTTCCTGGCTGTGACGACGGTGTCGACACTGGAGACGAGCAGAACGTCACGGCGTCGAGCGGCAGCTTCGAGACCTTCAAGGGCGAAGACGGCCAGCGCTACTTTCAGCTGCTCGCCAAGAACGGCCAGCGCATCTTGCGCTCGGAAGGGTATTCGTCGCTGAGCAAGGCCAAGACGGGCATCACCTCGGTCAAGAAGAACGGCAAGAACGTCGCCGCCTTCGAGATCCTCGAAGCCGACAACGGCGAGTTCTACTTCAACCTGGTCGCGACCAACGGGCAGACCATCGGCACGAGCGAGCTCTACGTCAGCGAGTCCAACGCAGAGGCGGGGGTCGACGCAGTCATCTCTGCGCTGCAGAACCCGACCAGCGCCGCGGCCGAAACAGCGGGCCCGCGCTTCGAGACGTTCAAGGGTGTCGACAGCAAGACCTACTTCCGTTTGCGCGCCAAGAATGGACAGATCGTGCTGCAGTCGCAGGGCTACTCGTCCAAGAGCGCGGCCGAGAGCGGCATCGCCTCGGTCAAGAAGAACGGCATCAACGCCACCAACTTCGAGGTGGTCGAGGGGCCGAGCGGCCAGGCGACCTTCCGCTTGGTCGCCACCAACAACAAGATCATCGGTCGCGGCGAGATGTACGCCTCCAAGTCGAACGCGCTCGCAGGTGCCAACAGGGTGCACGACATTCTGCGCGAGCTCGGCGGCGGTGAGGCAACTGACGCCGAGATCAAGGCCGAGATCGAAAAGGCCAGCGAAGGCCTGAGCTACATGAGCGAGTCCGACTTCCCTTTCACCTTCGTCTCCGCGCCGCTCACGGGCGAAATTAACGAGCAGGCGGTGCGCGCGGCGTTCGGTTCACTCGTCGACGCCGACGACGCAGCCGACAAGCCGATGGCCGATCTGGTCTCGATGTCGGAGAGCTGGGCCGACTGGAAGACCGCCGAGCACAGCTGTCAGGACAAGGAAGACGCCGACTCGATGGTGATCTGCACCAAGATGCGGAACCTCGAAGCCGTGCTCGAAGCGAACCTCAATGACATCCAGATCTTCTACTTCGGTGGGCATGGTGAGCCTGGCAACGTCGAAGGCATCGGTGTCTCGTTGTTCATCGTGGGGCGCTCGCCCGACGGCAGCCTGGTTGGCGTGCGCACGATCGCCATCTGGACCTGAGCCCGCTACGCGAACAAACTACGCCCCTTTTCGCCCGTGAAGCGAACGTGCACGTGATCGGTGTGCCACGGTGAAGCCACCAGCACGCCGTCTTCGCCCAGCGCGACCAGCCCTGCCTCCTTGATGAGCTTCTTCTCATGAAGCGAGGGCGCGACGCGGATGACTTCGCGCCTGTACGCGTCGTCGAGGAAGACCTTGTTGATCCGCCCCGGCGCTTCGTCCGCGAAGGTGCCGAGCAAAAACGCGAGCCGATCGAAATCGACACCCTTGGCGGTACCGGGTGAGCAACCAAAGCGGTCTTCGGCCAGGCGAACACCGCGGCAGTGGTCGCGCAGGGTGCTCGGGAAGGTATCGTTGGCCGGCAGGGCGATATCGACGTCGCAGCCACCTTGATGGCTGATGTGCCGCACGACGTTGATGTCCGTCTTGGGACGTTTGCCGTCCCATTGGCTGGCGTCGGATATCGCGATCGCGTCGCTGTCGAACTTGCGCCGCGTTTTCTCGAAGGCGGCGATCATCGACAGCACGACGTCGATGCGGGCGAAGACGTACCGCGCGGCGGATGCAATCTGATAGCCGTCGCGGTCGGAGCTGGGTACCGGAAAGCCGATCAGCGGTCGCGCTTGTTCGGTCCCGTTCTTGAGGCCTTGCAGTGTTGGCTCTGTTGCTTCGGCCGCGCGCGCTACGAGCAGCACCACCTCGACTGGATCGATCACCTCGACGATGAGTTCGACTGTCTCGGCTTCGTCCTCTGTCAGCACCGTCATCGTGCGTGGCAAGAGGCCATCTTCTTCCAGCGGCCGGCGCTTGCGGAGCCGATTTGCGATGCGGCCTCCCGAGATGCCCAACCCCAACAGGGCATCGCGCGGCCCCAAGATCGCGACCGTCGCGATCGCCGACTTGGGCAGCGACACGAGCAAGCGGCAGCGCCCCGCAGGAAGCACGACCCGCGGCTCGCTGCTGTCGAGCACGGTGGTGTCGTCAGCGCGAGCCTCCCGCAAGAAGAGCGACCCGGCCCCGAGTCCGCCGGCGGCGCGCAAAAACTTCCGGCGCCCTGCGGAAAACATCTCTGGTCTCACTCGTGAACGATGACGACGGTGCCCTCACCGAACTCTTCGCCGGCGTTGAGCGCGTGCCAGCCTGCTGGGATGGCGGGCTCGGTCCACATGAAGACGCGATGCGCATCGATGGGCGAGAGGTTCACGCAGCCGTGGCTGCGCTGCTTGCCGAAGACGTCGTGCCAATACGCCGCGTGGATCGCGAAGCCGGCAGCGAAGTACTGGATGTACGGTACGTCGCGTAGCGCGTAGGTGCCCTCGCCGCGTCGCTTGGTGACGCCGTATTCGCCATCGCCGCGCTTGGGCACCGCTGCGGGCGCCGCGGCTGCGGGCTTCTTGGGGACAGCGGCGCCAGGCTTTGTTTTGGCGTCGCCCGTTTTGGGCTTGGCCTTGCCAGCGGGTTTGCTGTCCTTCTTTTTTGGTGCCGCAGGGGCGCTCGCGGCCTTGGGCCGATCTTCAGTCGCCTTGGGCCGGCTGGCGACACGGGTCGGCGCGCTGCCGCCGACGTCCGAGGACTCATTCGAATCCATCGTGGCGGTGATGTGTTTGTTGTTGATGCGGAACTCACCGGTGATGGTCGGGTACTCTTCGCGGCCGGTCGAAACCAACGTCGCGTAGATCGGCTTTTTGCCTTCCCACATCACCAAGGTCTGCTGCGAGACGCTGACCTCGATCCACTTTTGACCGTCGATGGCGGCCTTGGGCCAGGTGCGCGGCGCAATCACCAAGCCGACGTCGCTGGCACGCACGAGATCGCCGTCTTTGGCGGCGTAGTATTTTTCGCCGGCGACCTTTTTCAGCTTGCCCGTCAGCTTGACCACGCCGCGAAACGGCAACTGCTCGCCGCGCGTGACGTCACCGCCGCTCGGCGCGAAGCGAACGGCGCCTTGCTCGCGCACGAACGCGAACGGCAACATGCCTTCGTCCTCGATCTCGATGCCGTGCCAGGGCGAGCCTGAATCGGGCTTGATCTTGGTGGTGGGCGCGAGCCGCAGATCGGTGGTGATGCCGAAGCGGCGGTGGTTTGCTTCTTCGCCGCCGTCGAACGAGCCGACGAAGGCGAGGCCTGTGAAACGCCGCGCGCGATCAGCGAAGATCGACGTCTCGCCGACTGCGAAGTCGGAGACATTCGGGATGATGCGCTTGCCGCCCTCGAGCCAGAACGGCGCGGCGTCTTCGTCCGAGCTGCCGCCGAGCAGGCGTCCGAGGCCCATTTCGAGCGAGGTTTGCTCTTGGCCGAGCTGACCGACCTCGCGTCCTTTGATCGGCACGCCGCGGCTGTCGAGCGGCACGTCCCATGCGCCGAGCTTCATGCGATCGACCTCGGTCTTGTTGGCGGTGTACCAATCGAGGTGCTCTTTCAGCTTGAACTCGGCCTTGTCTTGCTCCGCGGCTGTCGGCACCTTCAGGTACATCGGCAGCACCGCGCGCACGAAGCCGTAGCGATAGGGCAGCGCGGCGGTGAGGTTGGGGCGCTTCGACGCGGCCTTCAGGATCGGATCTTCGAGGTCGATGGTCGCCTCTTTGCCGGCGCACACGAAGCCTTCGGGTGAAATCTGGTACCAGCCGCCGGCGCACCCCTTGGTGCTCACAGGCGCATCCGAGCGGGGGACCAGCGCGCCGAGGCGCAAGTAACCGATGCGCTTCGACGACTCGTTCGGCTGCTTGTAGACGATGACGGCAAAGGCCGTGATGCCCAGCATCGACTTATCGGTCGGCTGGGCCTTGGCGACCGAGTTCTTGCCGAAGTCGACCTCGACTGCGGGCGCGTCGTCGGCGGCGCTGGTGGCGCTCGCCGACGAGAGAGGGCTGCTGCTGGCTGCCGCGTCGGGCGGCGGACCCGGCTTGCAGCCCATGGCAAGCGCCGCGAGGCCGGCCGCTGCGACGAGCCTGTCGCATCCGAACCCCGCTGTTTTGTGGCCTCGCATATCAGCGTCATTGCCAAATTTCTCTGTGGGAACCAAGTGAGAACGCCCGAGCCTTAAAGGGTCGACAGAACGTTGCGACTTCGTGAATGATGCCCGCGCCTTGCGAAACCCGAACAAGCGACTACATCTGTTCCCGCGCCTCGCGATAGCGATCTCGCTCGGCGTGTCCTCTGCGGTGGGCTTCGCCGTGCCTGCAGCTGCACAACCAGCTGCAGATGCGAGCAAGCGTCGCGTGGTCGTCTACACGGAGGGCGCTCGCTCAGCCGCCGTCTCCGATGAGCTGAAGGGTGGGCTACCCCCGTCTGGCGACATCGTCGACAACGCCGAGTTCAAGAAGGCGTTGACCAAACAGGGGCAAAAGCTGCCGCTCGGTCTCACGATCACACTCCAGTCCAAGCGGGGCGCCATCATCGCGAAGATCGGCAAGGCGCTGGAAGAGATGAACGCCGACGCGGCGATCATCGGCTTCATCCGTCCGAAGCGGCCGTTCGGCAACGAAGTCGTGATCCTGCTGATCGAGAAGGGCAAGACCGAGCCGACCATCGACAAGGTCGTCGCGCTCGGCAAAGACTCCACCCGCGCCGACATGCAAGTTGCGCTCGAACCGGTCACCAGCACCTGGACGGCCAAGTCCGGCCCTGGCACCGGCGATGGAAAGCCTGACGAAACCAAGTCTGACGAGCCGAAGCCTGACGAACCCAAGCCGCCGGAGGGTGAAGACGGCGAGTGGGTGCGGCCGAAAAACGTGTACGGCCACGAGATCTTCATGATCAACGCCTCGTTCGACATCGGCGGCCGTTTCTTCGGCTACAGCGATCCGATCACGACCAACCTGCGTGACTACAGCGTCTTCGGCGCGCCCGGCATCAGCGCGCGGGCCGAGGTGTTTCCGCTGGCGCCGCTCGGCATCGTCGTCCTGAAAGACCTGGGTCTCACCGGCGAGTTCCGCACGCAGCCCGGCCTTTCTTCAGAGACGAGCGACGGCACGGCGGTCGACACCAGCTGGCTGCGCTTCGGGGCCGGCTTGCGCTTCCGCTTGCCTGTCGGAGACAAAGACAAACCCTTCGTCTTCGGCTTGAAGGGTGGCTTCGTCCAAGACGGCTTCACCCTCGACGCCACCGGCCCGCTCGCTACCGAGGCACCCAGCGTGAAGTACAACTTCATGCGCGTCGGCCTCGACGCTCGCTTTCCCATCGGTCCTGTGGCGATCACCGCGTTCGGCGGCTACCTCGGCGCGATCGACGCGGGCGACGTCAAAGACCGCTTCACCGACCCCAGCATCGGCGGCATCGACGTGGGCGGCGGTCTGACAGTCCCGATCGGGCTTGGCTTCGAGGCGCGGCTGCAGGCCGAATATGTGCGTTGGTTCTACGCTTTCGCGCCGGTTGTCGGTGACGCCTTCGTCGCTGGCGGCGCGCTCGACGAGTACATCCATCTGGAGATCGGACCGCAGTATGTCTTCTGATTTGGCCGGCTTTTCACGGGCTTTTGCGATCGGGTCGTCATTCTCGGTGCTCGCCTTCACGGCGTTCGCGGTGTCTGCTTGCCCGGGCACGCTCGAGAACAAAGCGCAGTTCCTAGATGGAGGAACCGACTGCGGTGACGTGCCCGCCACCATTGTCGGCCCGCGCTGCGCCACCGCGAACTGTCACGATTCCGATATGCCGCTCAACAACCTCGACCTTACGCCCGACGACGGCTTGGTCGCCCGTTTGCTCGATGTCGAGGCCGAGGTTTGTATGGGCTTGCTGGTCGACAGCGCCGCACCAGCAGACAGCCTGATGTACACGAAGTGCCTCGTCTCCAACGACTGTGGCATCCAGATGCCTCAAACCGGCGAAAAGCTATCCTCGGCCGACGAGCAGTGCTTGCTCGAGTGGATTCAAGAGATCACCGGCAACACGGGCGGTGGCGGCGCGCCTCCTGGCGGCGGTGCGCCTCCGGGCGGCGGTGCGCCTCCTGGTGGCGGTGCTCCTCCGGTGGGCGGCGCTCCTCCTGGTGGCGGTGGCGGCGCTGGCGGCGGCTAAATGAGCGAATGATCTCGACGGGCTCCGGCCGAGATCACGCTCCCCTGATTTCGACGCTCACTCGTCGAAATAGTCCGCTTTCACCGCGAGCTTCACGACCTTCTCCGCCGAAACGGTGCCGGTTTGGCAGTAGAGCGTCGTCTCTCCAGCCGGGATGACGTCCGCTTCGGCGCAGATTTGAAAGCCGTCGGGCCCCGGATCCGTCGCGCGCCCTTTGCCCTTGTAAGGGCCGCCGGCGATGTAGCTGTATTGGAAATGGATCGGGTTCGTGACGATGAACTTCAGGCACTTCCAGCCGGTGGTGGCGTCGCCGCCCCAATCTGCTTCGGCAGTGGTGACCTTTTCCCCTTTCTCCGGCAACTTCATAGGAGTCGGTTGCGCGCTTTTGCAGAGCGCGTGGCCGAACTCACCAGACGCCGTCTCCGTTTCTCGTTCGAAGGCGCCGACAGCACCGCGCGCGAAGGCGGCGATCGTGTTCTTGCCGTCTTCCTTTTCGGTCTTCGACAGTCTGGGCTTGGCCGGCTTCTTTTCGTCGTCGTCGCTGTCCGCCGTCTTGTCCTCCTTCTTCTTCGCGCCTGCGTCCTCGCAGGCACCAGAGAAGAGCGGCAAAAGAAGCGCGACCAGGGCCAGACTACCAGTGCGAAATTTCATCGCAGCCAGCGTAGCGCGTTCGACGTCAGCTCAGTCGACGAAGCAACGCGAGAGCCGCGCATCGCTATCGATCAGCTGACGCACTTCGTCGATGCAGTCGCGCGCCGAGAGCACCGTGTAGAAGTCTTCTTTCAGTGAGGGGGCGATGCGCACGGCTTCGAGCCACTCGCGTCGCGACATCGGGTCGTCCTCGATGCCCTGCCAGAAGCGAGTGGCGTCGAGTACGTGACCGATGCGGTCCGCGCCCTCGTTCTGAAGATGGCTCACGATGTAGGTCGCGAGGCCGACCTGCAGGCCGTGCAATCTTGGACGGGCCGAGCACGCATCGAGCGCATGCGAGATCAAGTGCTCGCTGCCGCTGGCGGGGCGCGACGAGCCACAGATCTCCATCGCGATGCCGTTTTGTAGCAGCGACGTCGCCAACAGGTGCATGCCCTCCAGGTCATGCGTCGGCCGCGTGATGAACTGGTGCACGGTGGCGTCGGAGAGTAGTGCTGCGAGATCGTCGACTGGCGTGCCGCATGCGTGAAACGCGAGCTTCCAGTCGGCGACGGCGGTGACCTTGGCGACGAGATCGCCGACGCCGGACCACCACAGCGGCTCAGGCGCACCGAGGCATACAGCAGTGTCGATCACGACTCCGACAGGCATGGCCGCCCGCAGTGACCGACGTTTTTCTGCGACGGAGAGGCTCGCATTGGGGCTGGCAAAGCCATCGTTCGACAGGGAAGTTGGGACCGCGATCGACGGTAACCCGGCCAAAAAGGCGACGTATTTCGCCGTGTCGAGCGCGCGCCCACCACCGAGCCCGACCACCGCGCCAGCGCTCTCTGGGAGGTTCGTGAAAATGGCAGTGGCGTGCTCGAAGCTCGCATCGTTGACGACCTCGTCGCGCACGATACTGATGCCATGTTCGGCGAGACCCGCGCGCAGCCGCGCGCTGATCGTCTCGAGAAGGCCGTCGCTTGCGAGCAACGCGATACGTCGCTGCCCCGCCCGCGCCAGATACAGGCCCACGCGGTCGAGCGCGCCCGGCTTGATACGAACGAGCGTAGGAACCGAAATTGGTGCGCGCTGGGAGTACATGGCTTGTCCCAGTCTACGCGCGTGCCGTTCGAGCACCGATTCGGTGTGCGGCGCTCGCGGCGCCTGCAATGGTGGCCTTCAGGCCTTTTTCTTGCGAGGGAGCGAGCTGTCTGGGTACTGCCAGAGCGTCGTCATCGAGCTCGGAAACAGCGTGCCCTGATCGAAGCGGGGAGCCTGCGCGGGTGCCGGGACGCGGTTGATGACCCAGCCCGTGAACAGGTTGAGCTTGGGGTCGCGCTCGTAGCCGCGATCGAGGCGCTCGAGAAACTTCGCGTTTTGCGACGGCTCGATGACCGAGACGAGCGCGCCATGGCCCTCGCACGGGAGAAACATGCCTGGAAAGGCGTCGGCGCTCACCACGGTGTAGCTTCCGAAGGCGGCAACCTTTCCGGCAGGGTGTCGGAAGTAGTAGTGGATCGTGTCGCCAAGCGCGACCTCGGGGACCTTCACGACCTCGCGAAGGCCGTCTTCACCGTTTCCCGGTTCGTAGGCGGAGCGAACCAGAAAATGATGGAAGCCCGCGAGGTCCAAGGTGTCCTCGTAAGTTGCTTCGCTCGATTTTGCTTTGTAGACCCATTCAGCCACGGGGGGAGACTCGGATGGTCTCGCGGTTGAGTCAACGCTTCTTCGCAACGCGTCAAAGCGCCGTCCACGACGCCTCTCCAATCACGATGTAGCGTGACATCCGGACGCCGTTCCATTCGACGCGAATATGCGAGGCTTGGATCACGTGCGGCTTGCCGGCCTTGGCGGCAAGGAGCGAGGGGCGAAACACTGCGATGTTTGCCGCGGCCGGGTGCCTCACGCTATCGAAGACGATGCCATTGCCCCCGCTCTTGCGGACTTGGTTCGCGAGCGCTTGCGAATGCGCGTAAGAGCTCGGGTCGTGCGCAGGCGCCCAGCCCCCGCGGATGTCGCGGAGCTCGGCATCGATGCGGCCGACATAGGTGCGCAGGTCGAAATGTGTCTTTGGCTCCGCCGTGCGCCCGAGAAACAGCGCGCGATGGTGCAGCACCTCGCGAAGCGCCCCCTCGAAGCGATTGCTCGCGTAATAGACGCCGAAGCGACCATCGGTGAACCTCGACGCAAACCCGATGTGCGTAAACGCGGCCATGATGGGCGACGCACCGGGGCCGACCACACGCTCTGTTACCGGGACAGCCGAGATGTCGCCGACCTCGTCTCGCAGCCTGTCGTTGGTGAGGCTCTCGATCTCGGCGATCACCTCCCAATCAGCGGGATCCGCGATTCGCTCGAATAAATCGATCGGCGGGTACCGGCTCGGGATGAGTCGATACGTCTTGTTCCATCGAACTCTGGAGAGCGGTGGGAGGCCGCGCCGCGAAGCGGTCACGAGCCCCCGCCGCGCGCATGATCGAGATAGGCGCGCACCGCGTGTAGATCGCTGACGTTGCCCGCGGTCATGCGCCCGAGCGCGGATTGGCCGCCAAAAGCCTGGTTCGGCTTGGAAACCCAGGCGTCAGCCTGCGCGCGATCCGCGAACAAGATCTGCAGGGCCTTGTAGACGCCGAGCACGTAACTGATGCGCTCGAACGCGTCGCGCGGCAGGCTACCGCCTTCACTCTTCTTCCAGCTGAAGAAGGTGCTGCGGCTCGGCCCCCCGAGGAGCACCTGCGCCTGCTCGTTCGTGACCCCCCATGCCTCCATGACACGGAAGAATGCCTTTTTTGCGGCTGCGGACGTCGCTGGGTCGTCGAGGTTCACGCGCTGGGCCGAGCTCGATGGTAGCATGAGTCCAATATTGGACCATGTTCGAATGATAGTCAACGTACGGACTCGTGGGTGCTCTTGCCTGCTGACGCGGGTCGCTCGGCCTGGCTCGCGACGCGGTCAAGCTCGCGTCGCGAGCCGCGAGACCGTGAGTCTCAACGCTGCGAGGCTTGGTTCGATCTTTCGACGAAGAGGGCGTTCGACGAAGGAGTCGTTGCGCTCGCCACCCTCAGTAGTTTTCACCATCGAGGCAAGCCTCGTCTCGCCTTCGCCAAATGAGCGAGCGTGATCTCGACGGGGCTGTCACCAGCTGCAGCGCGAAAGGCGTCCGGCCACAGGCTTCAGCCAGAAAGAGAGCGAGAAGGACGCAGCCAGAAGCAGAGCGAGAAAGAGGCCGGCAACATCGCTCATCTGGCTCTGGCTCTGGCTCTGGCTCTGGCACTGGCTCTGGCTCTGGCCGAAGCCTGTGGCCTGAAGCCTGTGGCCTTCTTTGGCCGAGAATCACGCTCCCTGATTTGGCGGGGCGCCACGACGAAGCGCCGTGGAAAGAATCGCAGAGCGCGCTCGTCTCGCACCCTCGAGGGCTTTTCGCGTGCACTTGCTCGCGGCGGCGTCGGACTTTGTCACCCCACGCGGCGCGTGAGCCCCTCCGGGGAGAACCCCAGCGCCAAGAGGTCCCTTCGCCTCACCAAATCGCCCTCCGCGCTCTTGGCGGCCCGCACCAAGACGGACTCCAGCTCGGCGTCGTTGCCAGGGAAGTCATGCTCTGCCAGCAATGCGAGCGCGCCGGGCTCGATACCCAATGGGCGGCCATGCAAATTCAGCCCCAGTCGCGTGAGCCGATCGAGCACGAGTGCCCGCAGGTCTTCCGGCCTATCAGCCAGCGCAGGGATGGCAATGGTCGCGCCCTCCATGCGGTCGGCGAGTCTTTCATCGAGCGTCCCATTGACCACCAGCACGTCGATCGGCTTCGCGACCACGATCGCCATTCCCAGACTGCTGTCGAACGCAGCGCCGATATAGGCCTGCACCAACTTCGGCAACAGCTGAGGGTCGACGATTGCCAGCGTGCCGCCTCGCGCGCGTACAAAGGGCGAAGTGGTCTCCGAGCGCCAATGCTCCAGGTCGAAGCGGGTCTCGTCGCGGCCGTCTACCACGTAGAGCGCTGCGCTCTTCCGCGGAGACGCCAAATGGTAGATCGCGACGAACGGCAGGGGATCCGTCCCCGCGGGCGAAAGCAGCGCCAATGGCTCCCCGGCGGCGCCCTTGCGCTCGAGCGCCTCTTTGGCGATTCGCGAGGTTGGCGCGTAGACAGCCACCAGCGCGCGGTCGGCGAGCGCGCGCGTGAGCGCCTCGCCGCGGTGCTGCTCCGCGCCGAGCTCGCGCTGCGCATCCGAGAGCGCGCTCTCCGCGCGGGTCTTCTCGGTGCGCGCGCTGCCTTCGCGTACCAGCGACCTGGCGAGCTTGGCGCTGGCCGCGATCTGCGCGCCCAATAGCCGGGTCAGCGCCCCGAGCGCGCGCACTTCTGCCAGCGTCAGCGCGCTCATGCGGTCGCCGAGCGGCAAGCCGAGCATGCCAATCGGCATATCGCCCTCGAGCACGACCGAGACCGCCGCGAGATGGCGGTCTTCGAGCCACGCAAGCGCGGGGCGCACTTCAGGCCGCTGAACTGCCACGCTGCGCAGCGAATCTGCAGAGAGGACGCGCTCTGGCTCGCTGGCAGCGACACGCGCCACTGTCTCCGGCACGGTGATCGGCTCGCTGCGCGCATAGCCGGCCCGGTCGACGACTGTGATCGTGGGCGGCTCGAAGCGAAACAGCGAGGGCGTGGCGAGGCGTTCGAGAGACAGGCTGGCGAGCTCGACCAGCACCCGCTCGAGGGCCGGCTCCGGGTCGGGGTAGGCGGCTGCACGCAGCGCTGCTTCGAACGCCTGCGTCCACGGCTCGGTGCGCGGCAACAGTTGTTCGGCGACACGCGGCGCCGCGAGCCCAGCGATTGCTGCGATGACGGCGCCGATGGCCACCGCGAGAGGCGCCTGGGTCGGGTTCGCCTTGGCGAACGCTGCCAGGGCGATCGCGGGGATGACCGCCAGCACAGCCAGCACGACGAGCTGAGTGGTCACGCGGCCCACGGTTTCGGGCCGTTTCGCGACAGCAGTGGTGCCGGCGAGGAGGCTCGCGGTCAGCGTGGTGACGGTCAAGAGCGGAACCAAGTGCACGAGGCCGAGGGCGCCCGCCAAGAGAGCGGCCACCAACAGGGCCACAGACAGGGTGGCGAACGATCGCAAACGATCTGCAGCGCCGAGCTCGAGCCTGCGTCGCTGCAGCTCGAGCGCCGCGGTCGCGGTGATGATCGCCAGCGACACGAGCGAGGCGACGATGAAGGAATTGGTGTCGCTGCCGATTGGCAGCGAGAGGGCTGCGCTGGAGGTGAACGCGAGCGCCCCTGCGACGCCGATGGCAATCGCCCACGCGAGCGTGACGAACGCAAACGCTACGCCGTGGCTGCCGCGTCTGGCGGCGCGGGCCACCAGCGAGTCTTCCGCTTGCATGCGCGTCGTGGCGACCAGACCCGCGAGGGCGGCGCCAGCGGTGCCAACTGCGAGCATCAGGCGACCCTCGCGGAAGTCGTGTGCGGACAGGCCGATTGCAGCGATCATCGCGAAGGCGATCGCTAGCCGCAGCGCTGTACGGCTCTTGGCAGCGTCGTCGCGCTCGGCGAAGCGCGTGAAGTGGCGAGCCAGCACCAGCACGATCGAGAGCGGCACGACGCCAGCGTGGGCCCATGTCGGCGCCCCGGACGCGTACACGACCGCTGCCACGGCATACGCGACGCATGCCAGAGAGGCGGCGAGGACCCGATCCACGGCGAGAGCTTTGTCACGGGCGGGTCCGCGCTTCGAGGCTATCCTGTGGGCGGATGCCCGAAAAGCCGCCCAGGCCTATCCCGGCGAACCCGTTCGTGAAGATGCCGCTCGAGAAGGCGCCTCTTCCGAAGGTTGACACCGAGGGGCCCGAGATCGACGCGGGCCCGCTCCGGTACCACCCCGGCGACCGCATCGCCGACAAATACCGCCTCGTCGAGCTGCTCGGTGAGGGCGGTATGGGCGCCGTGTGGCGCGCGGAGAACGTGCTGCTCGGCATCGACGTGGCCATCAAGCTCTTGCACGTCGACAGCGGGGACCCGGACGCGGCGGCTCGGCTCGAGCGTGAAGCGAACGCAGCGGCTCGGCTCGAGCACCCGTCGATCGTGCGCATCTTCGATCTGGGTCACACCGAGCTCGACGACCCATTCATCGTGATGGAGCTCTTGCGCGGGGTGAGCCTGCGCGATCACTTGGACGAGCGCGGCGCGATCGCCGCCGACAAGGCCGTGCCGCTGCTGCTTCCGGTCGCGAGCGCGCTGGCTGCGGCGCATGCGCGCGGTATCGTGCACCGCGACCTGAAGCCGGAGAACATCGTGCTGGTCGAGAACGAGGCCGGCGGCACCGTGCCGAAGGTCGTCGATTTCGGGATCGCCAAAGTCGAAACGAAAGGCCGCCGCAGCACCACCGGCGGCGCCATTTTCGGGAGCCCCGACTACATGTCCCCGGAGCAGGCGCGCGGTGAGGCCGGGCTCGTCGACGCCCGCAGCGATATTTGGACGCTCGGGGTGGTGCTCTACGAGATGCTCGCGGGCAGGCCGCCGTTTCAGGCCGAGAACACATTCTCGCTCCTGCGCATGATCATCGAAAAGGAACCGGAGCCGCTGGAGGACTACGGCGTCGATGCGAAGCTCGCGGCGATCGTGAGAGATTCGATGCGCAAAAACGCCGGCGAGCGCCATCCTGACATGAAGAGCTTCGGCCGTGACTTGGCAGAGTGGGCGCTGGAGAACGGCATCCACACCGATTTGACCGGCACCAACATCGCGGCGCACTGGGGGCGCGCGGCACATCCATCGTTCACCGAATCACCGGAGCCGCCGCCCGCTTCGTCGTCCAAGCTCGACAAGACGCGGTCACAGGGCAGCTTGCATGCAGTCACCAACAAGAAAGGCGAAGGCCCCGGCGGCTCGCGCATGTGGCTCTTGCTGGTCGCATTGCTCGCCACGACGGCAGGTGTGGTCGTCGCGCTCGGCATGCTGAAGCAAGAAGCGCCACCTCCCGACCCGGGGGCAGCCGTCGCTTCTGGTGAAGCGAAGCAGCACACGCCGGCGGTGATCGAGCGCCGCGTGCCCGGGCCGTTGCCAGAGGCGGCAGCGACCGCTGACACCGCTTCAGGCAGCGCGAGCGCGTCACAAATGGCGAGCGTCGCCCCCTTGCTCGCACCGGCAGCTTGTATTCGAAATCAGTTTCCACGCGAGACGTTCGGCGAGTCGGTGCCGCTCGAAAAAGTATGCGACGAGACGGATCCGCGGCGAGGTGCGCTGCTCTTGCGCGCGGAGATCGCGCGTGTCGGCACGCTCGCCAAGACGACCACGGAGGCGATGCGCGACTGGTCACAGCTCTCTTGGTACGAGATGGCCGTGTTCGCTGGAGTGCGCGGCAAGTGTTGCCCGATTGCTTCGCCCGAGCTGTCGGCGCCGGCGTCCGTCGGTACCTGCCCGGATCTGGGCGCGCAGCTGCGCACCATCGAGAGCGCCGCGCGTGGCCCGGTGGGCGCCGACAAATCGCTCGAGCCGTTTCGTCTGGCGGTGCAATGTTTGGCCGCTGCCAAACGCATGAACCCCGCCGTCGGCACGCCCTACATCTATCTCGACGCCGGCGAAGGCGGCGCCATGAGCGCGGCCAAGCGCATCTTGTCGCGAGCTCGCTAGCGGCTGCTCAGCCTTTGGAGACGACCGCTTCGACTTGAGGAAAGTCGTTCGCCTCGATCGCGCCTTCGATGACGCAGCTCACGACGCCGCTCGGGTCGATCAGAATGTGCAGCGGCAGCTTTGGGACGTCGCTGAAGCCCAGCGCTTCGAGCCACGTCTTGCGTGTGTCGGGGTTCTTCAGAAAGTAGCTCTGGCGCACGCCGCCTTTGGGTTGCTCATTGAGGAAGCGCTTCGACAGGCGTTCGTCGTCGTCGATGCTCACGTAGGCGACGCGCAGCTTCGCGCCGAGCTTGGTCTCCCACTCTTTGAGCAGCGGCATCTCCTCTTTGCAGGGTGCACACCAGCCGGCCCAAAGATTGACCCAGGTCCACTTGCCGCCGCCGGTGCTGATAGCTTCGCCGAGCGCTGCTTCGCCGTCGGCTTCGATGTGATCGAGCTTCGTGTCGCCCGGCCTTTTACCGGCGTTCTTGGGCGGCTTTTGGCAGATTTTGCGGGGCGCGCTGGGGCCCGCCGAGGTCGGCGGCTTCAGCGCGATGCCGGGCGTGGTGGAAGCGACCGAGCCCGCGCCTACAGCGTCGGCTCGGGGCTTGGGCGGCGCACCGCCCGAATCCCCACACGCGGCCACGAGCGCCGCGAACAAAACCAGAGCCGTCTTCATCGGCCGCGCAGTCTAGTCCCTAAACAAGTGCGTGGCGACGGCGGTCACGAGTCGCGCGACCGATGAGTCGGGGCGAGAGGATTTGAACCTGCCTGCCTGGCTCGTGTTTGGTGCGCGGCCAATTCTACCCTTTGCCGCGTTGGAGCCTCGAGCCGGCTGCCCGCAGGAGCCGGTAGTCCTGCACAGCCTGCCACGCAGCCGCGAACGAGCAGGATGCCTTGCGCGCGATGTCGGCAATGGACAGGTCGGGCGCTTGCTGGATCGCGGTCCAGACGTCGGCCCGAAATGATGGGCCCATCAGCACGCGGTTTCGGTAGCCGGCATGACGTCGAACCAGAGCCTCAGGAGACGCGACGTCCTCATGTCGGTCTCGGAGCGTGCCCTTCGGCACGCGCAGTTTCGAGGCGGTGAAGCGCTCGTCCTCGCCGCGTCGTTTGATCTGGAATTCGGTCCCCGTCGGCAGCAGCCCAAGCGGCGCGCCCTCGTACGCATCTGCGAGCCGGGCGAGACGCCGATCTTTCTTCAGCCACGTCGCAATGGCGGACCAGTACGCTCGGACGCGTTCCGACGGGTGGCTGCCCACCATCCGCACGAGTCGATCGGCGTTTACGTGCGTGTGGTGCACGCCGAGCCACGTTGTCAGCACGGCGAGCACGCGGAGGTCAGCTTCCTCCATGCCGACGGCGGAGGCGTGCAAGAGCGTGCTTTCGACGTCGGCGTTGGCGTCTGCCTTCGCGGCGAAGCCCATGCCGATGCCCACCATGCGCACCGTCAGCTCGTCGGGGGTCGGGGTTGGCTCCGGGGTGGCCGCCCGGCTAAAGGCCATGACCGAGCCTCCGCGACAGGTCGGCGACCGTTCCACGCACGTGTTCGGGCCACTGCTCGTTCCCGTCCTGCACTTCGAGCCATGGCACGCACTCCTCGAGCTCCGCTGCGGTCGGTGCGAGCGCGATGCAGTCACCGAGATCGGTGCCGCGGTCACAGAGCGCGAACAGCTTGCTCCTGAGCAGGTCGGACCGGCCCAGGGTGGTGAGTACGAGGACTTGCCCAGCGAAGATACGCTGCACGCGGTCGCGCCACCCGACGGGCAGCACGTCGCCGAGCTGCATCGGGCCGTTGTTGAACCACTCATCGAGCAGGTCGATGCCGGCCTGGCGCTGTGCCTTCGCGAAGTCGCGTGCAGCCGAGGCGATCGCCGATGGTAGCTCGGGCGCAAGGATGTCGAAGTCGCGCGTCGGCCGCTGGATGATGCCCATGAGACCAAGCGCCGAGCCACCGATGACGACGCCTTCGAAGCGCAGGCCTAGCCCGAGCAAGTAGTGGTCGAAGGCTTCGATGGTCGGCAGCGGGAGCATGGTATCGATTAAACCGATACCATCGTGCGTTGGGTCGAGCCATCCGTCAAGGCCGAGATGCCCACCGCCGCGCTGCTGGCGGGCCGGGCTCGGGCGGCTCATCCGCCGGCGTGCTGCTTGGCGTGCCCGTCGAAGTCCGGTGAACACGATCAGACGGTTCTTCGGGATGCGAAGCTCGTCGATCGCCAGGTTGTGCTCACGTGCGCCGCGGACGACAAGAAGCTCTACGGACTCGATCGTCATGAGGGCCCGCGAACCTAGCAGCCCCTGCGTGCGCGGCCGGGCGTTTCCGCAGTGCCAGCATCCGTGAAATATGAATCGTGCACTGGCTTGCTCGTGCTTGACGCTGGCGCTCTCTTTTTGGGGCCTTGGCTGTGGCGATGATGCCGGCGCCGGAGGTGAAGGTGCAGACGACGACCCGCTGCGTCTGCAATTCGTGAGTGGCTCACGGCTCAAGATCCGGGTTCTGCAAGCGGGCGACGCGCAGCGATTCAATGGCGTGATCGACTCCGAGCTCGATTCGGCTTGTTACCCAGCCGAGGCGGAAGACGGCTCGCTGCGCTGTGTCCCCAGCGGGGTCGCGCGCATTCTGTATGCGGATGCGGCTTGCACGCACGGGGTGGCGACCTACTACGACGGCGGCTGCGTCGACGAAGGGCCGGGCAAGTACGCGACCCGCTCCCTATCGAGCGACGACGTGTGCCAACCCGGCACGCGCACGCGCGTCTTCGAGATCGGAGCCGAGCTGGCGACGCCGCCAACCGCCACCTTCGACAAGGACTACGAAGGCAACTGCTACGAGACCGGTAGTGTGACGACGCCGATGTTCGAGCTCGTCGCTGAACTCGCGCCGGAGGCGATGGCGCCACTCGAGATCGTCCAGGCGCCGCGCGGAGAGGCGCTCACCATGCCTTACTATCGCGGCGACGACGGCTTTCACTTGGTGGGTGACTACCCCCACGACATCGCCCACGAGATCGACTGCAACCCGCGGCAGCTCGGGGCGGTCTTTGCGTGCGCGCCGGTGGGCATCTCTGGCTCGTTCGACAACTTCTCCGACGCCGCGTGCACCACTGCGGGTGTCTTGGGCGGCCTCCCGAGCGGATGCGAGCCGCCGAACATCGCCGTCGCCACGCGCATCGATGACGAATGTTCGTACGAAGACCATGTCTACGAGCGCGGCGAGGCCCTGCCTGCGTTTTACGTGGAAGAGGGTGGTAACTGCGTCGAGGGCACGAACCCCTCGACCATTCCCTACGCGGTCGGTGCCGAGCTGCCCGACAGCGACTTCGCAGCCGTCGAGCTGGTCGTGCAAGGCGAAGGGCCGGTGCGCTTGTCGGTGGCCTCCGTCGCCGACGCACCGATCAGCCGATTCGGCAACTTCGTCACCAGCGACGGCGTAGTTTGCTATCCGTTTGCGTTCGCCGACGGCACAGTTCGCTGCGGCCCGTCGACCCCGGACTACGTCCCGGCGTTCGGTCGCTTCTTTAGCGATAGCGCGTGCAGCGAGATCCTCGTCAGCGTGGGCCAGAACGTTTGCGGTGAGGCGGCTCCCGAGCTGGCCCTCGTGGCCACCGGCACCCCGAATTCCTGCGTAACCTGGGCCGTCTACGCGATGGGCGCGACGCATACGGGCATGGTGTTCGTCGACGACGAGGTCGAGGGCTGTATCGAGATCGCGCCCGACGGGCCCGTCAACGCCCTCGGTGAGCGCATCCCGGACGAAGAGTTCGTGGAGATCACGATCGAGACTCTGTGAGCGAAGGGCGGGAATTGTTTGAGGGCGCTCAAAGGCGCCCGCGCGAACGGCGTAACGACCGTTATGCCCACATTCAACTCTCGCTCCGTTGTCGGCACGATCGGCCTGTCTGCGCTGGCGCTTTTCACCGCTTGTCAGCCGGGCAAGTCGCTGGACGCCGTCGCCGGCGACGATGACGAATCGGATGCCGAACCCGTGGCCGAGGGCGAGCCCGAGACGATGCTCGGCGTCACAGCGGCCCACAATCAGGTGCGGGCCTTCCTCTCCAAGACGCTGGATAAGCCGCTCTCGCCGCTGGTGTGGGATGCGGAGGTAGCCAAGGTCGCCCAGGCGTACGCGGATGGCTGCGCCTACGGTCACTCGCAAGGGGAGTACGGCGAGAACCTGTACGCCGCGGCGGGCAAGCTCGCCAGCGCCCAGGAAGTTGTCGGCGCTTGGGCAGCCGAGGTGGAAAACTACGATTACGCGTCCGGGTCCTGCTCCGGAAAGTGTGGCCACTACACGCAGGTTGTCTGGCGCGATTCGCAGCGCGTCGGGTGCGGCGTCGCAGAGTGCAAGACCGGCTCGCCGTTCGAGGGCTTCACGGAGTGGCAATACTGGGTCTGCAACTACGACCCACCGGGCAACTGGCAAGGCGAGAAGCCCTACTGACCGCTACGAGTGATGGCGTTTTGCGGGCGCCTTGTCGTCTGCAAACAGCGGCATCGCATCCGGCTGTTTGCGCGCTGCACGCGGCTTCTTCTCGGGCGGCACGTAAGGTACATCCTCGGGTGAGGCGATGCACAGCGGGTCGTCATTCTTGACGCTGTTGACGCGGGTGGAGACGCGCACGCGGCTGAGCGCTCCCTCTTTTGCCGGCCCCAGCAGCTCGAGCACTTTGGCGTCGACGGGTCTCTCGTCGCCTTTGGGAGGCACGCCGAGCCATGCTTCCAGGCCCGATGTCTCGATCACCACCGGCATGCGATCGTGTACGTCGGCCATGTCGCCGTTGGCCGCTCGGGTGACGATCGTGAACGAGCGCGAGCGTTCACCCGTGGCAGGGTCTTTCCAGCTCTCCCACAAGCCTGCCATCAACAAGATACCGCCCTTCGCAGGCCGAAACCAGAGCGGCTGTTTGGGTGCCTTCATGCCTTCGGGGGGCGCGGTCCACTCGTAGAAGCCGTCGGCGACCACGACGCAGCGCCGGCGCTCGAACGCTTCGCGAAACACCGGGCTTCGCTTGATCGACTCGGAGCGCGCGTTGATCGGCCGGCGCGCGTCGTTCTTCGTCTTCGACCACCAGGGCACGAGCCCCCAGGACGCGCTCATCAGTTCGCGTACGCCGCTCTCCATGTGCATGACCCAGTGCGGATCGGTCGGCGCGATGTTGTAGCGTGGGCGGTAGGCGGCGGCCTGGCCGCTGTCGAAGCTGACGCCCAGGGTCTCGGCGAGGTCTTCGTAGGAAGGCTCGACCAATGTGAAGCGACCGCACATGGGGCAGAAGCTAGCAGCGGCGCTCGGCCCGACCAGCGTGTAAACTCATGGCGTGAACGAACGAGAAGCACGAGCTCTCGAGCGGCGTCGGACATGGCAGGGTGGGGTCGCGAAGACCTTCGCCGAGGCTGAGGACGCGGATCTCGCCTTCTGGATGTCAGCCACCCCTGCCGAGCGGGTGCGCGGGCTGACCGAGCTCGTCGCCGAAATGTTCGCTGAGGAGGGCACACGTGGATCTACCGCTCGACTTCAAAGAGCTGTTGGCGGAGTTCGCCAGCTCAAGGGTTGAGGCGATCCTTGTCGGCGGTTACGCGGTCGCTTTCCACGGCCGCCCACGCACGACGAAAGACATCGACCTCGTCCTGGGCCCGGCGTTGTTCGCGAATGCGGTCACAACGACGCTCGACCAGGAGGAGGCGGGCGACACCGAGAGCACCGACAGCGAGCTACGCAGAAAGCCCTGGGCCTGGCTGCTCCGGCATGTTTTTGGCGAGGACCTTCAAAGCTGCCCCCACTGCCAAGGTCCCATGCGCTGGCTCGAGGCCGCCACGACACCCGACGCGATCGCACGCCTGCTCGCGAAGCACGGCCTCGGCCCGCGGCCTCCGCCCAGGGACCGAGCTCCATTCGGTCAGCTCTGGCTCGCGTTCCCGAAGGCTTGAGTTGCTCCACAAGGGTGTGAAACACCGCCCTCTTGGCCGAGGTCCATCCTCGATGCGTCTCCACGGCCCCGGAGCGCCACGCGAAGAACGCAGCGAGGACTTCACCACAGCGTCGGCCGGCGCTCTTCGGCCTCTGCCACACCTTCAGCCTGGGCGTTCAGCGGCGCGCGTCTCACCCGCACGACGGTTTCCAGCTTCGAAATCCCTCTCCGCCGGAGCCGTTCGCCGACGTCATGGGCTCCAACGTGCACGCGCAGGTGGCCATCCCGGCGCGTGATCTCGACGCGAAGATTCGGGCTGCAGTGCAGCCAGCCAATCGCTCTTCGGTTGGTAGCGTCCCCTCTGCAACGGTCGACAAAAGACGGCTCAGAGGGCTCGCCGCCACAGCTGCGCTTGTCGCAATCGCCGGTGCCTCCGGCTGGGCGCTCTTTCGCGAGCCGGCAGCGCCGAGTGCCGCCACCGCCATTGCGACTGCTTCTGCAGCGACGTCACTGGCGACCGCGGTCTCCGCCTCGCATCCTGCGCCGACACAGGCACCGGGGGCCTCCGATTCGTCGGCGGTCCCCGGCGCCGAGAGCTGCCCCCGATCAACAGCGAGCGGCGCTCGCCCGAAGCGCCTAGCTCCAGGCCCGGGAAGCGCCGCCACGAGCGCCGCCCCGGCGCCGACCGCATCCGTCGGCGGCACACCATTCCGTGCGCTGTGATCACGCGCTCGAGCCGCTTCAGCGTGTGCGGCCGCCCAGGTTCGCCGCAGAGTTGCCCCCGGACCACCGACGCTGCTGCCCTCGCTGGACGCAGGCGCGCCTCCGCCCCCTGGATCGGCGTCGCTACAGCCGAGCGAGCTGAAGAAGAGCGCGCAAGCGGCGAGCTGGACCTTGTTGGCGATGCTCACTGCGTGAGCTTGTGGCGCGGCGCGGGCTGGACGTGTCGAGTGGCGAAGCTCGGCCATCGAGCCCCGCTGCTGCGGGTAGCTCCCGGCGGCGCGCCCGGGGCCGTCAGAC
>Ga0105048_10002195_pt1:0-30000 | contig 31527 bp, 33 predicted proteins | sample MAT05_FD_78382 | JGI IMG/M metagenome (GOLD analysis project Ga0105048, IMG submission 78382) | Freshwater microbial communities from Lake Fryxell liftoff mats and glacier meltwater in Antarctica - MAT-05 | ecosystem: Environmental > Aquatic > Freshwater > Ice > Liftoff microbial mat... | reverse complement strand
GCGCTCCTCGAGAAGCTGCTCGATCTCGGCCAGACCGTGGTCGGCGTCGACAACTTCTCGAACGGCCACCAGCGCAACCTCGACGAGGTCCTCGCGCTGCACCCCGACTACCAGCTGCAGTTCCGCTTCGTCGAGGGTGACCTGCGCGATCCCGAGACCTGCGCCGAGGTGTGCAAGGACGTCGACGTCGTGCTGCACCAGGCCGCGATCGGCTCGGTGCCGCGCTCGATCAAAGACCCCAGGCCGTACCACGCGACCAACGTGACCGGCTTCGTGAACCTGGTGCTGGCGGCGCGCGAGGCCGGCACCAAGCGCATCGTCTACGCGTCGTCGAGCTCGGTCTACGGCGACAGCGCCGCGCTGCCCAAGCACGAGGACGCCATCGGCAAGCCGCTGTCGCCCTACGCCGCGACCAAGCGCATGAACGAGATCTACGCCCAGGTCTTTGGCGACGTGTACGGCCTCGAGCTGATCGGCCTGCGCTACTTCAACGTGTTCGGCCGGCGCCAGGACCCCAACGGTCAGTACGCCGCGGTGATCCCGCGCTGGATCGGCAACCTCATGGCCGAGACGCCGTGCGTGATCTTCGGCGACGGCTCGTCGAGCCGCGACTTCTGCTACGTCGACAACGTCGTGGCCGCGAACCTCTTGGCCGCGACCGCGCCGCCCGAGGCCACCGGCACGGTCTACAACGTCGGCTGCAACGGACGCACCGATCTGCGCGAGCTGTTCGCGATCCTGCGCGACAACCTCGCCAAGGTCCGACCCGAGCTGGCCGGCGCCGCGCCCGAGCACACCGAGCCGCGCGCCGGCGACATCCCGCACTCGCAGGCGTCGATCGACAAGATCAGCGGCGCGCTCGGCTACCAGCCCAGCCACGACATCGCCGAGGGTCTGGCCGAGACCGTGACCTGGTACTACGAGCGCGCGACCGCGGCTACGCCAGCAGGTTGACCGCCCAGACCACGGCGACCACGGCGAGGATGAGGTACGGCCGCGCGCCGACCAGGAGCGCATCGCCGCGACCCAACGCGATCGCGGCGCACGCCGCCAGCATCGCCAGCAAGAGGAACGGCGCGAGCGGGTGGTAGCCGAAGGCAGCGGGCAGATCGCCGTGGCCGAGCGCGAGCGTGGCGTGGGTGAGGCCGCAAAACGCACACCGCACCGACGTCGCCATGCGGAACGGACAGCCCGGTCCATCCTCGGCGAGGCGAGCCCGCAACCCCGGTGAGCCGAAGGCGCCCATCGCGAGCACCGACAGCATCGCGGCGATCCACACCGCGGCCGCGGCGCGGGGCCACACGTCGCGAGAGATGCGCGGCACCAGCGGCCGTTTACGGTTGCGCGCTGATGAGCGAGACGACGACCATCGTCATCAGGATCGCGGCGATGACCATGAGCCCGGTCCCGATCATCCCGCACACCCGGCCGGCTTGCGCGTTGCCGCGCTCGCGCGGATCGGTCTGGCCCGCGTCGATGCGGGCCAGCTCGGCGTTGCCCATCGACCAGGCGATCGGGCCCATCAGGTTGCACAGCAGGATCGACACGATGCCGAACGCGAGCACGGTCGTGCCGCGCGGCGGGTACTGAAACGCCATGCCGGGCGGTGGCAACAGCGCCGGCCCGCGCAGCCGCGCCAGCTCGGCGTTCGACGCGTGCAGCGCCTGGGTCAGCATCGCGATCGTCGCGGCGTCGTGCTGTTGGCCCGAGCGAGCCTCACGCAGCTGGTGCTCGAGCGCGGCCGCCCGTGCGACCGCCGCCTCCCACTCGTTGCGGAACGCGGTCAGTTGGTGCCCAACATCATCAGCGCGAAGATCAGCATCCACGCGATCGAGATGATGATGCCGGCGATCGCGAGACCGCCGCCGGTCTTCATGCCGTTGGAGTTCTTGACCTCGTTGTTACCGAGGATCGAAAAGATGAGGCCGAGCAGGCTGCAGCCCAGCAGCGCGAGCACGAAGCCCGCGATCGCCATGCCCGAGGTCGAGGGCGCCATGTGCATCGGCACGCCGTAGGGCGGCGGGTAGTAGCCGGGCGCCGGATAGCCGGGCTGGGCATAGCCAGCGGGCGGATAGCCCCCGGGGCCCGGGCCACCGGCGGCTGGGCTACCAGCCGGGAGCTGCGCACCGCAGCTCGCACACACAACACTACCGTCGAGATTGATCGTGGCGCAGCGGGGGCAGTTCATCGCTCATGAGCATGCACGGGCGTCGCGGCTGGTGCAACCCTGGTTCGCCAGCGGCCCGACCCGGCCTCACTGAGGCAGGGCTCAACCGATGTGCGCGTTGCCGGCCACTGCCACCATCCAGAACACCGCGAACACCAGCCAGATACAGCTGATGATGATGCCGGCCATGGCGAGGCCGCCGCCGGACACCGTCCCGTTGGACCGCTTCACCTCGTTGTTGCCGAGGATCGAAAAGATGAGGCCGAGCAGGCTGCAGCCGAGGAGCGCGAGGACGAAGCCCGCGATCGCCATGCCCGAGGTCTTGCCCGGCTGCTGCGAGAACGGCGCCTGATAGCCGTAGGGCGGCGGATAGCCCTGCTGGCCATAGCCCGGCTGGCCATAGCCCGGCTGGCCATAACCCTGCTGGCCATAACCCGGCTGGCCATAGCCCGGCGGCGGCTGGCCGTACCCGGGCGGGGGCGGCGCGTAACCCTGGGGCGGCGGACCCGGCGGCTGGCCGTACTCCGAAGGCACCTGCGAGGGATCGGAGGCCGTGGCCGCGACCGGTAGCGGCGATCCGCAACGCGCGCACACCGACGCGCCAACCTGATTCTCCGCGGCGCAACGGGGGCAGTTCATGGCCGCGAGCATGCCGTCCGCGGTGGCCGCGCGCAACCCCGATCCGCTACCCTACCGGCGTGCCGGTCCGCTCAACCGTCTCTACCCTCGCCTTGCTCGCCGTCGCTGCCTGTGGCGGCTCGTCCTCGTCGTCCGATGCCGGCCTCGTCGACGCCCTGGTGGTCGACGCGCCACCCGCGCCGTACTGCACCTCCAAGCCGGGCACGACGCTCAAGCTGACCGCGGTCGCGACCGGCCTGCGCGATCCGGTGTGGGTCACCGCGCCGGCCGGCGATAACCGGGTGTTCATCCTCGAGCAGCCCGGCGTCATCCGCGTGATGCGCGACGGCAGCCTCTCGCCCACGCCGTACCTCGATCTGCAGGATCGCGTGAACGCCACTGGCGACGAGCAGGGCTTGCTCGGCCTCGCGTTCCACCCGCAGTTCGCCCAGAACGGAAAGTTCTACGTGCACTACACGTCCAACGACGCCCAGCTGGTGATCGCGGAATTCACGGCGACGCCGTCCGCGGACACCGCGCCGGTGGCGAGCGCGCGCACGCTCATGGCGGTGCCGCACAACTACGACAACCACAACGGCGGCACCGTCGCGTTCGGTCCTGACGGCTTCCTGTACATCTCGATGGGCGACGGCGGCGGCGCCGACAACTTCCTCGGCAACGGCCAGAACCCGCAGTCCAAGCTCGCCAAGGTCCTGCGCATCGACGTCGACACCGGCTCGCCCTACGGCATCCCGCCCGGCAACCCGTGGGCGACCAGCGGCGGCGTGCCCGAGATGTTCGCGTGGGGCCTGCGCAACCCGTACCGGTTCTCGATCGATCCTGCGACCGGCGACGTCTACATCGGCGACGTCGGCCAGGGCACCTACGAGGAGCTCGACTACGTGCCCCACGGCACCGTCGGGCTCAACTTCGGCTGGGCGGTCTTCGAGGGGCCGATGTGCTTCACCGCCGACCCCGACGGCGACGAGGGCTGCGACATGCCAGCGCCGTACCGCGCCGCCGCGCTCGCGATCGATCGCCGCAGCAACGGAGAGAACTCGATCGTCGGCGGTCACGTCTATCGCGGCGCCTGCATGCCCGACCTCGACGGCACGTACTTCTTTGGCGACTACGGCGCCGGGCGCATCAAGACGCTGAAGATCGAGGGCGGCGTCGCGGTTGGCGAGCAGGACCGCACGCCCGATCTCGATCCCGGCGGCAACTTGGTCTACCAGCAGCTTTCGAGCTTCGGGGTCGACGGCTTTGGGGAGCTGTACGTGACCGCGCACGAGTCGGGGCGCGTGTATCGCATCGAGGTCGAGTGAACCCAGCCGAGGGCCGAGTGCGCGCGGCGCTGGCGACGGGCGCGGCGGCCGACCCCGACGACGTCGCGGCGCTGCTGGTGCTGCTCGACGAGGCCCGCACCGAGTCGGCCGAGCGCTGGGCGGCGATCGGGCGCCTGGCGCCGGCCGCCAAGACCCAGCGTGATCGCGCGCAGGCCGCGACGCGACTGCTCGCCGTGCTGCGCGAGGCGTTGAGCGCCGAGACGCTCGACGAGGCGTCGCGCGCCGACTGGGCTCGCCGGATCGGGGCTATGCTCGGAGCCCATGGCTGACGACCTGCCCAAGCCCGAACCCAAAGCAGTCGACGAGAAGCTGGCGCTCCAGCTCCGCCACATGATCGAGGAGAACGTCCTGAAGGGCGTGCCCTACGGCGAGGAGCGTTGCGACAACTGTCTCTACTATCTCGAGCCCGACGACAAGCTCGCCTATTGCTGGCACCCGAAGCTGCGCGTCTTGGTCGGCGGCAACTGGTGGTGTCAGTGGTGGGAGAAGATCGAGTAAATGCCCGCGGCCCGTCTGGACGAGGAGCTCAACGAGCAGGAGCTCCTCGAGCTCGCGCGCGCGACCGAGCAAGCCGACGTCGAGCGCGAGATCCAAGAAGAGGACGAACGCGTCGAGGAGCAGCTACCAGCCTCGGTGCGGCGCTATGCGTCGGTCGTGCAAGCGGTGCGCGCGCTGGTCGAGGGGCGCTCGGTCGACTTCGACACGCTGGTCGACCTGACCAAGGAGGAGCGCGACGCGCTCGAGGAGATGGCCGAGGTGCTGCGAGGCGCCGAGGGCACGCGCTTCCTGTACGCCGAAGATCGGCTCAGCGCGCTCAACGACACGCTGGCGGTGCTGCAGCCGGCGCTGTCGGTGGCGACCCATGGCGCCGGCGTCGAGCTGCTGCGGGCGTCGTTCGTCGACGTGGTCGACCGCATCAACACCCTGCGCGACCAGTTGCAGAGCCTCGAGGACGCCGAGGATCTCGATCTCCAACGTCTGGAGCGGGTGAAGAAGGCCGAAGCCGGCGACGACGACGGCGACGACGACGACGACGCTGGTGACGAGGGCGACGACGACGCGGAGGACGGCGAGGCTGCAGCGACGCCGGCTGCGGCTGACGGCGAGGACGACCAGCCGGCCGCAGCGCCGGCCGCGTCGAAGAAGGGCAAGCCCAAGCAGCCGCCGGTCGACGACGAGGGCACCCCGCCGAGCCAAGGCGAGGCGTGACGGTCGCGCCCGCGATGATGGCGCTGGTCGCGCGCATCCGGCTGCGCGCCGAGGCCGCGTTCCTGGCCCGGCTCAACGCCGGCACCGGCTTCGCCGACCAGCGCACGCCCAGCCAGATCCACCTGCGCGATCCGGCGGCGGTGGCGCGCCTGGGTCGGGTCGCGCTGCGCCCGAGCGAGACCCATTCCAAGCAGGCCGCCGCGGTGGCCGCCGCGATCGCCGCCGCCGAGCTCGAGCCCGACACCTCGCGCCTCGCCGAGCTGGCGGCGCGCACCGCCCTCGACGACGCCGAGGTCGCGCTGGCCGCGATCGCCCTCGCGGTCGCCATCGACGACGACACCCGCGAGCTGTGCCACGCGATGGCGGGCCGGCGCCGTCCTGGTCTGTACCTCGACGTGTGCGGCGAGCTGGCACCCGCGCTGGCCGGGCCCGATGCCCGGGCCCGCGCCGCTGGCCCCCGCGCGCTCTTGGTCGACACCGCGCTGTTGCTCGTCGACGACGACAGCGGCGCGGTCCGCGCCAGCCGCCGGCTGGTGGCGTGGGCCCTGGGCGACGATCGTCTGCCGGCGCCGCTCGACGAGCTGGCCAGCTTGGGCCACGACGCGTTGGTGTGGCTGCCCGCGGCGTTGGTCGCCGAGGCCGACGCCATCGCCGATCGCATCGCCGCGGCGGCGGCCACGCCGGTCGCGGTCCTGTTGCTGGGCCCGCGCGGCAGCGGTCGGCGCGCGGTCGCGGCCCAGCTCGCGCGCCGGCTGTCCCGCCCGCTGCTCGCCGCCGATCTCGGGGACCTGCTGGCCGGCGCGCCGACCGCCGATCGCGCGGCGCTGGTCCGCGCCTTCCTCGGCGAAGCCCACCTGCGGGGCGCGGTGCCGTTCCTGTCCGGCACCGACGCGCTGGCCGGCGAGCGCGACGTCGAGCGCGCGGCCATCGCCGCCCTCGGCCGCGGCCCGAAATTGCTCTGTCTGGCCGCGACCGGCAAGGCCCTCACCAGCGTGCCGCTGGGTCGGCCGTTCCATCTGGTGCGCATGCCGCGCAGCGACCTCGACGATCGCGAAAAAGCCTGGACCGCGTCGCTGGCCGAGGTCGGCGCGACCCTCACACCCGACGAGGCCGCCGAGCTGGCCGGTCGCTATGTCCTGGGGCCCGGGGCGATCGCCGAGGTGTCGACCGAGGCCGCCAGCTTCGCCACGGCGCGCGGCACCGCGGTCGATCGCGGCGAGCTGGAAGAAGCGGTCGCGCGCCGGCTGTCGATCCGCCTGGGCGCCTACGGCACGCTCATCACGCGCAAGGCCCGCTTCGACGAGATGGTGCTGCCCGACGAGGTGGTCGAGGTCATGCGCGACGTGATCGCGATGGTCGACAACCGCGCCCAGATCCTCGAGCGCTGGGGCTACCAGCGCCACCTCGGCATCTCGCGCGGGGTGTCGGCGCTGTTCTCGGGCGAGCCCGGCACCGGCAAGACCATGGCCGCCAGCGTGGTCGCGTCGGAGCTCGGCCTCGAGCTCATCCGCATCGATCTGTCGCAGGTCGCGTCGAAGTGGGTGGGCGAGACCGAAAAGAACTTGGGCCGGATCTTCGACGAGGCCCACGACGCCAACGCGATGCTGCTCTTCGACGAGGCCGACGCGCTCTTCGGCAAGCGCACCGAGGTCAAGAGCGCGCAAGATCGCCACGCCAACCTCGAGGTCAACTACATCCTCCAGCGCATGGAGAGCTTCGACGGCGTCAGCATCCTGACCACCAACTTCGAGAGCTCGATCGACCAGGCGTTGCAGCGTCGCCTCAACTTCCGGGTGCGCTTTCCCGAGCCCGAGGTCGACGAGCGCACCGCGCTGTGGAAGAAGCTCCTGCCGCCCGAGACCGGGCTCGCCGAAACCGCGCCTTACGACCGGCTGGCCGAGCGCTTCGAGATGACCGGCGGCTACATCAAAAACGCGATCGTGCGGGCCGCGGTGATCGCCGCCCGCGAGGGTCGCGGCCTCATCGTCGACGACCTGTGGGCCGGCGCCCACCACGAGTACGCCGAGATGGGGAAAGTCTTGTCGACGTTGACCAGAACCTGACGGGCTGCGACATTGCGCGCCGCATGAACGCTGACGCCGACCAGCTCCTCGCCAAGAAGAAAACGACCGGCAGCATCGTGTGCTTGGTCGCCGGCCTGCTCGTCCTGATCTCGCTGTTCTTGCCGTGGATGAAGGCGGCCAAGGGCGTCGACCTCAGCATGACGCTCCTGCACATGAAGGCCTGCGGCGGCGACAAGTGCGAGTCGATCTCGAACCTCAAGATGGCCAAGATGCTCACCGACCAGTACCGCGAGTCGACCGAGCGCGCGAAGTCGTGGACCGACGAGGAGCACCAGTACCGCAAGACGCCCAGCGAGCCCGGCACCAGCTTCGCGTACTTCGGCATCGCCACGCTGGTCGTCGGCCTCATCGGCGCGCTGGCGCTGATCGCCGCCGGGGGCCTCGCGCTCAAGCAGAAGTTCATCCGCGAGCCGATCGCGGTCACCACGGTCGCGCTGGTCGCGCTGTGCCTCGCGCTGGTGCTCGGCTGCGTGTTCGTCGCGGTCAAGCCCGGCGACAGCGACGCCGGCCGACTGCTCGGCGTGTCGTGGCCGTTCTTCGTCTTCGGTATCGGCGTGGTCGCCGGCATCGCGGGCGCGCAGATGTTGGGCAAGGCCTACGGGCCGCCCGAGTTCGATCCCTACGCTGATCCGACGATGCCCACCTGAAAGGTCCTCGATGTCCCTGCAAGGCAAGACGCTCTTCATCACCGGTGCCAGCCGCGGCATCGGGCTCGCCATCGCGCTGCGCGCCGCCCGCGACGGCGCCAACATCGCCGTGGTCGCCAAGACCGCGGAGCCCGACCCGCGCCTGCCCGGCACCGTGTTCTCGGCCGCCGCCGAGATCGAGGCCGCCGGCGGCAAGGCCCTGCCCTGCGTCGTCGACATCCGCAACGAGGACGCCGTCGCGGCCGCGGTCAAGAAGACCGTCGAGACCTTCGGCGGCATCGACATCCTGGTCAACAACGCCTCGGCGATCCACCTGACCGGCACCGAGTCGACGCCGATGAAGCGCTACGACCTGATGCACTCGATCAACACCCGCGGCACCTTCGTGTGCTCACAGGCGTGCATTCCCTTCCTCAAGAAGGCCGCCAATCCGCACGTGCTGATGCTGTCGCCGCCGCTCAACATGGAGACCCGCTGGTTCGCGCCGCACGTCGCGTACACCATGGCCAAGTTCGGCATGAGCATGTGCGTCCTGGGCATGGCCGGCGAGTTCAAGAACGCCGGCGTGGCGTTCAACGCACTGTGGCCGCGCACCGCCATCGCGACCGCGGCGGTCAAGAACCTCCTCGGCGGCGACGCGGCGATGAAGGGCTCGCGCTCGCCCGAGATCATGGCCGACGCGGCCTACGCGATCTTCAACCGGCCCAGCCGCGAGTGCACCGGCAACTTCTTCATCGACGACGACGTGCTGGCCGCCGAGGGCGTGACCGACCTCGCGCAATACCAGCTCGATCCCAACGCGAACCTCATCCCCGACTTCTTCATCTGAACGGCTGAGGCTAGCGGCAGCGCACGGTGACCGGGCCGCCGCCGTCGCCGACACAGCGCCGGTCGCCGCAGTCGGCCGCCTTGCAGGCGGCGTCCTCGCTGGCGAAGCAGCGCCGCTTCACGACGAAGAAGCAGTCGTCGCGGCTCCCCGCGTAGCGCCAGCCGCCCCAGGCCTTGCCCTGGCGCGGCACCGCGTCGGCCTCGGCCGGCTCGGGCGTGGCCTCGGAGCCGTGGCGGCCCTGGTCCTTGCTCTCCGAGCGCGCACCGCTGGGCTGCTCGGCGGTGAGCGGTTCACCACCGCATGCCGCGAGAGCTGCCGTAGCGACGATCGCAGCGAGGACGCGACGCATGGTTGCCGGGGTGAATCATGCCATAGTCGAGACCGTGTCGGCGGACGACGAGCAGCTGCGCGCGCGCCTTCGCGAGCTCGAGGCCGAGGTTTCGGCCACGACCGAGGCCGACCGCGCCCGCAAAGCCGACGCCGTGGCCCGGGTCCAGGCCCGCCGGGCCGCCGCCGCCCAAGAGTCGAGCGCGCTGCGCCGGCGCCAGGCCGAGCTGGTCGCCGGCAGGAGCGGCTCCGACAACGACGGCATCGCGGACGAGCCGCCGGCGCGGTCGTCCCGGCGCGGCGAGGCCGGTGACCTCGAGCGCGCCCTGTCGCTCGCCCGCAAGGCCGGCGACGTCAAAGCAGAGCTGGCGCGCCCGACCAAGGCCGGCGACAAGTCGTGGCTGATCTCGACGGCGCTGTCGTTCTTCTTCGGCCCGCTGGGCTGGCTCTACGCCGGCGCCTTCCGCGAGACCATCCCGGCCGCCGCGCTGTACCTGATCGTCGCCGGCATCGTCTCGAAGATCATCCCGATGTTCCTCCTGATGCCGGTGCTGATGGTGGTGCTGCCCATCTCCGCGATCGGCGGGCTGGTCTACGCGATCGGCCACAACCGCGCTGGCAAGCGCATCCGGGTCTTTGGCGACGACAAGCGCAAAGACGGCCGGCTCGGCTCGCTGCCCGGCAAGTCGGCGCTGCCGCCCGGCGACGACTGAGTGCCGACCCGCGTCGAGGCCGTCGACGATCCGCGCATCGCCGCGTACGTCAGCGTGCGCGAGCGCGATCTGGCTGGCCGCGACGGCGAGTTCCTGGCCGAGGGCGACGTGGTGGTGCGCGTGCTGATCGCGAGCCAGCGTTACCGCGTGCGCTCGGTGTTGGTGAGCGAGCGACGCTGGGCGAGCGCGCAGCCGGTGCTCGCTGGGCTCGACCCCGGCGCCGAGATCTTCGTCGCGCCCCAGCCGGTGATGGACGCGATCGTCGGCTTCCCGATCCACCGCGGCCTGCTCGCCGTGGCCGAGCGCGGCGCCGCGCGCGACCCCGGCGCGCTGCTGGATGAGATCGGCAGCGCTGGCGTCACGACCGTGGTCGGCGTGGTCGGCATCGCCAACCACGACAACCTCGGCGGCATCTTCCGCAACGCCGCGGCCTTCGGCGCGGGCGCGGTGCTCCTCGACGCGACCAGCTGCGACCCGCTGTATCGCAAGGCGATCCGGGTCTCGGTCGGCGGCGCGCTGGTGGTGCCGTTCGCGCGCTGCGCCTCGGCCGAGGCCATGCTCGCGCTGCTGGCGGCGCGCGGCTTCGAGACGATCGCGCTCGCCCCGCGTGCCACCGAGCGGATCGACCAGCTGACCCTCGGGCCGCGCCGCGCCATCGTGCTGGGTGCCGAGGGCCCCGGCCTGCCCGCGGCCGTGCTGGCGCGCACCCGCGGCGCGCGCATCGACATCGTCGACGGCTTCGACTCGCTCAACGTCGCGGTAACCAGCGGCATCGCGCTGCACGCGCTGAGCGCGCATCGCATGAACCGCAAATAGACGCGATGAGGCGCTTCCTGCCCCGGAATCGTGCCAAGGTCCGCGCCCCGTGAAAGAACCGACCCCCGAGCGCTTCGACGATCTCGGCCTCATCGAGCCGCTCGCTCGGGCCGTCCGCGAGCAGGGCTACGAGCGCCCCACGCCGATCCAGGCCCGCGCCATCCCGCATCTGCTCGAGGGTCGCGACCTCCTCGGGCTGGCCCAGACCGGTACCGGCAAGACCGCAGCGTTCGCGTTGCCGATCCTGCAGCGGCTGTACAATCACCCGCCCGCCGCGACCGGTGGCCACCGCGGCTCGAGGCCCATCCGCGTGCTCATCCTCACGCCGACCCGCGAGCTGGCCTCGCAGATCGCCGAGAGCTTCGACACCTACGGCAAGTACCTCAAGCTGCGCACCGTCGTGATCTTCGGTGGCGTCGGCATGGAGCCGCAGAAGCAGGCGCTGCGCACCGGCATGGACGTGCTGGTCGCGACGCCGGGCCGCTTGCTCGACCTGGCCGGCCAGGGCCTCTTGCACCTGCCCAACCTCGACGTGTTCGTCCTCGACGAGGCCGACCGCATGCTCGACATGGGCTTCATCCACGACGTGAAGCGCATCATCCGGCTGCTGCCGCCCAAGCGCCAGACGCTGTTCTTCTCCGCGACGATGCCGCCCGAGGCCCAGGCCCTGGCCGACCAGCTGCTCCGGGACCCGGTCCGGGTCGCGGTCGCGCCGGTGTCGTCGACCGCCGAGAAGGTCGAGCAGGAGCTGGCGTACGTCGACAAGGGCGACAAGCGGGCCCTGCTCAGCGAGCTCTTGCGCGACGTCAACATGCGCCGCGTGCTGGTCTTCTCGCGCACCAAGCACGGCGCCAACAAGATCGCCGAGCACCTGGTCAAAGACGGCGTCGGCGCCGAGGCCATCCACGGCAACAAGTCGCAGAGCGCTCGCGAGCGCGCCCTCGCGCACTTCAAGTCGGGCCACGTCCGCGTGCTGGTCGCGACCGACATCGCCGCCCGCGGCATCGACATCGACGACATCACGCACGTCGTGAACTTCGATCTGCCGGAGGTCCCCGAGCAGTACGTCCATCGCATCGGCCGCACCGCGCGCGCCGGAGCGTCGGGCTACGCGGTCTCGTTCTGCGACGCCGACGAGCGCGAGCTGCTCCAGCAGATCGAGCGCCTGACCCGCCAGCAGATCCCGGTCATCGAAGGTCACCCCTTCGAGGACCGCGCGCCCCGACCCTTGCGCCCCGGCGAGCGGGTCGCCGCCTCGCCCCAGGCCCAGATGCAGATGCGCCGCGACGCCCAGCGCAGCGGTGGCGGTGGCGGTGGCGGCGGCCAGCGCCGTCGTCGCTAGCTGTCGGCCACGCGGGTCGCGGTGCGCTACATCGGACCGACGAGCGTGACGGTGACGAAGGCGGCGCCGTAGCCGCTGCCGGGATCATCGCCGAACGCGATCACTTGCTTGAGCGCGCGGATGTTGCCATTCGGGCCTGGCGCCAGGGCTTGTGCCCGCTGGGCGGTCCTTGCTTGTACCAGCCGGTGACGATCCAGCGCGTGAGTGCCGTGGGGGTGAACGACCATCCGTCCTGGTTGCGATCGTAGTTGCCGCGCTCGAAACAGCTTGTCGACGCTGCCGCCGGTAAGGGCCGACTCTTGGTAGCCGTCGACCGCGAATTCGTTCCAGGCCGGAATGCTGAACTCGACCGTCGCGGTGTGTCCGGGCAGCTGTTCGATCGTCAAGAAGTTGTCGCTGTTGATCGGCTGACTGCCTTCGGGACCGTAGAGGGCAGCATCCAGAGTGATCGGCGCCATGGCACCTCGCTTTCGCGGGCCCTAAGGGCAGCGATGCGCGAAAACCAGAGGGTCAGTAGCATCGGCTGACCAGCCAGAGCACGGCGAGCGAGACGGCGAGCGTCGGGATGGTGAGGATCACGCCGGTCCGGATGAAGGTCGAGACCCGGACCACGACGCCGTGCCGGCGCAGCAGGTCGTACCAGATGAGCGAGGCGAGGGAACCGACGGGCAGCAGGCGCGGGCCGAGGTCGCCGCCGACCAGCGCCGCGAAGGCCGGCGTGTGGCTGGGCGCGCCGTCGAGGGCGAAGGCGTTGAGCACCGACATCGGGTGGTTGTTGAGCAGCGCCGAGCCGAGCGCGGAGACTCCGCCGACCACGCCGATCGAGTAGCCCGAGCTGGTGTACAGCGAGCGGAGCCACGCCACGACGCCGACGCGGTCCAGGGCCAGCGCGAGGATGAACACGCCGGTGAGGAACGGAAAGACCGCCCAGGCCACGCCGGCGGCCAGGGCCCGGGGCCGATGCCCCGACGCCAGCCCCGCGATCGCGCACACCGCGCCGCCGACCGCCGCGATCGGCCACACCGGCACGCCTACGTACGACAGCGTCGGGTACGCCAAGAGCAGCGCCACCACGGCGGCGAACACGACCCACCCGCCCGGCGTGATCGGCGGTGGGCGGACCGGCCACGCGCCCAAGGCCGGCGCGTCGTCGGCCAAGGCGTCGCGGAAGATCCAGGTCAGCACCAGATACGCCGTGATCCAACCGGCCAGCGCGATCGGGATCATCACCAGGGCGTAGTAGTTGAAGCCGATCCCGGCGTGCTCCGCGAAGATCAGGTTCATCGGGTTGGAGATGACCAGCGGCGCGACCCCGGCCGCCGCGAACACCGCCACCGCGAACGGCACCAGGAACCGGGGATGGCGCCTCGGATAGACCGTGCGCAGGAGCGTGATCACCGTCGGGGTGACCACCAGGATCGCCGCGTCGTTCGACAACACCGCGGCCACCGCGGCCGCCAGCACGAACGTCATGCGGAACGCGTGGCGCACCGGCCGGCGCGTGAACGGCTCGATCCACGCCGCCAGCCGCTCGAGGAGGCCCATGCGCTCGGCCGACGACGTCATCGTCATCACCGCGGCCAGCGTGACGTAGGCCCGCCATTGGGCGTCGAGGGCGGCCGTCACGTCGTGCGCGTGGATCACGCCAGCCAGCAACGCGCAGCCGACCGCCACCAGCGCACCCAGCGCCGGGCCCAGGCCGTGGGGCCGCCAGGCGACGATCGCGATCAGCGCCACCAGCCCGAGGAAGACCAGGGCCGTCGCCATCACAGCTCGACCGCGAGGCCGAGCACGGCCGCGACCGGCGCTTGATAGCGCGTCGGCAACCCGTAGCCCGGGTTGCGGTGGGCCGGCCCGTCGTCGAAGTCGTCCTTGAGCCAGATCAGATCGCCGCGGTCGCCGCCGTCGACCGGCCGGGCATCGGAGGCATAGACGTCGTCGACGCTGGTGGGCGCGCGCCGGTCGAACAAGTTGAACACATCGAGCGTCGCGGTCACCCGCCCGCGCCGCGCCGCCAGGTGCAGGTTGGCGGCGGAGACCAGCGGCAGCCGACCGACGCTGCCCCGCGCGATCGCGAAGTCCTCCGCGGTGCCGATCCTCGCGTCGCGCGGGCGCCCCGAGATCGCGCTGGCACGGAGCCCGCCCTCGACCACCAAGCCGCGCCAGCCGCCGCGCAGCGCCAGCTCGGCGAAGAACCGGTGCGGTTGATCGTTGGGCAGCGCGCCGGTCGCGTTGTGGTCGCCACCGTCGTCGAACAGCGGCGACGACGACAGGTTGTAGCCGGTGGCGGGATCGTAGGGGCCGGGCCAGTTGCCGCGTAGGCGCGACCACGCATAGCCGATGCGAACGCCGAGCCGCGCGGTCGGCGCGTTCTCGAGCCAGGTCGCGACCTCGGTGTACTCGCGGGTCGCGGCGACGCCGCCGTTGCGCCCGGCCCCGGTGAGCACGCCGTGATCATCCTCGAGGGCGCGCCCGAGATGGCGCTCGCGCACCGTCACGCCGAGCCGCACCACGTCGGGCCAGCCGACCTCGACGCCGATCAGGGCCTCGTCGACGCGGGTGCCGCGCGCCTCGGCGTCGACCGCGATCGTACCACCGCCACCCAGCGTGCTCGACTGGTCGCCGCCAAACGTGAGCGTCTGCAGGATCGTCGGCCCCGCGAAGACGCGCTCGCCGGTGCCGGTGGGCAACACCTGCGCGTAGCGGCCCCAGCCCACGAACAGCCGCGAGCGGCCCTGGCCGACGAAGTCCCACGACGCGCTGGCCCGCGGCAGCACGTCGCGCAAGACCAGCGCGGTGCCGAGCTGGGTCGACTCGCCACGCACGCCGTACTCGACGGCGACGGTGGCGGCCGGGCGCCAGGTGTCGGCGACGTAGGCCGCGGCGTAGCGGGTCCGGTAGGTCGTGCTGGCCTGGTCGAGGATCGTGCAGCTCACGCCGCCACAGTCGTCGTCGAACCCGGGGCCCGACCCGATGCGCACCAAGCGGTAGTCGACCCAGGTGCCCTCGCCCAGCTGCTGGCGGAGCGAGCCGCCGGTGTAGCGCTGGGTGAGGACGACGCGGCCATCCTCGCCGGTGACCCCGACGGCCAGGAGGTGCTCGCCGAGCCGGTGTTCGATATCGGCAGTGATCGTGGGTCGATCCTGCACGACGTCGACCAGGGAGCCGGCGCCGCCAGCCCAATAGTAGCCACCCACCGGACAACGCTGGAGGCTCGATGGCCCGGCGTCGTCGACGCAGGCGGCCCGGATCGACCGATCGATCGCGTCGCCGACGCCCGCGACTGGCGCCGGCACGTAGGCCGTGCCGATCGCGGGCCGGTCACCGCCGGCCCCATGCGGCGACTCGCGGCGCGCGCTGCGAAACCACGACGCCTGCGCGCGCACGGTCGTCGCGTCCCAGCTGCCAGTCCAGGTCGCCGACCCGGTGAGCGCGCTCACGTCGCGGTCGACGCCGGCCGCGGTCGCCTCGGCGGCACCCAGCCAGCGCACCGAGCGGGCCCGGTTGCCGAGCGCGGTCAGCGCCAGCGCGTGATGCGCCGTGCGATAGCCGGCCCGGGCCAGGATCGGCGCGGCGAAGCCCAGGCCGTCGCGACGCTGCGACGCGATCGGCTCGACCACGAGCGCGCCATCGTCGTCGACATCAGGGGCGCCGTCACCGCCGACATCGACGAGCCGGAACCCGCGGCGCTCGAGGCTGTGGTCGGCCAGGCTGGGCGCCACGCCGGCGACGTACCAGCCGTGGGCGCCGATCGGCCCGTCGACGACGCCGACCGCCGACGCGGTGCGGAGGTCGGCGTAGCGCGCGACCACCAGCTCGTACTCGCTGCCCGCGCGCGGCACCTCGGTCGGCGCGCGCCCGGCGCCGAGCCAGGCCCGCACCTCGCCGTCGTGGGTCGGGCCGCCTTCGCGCAGCTCGGCGTCGATGACCGCGCCCAGCGCCGCGCGATCGCGCGCGCCGAAGCCGGCGGTTCGGACCCGCACCCCGTCGAGAAAATCGAGCGGGACCGCCGCGCCGAGATCGCCGTAGCGCGGCGCGTCGATCGGCGCACCGTCGAGCAGCCAGCGGTTGTCGAGACTCGAGGCGCCGTTCCAGGCCAGCCCGGCGTTGTCGCGCGTCGCGCCCAGCCCGTAGCCGGCGACGGTGCCGACGTCGGCGTCGACCGTCGGTAAGCGCCGCAGCCAGGCCCGCGACAAGAAGGTCTCGACGGTCGCCGGCGCCGCGCCGTCGCGACGCGGACAGCGCAAGGTCCTGGCGTCGCGACAGGTCGCCGGCTTGGCCGTGGGCTGGTTGGACAGGCCGAACAGGTCTTCGGGGCGCTGGTCGGCGTGGGCGGTCGCCACGCCGGTTACGAGTAGCGCGACGACCGCGGTTCGGCGAGCATCTCGGCTCGATGGCAAAGCCACGCCCATGGACGGCAGCATCGCACGGTCCCCTCACCCGCATCGCCGATGGGCTGTGGATCGTCGACGCCACGCTGGCGCTGCTGCCGATCGGTCGGCGCATGACCATCGCGCGCACCGGCGACGGCTCGCTCGCGGTCCACAGCGCGATCGCGTGCGACGAGGCGACGATGGCCGCCATCGACGCGCTCGGCGAGCTCCGCACGATCGTCGTGCCCAGCGGCTTGCACCGCATCGACGCGCCGGCCTACCAGGCTCGCTACCCGGGCGCGCGCGTGCTGGCCATGCCGGCTTCCCAGCGCAAGGTCGCCCGGGCGGTCGCCGTCGACGGCGGCTACGAGCTCCTGCCGCGTGGGGACGAGCTCGCGGTCGAGCCCTTGGCCGGCGTCGCCAAGGAGGCTGCGTTGGTCCACCGCGCCGCCGACGGCGAGACCCTGATCTTCAACGACGCGCTCATGAACCTGCCGCGCGCCCTGCCCGGCTGGAAGGGCTTCCTGGTCAAGCTCGTCGACGAGACCGGCGCCCTCGACGTGACCCGCACCGCGCGCATCGCGCTGGTCGACGACAAGCGCGCCTACGCGACCTGCCTGCGCGCGCTGGCGGCCCGACCGTCGCTGCGTCGCATCGTGCCGGGCCATGGCGCGCTGGTGCTCGACGACGCCGCGGCCCAGCTGCACGCCGCCGCCGACCGGCTCCACCGCGAGTAACCGCGCGGCCTCCGCCGCGTCCAAGCCGCCATGGCTGCTGTGCCCGCGCTACGCGTGACCGCCGTGAACGATGCGCCGGTGCGCGCCCGGGGCGACTACGTCCTCTACTGGATGATCGCCGCGCGCCGCACCGCGTGGAACTTCGCGCTCGATCACGCTCTGGCGCGCGCGGTCGAGCTGGGCGTGCCGCTGGTCGTCCTCGAGCCGCTCCGGGTCGGCTACCCGTGGGCCAGCGACCGCTTCCACAAGTTCGTCCTCGACGGCATGGTCGACAACGCGGCCGCCTTTGCCGCCGCTGGCGTCGCGTACCACCCGTACGTCGAGCCCGAGGCCGGCGCCGGACGCGGCCTGCTCGAGGCCCTGGCGGCCCGCGCCCGCGTGGTCGTCACCGACGAGCAGCCCGGCTTCTTCCAGCCCCGCATGGTCGCCCACGCCGGCACCGTCCTCGACGTCCGCCTCGAGCAGGTCGACGGCAGCGGCCTCCTGCCGCTGCGCGCGCATGGCCGCGAGCACACCACCGCGGCGTCGTTTCGCTGGCACTGGCAGAAGATCATCGGCCCCCACCTGGCACACGCGCCCTGCCCGCGCCCGCTGGCCCGGCTGCCCGCGGTGGTGAAAGGTGCTAAAATCATTCCTGCGGTCGCGACGCGCTGGCCGGCCCCGAGCGCGGCGCTCCTGGCGGGCCGCGGCCTCGAGCGCCTGCCCATCGACCACACGGTGAGCCCGGTCGACGATCGCGGCGGCTCGGTCGCCGCCGGCGCGCAGCTCGCGGGCTTCCTCGAGCGCCGCCTCGCCAACTACGGCGCGCGCAACCAGCCCGAGGCCGAGGCCGCCAGCGGGCTGTCGCCGTGGCTGCACTTCGGCCAGGTCTCGAGCCACGAGATCAGCCACGCGGTGTGGCGCGACAGCGACTGGGATCCCGCCCGCGTCGACGGCACCAAGGCCACCGGCAGCCGCGACGGCTGGTGGGGCCTGCCGCCGGCCGCCGAGTCGTTCATGGACGAGCTCCTGACCTGGCGCGAGCTCGGCTTTGGCTTCGCGTTCTACCGACCCGACTTCGATCGCTACGAGTCGCTGCCGGCTTGGGCCCGCACCACGCTCGACGCCCACGCCAGCGATCCCCGGCCCCAGGTCTACACGCTCGCCGAGCTCGAGGGCGCGCGCACCCACGATCCGCTGTGGAACGCCGCGCAGCGCCAGCTGGTCGGCGAAGGCCGCATCCACAACTACCTGCGCATGGTGTGGGGCAAGAAGATCCTCGAGTGGAGCCCGACCCCGCGGGCCGCGCTGGCCGCGCTGGTCGAGCTCAACAACAAGTACGCCGTCGACGGTCGCGACCCCAACTCGTACAGCGGCATCTTCTGGACCCTGGGCCGGTTCGATCGGGCGTGGGGTCCCGAGCGGCCGATCTTCGGAACTATCCGCTACATGTCGTCGGAGAACACCGCGCGCAAGGTCAAGGTGAAGGCCTACCTCGCGCGCTGGGGGGCGCAGCGCCCGCTCTGCTAGTACAAGGTGGCGAAGGTGCGGGGCGCCCGCCGACGCCGGGTGCAGCGAGTCTCGGCGCTCATCAACGCCAGGCTGAGCGCGCGGCGTGGCGCGGCGGTGCGATTGCGGCGCGAGCGATGCCAGACCAGGTTGTGCAGGAGGAGCACCTCGCCGGCCAGCGCCGGCAGCATGATCGCGTCGCCGAGCCGCGGGGCCACCAGCTCGTCGGCGATGGTGCCGCCTTCGGGCGACGCCAGCCCAGCCAGGTGGGTGCCCGGGATGACCTCGACGCAGCCGCTGTCGACGGGCGTGTCATCGAGCGCGGTCCAGATCGTCAAGGTCGGCTGCGCCGACAGCCCCCAGAACTTGCCGCCGTCCTGGTGCCACGGCAGCTCGGTGCCGCCCGACGCGCGCTTGCTCCACAGCACCGCGCGGTACAGCGTGATCGCCGGCCCGATCGCGGCGTGGGCGACCTGCCCGAACAACCGATTGTCGATCCAGGCTCGGAACACCGGATCGTGCTCGAGACGCTCGACCTTGCGGTAGCCGTCCGACGGGCCGATCCAACCTCCGCCGAATTCAAGATCGTCGTAGGCGCCGCTCGGTGAGTCGTGCTGGAAGAATAGCCCGTCGGTGGCCGCCGCCGCCCGCGTGATCGCCTCGGCCTGCCCGCGCAGCGCCGCCATCGCCTCGGGCTCGCCGCACACCCCGAGCCGAGCCCAGCCGTGCTCGGCGAGGTGCGCCAGCGCGGAGTCGAGGTCGAGCATCGCGGTAGCCTCGCACGAGTTGCCGCCGTCGCGGGCTTCGGCGTACGATGCGCGCGATGAACCGCGCCTTCCTGATCGCCGCGCTCGTCGCCACCGGCCTGGGCGCGTGCGGCGGCGAGTCGCCCGATCCCAAGGGCGGCGAGTGCGAGGACTACTGCGACCTGATCGCGGCGCACTGCAGCGGCGCGCTGGCCCAGTACTCCGACGGCGACACCTGCCGCTCGACCTGCGAGGCGATGCCGCTGGGCGATCCCGCGGTCCACACCGGCCACACCATCTCGTGCCGGACCTTTGTCGCCGCGACCGCCGAGCTCGACCCGGCGATGACCTGCACCCAGGCCGGCCCAGGCGGCGACGGCGTGTGCGGCGCCAACTGCGAGAGCTTCTGCGCGATGGCCGAGCAGCTGTGCACCGACAGCAACCAGGCCTTCGCCAGCCTCGGCGAGTGCATGAGCGCGTGCGCCGGCTACGACCCGGTGCCGGCCTACGATGCCAGCAAGACCGGCGGCCACACCTTCGCGTGTCGCCTGTACCACCTGACCGCCGCGTCCGCCGATCCCGACACCCACTGTCACCACATCGGCATCGTCAGCCCGGTCTGCTTCTGACCGCCGGCGCGCCGCGGGCGGGCGACCGGCGCTGCGATCACGCCTTCGCGGGGCGGCTGACGACCTTGGGGATCCGCACCCGCGGCCCGACCCGGATCGCGACCTTGCGGACGTTGCGGTAGTACTCGCCGTCGATGACCGGCTCGAGCAGCTCGGTCCCAACCGCGTCGATCGTCATCTCGCGGCAGGGCCGGTCGAGGATCTGGCGACCGCGCATCTCCTCACCGCGCGCCATGCGGGGGATGTTGCGGACGATCGACCACGGCGACGGCGTGCCGACGATGGCGTTCATCAGGCCGGCCTGATCGGCCTTGCCGAAGAACTTGAGCACGCCGCCCAGGTTGATCGACATCGACGCGACGTGCAGGCCGGTGAAGACGTCGCCGGGCAGGACCATCCCGTCCATCGTGACCCGGGCCCGGGTCGGCGCGAACATCGACGCCGCGTACTGGCCCAGCGGCGCCAGCGCCGGCACCCGACCCAGCGGCGTGACCGCCATCGGCATCGACAGCAGCGCGCGCGCGACGACCTTCACGATGGTGCGGGCGTTGGGATCTTGGTGCTCGTAGTACTTGGCGAAGAAGCGCTGGCCGATGCCGCCGGCCGCGATCGCGAAGCCGTAGGTGCGGAACGGGCGGTCGCCGTCGGCGGTGGACTCGAGGCCGTCGATCACCATCGAGTCGACCTCGGTCTCCTCGACCGCGTGGCCCGACTCGATCGTGCCGCGCAGCGTGGCGAGCAAACCTTCGGCGTCGCCCTTGATGCCGACGTTGTTCGCGATGAAGTCGATGGTGCCGCCGTTGGTCGGCATGGTGAGCGGCATCGTGAGCGCCTTGCCGGCGAACTCGTCCTCCTGGAGGACCTCCATGCCCATCCGCACCATCCAGTGCAGCGCGCCATCTCCGCCGTCGGCGACCCAGTAACGGGCGCGCTTGCGCAGGAAGTCGCGGAGCACCGGCTTGATCGACTCGAGCGAGTGCGTCTCGTGCACCTCGCCCATGTCGCCAACGATCGACTGCAGCCGCTGGGCGCGGTCGGGCTTGCCCTTGTTCTTGCGGCTGTTGGGGTTCGTGATGACGCCGATTTGCATAGGTATCCCTCGGTCGGTGGCGGTTGGACCTGTTGCAAGAAGCGCGCGCGTCGACGCACTGCGTAAGATCCCGGAATCAGCTGGCCGGACCGATCCCTGGAGGCTGGGTTCCGCGCATTCGGTTACGCGGTCGCGACGCCAGCGTGTAGCGCAGGTGGCGGAAACCGACGAGCCGCGGTGGAGTCGAAGCGCCGATGCGTGGCTTCGTGGTCGCGCGGCGCCTCACCGTGCATGGCGTGGTCGGGTACAGCCGCTTGACCCACGGGTTCCCGGCCGGCGCCGACGAGGTGCGCGCGACCCCCAGCGTCGCGACCACGCCCGGCCGAGGTTGTGCCAGGGTAGCTACGCCATGACGTACCGGCTGCTCGCGCTCGATCTCGACGGCACCCTGCTTCGCCACGATCAGGTTGTCGACGCCGACGACGTCGCGGCCATCGCCGAGCTGCAAGCCGCCGGCGTCACCGTCACGATCGTCACCGGACGCCTCCACTCGGGCGCGATCGGCGCGGCCCGCGCCTGCGCGATCGACGGCGTCATCGCCTGCGTCGAGGGCAGCCACCTCGTCGAGCTGTCGTCGAGCCGCACCGTCGGCCATCACCCGATCGCGACCGACCTCGGCGCGGTGGTCCGGCGCGCGGTCGAGGGCGCCGCGCTGTCGACCTTCGTCTTCGACGCCGACGGCATCCACCACGACCATCGAGGCGCGGCCTACGTCGACTACGTGCGAACCTGGTCGCCCAACGTCGGCATCGTCGAGGACGACGGCGCGTGGCGAGCCACCGCGCTCGCGGTCGTCGCGATCGGCGAGCCCGCCGCGGTCGCCGCGGCCTACGCCGCGGTGCGCGATCGCGCCGACGCGCTGTTCTCGGTGAGCTTCGCGGTGAGCCCGATCCCCGGCAAGCACGCGCTCTTGGTCCGCGCCGCCGGCCCGACCAAGGGCACCGCGCTCGCCGAGCTGTGCGCGCGGGTCGGCTGCACCGTCGCCGACGCGGTCGCGATCGGGGACTGGGTCAACGACGTGCCGATGTTCGAGGTGGCCGGCCGCTCCTTCGCGATGGGCGGCGCGCCCGAGGCGGTGGCCCGGGCCGCGACCGACCGATTGTCGCGGGCCGCCGGCACCGGCGGCGGCATCGCCGAGGCGATCCGGCTCGCCTGGGGCTGAGCTTTCGAGGGCCCGGCCCCGGGGGTTAGGATGCCCGCATGACCAGCGACGCGGTGCGCTTCGACCTCGACGACACGATCGGCGTGATCACGCTCGATCGCCCCGACAACCGCAACAGCATGACGCCCGAGCTGCTCGACGCCTTCGCGGCCCGCGTCGTCGAGGCCAAGGCCGCGCGCGACCTGCGCTGCCTGGTGATCACCGGGAGCGGGGCCTGCTTCTCAGCAGGTGCCGATTTCAAGTCGAGCGTGCAGCGCGCGGGCGGCGGTGCGCCCCACGAGAAGAGCTTCGCGATGTACCGGCCGTTCCTGTCGATCCTCGAGCTGGAGGTGCCGGTGGTCGGCGCGCTCAACGGTCACACCGTCGGCGGCGGCTTCGGGCTGGCGCTGTGTACCGACCTGCGGATCGGCGCGCGCGGCGCCAAGTACGGCGCCAACTTCACCAAGCTCGGGCTCGCGCCCGGCATGGCGATCAGCTACCTCCTGCCCCGCTTGGTCGGCGTGGCCCGCGCCAACGAGCTGCTGTTCACCGGCCGGCTCGTCGACGGTGACGAGGCCGAGCGCATCGGGCTGCTGTCCTCGGTCCACGCCGCCGCCGACGTGCTGCCGCGCGCCCTCGAGCTGGCCCGCACCATCGCCAGCAACGCGCCGTTCGCGGTCCGCGAGACCAAGCGCGCGATCTACCGCGGCCTGGGCTGGGATCCCCGGGGCGCGGCATACCTGGAGTCGTTCGCCCAGGCCGAGTCGGTGGCCATGGCCGACGCCAGCGAGGGCATCGCGGCGCTCCTCGGCAAGCGTGCGCCACGCTTCACCGGAAGCTGAGGCTGATTGCGCGGCGAAAGTCGCGCGGGTTACCCTCGCCCGATGAGGTCACGTACCGGTTGGTCTTTGCTGTCGTCGTTCGCCCTCGCCCTGAGCGCGTCGACGTTGTTCGCGTGCGCTGGCGACGATTCGCCGATCGTCGACGGTGGCGGTGACGGCGACGGCTCGCTCATCGACGCCGACGACGATGCCTCGCTGATCGACGCCGAGCCCAACGACGGCCGCCTGCCCATCGACGCGCCGCCGCCCGTCGACGGCGGCGACGAGGTCGACGCCCGCATCATCGACGCGCCGCCGGCCGCGCCCGGCGAGGCCTGCAACTCGGCCGACCCGATCACGCCGCCGTCCAACCCAGGCTCGGTGACCGTCACCTCGACGACGGTGGGCTTCATCTCGAACTACGCGCCGACCTGCGCCGGCGCGTCGTCGGGTGGCCCCGATCGGGTCCACACCATCACGGTGCCAGGCAACACCCGCATCTCGATCACCGTCGATCCTGACGGCTCTTCGTTCGATCCCGGCATCTACATCGTGTCGGCGCCCGACAGCAACTGCAGCGCGTTGCCCATCCCGTGCCTGGCCTCGGCCGACAGCGCCAGCAGCGGCGACAACGACGTCGCGATCTGGGACAACCCGTCGAGCATGCCGCGCCAGGTCTTCGTCATCGTCGACAGCGGGGTCGGCACGCCGGGCGGCGCATACTCTCTGATCGTGGCGTTCTCGGCCGGCGCGCCCGGCTTGCCCGGCGACGTGTGCCAGACCGCCGAGGTCGTCACCGTGCCCGGTGGCAATGGCACTGTCACGGTGACCGGCACGACCGCGGGCTACCTGGACAACTACCGTCCGACCTGCGCGGCCACCAACTCGGCCGGCCCCGATCGCGCCCACCTCGTCACCGTGCCCGCGGGTCGCCGCCTCACCGCGACGGTCGATCCGACGCCGGCGAACTTCGACCCGGCGATCTACCTGCTGTCGGGTCCGGCCTCGACGTGCGATACCGCGCCGATCCAGTGTCTGGCCTCGGCCGATAGCGGCGGCAGCGGCGCCAACGACGTCGCGAGCTACACCAACACCGGCAGTTCGCCGCGCGACGTCGAGATCCTGATCGACGGCTTCAGCTTGACCGGCAACGCATACAGCCTGATCGTCACGCTGGCCGCGCCGTAGCGAGCGCCGCGGTCCGCCACGCTCGCTCCCGGGCGTACCACCCATTGGCGGTGATCGTATAAATCGAAAAGAAATGGGAGCAATTCGCAGCACGTAATCGTAGGATGACTCGTCGAATGGGGTCGCGGCGACGCGACATCGAGGAGGATCATCAATGGCGACGTTCTACGACGAACTGGGGTATCAGGTTGGCGGCGACGAGTCGGTTTTGGTCGGGCCTTCAAGCTTGCCCGGCGGCTCTCCCGGCAAGCGAACGCTCACCGCGAGCCTGTTCGCGGCACGGCGCGGCGCGAGCCCACCGGCGGCGCCGACGTTCGGCACCCCGCAGGCCGCCGAGCCATTCTGGTTTCTGGCCACGCCAGAAAAGAATGCCAGTGCAGGCGCCGCGGGCGGGGCCGCGGATGGGCCACCCGGAGTCGCTGGCCCACCCGGCGCGGCTACAACCGGCCTGATCGTCGAGGACGGCGGCGCGGTCGGCCCCGGGCAGATGTCCAAGCACGCCTTCCTCGAAGCCGCCGCGCCGCTCATGCCTGGCGAGAACCTCGAGACCTGGAGCGCGCGACCGGCCGGCGAGATCGAGGCCGCGGTCCGCAAGCAGGTGACCGGGGCAGCCGGCGCCAAGTCGGCGCAGGGCTACCTCGACGCGATCCGCGGGCAGGCCCAAGCCGCCCAGGCCGCGCAAGGCGCCGACGGGGCCGGAGCCGGGGCGTTCGCGGCGGTCGACTACGCTGGCATGAGCGAGGACGCCGCGCGCGACCATGTGCGCAGCGGCCAGCTCGGCGCGGGCGCGCCGCTGGCCGCGTCGACCCGCGCTGCGATGGAGGTGGCCTACGGCCAGGGCTTCGGGGACGTGCGCGTCCACACCGACGAGCGCGCCTCGTCGATGGCGAGCGGCCTGGGCGCGCGCGCGTTCACCGTCGGCAACCAGATCGCCTTCGCGGCCGGCAACTACGCGCCCGGCTCCGCGGTCGGCGACGCGCTCCTCGCCCACGAGCTGGCCCACGTCGCCCAGCAGCGCGGCGGCTCCTCGACAGGCGCGAGCTCCCAAGCCCACGAGGCCGACGCCGACCACGCCGCGGCCCAGGCGGTCTCGGCGATGTACGCCGGCGAGATGTCGGCGGGCCCGACCGTGACTCCGGCCCTCAAGGCCGGCGTCGGCGTGCAGCGCTGCCCCGGTGGCGGCTCGGCCCCGGCCGCGTCGGCGCTCACGTTCACGTCGAGCTCGTTTAGCCCGGGCGCGGGCGGCGCAGTGACCGCGAGCGCGCAGCCCACGCAGATGGCGATCCAGAGCGCGCCCTTCTCATCGACGGGCTCGGTCGCGGTGGCCGGCGGCACCGACGCTGATGCCCAGGGATGGGACGTCGGCTATCTGCAGACCGTGCGGTCGTCGCGCCGCACCGGTCACTACACCGGCTCGCCGGCCAACACCAAATTCGAGGTCACGCTGCCGGCCAACACCCGCGACGGCAATCCCGCTGGCGGGGCGCCCTGGTACGACGACGCCAACCCGTCGGCGAAGAAGGCGGTGAGCAAGACCGGGGTCACCGAGACCGTCGCGCTCTGGGATCAGCCCGGCATGGGCTTCGCGTGGGACACGCCGGACGGCCTGGGCAAGCTGGCCTCGGTCGATGGCAAGGATCAGTTCGCGGCGTGGGTCGTGGTGCGCAAGCGCGCCTCGCCCAACACGATCCAGTTCATCAACTGGGAGACCTGGGAGGTCAACTGGGCCGCGACCTCGACCTACGCCTCGGCCGGCACCAAGACCGCGACCGCCACCGGCGCCACCGCGTCGGGCGGCTCGGGCCCGGGTCAGGGCGGCAACTCGCCCAACCTCACCGGCGGTGTCGCCAACACCGTCGCCACCGTCGGGTGGTCATGAACGCGGCCGCGCTGGCCGCGCTCGTCCTCGTCGCCTGCAACGACAGCCCTCCACCTCAGCGAGCCCCCGTGCCAACTCCCAGCGACTCCAGCAGCGGCTTCTACGCGCGCCCGGCGGCGACCTCGGTCGACCTCGCGCCAGCGACGGTGCTGCGCTGTCACGTCACCGCGCGCGGCGAGGCGATCGTCGGTCATCCGCCAGCCGGGGCCACCAGCACGCTGGCCCGCCTCGACTACGACGTCGCCGATTGCACCGCGATCCGCGGCACCGCGCCGACCGGGCCGCTCGCGCTGGTCGGGTTCACGATGCTGGCGCCGGCCCAGCGCGCCGACGACGACGCGCCGACCCTGAGCTTCGATACCAGGCGGTTCTTCGACGGCCCAGCCCACACCGGCGACGTGCTGGTCATCGCCGGCGGCCCGGCGCCGGTGCCGCCCATGGGCTTCGAGGGCAACGGGCCCGAGCTGGTCGCCGGCACCCAGCGCTGGCCGGCCCGGGTGATCGCCCTCGACGGCGCCGATCGCGACCTCGAGCGCGCGCTGGTCGGCGTGGTCGGCTGGTCGGCGGCGCGCTCGCCGCAGGCCGCCCTCGACGCCGGGCATCCGCTGGTCGCCCTCGACGCGCTGCGGGTGGCGCTGGCCGCGCGCGACCCCGAGGGCGCCGAGCTGGTGGCGACCGGGCTCTTGCAGGCGGGCTCGCCAGCCGCGGTCCAGGCCGCGGCCCGCGCCGCCATCGACGTGGCGCTGTCGATCGATGGCAAGCGCCCCGACGCCGAGCGCCTGCGCGCGCTGCGGCAATGATCGCCGGAATCAATCGGCTCCTCGACGGGCTGGTCCGCCCCGAGGTGCCGCTGCTCGGGCGCGCGCGCCCGGCGTTCCAGGTGTGCGGCTTCGCCGGGCTGGTCGTCGCGGCGGCGCTGACCGAGGGCCTCACTTGGCAGCTCGGGCTCGAGCCCTGGATCGGTGGGGCGCTGGTGGTCGCCGGCGCGCTCGGGTTCCTCGCCGTCGCGGTGCTCGGCAAGGCGGTCACCGGCAGCGCGTCCCTGGTGTTCTACCGGCAGGCGCTGGCGGTCCTCGCAGCCGCGACCGGGACCTTGGTTGCGCTCGATCGCCCGGTGCTGCCCTACCTCGACGTCAGCGCGCTCGCGGTCATGGGCTTCCTCGCCTGCGGACGGGTCGGCTGCCTGATGGTCGGCTGCTGTCACGGCAAGCCGGCCGCGGTCGGCGTGCGCTACCGACGCGCCCACGCGATCTTCGGTTTCTCGCCGCACCTCGTCGGGGTCCGGCTGTTTCCGACCCAGGCGATCGAGGCGGTGGCCGCGCTCGCGCTCACCGCCGGCGGCGTGACCGCGCTGGTGATCGCCGCGCCCGCGCCCGGTGTGGTGATGACCGCGCTCGCGGTCGGCTATGCGCTCGCCCGCTTCCTCCTCGAGATCGCGCGTGGCGATCGTTTTCGGCCGATCCTCGCCGGCTTCTCCGAGGCGCAGTGGATCTCGATCGCGACCGTGACCGCGGTGGTCGTGCTCGCGGCGCGGGGCTGGGTGCCGGCGCGGCCCTGGCAGGTCGGGGCGCTGGTCGCGGTCGCGGCGCTGCTCGGCTTCATCGCGGCGTGGCGTTACCTGGGCCAGGCGCCGCGCCACCGCTTGCTCCATCCCGGCCACATCCACGAGGTCGCGACCGCCCTCGCCGAGCTGCCGGCCCGAACCCAGCCCGGCACCATCACCACCGCGACCACCTCGCTCGGCATCTGCATGTCGGTGTCGTCGATCGCCGACGCCGGTGGCCCCATCGCCCACGTCACGATCTCGCACCGCGACGGTGGGCTGCCCGAGGAGAACGCCCGCGTCATCGTCGACCTGGTGTGTGATCTCCACCCCGACCACCCGCGCCACGAGCTGGTCTCGGGCCGGCTCGGCGTCTTCCACCTGCTCTTCCACCCGTGACGGAGGCTCCGATGTCCGACGCCGATGACGCGACCTTGCGCCACGATCTCGACGACGCGCTGCGCTTCGTCAACACGATGAGCATGCAGACCAAGCGCGACGTCGGCGAGCTGGCGGCCCGGATGTTCGCGCTCCTCGAGGAGCTGGCGGCGCACGGCCAGCTCGACCTGGTCAGCTTCGACGAACGGCGCGCGCGCCTGCAGCGCACCGAGGAGGAGCGCACCCTCAACCGGGTGCATGTGCAGATCGGCGCGCCGGTCGACAAGTACGCGCTCGGGCCGCTGCCGCAGATCGACTGCGCCGATCGCCTGCCGCTGTGCCAGGCCCGCTGCTGCCAGCTCGGGTTTCCGCTCACGTTCCAGGACCTCGACGAGCGCGTGATCGCGTGGGACTACCAACGGCCCTACCAGATCCGTAAACGCGACGACGACTACTGCACGCACTGCGACGGCGGCACGCGCGGGTGTGGCGTCTATGCGCATCGGCCCGCGACCTGCCGGACCTACGACTGTCGACAAGACTCGCGCATCTGGCTCGACTTCGAGCGCCGCCTCCCGGCGCCAGTGCCTGACAGATAGGCGGCGCGACCGCGCGCACGCGCTATGATGCGCGGGTGCCGCCGGGGCGCCCGCTCTCTTCGGTCTGGTGGATGCTGTTCATCGCCGTCGCCATCGACCTCGTGCTGTTCGCGACGATCCAGCTCGTCGAGAGCAACCGCGCCGTCGCGATCGACGAGCCCGCGTTGGTCGCGCCGGCGCCGGTGGCGGCCGGGCTCGACGCCGGACCCGCGCCGCCGGCTTGGGCGATGTGCATGGCCGGCGAGCGCGGTGAGCCGCCGGCGACGGTGGCGATCACGTACCTCGACGCGCAGCGCGACGACGCGGTCACCGCCGCCGAGCTGCGCGGCTGGTTTGGCGACCTCGATCCCGCGACGGTCCAGGTGTGGCGGCTGGAGCTGGTCGACGGGCGGCGCCGGATCTCGTTCGAGCTGCCCGCCGATCGCTGGCCGCGCTGGCGCGAGCTGGCGGCGACGCTCACCGGCAACTCGCTGTGCGATGCGCTGCGCGGCGAGCTGGTGGCGCGGCGCGTGGGCCGGCCGCGCAGCGCCGCCGATGCCGGCGCCGGCGATCGCGAGACCCGCTCGCGCCACGATCTGGAGTTCTTCTTCGCGCGGCGCGATCGGCTGTACCGCAGCCGGGTCGCGATGGGCACTCTCGCCGAGCTCACCCAGCCGCGCCTCGACGAGCTGGTGGGCTGGACCGACGACGGGCTGACGGGATCGCCATGAACCGACGCCAGCGTCTCCAGCCCGCGGCCTGGCTGGCCCGCGCGATCGCAATCGGCGCGGTCGGCGCCATCGTCGTGCTCGGGCTCGGCATCCCCGGCGAGCGCGGTCGCTACGGGCGCGCGGTCCACGACCAGCGCACCGACGTGACCCGGCTGGTACCGCCGGCCGCGACGACGACCCGGGTTGGTGATCGCACGCTGTGCGCGCGCGGCGTGACCGGCTTCGCGAGCGCGGCGGCCGCGGCCTACGGCGCCGGCCTGCGCGACGCTGACGGCGTGATCGTGCCGAGCGCGCTGGCCGCGGTGTCGGGCGCGGCGATCGAGGCCGATCGCTGGGCCGAGCAGGGCGGCGGTGGCGGCGCGAGCCCGGGGCCGGCGCTGCCGCAGCGCATCGGGCTCGACGCCAGCGGCGCGACCGTCGCTCCACCCGAGGCGCTGTGCGATGGCGCGATGGCGTTCGCGCAGGCCGAGGTCAGCGGACGGGGCTTGCCGGCGATCACGGCGCCGCCGGTCAAAACGGTGTCGACGGAGCCGAAGGCGAAGCCGGAGAAGGCGAAGAAGAAGAAGAAGGCGACCGCGGC
>Ga0105048_10002194_pt1 | contig 31535 bp, 26 predicted proteins | sample MAT05_FD_78382 | JGI IMG/M metagenome (GOLD analysis project Ga0105048, IMG submission 78382) | Freshwater microbial communities from Lake Fryxell liftoff mats and glacier meltwater in Antarctica - MAT-05 | ecosystem: Environmental > Aquatic > Freshwater > Ice > Liftoff microbial mat | place... | reverse complement strand
TCTACCGTGGCGTTGACCGCAGCGCCGCCGTCTGCCGCGTCTTTGGCCGCCTTGCTGGCCATGCTGTCGGTGACCTTGGCGTTTTCGGTGTTCTGGGCGATGCTGGAGGTCATCTGCTCAATGCTGGCGCTGGTTTCTTCGACACCGGCGGCCTGTTCGCTGGCGGCTTGCGACAATGACTGGGCGGTGGCGCTGACCTCTTCAGAGGCGCTGGCCAGCGCTTGTGCACCACCATTGACATCGGTCACCACCTGACTGAGCTTGGTGATCATGCTGCTCATGGCTTGCAGCATTTGACCGGTCTCGTCTTTGGCGGTGGCATCAATGCGCACGGTCAAATCACCATCTGCCAAACGGTTCGCCACATTCAAAGCCTCGTTGACGGGACGAACAATGCTGCGCGTCAGAAACCATGCCACCAGGGCACCTAGCGCAATGGCCAAAGCAGCCAGAATCACCATCTGCTTGAAGGCAGCTTCGTAAGTCGCGTTGGCGGCTTCCACATTGTCTTTGGTGTTTTGCTCCTGCAAGGCAATGTTCTCGTCTAGTGCGTCTTGCCATTTTTGCGCGGCCGGCCGGGCTTCGTCCAGCAGTAGCTGGACACTTTCATCCACCTTGCCCGCTGCATTGAGCTCGACTACCTTGTCATTGAGTGGCCGGGTGGTCTGCGCGGCACTCTTGAGCTTGGCGTAGATTGCCTTGTCCTTGTCGCTGGCGGGCAATTTGCCAAGCACCTCAAAATTCTCGTTGTACTTGGCGCGCGCCTGCTCAATGGCTTTGCGCTGGTTGGCCTGGGCCGCAGGGTCTTTCAAGAGCATCAGGGTGCGCATCATGCGTTGCACATCGCCCAAGGATCTGTTCAAGTCGTTGTTGAGCTTAAGCTTGACCATGTTGTCCTTGACGATGTCATTGAGCTGTGCATTGATCGTGCTCATGCCCTGGATACCCACCACCGCCAGCGCGGCCATCAAGGCCAGCACAATGGCAAAACCCAGCGTCAGGCGCAGGCCGATTTTCATATTTGTAAACATCTCAAACCTCTTTCATGACCTGCTTTGACAGGCAAACGCCCCATTGAAAAAAACTCCCTGACCAACGCTTGACTTCAAAGCAATTTATGCCTGTAGCCCTTTTAATAGCTGCGTAAGCAGCTATATTTTTTATAGCTCACACCGTCGCAGGTCTAGCTGGCAGTGGTTTCTACCGAATCGGCCACATGACCCATCTGCCCGATTTCCTCGGTGGACAGCACCCGGTTCACATTGAGCAGAATCACAAACTTGCCATTGACCTTGCCAATACCTTCAATGAAGTCTGACCTGATCTTGGCACCAAAGCTGGGCGCGGGCTCAATCTCCGAGGTGGGTATTTCAAGCACCGCCTGCACCGAGTCCACCACCACACCCATGTTTATGTGTTCGCCCTCAATGGCGGTTGGCACCTCCACAATCACGATGCAGGTGCTCTTGATGACCGGCGTGCTGGGCTTGCCAAAGCGACTTGACAAGTCCATCACCGGCACCACCGCACCGCGCAGGTTGATGACACCGCGAATACAGGTGGGCATCATCGGCACCTCGGTCAGGTTGGCATACCAGATGATTTCCTTGATGCACAGGATGTTGATCGAGAACATCTCACCACCCAGCATAAAAGTCAGGTACTGCTTTTCTTCGACCGCCGCTTGCACGGCTGTCAGGGCTGGCGGCAGCTTCTTTTCGGTTTTCACCAATGCAGTCATGGCAGGCTCCTTCAGAACTTGGTGAACTGAGTTTCATCCGGGTCCGAACCCGACACCTCGGCGTGGTGGGCGGCAGGCTTGGGTGCTGACTTCTTCACTTGGCCGACCTTGCTCGCGCTGCTCTTGCGCACCGCAAACGCACCCGAACTGCCCTGGCCTGCGCTGTCGAGCTTGAAGAACGACATGGTCTGTTGCAACTGCTCAGCCTGGCTACTCATCTCCTCGCTGGTGGCGGCCAGCTCTTCAGAACTGCTGGCGTTTTGCTGGGTGGTCTGGCTCAACTGGCTCACCGCAGCGTTGATCTGGCCTACGCCGCTGGACTGCTCGGTCGATGCAGCGGTGATTTCCTGCACCAGGTCGCTGGTCTTGCGGATATTGGGCACGATCTCTGACAACAGCTTGCCGGCTTTTTCAGCCAAAGCCACGCTGCTGCTGGCCACTTCGCCAATTTCTTGTGCGGCCACCTGGCTGCGCTCGGCCAGCTTGCGCACTTCAGCGGCCACCACAGCAAAGCCCTTGCCGTGCTCACCAGCACGGGCCGCTTCAATAGCCGCATTCAGGGCCAACAGGTTGGTTTGCGCTGCAATGTCGTCAATGATGCCAATCTTCTTGGCAATCTGCTTCATGGCCGCGACCGTGGCTTCCACTGCCTCGCCGCCATCCGCCGCGTCCTTGGCTGCTTTGCTGGCCATGCCGTCGGTGATTTTGGCGTTTTCGGTGTTCTGCGCAATGCTGGAGGTCATCTGCTCAATCGATGCACTGGTTTCTTCCACGCCTGCCGCCTGCTCGCTGGCCGCTTGCGACAGTGACTGTGCTGTGGCGCTGACCTCTTCCGAGGCACTGGCCAGGGCTTGCGCGCCCGCGTTCACATCGGTCACCACCTCGGTCAGCTTCTTCTGCATGTTGTTCATGGCCGACTTGAGCTCGTCCCAGGTACCCGCATAGTTGCGCTTCATCGACTGGGTCAGGTCACCGCCTTCCAGGGCACCGAGCACGGTGCGCAGTTCCTGCACGGGCGTGCTGACGGCCACCATCACCTGGTTCAAGCCTTCAACCACTTTGCGGAAATCACCCTGGTGCTTTTCAGCCTCGGCACGCACATCAAGTGCGCCATCAACGGCCGCCTTTGACAACACATTGGCATCGGCCACTAGATTGTTGACCGCCTTGGTCACGTTAATCAGCGCCTTGGCCAGCACGTCGCCCTCGCTACGCACCTTCACCACCGTGGTCAGGTCGCCTTTGGAGATAGCCACCGCAGCGTTGGCTTGCTGCGCCGTGGCTTCAATCAGACCGTTGAGGTTGTTCTTGATGACGTTGTACTGGCCCTTGTAAACGGTCGTGATAGCCGGAGGAATATTGCCCTGGGCGATCTTGTCCACATAGTCGGCGGTCACGTTCAGCGGATTGACGATATTGGTCACCGTTTCGTTCACACCCGCCACCAGCTTGTTCCAGCCGCCCACAAACATGTCGGCGTTGGCGCGTTTGTCGAGTTCTCCGTCGGCCGCACCCCTGATGATGATGTCGGTCTGCGCCAGCAGGTCGCTCATCATCTTGACCATGTTGTTCAGGTTGCCCTTGATGAGGTTGAAATCACCGTTGTAGTTGTCTGTGATGATCGGCGGAATCACGCCCTTGGAAATGTCGTCAACATATTTGGCAGTCACATTCAGCGGCCCGATCACGGCATCCAGCGTGCTATTAACACCCGCCACAATCTTCTGGAAGTCGCCCTGGTGCTTGCTGGCATCGGCCCGGGTTTCGAGCTTGCCGGCCACTGCGGCTTGCACCAGCATGTTGGCATCGGCAATCATGGCTTGCACTGCCGTCTGCGTGGCGCGCACTGCCGTAGCCAACTGGCCGATTTCATCTTTGCTGTCGATGTCGATCTTGAACTCAAAATCGCCCTTGGCCATCTTGTTGGCACCTTCCACCATCTTGTTGGTGGGGCCGGTAATCGAGCGCGTAATGAACCAACCAAACAAGACCGTCAACAAGGCTGCAACACTGGCCAGAATCAGGATCAGACGTTCGGTGGCACCCACCAGTTCATCTGCGTCCTTGCCGGCTTTTTCGACCAATTGGTTCTGCAGCTCAATCAGATCACTCACCGCTTTCATGTACACGGTCTGCGTTGCGCGGATATCGCCTTGCAACAGTGGAACCATGTCGGCCCTTTTGTCAAGCTTGAGAAGTTCCAAAAATTTATCGTAAGCAGCAACATAGCCGACTCGCGCTGCCTTGACCTTGTTGAGAGCGTCCTTGCCCTTGTCGCTGGTAATCGATTTCTCAAGCGTTGCGATCCGATCGGTAATCGTTTTTCGGTACTCGGCGATGGCGTCAAGCGACTTTTGTTGCTCCGGCCCCGTGTAGATATATGCATTGCGCAACTGCCGGTTGATTCCGCTGACTGCATTAATGATTTCATTGGCCTGCACGGTTTTGGGAAACTTGTCTTGCACCAAGCCCGCGACCTCGGCGTTGAGCGCTAACAGTCGTGTATAGCTGACCACCGAAATGGTGATCAGCAAGGCCAGGGTAATGGCAAAGCCCAGCCCCAGCCTGATGCCTATTTTGAGATTGTTTAACATGAAATTACTCCTAAGTAAATAAAGTTACTTGGCAAGCTCGGCCGCTTGGGTGGTCAACATCCCTTGAGTCGCCTGGTGCACCAGTGCCGGCACATCCAGAATCAGCGCCACATCGCCACTGCCCAAAATGGTGGACCCGCTGATGCATTTGCTTTGCCCAAACATCTTGCCCAGCGGCTTGATGACGGTCTGAAACTCGCCCAGCAGCGTGTCAACCACCAGGCCAGCACGCTGCCCGCCATGCTTGAGCACCACAATGTTTTCGCCCTTGGCCGACAGGCCCGGCACCGAGAACAGCTCGCGAATGCGGATAAACGGCAGCACCTGTCCGCGCAGATTGGTGTAGTCGTGCCCCGGCTCGGCTGAGAAGGCAATACATTCCTCGATCATGTCCAGCGGAATGGCGTACACCGCCTTGTCTACCCCCACCAAAAAGCCGTCAATGATGGCCAGTGTGAGCGGCAGGCGCACCGTGACGGTGGTGCCCACGCCTTCTTCGCTGGTCAAACCCACCGTGCCGCGTAGCGCGGTGATGTTGCGCTTGACCACGTCCAGCCCAACACCGCGCCCCGACAGGTTGGTGACTTTTTCTGCCGTTGAAAACCCTGGCTCAAAAATCAGCGCATAAACCTCGCTGTCACTCATGTGGTGACCGGCATCAACCAGACCCCTCTCAATGGCCTTGGCCAGAATCTTGTCGCGCTTCAAGCCGCCACCGTCGTCCTGCACGGTGATGACAATCGCGCCAGAGTCATGGAAGGCATTGAGTTTGAGCGTGCCCTGCACCGGCTTGCCGCGTGCGGCCCGCACTTCAGCGGGCTCAATGCCGTGGTCCATGCTGTTGCGCACCAGGTGCATCAGCGGGTCGCCAATCTTTTCGACGACAGTTTTGTCCAGTTCGGTCTCTTCGCCGTCAACGACGAGCGCAATATTCTTGTCCAGGTCACGCGACACGTCGTGCACCACCCTTTGAAACCGGCTGAAGGTGGCGCCAATACGCACCATGCGCAGTTGCAGGGCACTGTCGCGCACATCTTCTACCAGCGTGGCGAGCTTGGAGGTGGCCTCGGTCAGCTCAATCACCCGTGCGCGGTGCGCAATCATGTTCACGCTGGCGCCGGCAATGATCAGTTCGCCCACCAGATTGATCAGCTGGTCGAGCTTGTCGGCATCCACGCGGATGGATTTGCTCTCTGTGGCTCCGGCTTCCTTGACCTGTTTTTGCTTGGTGAGCGCGGCTTCCACCACCTCGGGTTGTACCGAGCCCTGTTCCACCAGAATGGTTCCAATGGGCTTACTTGGCGCATCCAACTGCGCGTTCAGCGCCCTATCCAGCTCTTGCGGTGTGAGCGTACCGCAGTGCACCAGCATGTCGCCCAGGCGCGCCGGTTCACCCTGCTGCAGGTTGATCAGGCCGACGTATTCCGAGATCAGGCTGTGCGGCGGCAGAATGACCAGTCGGCAGTCGTCGCGCACAAATTCAAACACTTGTTCGATCGTGGCCTTGTCCACTGCGGCCTGAAATGCGATTTCGAAGCCCACATAGCACAGCTCAGGGTCCATGTGTTGGGCGTCTGGCAGGGCGTCTGGCACCGTTTCAATGGCCACTACTTTACCTAGGGTGCCCAGGTAACGGATGAAAGACAGCGGGTCCATGCCGTTGCGCAGCACATCAGGCCCAAAGCGCACTGAAATATGCCAGTGGTCTGCATTGACGGCGCCAGCGCCAATGCGCTGAACCTGCTCGGTGTCTGCCGTGGGAGCCATACTCGCGGTGCTGGCCGAGGTTGATGCCTGCGCGGCCGCCGGGTCCGCAGACGCTGCCAGAAACTGGCGAAGTTGTGCCTGTAGTGGCTCACCCTGGGCCTTTTGCTCAGGGGTGCCAGACAACTCGCCAGCCGCCAAACCGTCAATCAACGCGCCAATATGGTCCGAGCACGACAGCAACAAGGCCACCAGCGGCTCGGACAATTCCATCTTGCCGGCGCGCACCTTGTCGAGCACGCTTTCGACCACATGGGTAAATGACACCACATGGTCCAGGCTGAACAGGCCGCTGGAGCCCTTGATGGTGTGGGCTGCGCGAAAGATGGCGTTGACCATTTCGGTCTTTTCATCAGCGCCTTCCACGGCCAGCAGGGCGGTCTCCATGTCTTCGAGCAGCTCGCGGCTCTCGACGATGAACATCTGCAGTGCGTCATCCATGTCCATATCAGCTCCTTGAGGCGCCCGCCGGGCTGCGTGAGTCCATCACCAGATGGTCGCCAAAATAGGCCACCACATTCAGCAACTCAAACACCTCAATTACCGCCGGGCTGTGGCCGATGAGTGTCAGGTCACGCCCCTGGGCAAGTGCGGTCTTCTTGGCCAGCATCAGCAATTGCACCCCGGCCGTATCCAGATCGGTCACACCAGACAGGTCAATCTCGGTCACCGGTGGCACCGCCAGGATGATCGGCTTGAGCTCCATCGCCCGAAAGATGGTCAGCTCGCCTTCGATGCGCAAAACATTTTTGGTACTCATGGCAGGCACAGCCTTTGAACAGCGTCCACCAGGCGCTCTGGCTGGAAGGGTTTGACCACCCAGGCACGCGCGCCAGCCGACTGGCCTTCGCGCTTTTTGGACTCATCGGATTCAGTGGTCAGCATGATCACCGGGGTGAATTTGTAAGCCGGCATCTGCTTGACGTTTTTCAGAAAGGTGATGCCGTCCATCACGGGCATGTTCACGTCGCTGATGATCAGGTGAACCTTCTGGCCGGTGAGCTTGTTCAGCGCGTCGCGCCCGTCGACGCCTTCGAGCACGTCATAACCCGCCCCCTTGAGCGCAATGCCCACCACCCGCCGCATGGAGGCGGAGTCGTCAACAATCATGATGGTCTTTGCCATGTCTTAACCCCTAGAAAAAACTGATGTCGTCGGCGCTGTTTAGCGCCACCTTGCCACCTGCGTGAATGACGTGCTGGTCTGCCATCACATAGGTCTTTTTCATCTCGGCAAGCATGTCTTGCGGATCATGCGCCTGCAGGACACCAGTCTGGGCATAGGCTTGTTGCTGGTCTTGCAGCGCCACAGGCAGGCGTTCGATGTTTTTGATGACCTGGGTGAGGATCTGGCTGACGCGGTCCTGAAACTGCATCTGCACCAGCGCCTCATTCACCTCGGCCTGAATGCTCAGACTCTCGCCGTGCAGCAGATCGCGGGAGCGCTGAAATGCTTCGGTGATGCCCTTGAAGTCAGTCACCACCCGGTCAATGGTGACCTGGGCGGCTTCAATTGAGTTGTCTTCTGCCACCACCGATTCGCGCACCACAGTGCAGGTTTCCACAATGGCGGCGCTGATGATTTTGACTTTTTCGGCGATCTTGCGGCCAGTTTCACCGGACTGGTTGGACAACATGCGAAATTCCTTAGCCACCACCGCAAAGCCACGCCCCAGGTCACCGGCACGGGCGGCTTCAATGGCGGCATTCAGTGCCAGCAGATTGGTTTGCTGCGCAATGCGCGCCACATCAGAGGCCATCTCATGCAGCTCCACCACAAAGCGGTTTAGCCCTTGCACCTGGGTCAGCATGTTCTCCATATTGCCCATGGACGCCTGCTGAACGTTGACCAGTGCACTCAATTCCTGCTGGCTTCGCTGAAACAGCGCCAACATGCCGCCGCTGTCCATGCTGTCGGTTTCCTGCGTGGCGGTGCGCAGAGCCACGTCGAGTTTGTCAACAATGCCGCCGAAGCGCTCTGACAAGGCGTTGACAGCCACTTCCATCTGCTCGCGAGAAGACTCAATGTGACCGTTCCAGACCGGCACCACTTGCACCACAAAGTGGGCTTGATCGGCCAGAAACTCGTCAATGGCCAGGCGCTGCGCCGCGTCGCGCCGCGCCATCAGCCAGGCCACCACAGCACCCAGCGCCAGCAGTACCAGCCCCAGGGCGTCAGCCAGCAGTGCGCCCTTCCCGACCCCCACAACGGCCAGCATGGCCACCCCGCCCAGCGCCGCCGGGTAATACTTGCCAAGGTCTTCCGGCATGCGCAGCTTCATACCGACGCCCCGGAGACAGGCTGCGCCAGTTGCGAAATGATGGGCAGCAGCTGTGCGACAAAATTGGCCTTGCCCACCAGACCCAGGGCACCCAGCTCTTGTGCCGCAGTGCGATAGGACTCGTTGTCATGCATCGACAAGAACAGCACGCGTGGCGAGTGTGGCCAGCTCTGCATGGTGCGGGCAACCTCCAGGCCGCTCATGCCGGGCATGACGATGTCCAGCAACATCAGGTCGGGCTGCAGGGCTTGAGCGATTGCCAGGGCCTGCTCGCCGTTATGGGCTTCTGCCACCACCTCGGTGTTGGCGACCAAGCCGAGGGTTATTTTGACAGATGCCAAAAACGTCAGGTTGTCATCCACCAGCATGACATGCAACGTCATGATCGACTCCCACAAGACGTGTCGCCTACGGGAGTGGTTGGATGAACAGAAAGAGCCAGTAAGGTAACCATAGGCTGTACTTTAGGCACAGCGCCGCGCTGGCGGTATCAGGCCAATACCCTAATCCGGCAGGGGAAACACCTGAAGATGAAACACCACAGAGAACGCCGCACCCGGCCCCGGGCCCACATTGAGCTGGCCGCCAAGCTGGCGCGCCAAGTCAGACGCCAGTTGCAGGCCGAGCGACTGGGTGCGTCGGGCCTCAAAGTCGCCAGGAAGGCCGACGCCGGTGTCGCGCACCGACAGTTGCCACCAGCCAACGCGCGCGCTTGGCTGAAGGCTGACCACCACTTCGCCCGAGCGGTTCTCGGGAAAACCGTGCTTCAGGCAATTGGACAGCAGCTCGTTGACCAGCAGCCCACAGGGTGCCGCCTGGTCCATGCCAACGTTGATAGCCGACATTTCTAGCACGAGTCGCACATCACCGCCCAGCCCGGACTGGGTGCGAAAAGTCTGGGAGGCGAGCTGCTTGAGGTAAGCCCCCAGTTCGACCGAGGCGAAGGTGCCGGAGCGGTACAGACTCTCGTGCAGCAGCGCCATGGCGTAGATGCGGCCCTGCATGTCTTTCAGCACGTTGCGCGTGTCTGGCTGAGCACTGCGACCCACTTCAAGGCGCAGCAGGCTGGTGATGACCTGCAGGTTGTTTTTGACCCGATGATGCACCTCGTTAAGCAAGGCCACTTTTTCACGCAGCGAGTTCTGCAGCGCCATGTCGGCCTGCTTGCGCTGGGTGATGTCTTCCTTGATCGCCACGTAATGGCTGATGTGACCGTCGGCGTCCAGCACGGGCGCAATCACCGCGTGCTCGATGAACAGGCAACCGTCTTTTTTGCGGTTGTGCAGTTCGCCCTGCCAGACGCCGCCCTTGCTGACCGTGTCCCACAGCTCGGCATAGGTCTCGGGCGGTGTCAGGCCCGACTTGAGGATGCGCGGGTTTTGCCCTATGGCCTCCTCCAACGAGTAGCCGGTGTTGCGGGTGAACGATGGGTTGGCGTAGAGGATGTTGCCTTGCAGATCGGTGATCACGATCGTCACCGGGGCCTGCTCCACCGAGCGTGACAACTGGCGCAAGCGGTCGTCAGCGGCTTTGCGTTCGGTGATATCGGTGACAAGACCATGCCACAGCACCGAGCCGTCGTCCAGCCGCTCGGGCACCGAATTGCCATACAGCCAGCGCACACTGCCGTCGTCAAACAACATGCGGTATTCGTGCTGCCAGGGGGTCAAATCACGCGCCGAGGCCTGGATCGAGGCAAGAAACTGTGCCGCGTCGTCCGGGTGGTTGCGGGACAGGACAGCAGTGGCATCTTCCTTAACATCTTCCGGGTTGACCCGCAGCACCTGGCGGATGGCCTCACTGGCATAAGGCAGGCAGGCGCTACCGTCGGGCCTGAGCAAATATTGATACAAAACGCCGGGCAACCGATTGCTGAGCTTTTGCAGGCGCTGCGCGGCTTCTTGCCGCACCGCTTGAGCGTGCTGGCGCTCGGTGGTGTCAAGAAAAATCCACATCGACTCCGACGTGCTGGCGTCCAGCATGGCACCGCTGAGTTCGACCCAGATGGATGCACCGTCACAGCGGTTGAATTCGGTCAGGGAGCGAAACACCTTGCCCGCTGCCATGACCGGGTCAGCGGCGTTCGTCAGCGCCTGGTAGCTCGCCTCACAGGGGTAGTGCACGCTGGTGGACACGCCCGCCCACTCACCCGGGCGATATCCAAACATCGCCTCAAACGCTGAATTGGCCCACAACAACTTGCCGTCTGCCACGCGGGCAATGCCCACCATGTCCGAGTGCAGCATGGTGGTGTGCTCGGCCAGCGCACGCTCGGATGTCAGGCGGGCACGCGCCAGCGCCGTTTGCGAGTCCGCCAGCGCACGGGTTTTTTCAGCCAACTGCTGGCGCAGCATCAAACTCCGTGCAGCCAGCGCCAAGGTGATGATTGACAAAATCACCATGGCATAGCCCAGCGTCTGCGCACCGCCAACAACCTCTGCGGCCGCTCTGGCTGGCAGCGCAGTCAGGCTAGCAACGGTCAGCAAAAGACCTTGAACCAATATTTTGGAAACACTCATTTATAGATAGCTACTAGCGCTTATTGAATAAGGGCTAGAGCCCAATTTGCCATTTAAATAGTAGGCAACGCGCCAGGGTCTGGCATCGGGCGGCCCAACAGATAGCCCTGAAACGCGTCACACCCCATGCCAGCCAGCGCGTCGTGCTGGCCCTGGGTTTCAACGCCTTCGGCAATGACCTGTATACCGAGATTGTGGCCCAGCGCCACAATGGCTTGCGCGATCACGGCGTCATCCGGGTCGCTGAGCAAATCACGCACAAAAGACTGGTCAATCTTGAGTTGGTCTATCGGCAGGCGCTTGAGGTAGAGAAGCGAGGAGTAGCCGGTACCAAAGTCGTCCAGCGAAAAACTCACCCCGAACTCCTTGAGCTGGCTCATCTTGACAATGGCATCCTGCACGTCACCAATCAGCATGCTCTCGGTCAGCTCCAGTTTTAGCTTGTGCGCATCGACGCCGCTTTGGCGGATGACGCTTACCACGCTGTCGACAAATTCGTCGCGGGAGAACTGCAGCGCGCTGACATTGACCGCCATGGTCCAGTGCGCAGTTTGTGGGTTGGTGGCCCAGCGCAGCAGCTGCTGGCAAGCCGCCTGCAGCACCCAATGCCCCAGCTCCAGGATCAGCCCGGACTCCTCGGCCATCGCAATAAAGTCGCCCGGCATCATCAGACCGCGCTGCGGGTGCTGCCAGCGCACCAGCGCTTCCACCCCCTGGGTACGGCCATGGGCGTCCACCTGTATCTGGTAATGCAGCACAAACTGCTGGGCATCCAGGCCATGGCGGATGTCGCGCAACAGCTCGGTGCGCGCCAGCGCCTGCGCCTGCATGGCCGAGTCGTAAAAGCGCACCAGATTGCGCCCGGCAGCTTTGGCCTGGTACATGGCGACATCGGTCATCTTGAGCAGATCGTTCAATTCGCCGGCGTCTTTGTCAAACACAACAACGCCAACGCTGGCCGAGCTGCTGTGCTGGTGCCCGCGCAACTGGTAGGGCTGGCACAGCGCGTTACGAATCTTCTGCGCCACCGCTTCGGCCTGCACTGCGGCACGCTGGCTGTCGGTGCCAAGACTGTCGAGCATGACCATGAATTCATCACCTCCCAGGTGCGCTACCGTGTCGTTCTCACACATGCAGGCACTCAGGCGCACCGCCACCTCACACAACATGTCGTCGCCATGGCCGGGGCCCATGATTTCGTTAACGTGGCGAAAGTGGTCCATGTCCAGAAAGATCAACGCGCCGTGCTGATCAGACCGCGCAGCCGCAGCGATGACTTTTTTGAGCTTCTCCAGCAGGTAGCGGCGGTTCGGCAGGCCGGTGAGTTCGTCGTAAAACGACAGACTCTGTATTTTTTTCTCGGCCTGGAGGCGCTCGCTCTGGTCGGACAGGATGACGATGTAGCGGGTCTGCACCTCAGTGGTGAGGATTGAGACCTTCAGGCTCAACGGGAATACCGTACCGTCCTGGCGCAAGCCGATGACCTCGCGCTTGTGCCCCACAACCCGGTCCAGCTCGGGTGAGTTGTCATGCTGCAGATAGTCGTCGTGGCGGCTGCGCTGCATCTCGGGCATCAGCATCGACACATTGCAACCCAGCACTTGTTCAGCGCTGTAGCCGAAGATGGCGCTGGCGCCCATGCTGAACGACTCCAGCAAACCGCGGGCACTGACAGTGATCACGCCGCTGCTGAGGTTGTCAAGAATGACCTGATTGCGCGCTGCCTGCTCATGCTCACGCACATCGACTTGGTGCTTGTACAGCGCCATTTGCAGCATGGTGTGCAGCTCGCGCTCGGAAAAAGGCTTCACGATGTAACCGTAGGGCTCGGCCAGCATGGCCCGCTCCAGAATGTCGTCAGCAGCGTAGGCGGTCAGAAAAACCACTGGCAGCGCCTGATGTTCGCGAATGGCGTGGGCAGCGGCAATGCCGTCCATGCCCGGGCCCAGGCCAATGTCCACCAGCACCAAATCAGGCCGCAGCCGCCCGGTGAGAAACACCGCCTCTTCCCCGGAACAGGCTTCACCCACTACAAGGTAGCCCAGCGCCTCCAACTGGAGGCGAACGTCATGCCGGACAATTGCCTCGTCCTCGACAATGAGGATGCGCGCAGGGGTTTTGACCTTGGCCCGCTGGGCGCCCGCAGCGGATGAGTCTGACGTTTTAAGCATGCCTAAGAATACGTCTTGAATTGCCTGAGCAACATCCGGGAAACACCTTAGTCCAGCCCGGGAAACACCTGAGAGCAGGCTGCCAGGGACTGGAGGCCTTTTTCTTACAGGGTTACCAGACCCAGCTTGAGAGCGTGGCGCACCAGGCCGGTGACCTCGTGCACATCGAGCTGGCGCATCAGGCTGGTGCGATGGGTTTCCACGGTTTTCACCGACAGGTCCAGACGCCGGGCAATGTCCTTGGTGCTCAGGCCCTCGGCAATGAGTTGCAGTACCTCACGCTGGCGCGGTGACAGGTGCTCGCCGGGCTGGTCGTCTTCACGCAGGCGGTGCACATAGTCGTCAAGCACGCCTTTGGACACCACCGGGCTCAGATACGTTTCACCGCGCAGCACGGCGGTGATGGCCAGCTCCAGCTCCATCGGGGCCGAGTCTTTCAACAAGTAGGCCGCCGCACCATGGCGCAAGGCGCGGCGTACATACTCTTCGTTCTGGTGCATCGACAAAATCATCACCCGAACATCAGGCATGGACTTGACCAGCCGGGCCGTAGCCTCCAGACCGTTGAGGCCCGGCATGGCGATGTCCATCAGCACCAGATGCGGCTGCAACTCTGCAGCCAGTGTCAGCAAGGCCAGGCCATCGCCCACCTCACCAACCACCTGGATGTCGGGCATGGATTCGAGCAACTTGCGTAGGCCAGCGCGCACCAACGTGTGATCGTCTGCCAACAAAACCCGCATGCTGCTCATACATTTTCCCCATGCGTTCGCCAGGGGCAGCGCAGTTCAACCGTGGTGCCCTGACCCGGCTGGGAAGTGATGCCCAGCTGCCCACCCACCAGCGTGGCCCGCTCCTGCATGCCCAGCACACCCAGGCTGGCACCCGTCACGGCACGCTCGCGGATGGCTGCGGTATCGAACCCCAGGCCGTCGTCGGAGACAGTAAGCACCATCTCATCGCCCTCCCGGCTCAGATCAATCATGACAATGCTGGCATGGGCGTGGCGGGTGATGTTGGTCAGCGCCTCCTGAACGATGCGAAAACACGTGGTTTCGATCTCGGGGGCCAGGCGCTCCAGCGTGCGCTCGTGGTGAAACTGCACCTCAAAGCCGCCGCGGCCAGCGCTTTGTTCAGCCATCCATTTCAGCGCCGGGGCCAGGCCCAGGTCATCGAGCATGGACGGCCGCAGTGCGGTGGCCAGCGAGCGCACCTGTCGCAGCGCGTCTTCAACGATGCGGATGTTTTCCTGGCACAGGCCGGCCGGCGCCTGGTCCTTGAAGCGTTCGCCCAACTGCAGGTTGATCTTGATGGCGGTGAGCGACTGGCCCAACTCATCATGCAGCTCAAGAGCCACGCGGCGGCGCTCTTGCTCCTGCGCCTCCAGCACCCGGCGTGACAGGGCTTGCAGCTGCCGGGTGGTGGCCAGCAGCTTGGCCTCGACCTGGTGTTTGTACAACGCCATGGCCAGCACGGTGTGGAGCTCCCGCTCGGAAAACGGCTTGAGCACGTAGCCAAATGGCTCGGTGATTTTGGCCCGCTCCAGAATGTCGTCGGCGGCGTAAGCCGTCAGAAAAATCACCGGAATACCAAATTTCTGGCGGATGGTCTTGGCGGCGGCAATACCGTCAACCTCGCCGGCCAGGCCAATGTCCATCAGCACCAGATCCGGGTGCCACAGGCCTGCCAGGCCAATGGCTTCCTCGCCCAGAGATGTTGGACCCAGCACCTCATAGCCCAACGATTGAACCAGGTGAGCAATGTCGCGCGCGACGATCATCTCGTCTTCGACGATCAGGATCTTGGTTGGTTTGGTAACTGGCGGAGCGTTCATAAGGGGCGCATTCATCAGGTTTTATGCTTAGACGACTTCGGTGCCGATGTCGCCTGCGCTATTTTGACCTGCCCGGCGGTCACTGTGTCGGCTTGGCCACTGAGCGTGCCCGTTGGTGCCGATTTTTCATGCAAAGTCGCCTCCAGCCGCTGGCAAAGCGTGTGCAAAATCTTCACCCGCGCATAGTTTTTGTCGTTAGCCTCCACCAGCGTCCAGGGCGACTCGCCGGTGCTGGTGCGCTCCACCATGTCACAAATGGCTTGCTGGTAATCGTGCCACTTCTCGCGGTTGCGCCAGTCTTCCTGCGTGATCTTGAAGCGTTTGAAAGCCACCTGTTCACGCTCCTTAAAACGCTTGAGCTGTTCCTCCTGGCTGATCTGCAGCCAGAACTTCACCACAATCACCCCTGAGTCGATGAGTTCATGCTCGAAGTCGTTGATTTCGCCATAGGCACGCAGCCAGTCGGCCTCGGTACAAAAGCCTTCGACCCGCTCCACCAGCACCCGGCCATACCAGGTACGGTCAAAAATAGCCACTTGCCCATGGCGCGGCAGGTGGCGCCAGAAGCGCCACAGGTGTGGTTGCGCTTTTTCTTCGTCGGTGGGTGCGGCCACCGGCGTCACCTGGTATTGGCGCGCATCCATGGCCGCGGTGATGCGGCGTATGGCACCACCCTTGCCTGCAGCATCTGCCCCTTCAAAGGCACACACCAGTGAGCGGTTTTTGAAACGCTGATCGCGCAGCAGCTCAGACAGTTTGCCTTGCCAGCGCGCCAACTCGTCCTTGTAGGGCTTGTCCGCCAGGGTCAGGGAAAGGTCCAGCTCGGACAGCACGCTGCGCCCGTCCAGATCAACCCGCAGCATGGGCGCTACGGCGGCGCGCGGCGGCTCGGTCTCGGCCAGTGTTTGTTTGATGGCTGCCAGCAGCACTTGCCCCACAGTCATGGAGCGATAGCGGTCGTCGGTGCCTTCCACCACCACCCAGGAGGCAGCGGCAGTGTTGGTGACGCGCAGCAAGTGCCCCGCCACGTTCTGCAACTGGTCGTAGGTTTTCAGGCGGTCCCAGTTCCATTGCGTGACGCGCCAGGCGGTGCGCGGGTCGCTGGACAGCGCTTTCAGCCGTTGCTTCTGGCCGACTTTGGTCAGGTGAAACCAGAACTTGAGCACCAACGCGCCTTCGTCCACCAGCATTTGTTCAAACCGGTTGATCTGGTCTGCGAGGGCATCAAGCTCTTTCACTGAGATCTCGCCCTGAATACGTTCACGGATCGGGTCTGAATACCACGAGCCGGCAAAAATACCTATGCGCCCCTTGGGCGGCAGACTGCGCCAGTAGCGCCACATGGGTGGGCGCTCGCGCTCTTCGTCGCTGGGCTCAGAAAACGCCAGGGTTGAAATAAAACGCGGGTCCATCCACTCATACAGCGTGTTGATGGTTTCACCTTTGCCAGCGCCGTCCTGCCCACTGATCAGCACCACCACCGGGGTCTCGCGCTTCTCGAACAGGCTGACTTGGGCTTCAAGCAGCGCAGCGCGCAGGCCGGGCACGGCATCGCGGTAAGCCTCCTTGGTCAATCGGTGACCAATTTCCGCAGATTCAAACATAAGGAACTTTCAACAAAATTGAAGCTGGTGCAGGTCAGGCGGCCAAGAGCAGACTGTTCTGCCGATCACCGGTTCAGTTGGTTTAGCGGCCGAAACCAGCCTGCTCAAAGCAACATTGCGGAGCAGAAGGTATCTTGACGCGCATGACCTGATAGCCCCCAGCGCAGCTACCGAAACGCGCCTCGTCGACAACCTTCTGCGCATGCTTTACTTCATAATCTGCTTTGATTCTAAGGGCAGGACTGCGGACTCACACGGCATGGTTCTCGCCGCGGCAAGCGCCGAAACAAAGCCTTGATTGTTTGCGTTTTGTCAAAATCAACCGCCCTGATTGTTGGCCGCAGGCGGGATCAGGGGTATATTTGCCCTCAAGTGCAATAGGATCGCGCGTGGATACCCCGAAATACAAAATCTGGATTCAGTTGTTAGCCACCATCGGCGCCGCCCTTGTGGTGGTGTGGACCGGGGTCATCATCTGGCAGGGTCATGTGACCCGACAAGCTGCGCTGGAGCAGGCCACAGATTTTTCCACCAGCTTGCACGATGCCACCATGGCTGGGCTGACCGGCATGATGGTCACCGGCACGATTGCCCAACGAGAGATTTTGCTGGACCAAATCAAACAGCTGGGCTCGATCCGCGATGTGCGAGTGCTGCGCAGCGAGGCTGTCATCAAGTTGTATGGGCCAGGCCTTGCCGGGGACGATCACAACCCGGACGCGTTGGAGCAGCAGGTGATGACCACAGGCCAACCCATTGTGGAAGTGCAGTCCGACGCCCAAGGCGAGTATCTGCGTGCGGTGCGCCCAACGCTGGCTTCCAAAAATTATCTGGGCAAAGACTGCACCACCTGCCATGTCTCACCCGAAGGAACAGTGTTGGGCGTGGTCAGCATGAAGGTGTCGCTGGACAAGGTCAATGCCAGCCTGGCGGACCAGCGGCTCAAATCCATTCTGGCGGCCCTGATCACCTGCATCCCGGTGCTGATACTGATTTACCCGTTCATTCGCAAGGTGGTGACCCAGCCGCTGGAGTATTGTGTACGCGTAGCGCGAAGCATTGCCCAGGGGGACCTGACCCAGCAAATTGATGTGTTGGCCAAAAACGAAATGGGCCAACTGGAGCAAGCCCTGAAAGACATGAACGCCAGCCTGGTGAAGATTGTTCAGGAAGTCCGCGTTGGCACCGACACGATTTACAGCGCCTCCAGCGACATTGCCAGTGGCAACCTGGACTTGTCCAATCGCACCGAGATGCAAGCCCACTCCCTGGAAAAAACCGCGGCATCGATGGCAGATTTGACCAGCGCAGTAAACCAGAACGCCAGCCATGCGCGGCGCGCCAATGAGCTGGCGCAGTCGGCCTCTGACGTGGCCATCAAAGGCGGCAGTGTGGTTTCGGGGGTGATTGACACCATGGCCTCCATCAACACCTCCAGCAAACGCATTGTGGACATCATCTCGGTGATTGACGGCATTGCCTTCCAGACCAACATCCTGGCGCTGAACGCCGCGGTAGAAGCGGCCCGTGCGGGTGAGCAGGGCCGTGGTTTTGCGGTGGTGGCCGCTGAAGTGCGCAGCCTGGCCAAACGCTCGGCCGATGCCGCGCAGGAGATCAAGGCGCTGATTGGTGACTCGGTGACCAAGGTGGAAGCCGGTAGCACCCTGGTGCAGCAGGCAGGCATCACCATGAACGACATTGTGGATAGCATCCGCCACGTGACCGACATCATGGGTGAGATTGCCGAGGCCAGCGCCAGCCAGTCCAGCGGCATCGCACTGGTAAGCGGGTCCATTGACCAGATGAACCAGGTCACCCAGCAAAACGCGGCGCTGGTGGAACAAGCCGCCGCTGCGGCCCAGTCGCTGCAGGATCAGGCAGAAAACCTGGAGCGCGTGGTAGGCACTTTCAAAATTGAGGAAAATAGCACGCAAGCCCTTATAGTACGTGGGTAAGCAGCTATATATTTGATATCAAAGTCAGCCGCTTGCAGGTGAACTGCAAGTGGCTTACTTTTTTTGTCGGCAGCCAACGCAGGCTGCGAGCAAGGTGCGCCAGCGCATCGCCAGGTTCAGGACGGCGTTTTGGCTGGCTAAGCACAAGCCATCTGTTACAACCGGGGCCTTCACTTCTGCGACCAAGCCCATGCCTTCAAGCTCCAACAGCGCCCAGCCTGCCAACCCCACTGCCCTGCCCCAGATTCACTGGCTGGAGGCTGATCAGCCACGCAGCGCCCGCTGGCGCTCCGAGCGTGGTCTGCCACCCCCCACTAAAGCGGTGCTGGCAGACGACACCCTGAGTGCGGACAGCGCTTACCGGCTGGTCTGCGCGGGCACGTCGCTGCTCTGGCGGGGTGACTTTCAAAACGCCCGCCAGCTGCTGCAAGCCCTGGGGCGGCGTGTTGACCAGGTGCCCAAACGCAAGCGCAAACAAGCCGCCACGCCTATCCCCATGCTTGATGCCTTCAACCAGCACCGGCTGGCGCAGTCGCAACGCGCGCGCCTGCTGGGGCGGTTGCTGATTGAGTTCAACCCGGATTACAGCGTGCCGCTGCGCCGTGCGCCGGATGTCAAAGTGGCTTGTTCTGAGGCCTGGGGTGAGCCCGACTTGCAGTCTGACAATTCGGTCACCTCGCTGCGGGAGCTGCTGGGCGTAACCAGCGCGCACGAGTGGCGCCGCGTCGGCATCGAAATCCCCGCGCTGGGTGAGGCGCCGCACAACAGCATTCACCCACACTATGGCGTGTATTCGCCGGTGCGCGGTGAATACATCCAGTTGGTGGCCACGGCGCACCTGCCCAAACCGCTCAAAGGGCAAGACCAGCTCACCGCCTTTGACATTGGCACTGGCACCGGCGTGCTGGCAGCCGTGCTGGCGCAGCGTGGTGTGGGGCATGTGGTTGCCACCGAACTCGACGCCAGAGCACTGGCCTGCGCGCACGACAACATCACCCAGCTTGGGCTGCAAAAACAGGTAGAGGTGCTTCAGGCAGATCTGTTCCCAGCGGGGCGCGCCTCGCTGGTCGTTTGCAACCCACCCTGGCTGCCCGCCCGCCCCGGCGCACCGATTGAGCGCGCGGTGTATGACGAGGACTCGCGCATGCTGAAAAGTTTTCTGGCGGGGCTGCGGGCACACCTGGAACCCAAGGGTGAAGGCTGGCTGATTCTGTCCAACCTGGCCGAGCATCTGGGCCTGCGTAGCCGCGACGAGTTGCTGGCACTTTTTGAGGCCAATGGCCTGCGCGTCATCAGCCGGGTGGACGCCAAACCGGTGCATCCCAAGGCCAGCGACACCACCGACGCGCTGCACCACGCCAGGAGCCAGGAAGTGACCTCTTTGTGGCGGCTGGCAGACAAAGCACCAAACAAGTAAACTGATCTGGTTGAAAAAATACCCAGGAGTTTTCTGTGCCACGATTGACATCACTTTCAGAATCAACCGGTGCCCTTAAACAGCTGCTGCCGCTGGCTTTGGGCAGTGCGCTGCTGCTGGGGCTGAGTTTCGGCGCAACCGCGCAAACCGCCAAGCCTGTAGCTCCATCTGCCAAAACAGCACCCTCTGCCAAAGCAGCAGCAGCGGCCTGTCCAGCGGTGCTGAAGCACACTTTCAATCGACTGCAAGACGAAAAACCCCAAGACCTGTGCCAGTACGCTGGCAAGGTGGTGTTGGTAGTGAACACCGCCAGCTATTGCGGCTTTACCGGCCAGTATGAGGGGCTCGAGGCGCTGTACGCAAAATACCAGCCCAAAGGCTTGGTGATACTGGGTTTTCCATCCAATGACTTTGGCAAGCAGGAGCCTGGCAGCAACAAGGAAATTGCTGACTTTTGCTTCAACGCGTACGCAGTCAAGTTCCCGATGTTTGCCAAAACCGTGGTTTCAGGCACTGAGCGCAACCCGCTGTTTGCACAGTTGGCCCAAGCCACTGGGACCGCGCCCAAATGGAATTTCTACAAATACCTGATTGATCGCAACGGCAAGGTGATCGACAGCTACAGCAGCATGACCAGCCCGAGCAGCCGCAGCCTGGTGGGTGACATTGAAGGTTTGCTGTAATTTTCCACATGGACAAACTGCGCATTGACAAATGGTTGTGGGCGGCACGCTTTTACAAGACACGCAGCCTGGCGTGTGACGAGATCGACAAGGGTCGGGTGCAGGTGAATGGCCTTTCTGTGAAGCCCGCGCGTGAGGTCAAGGCAGGCGACAGCGTGCAACTGCGCACCGGCCCCACCCTGCGCACCATGACGGTGCTCGCGGTGAGCGACAAACGCGGCCCCGCACCGGTCGCAGCGCTGCTGTTTCAGGAAACACAAGCGTCCATCACGCAGCGCCAGCACGCCGCTGAGCAACGCCGCTTAGCCCCAGAACCTGCGCTGGCGCTGACTCAAGGCCGCCCAACCAAGCGCGACCGCCGTGACGCCGACAAACTCCGCGGTGACGCCTGGGGCAACCGCTGGAGCGCCAGCATCGACCGCTGACACCTTAACCCCGAACCTGAACGCCCAGCAAAAAGCCCGCAGCTGCATGACGCAAAAGCGGGCTTTCTAACCACTGGCACGCCGCCAGCATTATATAAGAAATAAGCCTCTAGCCCTTATTCCATAAGCGCGAGAAGCTGTACTTATCAGAGCATCAATAGGCTTGACCCAACTGGCTCAAAATCGCCGGGTTTTCCAGCGTGGACGTATCCTGCGTGATGGTTTCACCCTTGGCCAGCGAGCGCAGCAGGCGGCGCATGATCTTGCCGGAGCGGGTCTTGGGCAGGTTTTCACCAAAGCGAATGTCTTTTGGCTTGGCGATCGGGCCGATTTCCTTGGCCACCCAGTCACGCAATTGCTTGGCAATGGCTTTGGCTTCGTCGCCGGTTGGCACGCCACGCTTCAAGACCACAAAGGCGCAGATGGCTTCGCCGGTCATGTCATCCGGCCGACCCACCACAGCGGCTTCGGCCACCAGGTCGGTCTTGGCAACCAGCGCCGATTCGATTTCCATGGTGCCCATGCGGTGACCGGAGACGTTCAGCACGTCGTCAATACGGCCGGTGATACGGAAGTAACCCCGGTCAATACTGCGCACCGCGCCGTCACCAGCCAGGTAGTAGGTACCGCCCATTTCAGCAGGGAAATAGCTGGCCTTGAAACGCTCCGGGTCGCCCCAGATGGTGCGGATCATCGACGGCCATGGGCGCTTGATGACCAGCATACCACCCGAGCCGTTGGGCACGTCATGACCGGCTTCGTCAACGATAGCAGCCATGATGCCGGGCAGCGGCAACGTGCAGCTACCGGGCACCAGCGGTGTGGCGCCGGGCAGCGGGGTGATCATGTGACCACCGGTTTCGGTCTGCCAGAAGGTGTCGACGATCGGGCACTTTTCATGGCCGATGTTCTTGTAGTACCACATCCAGGCTTCGGGGTTGATTGGCTCGCCGACTGATCCCAGAATACGCAGGCTGGAAAGGTCTGAGCGGTCTGGATGAACCTTTTCGTCACTCTCAGCAGACTTGATCAGCGAACGGATTGCCGTTGGTGCCGTGTAAAAAATGCTGCACTTGTGGCGCTCGATCATCTGCCAGAAGCGGCCGGCATTCGGATAGGTTGGCACGCCTTCAAAAATGATCTGTGTGGCACCTGCTGCCAGCGGGCCATAGGCCACGTAGGCGTGCCCGGTGATCCAGCCGATGTCGGCGGTGCACCAGAACACGTCGTCTGCACGCAAGTCAAAGGTCCAGTCCATGGTCAACTTGGCCCACAGCACAAACCCGCCGGTGGCGTGCTGCACACCCTTGGGTTTGCCGGTGGAGCCAGAGGTAAACAAGATGAACAGCGGGTGCTCGGCACCCACCATCACCGGCGCACATTCGGTGCTTTGGCCGGTCAGCGCCTCGGTAAAGGTGATGTCACGGCCAGCCACCATGTTGCAGGCGGTGGGCGTGCGCTCGTACACCAGCACGGTCTTGATGGACTCGCAACCGCCCAGGCCCAGGCCTTCGTCCACGATCGATTTGAGCGGCAGTTCCTTGCCACCACGCATCTGAAAGTTGGCAGTGATCACCGCCACTGCACCCGCGTCGATGATCCGCTCTTGCAGCGCCTTGGCCGAGAAGCCGCCAAACACCACGCTGTGGGTGGCGCCAATGCGGGCGCAGGCCTGCATGGCAATCACGCCTTCGAGTGTCATGGGCATATAAACCAGAACACGGTCGCCCTTTTGAATGCCACGGGCTGTGAGGGCGTTGGCAAACTGACTGACCTTGGTAAGCAGTTCCTTGTAGGTGGTTTTGGTGACTTCGCCGCTGTCAGCTTCAAAAATGACCGCCACCTTGTTCTCGTTGGGCGTGCCCATGTGTTTGTCAAGACAGTTGGCGCTGGCATTGAGTTCGCCATCTTCAAACCATTTGTAAAAGGGCGCGTTGGACTCGTCCAGGGTCTTGGTAAAGGGCTTGTTCCAGACCACGTTTTCACGCGCCAGACGGGCCCAGAAACCTTCAAAATCGGCGGCGGCCTCAGCACATAAGGCGTTGTAGCCTTCCATGCCGGAGATGCGGGCCGCCTTCACGGTGGCTTCGCTGGGCTCGAAAACACGATTTTCAACCAAAACGGACTCAATAGCTGACGGTGTGCTCACAGATCAATCTCCTCATTGTTAAATAAAATTCACGCGGTAATGTCAAGCCACGCACTTACAAGCTACTGACTATAAGCGGGAGCGTGGCCGAGGGTTCGGGGTCGCAAGATAAACTCCTGGCGTCTTTCTACTAACAGACCCCTCATGTCCATCCTCACTCCTGAAAAAACCCCTGTCCTGAGACCGATTCTGCGACCGATTCCGCGGCTGATTTTTGCCAGTCGCTGGCTGCAGTTGCCGCTGTATCTGGGCTTGATTCTCGCGCAATGTGTGTACGTTTACAACTTCTGGGTGGAACTGGTGCATTTGCTGGAAGCGGTGTTTGGCAGCCAGACCGCGCTGGCCGCTTTGGTGGAGAGCATTGGTTACCGTAGTGACGGACCGGTCACGCACCTCAACGAGACGGTCATTATGCTGGTGCTGCTGGCCCTGATTGATGTCGTGATGATCTCCAACCTGTTGATCATGGTGATTGTGGGTGGTTACGAGACCTTTGTCAGCCGCATGGACCTGGAAGGCCACCGCGACCAACCCGAGTGGCTGGACCACGTCAACGCCTCGGTGCTCAAGGTCAAGTTGGCCACCGCCATCATTGGTATCAGCTCGATCCATCTGCTCAAGACCTTCATCAACGCCGCCAACTACAGTGACAAGGTGTTGATCGCCCAGACGGTGATACACATTACCTTCCTGCTGTCGGCGATGGCCATCGCCTACACCGACCGGCTGATGCAGCACGGCCCAACGACTTCACATTGACATGCGCTACCCAAGCCAATGGTATTTTTACCGGCACACTGTTATCGTCAGCACGGCTTACTGGATTTATCTGCCGGTACAAGTACACAAACAAATCAGTGTGAAAAAATAGGCCAATGAATTTGTTCCTTGCCATACTGACCCCGTTTTTTGGTGCTGCACTGGTAGCACTGCTGGCTAAATGCGGTCGCAGCGTGTCAGCCTGGGCCACTGCTGGCGCCACAACACTGGCACTCGCTATTCTGTCGCCCTCGGTGATGAATAGCTTTGCAGGTCAAACGACCATCCAGCGTTTGGGCTGGATACCCAGCGCCGGGCTCGACCTGAGCTTTCGCATGGACGGCCTGGGGGTGCTGTTCTCATTGCTGATTCTGATCATCGGGCTGCTGGTGATCCTGTATGCGCACTACTACCTGTCAGAACGCGACAGCTTGAGTCGGCTATACACCTATTTACTGCTGTTCATGGGCTCCATGCTAGGCGTGGTGTTGTCAGAAAACCTGATCCAGCTGCTGATATTTTGGGAACTCACCAGTCTGTCGTCTTTCTTGCTGATCGCCTACTGGCGACACCGCGAAGCCGCGCGCAGTGGTGCCCAGATGGCGCTGGCGATCACCGGCGCGGGTGGTTTGGCGTTGCTGGGGGGGTTCATATTGCTGGGTGAGATGGTCGGTAGCTATGAACTGACAACAGTTTTGGCCAATGGTGACCTAGTGCGTGCCCACCCGCTTTATATGCCTGCCTTGCTATTGATTTTGCTGGGTGCGTTTACCAAGTCAGCGCAGTTCCCGTTTCACTTCTGGCTGCCCAACGCCATGGCGGCACCCACACCAGTTTCTGCCTACCTGCACTCTGCCACGATGGTCAAGGCCGGTGTTTTTTTGCTGGCCCGGCTGTTCCCTGTGCTATCGGGTACCGATGCCTGGACCTGGTGGGTCGGCGGCATCGGCCTGACCACGTTTTTGCTCGGCGCGGTACTGGCCCTGTTCAAACATGACCTCAAGGGTTTGCTGGCTTATTCCACCATCAGCCATTTGGGGTTGATCACCGCGTTGTTTGGCATTGGCACGCCATTGGCAGCCGTCGCTGGGGTGTTTCACATCATCAACCACGCCGTCTTTAAGGCCGGCCTTTTCATGGCGGCAGGCATCATTGACCACGAATGCGGCACCCGTGACATGCGTCGCATCAACGGCCTGTGGCATTACATGCCGTACACCGGCACCCTTGCCATGGTGGCCTCGGCAGCGATGGCGGGGGTGCCGCTGGCCAACGGCTTTTTATCCAAGGAAATGTTTTTCGCCGAAGCGGTGACGGCCAGCAACGACCTGCGCTTGGGTTGGCTGCTTCCTGTCGTGGTCACGTTGGCCGGCATCTTTGCCGTGGCCTATTCCATACGCTTCATCCATGATGTGTTTTTCAACGGCAAACCGATCGACCTGCCCAAGACACCCCATGAGCCGCCACGCTGGATGAAAGTTCCGGTAGAAGTTCTGGTGGTGCTGGTGTTGGTGGTGGGCATCTTTCCGGCCCAGACGGTTGAGCCTTTGTTGGCTATTGCGGCTGGTGCCGTGCTGCAAGGTCCCTTGCCCAAGCACAACCTGGCCATCTGGCATGGCTTCAATCCCGCGCTATGGATGAGCGTCATTGCCCTGACCGGCGGCAGCCTGCTGTACTGGGGTCGCAAACCGCTATTTTCCCTGCATGACCGGTATGACGAACGATGGCATGGCAAGGTAATCTTTGATGAGTTGTTGAGTGCTGTGCTGGCGTTCGCGCAGCGCGTCACCACATGGGTAGACACCGGTTCTTTGCAGCGGCAACTGATGTGGTTTGTGGTGAGCGCGGTGGTACTCGGCGTTACTGGTTTGGCGCTGACGCCAGGCCCTTTGACAGGTGCGCGGCCGCTGCTACCGATGGATCTGGTCAGCCTAACCGCTGGCGTCTCCCTGGTGCTGGCCACGCTGGCGGCTACCGTACTGCATCGTCAGCGGATCGCAGCGCTGATCCTGGTTGGCGCAGTGGGGTTGATCGTGGCCCTGGTGTTTGTCAAGTTTTCTGCGCCTGACCTGGCGCTGACACAAATTTCTGTTGAGATAGTTACTTCCATTTTGCTGCTGCTGGCGCTGTATTTTTTGCCAGTCACCACGCCCCGGGAATCCAGCGCCTTGCGGCGCTGGCGTGACGCGGGCCTTGGCTTGCTCGCGGGTGGCGGAGCAGGCGCTCTGGCCTGGGCGGTGCTGACCCGATCCAGCGACAATATTTCTGGTTTTTTCATCCAAAACAGCGTGCCCGGTGGCGGTGGGCATAACGTCGTTAACGTTATTCTGGTGGACTTTCGGGGTTTCGACACCCTGGGCGAGATCACGGTGCTAGCCGTAGCGGCCTTGGGCATTTTTGCATTGCTGGGCAAATTGCGACTACCTGGGCCCAACCGTGATGCCAGTGGGCGCGCCTGGGACGCCGATGCACACCCGATGATTCTGGCCACCTTTGCCAGACTGTTGTTGCCGCTGGCCTTGCTGGTCTCCGCGTTCATTTTTCTGCGTGGCCACAACCTGCCAGGCGGCGGCTTCATTGCCGGCCTGATTACCGCGATTGCCCTGATCATGCAGTACCTAGCCAACGGTGTCACTTGGACCCACGCGCGTCTGCCCGAACAAACCCAGCCGCTGATTGCCGCAGGGCTAGGGTTAGCTGTGCTCACCGGGCTGGCCAGTTGGGCCTTTGGTCGCCCGTTCCTGACGTCAGCCTTTGGCCACTTGAGCTGGCCGCTGCTGGGCGAGTTTGAGTTGGCCTCGGCGATGGCGTTCGATTTGGGTGTCTTCCTGGTCGTGGTCGGCGCGACCCTGCTGATTTTGATCAACCTTGGCTTGGCCCACCGCGCCAGCCATGACAAGGAGCAGCGTTCGTGGAAGCCCTGATTGCCCTGGCTATTGGCACCTTGACCGGCTGCGGTGTTTACCTGATCCTGCGCGCCCGTACCTTCACGGTAGTGCTTGGGTTGACCTTGTTGTCGTATGGCGTCAACCTGTTTTTGTTTGCCACGGGTCGCCTGGTGATTGGCCAGCCGCCAGTCATCTCAGGTGCGCCGAGTTACGCAGATCCGCTGCCGCAAGCGCTGGTGCTGACCGCCATCGTGATCGGCTTTGCCATGACCGCGTTTGTCATCATGCTCAGCTTGCGCGCCCGTGACGAATTTGGCAACGACCATGTAGACGGCCTGGATACCGCTTCTGACAGCAAGGGTGAGGTCACATGATGGCCCATTTGGCTATTTTTCCGATTTTGTTGCCGCTCATCGTCGGTATTTTGCTGCTGATGCTGGCGCGTTTGCCCATCACTGTTCAACGCTGGGTGGCAGCGGCTTGCGTGCTCCTTCAGATCGGCGCCGCAGTCGCTTTGCTGGCAGCCGTATCAGGCGGCGACGTGCTGGTTTACCGGCTGGGTGACTGGCCAGCCCCTTGGGGCATTGTGCTGGTGGCGGACCGGCTGGCGGCCTGGATGGTGCTGATCACCACACTGCTGGCACTACCCGCCGTGGTTTTTGCCAGCGGCGGTGTGGATGCCCAGGACCGACATTTTCATGTGCTGTTCCAGATGCAGTTGTTCGGTCTGGCGGGGGCTTTTTTGACTGGGGATTTGTTTAATCTGTTTGTTTTTTTTGAGATCTTGCTGATTGCCTCTTACGGGCTGGCATTGCACGGCGGCGGTGCCGCTCGCACGCGCGCTGGCCTGCACTACGTGGTGATGAATCTGGCGGGCTCCACCGTGTTTTTATTCGCTGCGGGTCTCCTCTATGCCGCGCTGGGCAGCTTGAACCTGGCCGACCTGGCCACCAAAGCCAGCAAACTGACCCCTGACCAATTAGGGTTGGCGCGTGCCGGTGGGCTACTGCTGTTACTGGTGTTTGGGTTGAAGGCTGCGCTGCTACCACTTCATCTATGGCTGCCTCGGGCCTATGCAGGCACCTCGGCGCCTGTGGCTGCACTGTTCGCCATCATGACCAAGGTGGGCATTTATGCCATTTTGCGCACCCACACCTTGCTTTTTGGCAATGCAGCGGGCGAACTTGCGCAATTGTTTGATCCCTGGCTATTACCGCTGGCACTGGCCACCATCGTCATCGGTACGTTGGGTGCCATGGCTGCGGGCAACCTGACAAAACTGGCTGCCTACTTGGTCCTGGTGTCGGTGGGCACCTTGCTGACCGGCATCTCGGTGGGCACACAGGGCATTGCCGCCGCGCTCTACTATTTGCCACACAGCACCTTTACCGCCGCCCTGTTGTTTTTGCTCGCCGATGCGATCAAACGGCGGCGTCCCGAAAGCGGCAACCGTTTTGCCACGGGTGCCGACTTGCCTCGACATGCCTTGTGGGGGGCACTATTTTTTGCTGCAGCCGTGGCTGCGGCGGGCTTGCCTCCACTTTCCGGTTTTGTTGGAAAGTTTTTGATATTGCGGGCTACGCCCGACCAGCCTTGGGTATGGGCCGTTATCTTGCTGGGCGCGCTGATGAGCGTTATTGCCTTGGCGCGAGCGGGTAGCCAACTGTTTTTGGCAGCAACAACTGCAACGCTTCCACTGCAGATGCCTGATGCGCCTGTTGCTTCGGGTGCGCCACAGACAGCAATGCAAATGCCGGTTGCAACCTTTTCTGATGCGCGGGAACTGCTGTCTATCGGTAGCCTGCTCGGCCTCATACTGGCACTGACCGTAGCAGCAGGTCCAGCCGTGGACTTTGCCAATGCCACTGCGCTTCAGTTGGCCAATCCCGCGTTCTACATCTCTGCGGTGCTCACAGGCAAACCATGAAACGCTGGCTACCCCACCCCCTGCTCACACCCATCCTGACGGCGCTTTGGTTGCTGCTCAACAATACCCTGGCCCCTGGGCAAATTGTGCTGGGCATTTTGCTGGGTTGGGCCATTCCGCGCTTCATAATGGCCTTTTGGCCCGACCAGGTGCGTATTTATCGGCCCACCAGCCTGCTGCGATTCGCTGGTGTTTTTTTATTTGATGTGCTGGTGTCCAACGTGGCCGTGGCACGTCTTGTGCTGGCTGGCCCCAGGGCGCTCAACCCGCTGTTTGTGCATGTACCGCTGGATTTAACCAATGACCTGGCACTCAGCCTGCTGGCCAACACCATCTGCCTGACACCCGGCACCGTGTCGGCGCATCTGTCGCCAGACCGGCGGGTCTTGTTGGTGCATACGCTGGACTGCTCGGACCCGGATGACCTGGTGCGCACCATCAAGCTGCGCTTTGAGATGCCTTTACGGGAGATTTTTGAATGCTGAACACCGCACTCACCCTCGCTTTTGGTCTGGTTGCCGCAGCCTTTGCCATCAGTTTCTTCAGGCTGGTCAAAGGGCCCAGCTTGCCAGACCGGATCCTGGCGCTGGACACCCTGTACATCAATGCCATTGCGCTGCTGGTGCTGCTGGGCATTCACCTGGCAAGCCCCCTGTATTTTGAGGCGGCTTTGCTGATTGCCCTGATGGGCTTTGTCGGCACGGTGGCACTGAGCAAATTTTTACTGCGCGGAGACATCATCGAATGAGCACCAGCATTGAAATACTCTTGTCGACGCTGGTTTTGATAGGCGCAGCCTTCACTTTTGTGGGCTCGCTCAGCTTGGTGCGCTTCACGGATTTTTACACCCGCCTGCACGGTCCCACCAAGGCCACCACGTTGGGCGTTGGCTGCCTGCTGATCGCCTCTTCGATTTTTTTCAGCGTCACGGGCGACGCGCTGAGCCTGCATGAAATACTGGTAAGTCTGTTTTTGTTCATCACCGCACCCATCTCGGCGCACTTGCTGGCCAAAGCGGCCTTGCATCTGCGCCTGCCATCGGTGACCCCGCTGCCTGAGGAACTGGATGCCGCGCCGCAATCCAATCAGGCGGCGGATTCTTAAGCCGCCCGCCTGCGGCGGAAAATCCCGTCAGGGACACCGCTATCGACCCAACTTTTTACTATTATTTATATAGCTGCTAACGCAGATGAGATAAGGGCTAGACGCCTATTTTTCATATAAATGATGCTGCAGTCCGTTCTGCGCAATAGGGCGTGCGGTTGATGTGGCAGAAAATTGGCCTGGTTAGCCGCCCGTTGGCTCAAACGGATTGAGCACCTGCACACCGGTTGGCTCAAAGTGTTTGACATTGCGCGTCACCACGGTCAGGTTGTGGCAAAGCGCTGTGGCTGCAATCAGGTTGTCAATGCCTTTGTTGCCCGACTGTACGCACAAACGCCCCCACATTTTGGCGATCGCCGGTGTGACCGGCAGGACAAAGCGATCAAATTGACGCTCTAAAACAGCTAGCCATTGCGCCAACTCGGTGGAAAACACCACGTTGCTACCGCGCTGGCGTTCAATGCCCGCCTCAATTTCACCCAAGGTTATGACACTGAGAAACACGCTGTCGGGTGCCTGTTGCTTCAAAAAGGCCAGCACGTGCGCATTGGGTTTGACTTTGCGCAGCTCCGACACCACCACGGTATCGAGCAGAATCATGAAAAATCGATATGGCGTGGTTCGACGGTCAGCCGATCAACGCCGGTGGCCTCTTTCGGAATGGCCAGCAGGTGCGCCACCAGGCTCGCCGGTGCGCTTTGGTCACTGCTGCATTGACGTTGCATCTGGGCGTAGTCTTGTGCCGACACCACGACCACCGCATCTTTGCCCCGGCGGGTCACGTGCTGCGGCACGCCACGCAAGGCGCTATCAACCAGCGCGCTGAATTGCGCTTTGGCATCTTGCAAGCGCCAAGCGCGGGCAGACTCGGGTACGGAGTTGGTTGGCATGATCTTTTGACCAGTTGAACTGACCAGCCAAGTGTAATTCGACAGGTCAGCTTTTCAAAGTGGCAAGGCAAAAGCCAGCGGTATGACGGCGATAAGGCCATCCATAACACCCGCCAAACTGGCTGGTGACTTGGACTTGGTCGGCTGATTCGACAGGGGTGTCGACGACTTGGGGCGCAACCACTCGCTGCGTTTGCGCCAGAAGCTGGCGGGCCAAGCCCGTGGCTAAAGTCTTGGTGGACACCGTGGCCGGCCTCATGGAGAAATACGCCGATCTACCCATGGATTTGGCCGATGCCTCATTGGTCTGGATGGCCGGTGAGTCGGGTATCAGCGAGGTCATGACGCTGGACGGGACCGATTTTGGGATTTACCGCTTGCCCGGGGGACAACGGCTGAAGAATCTTCTATTGCTACAGCGTCGGCAGTGACAGGTTCTGCGCCAGCTTGCGGGGATTTCAGGACACGGTTGTGGCGACAAGGCTTCCAAGGCTCGGTGATGCTAACGCTGGATGCCGCCAGTGCCAAAACTTAAATTAAAAATCAGCCTCTAGCCTTTGCTGTATAAGCGCTAACAGCTGCTATATATATAGCATTCAAGTACGATCTTTTGCCCTCTGCCCTGACAAACCTAACGTTGGGCAGTCCGCTTGGCAAGCCTTTTCAGGCTACCCAAGCACCGGGCAACCAAGGCTTGAACCGGCGGCTGACCGTGCGCTGCAGCGCTGGAATGCCGACTACGGACAAGTTGACCAAAGCCTTGCCATTGACGGCAAAACCATGTGCAACGCCATTGATGAGACGGGACGGCAAACTCACATCATGAGCGT
>Ga0105048_10002191_pt1 | contig 31566 bp, 30 predicted proteins | sample MAT05_FD_78382 | JGI IMG/M metagenome (GOLD analysis project Ga0105048, IMG submission 78382) | Freshwater microbial communities from Lake Fryxell liftoff mats and glacier meltwater in Antarctica - MAT-05 | ecosystem: Environmental > Aquatic > Freshwater > Ice > Liftoff microbial mat | place... | reverse complement strand
GCGTTGAACACCACCACGATACGCCGCTTCAACCTCTCACGTCGTCACCAACTTTCGCGCATAGCTCCCTCAGCCTAGGTGCGCAGGATGCGAAGTTCAGGTCGGGGATCTAACCTTGCCCCCGCCTGACGTCTCCCTTGGCGTGGTGATCATGCGGGGATTAGGCCGGATTCCAGCGAGAGTTCGCCCTCGGACCCTCTTCCACCGCCACCCTGCGCCCTACGGGCTTCGGGTGGCAGGCCACCTCGTCCAGCTCGCCAGGAAGCGTTATGTGGTTTGAGAATGTCGGCACGTTCATCGAGTACGGCTTCCAGCACATCATCCCGAACGGGCCCGACCACGTCCTGTTCGTCATCGCGCTCTATCTGAATGCGCGCGGCTGGGGGCCGCTTTTGCTTCAGGTCTCGATGTTCACCATAGCCCACACAATCGCGCTGGCGCTCGCCGCCACCGGCGTGGTGACCATTTCCGGATCGATTGTGGAGCCGCTGATCGCGATCTCCATCGTCGCACTTGCGATCGAGGCGATACTTTACCGCCAGGGACGGAGCGCGTGGCGGATTCCGGTCATCTTCGCGTTTGGCTTGCTGCACGGTCTGGGTTTCGGATCACAGATGGCCGGCGCACTGCAAACGGCCGACATGTCGGCCGGGCTGGTGGGCATCACGGTCGGTGTTGAGCTTGGGCATCTACTGGTGCTGGTCGCGACGGGTCTGGTCTCGTTCATCGTGCAACTGGGCCTCAAGTCAGCCCGCAGCCCGAACCTCTACAGGCCCGCCTTCGTGATCCCCGTCGCGGGGGTAATCGCAGCCATCGGCGCGTTCTGGACGCTGCAGCGGATTGGCGTGATTGCGGGATAGAAGCGCTACGGGCGGGATGGTGCCCAGGGCCGGAATCGAACCAGCGACACGCGGATTTTCAATCCGCTGCTCTACCAACTGAGCTACCTGGGCTTACCGCCGGAAAGCGATGAGGTCGCGATGTATAGGGAAACGATTATTCCCTGTCCATGCCTTTGTCCGAGCTACCCACACGCCTGTTTTCAGACGGGTTTGGCTTACTTTTCAGTCCGATCTGGAGCGTCGTCGCCCTCGTGGCCCATCAGTTCGCCATCCTCGCCCGCCGGCGGCCCGGGGATCGCATAACTGCCCTTTAGCCAGCGTGAGAGATCAACGTCAGCGCAGCGGCGGCTACAAAATGGCCGGAAGGCCTTGTCGGTGGGCTTGTCACAGATCGGACAACTCATACGGCGCTCCACACTTCGGGTTGGCCGCCTGCACGGGCCTTCGACGGGTCGGCAATCTCGATCGTCCATCGCGCCCCGATGCGGCTGGCGAGTGCGTCGCGCCAACCGATACCAGAGCCATCCAACCAGTCATGTGCAGCTTTGGAGATGCGCGCGTGGATCTTCGACGCACGGGAATTGATGCCTGCGCTCTCGATTTCCCGCAGTGTATCCAGCGCTTCGCGTTCAGCCGCCGAGGCAGCCAGCGCCGCAGCAACAGGGCGAGCCCGGCGTGCAATTGCGGCCTCGCAAACGCCGAGTTGCGAAAGCTCAAGAACCTCGCTGGTGCGCCCCAGATGGCTGGCCAGCAACTTCCGGAAGCGCTCGACAACCTCGCGCTGGTCCCGGCGCGCGTCCATCCGGACAAAATCGATTGCAAGCAGTCCTGCGATACCGCGCAACGCTATCTGCCGTGCAGCTTCCCGTGCGGCGGCAAGATTGAGATTGAGCGCGAAAGTCGCCGCATCATGTTCGGCAATGCGTGATCCCGCGTCGACATCCACGACGGTAAGTCCGCGTGTTGCGTCAATGGCGATATCGCCGCCGCCGGGAAGCTTCACGACACGTGAGGAAGCTTCGTCCAGCGCCGCATCGATTTCGCGTCGGGCAGCAAGGCCGGTAAGCGTCTCACCGACTTCGGCGCCGCGCAGGAATGGATCTTCAGCGGACTGATTCAGTTGTGGCGCGCCCGGAACGGGCACTGTCGGCGACATGTCGGCCAGGCTAAGCACCGGACCCTTGTCGCTCCACGCTTCCGACTTGATGCGCAGCGCAAGCATTGCGCCTTCAGTTACAGCGGCGGCGCGGGTCGGCTCGACCACGCCATCGCGTTCCAGCCCGAGGTCGACAAACCAGCCACGATTGCCCGGCATGCGGGCTTTCACGCGACCCCACCAGATTTCGTCGAGGCGCGCTCGCCTGCCCCGCTCGCTCCAGCGTTCAATCTCAAGGCGAAACGGACAGCCATCCGCATCGAGCAGTGCGCGTCGCTGTTCGCCGACCGCATCGTCGATGCACAGCGTCGCCCTCACGCCGGAACCCCCCAGCGCCGAACAACCGGATAGCCAAGGCCCTCCAGCAGCGCGGCAGTTTCATGCAGAGGCAGGCCGACGATCGATGAATACGATCCAGAAATCTCGGAAATAAAGGCGGCGGCGAGACCCTGGATGGCATAGCCGCCCGCCTTGCCGCGCCATTCGCCCGACGCGATGTAGCCTTCCATCTCGACATGCGAGAGCCGTTTGAACGTCATGCGACTTTCGACCACTCGCTGCGCTGAGCGGCCGTCGGGCGCCTGCACGGAAATGCCGGTCAGCACATCGTGGCTGCGTCCGGACAGGCGAGAGAGACAGGCGCGCGCCTCGCTCTCTTGCTCAGCCTTCGGAAGCATGCGCCGGCCAACCGCCACCACGGTATCCGCAGACAGTATGAAGGCAGGCTGTGTACGCGACACAACAGACCTGCCCTTCTCGATCGCAAGACGCATGGCGAGCTGGCGTGGGCGCTCGTCGCGCAGCGCACGCTCGTCCATTTCCGCCGGGACGATCTCGTCCGGCGTGAGGCCGATCTGCTGAAGCAAGGCAAGACGGCGGGGGCTTGCGCTGGCGAGAACCAGCCTGGCGCCGCCATGAGCTGAACCCGGAACCGGGCTGCTCACTTGAACCGGTAGGTGATGCGCCCCTTGGTCAGGTCATAGGGCGTCATCTCCACGAGCACCTTGTCGCCCGTGAGAACGCGGATGCGGTTCTTGCGCATCTTCCCGGCCGTGTGGGCAATGATCTCGTGATCGTTGGCCAGTTTCACTCTGAAGGTAGCGTTCGGGAGCAATTCCACGATCGTGCCTTCAAACTCGATAAGCTCTTCCTTCATGCAACTCCCTTTTCGGCCGCAGCCGGTACTTTTGCGGCGCCCGTATACACGGTTTCACCGGGATTCGTCGATTCCTTATGGAATCAGCTCCTCGCGTGCAGCGCGCAGACCAAAGTGAACAGCCGGCGGGCGGTGTCGAAATCCACCTCCGCCTTGTCTGCCAGCCGTTCGGTCAGCACCTGGGAACCTTCGTTGTGCAGGCCACGTCGCCCCATGTCGATGGCCTCGATATGGGAGGGCGTGGCGCTGCGGATTGCGTCGTAATAGCTGTCGCAGATCATGAAATAGTCCTTGATCACGCGCCGCAGCGCCGTGAGCGACAGGAGCAGTTTGCGGACAGGCGAGCCGTCCGCCTCGCTGATATCGAACACCAGCCGGTTGTCGGCCAGCGACAGCACGACATTGTAGGGCCCGCCATCGTGGCCGATGACGCGGAAGCTGTTGTCCTCGATCAGGTCGAATATCGCGACCTTGCGCTCATGGTCGGCGTCCGGGCCCGCAGCCGCAAGGCTCTTGTCGTCGATCTCGATGGCCGCGATCCGCGCACGCTTTGTCTCGGTCATTTTCCGCCCCTGCGGATGCTGACGGAGAGGCCGTGCGCTGGAAGACCTTCGCAAGCGGCCAGCGTCTCGGCGGCGGCGGCGAGATGGCGGAAGCCCGCTTCCGATATGCGCTGAACGGATGTGCGCTTCATGAAGTCGAGCACTGACAGGCCGGACGCAAACCGCGCAGCGCCGGACGTGGGCAGAACATGGTTGGAGCCGGTAACGTAGTCACCCAGCGCTTCTGGCGCCCAGCGGCCCAGGAAGATCGCACCGGAGTGGCGTATGTCTGCGGCGATCGCGTCGGGATCTGCAACGGCAAGTTCGACATGCTCAGGCGCGATCTGATTGACGATTTCAGCCGCCATTGAGAGGGGCGCGATCACGACAGCCGCAAAGTTGCGCCACGACTCTTCCGTTGCTTTCGCAGTGGACAGTTTCGGAATTTGCGCCTCGGCCTCGGCCCACACGCGTGCAGCGTACTCTGCGTCATCGGTGATCAGGATCGACTGCGCCAGCGGATCGTGCTCGGCCTGCGACAGCAGGTCGGCGGCAATCCAGGCTGGATCGTTCTGGTTGTCCGCGACAACTGTGATCTCGGAAGGCCCTGCAATGGTGTCGATGCCGACATCGCCAAACACGATGCGCTTGGCGGCGGCGACCCACGCGTTGCCTGGGCCGACAATCTTGTCGACAGGTTTGACCTGCCCTGCCCCATAGGCCAGCGCCGCCACAGCCTGCGCCCCGCCGATGGGGTAGAACTCTGTCACGCCGGCGCGCACGGCGGCATACGCCACGGCCGGATTGAGTTCGCCGCCTGGCGCTGGCGCGACCATGACAATGCGCGCAACGCCCGCAGCTTTCGCCGGAACAACATTCATCAGCACGGAGCTGGGATAGCTGGCGCGACCACCCGGCACGTATACGCCCACCGCATCAACAGCCGACCAGCGCCATCCGAGTTCAAGGCCGTGACCATCCTCGAACGAATGGTCCTTCGGCCTCTGCTCGGCGTGATAGGCCTCGATGCGGCCCGCCGCGAAATCCAGAGCCTCGCGCACATCCTTCGGACAAGCGGACGCCAGCTTGTGAAGATCAATCTTGTCAGACTGCAAAGTCGTGGCGTCGACAGCCATGCGATCGAATTTCTGGGTGTAGTCCGCCACCGCCGCGCCGCCGCGCGCACGCACGTCGCGCACGATGGCCGCTGCCGACGTATACACGTCCTCCGAGCCCTGCGCCCGGCGGAGCGAGAGGAATTTTCCGAACGCCTCCGCAAATCCGGGGGCGCCAGCATCGAAGCGACGCATGCTCATGACCGCTTCTTCTCGTGGTCAGGCTTGCGACGCGTCGGCCAGGATGGACCAAGGTCCGCCAGCGTCACGTCGATGCATTCGACCTTGAGCTGAACCTGGGTCTCGCTGGCAAACATCAGCGTAATCGTTCCGCCCGGCGGTTCGGGATCCGCCTCGAAGCGGATTTCCATTAGCGAGTGCACCCCATCGATGTCGCGCGACACGGATCGGCTGCGCACCGACTCTACTGCTGCGATACCAAGCACGGCGCGCGAACGGAAGAACGGCATACGCTTGCCCGCACGTTCCCATTGGAACCGGTTGATCTCGAGGCCGAACGTGCGCGACCGGGAGTCGAACTTGATATCTTGCGGCTTCACGAGGCTGTCCTGCACAGCCGCCGCGACGATGGCGAGGCCTTCAGCGTCTTCCGCCAGCAACTTGAGGGCGTTACCCGCCATGAGGTCTTCCACAGCCATAGATCGCCTTCCCGGCGGTCCGGCGGCGGGCGCGCACCCGGCCGGAGCAGCCCTCCACTAGACCAGAATGCGTCGGGGCTCCAGCGCGGCAGGAAAGCCAGCCTGGGACCAGGGAAATCAGGCTGAATCGCCCTGACGCTCGATCTTCGCACCGCAGCGGCCGAGCTTCTCTTCCAGCCGCTCGAACCCGCGGTCGAGATGGTAAATCCGGTTCACCACGGTCTCCCCCTCCGCAACCAGCGCCGCGATGACGAGGCTGACCGAAGCGCGCAGGTCCGTTGCCATGACGGGCGCACCGTGCAGCTTGGCGACACCTTTGACGATCGCCTCGTTGCCACGGACCGAGATATTGGCGCCGAGGCGGCTGAGTTCCGGGGCGTGCATGAAGCGGTTCTCGAAGATGTTCTCCCGGATGGTGCTGGTTCCGTCCGCGATCGTCATCAGCGCCATGAACTGCGCCTGCAGGTCAGTCGGAAAACCAGGGTATGGCCGCGTGTCGATATCCACCGCCTTGAGCGGCGTCGCCGGATCGCGCTTGATGCGAACGCCCTTGGGCTCGATCTCGACCGTGGCGCCGGCCTTGCGGAGGCCATCAATCAGCGCGCCGAGATCCTCGCCACGCGCACCTTCAAGGAACACGTTGCCGCCTGTCGCAGCTGCGGCGATGGCGAATGTGCCCGCCTCGATGCGGTCCGAGATAACGTCGTGCCGTGCGCCAGTGAGCTTGGCGACGCCCTGGATGCGGATCGTCGGCGTTCCGTAGCCGGATACCTTCGCGCCACACGCATTGAGGCAGATAGCAAGGTCGCCGATCTCGGGCTCGCAGGCCGCGTTCTCGAGGATCGTCTCGCCCTCGGCCAGCACGGCAGCCAGCATCGCGTGCTCGGTGGCGCCAACGGATACGAACGGGAAATTGATGTGCGCGCCCTTGAGGCCGCGAATCGCGGCGGCTTTCACGTAGCCCTGCTCGATAACGATATCCGCGCCCATGGCCTCAAAGGCCTTGAGATGAAGGTCGACCGGTCGGGCGCCGATGGCGCAACCACCCGGCAGCGAGACCGTCGCGTGCCCCACACGCGCCAGAAGCGGACCAAGCACGTTGAACGTCGCGCGCATCTTCCGAACGAGGTCATACGGCGCAATGGTCGAGGAGATGGTCTCCGCATGCATCCGGCACAGGGACTCGCCCGTCGGCCATTCCACCACGACGCCGAGGCTCTGAAGCAGCTTTGCCATGAACCGCGTGTCGGCCAGGTTCGGCATCGACGTGAGCACGAGCGGCTGCTCGCACAGGAGTGAGGCCGCCATCAGCTTCAGGGCCGAGTTCTTGGCGCCGGAAACCGGGATGTTGCCGTTTAGCGGGCCGTTCGCGAGAATCGAGAGCTTATCCATAGGGCTCGTTATGAAGGCGAATTCGGCGGCGGCAAGGCGCGGAACCGACTATTCGGCGGGGTCCGAAGGCTTTCCGGAGGTCGGCATGCGATCCGGGCTGCCGGAGGCCTTGCGCCGGCGCAGATTCGCCCGCAGGGCGTGTGCCAGCCTTTGCTCCCGCAAGTCGGCCGCCGTCATGGCTTTGCGAACGGGTTTTTCGGGCTTTTGCGGAGGATTCTGCGACATTCCTGCGTATACCATGCCTAGGCCCGCCATGGCCCTTCCCATGTTTCAGGGTTTCCGTTATGCGGTCGCCTTCCTTAAGCGGGTTGCTGCCGTAGCTCAGTGGTAGAGCGCATCCTTGGTAAGGCTGAGGTCGGGAGTTCAATCCTCCCCGGCAGCACCATCCCGCTTCTGACTACCCCTCCACGCTCACCTCAGGCGACACAGCCCTGAACCGGGCCACGTCCTCGTCGGTCATGAAGACCTCGAGGGCCAGCCGGTCTTCGCCTTCCAGCATTTCGGATGTCACTTCGCAATTCTGGTGCAGCCACGCGTGCAGCCGCCCATCCGCCGCCGGGATGGTCACCCGCCTCGGACGCCGATTGCGGAACAGCGCCGCTTCGATGGCGAACAGCAACTCGTCTACGCCCTGCCCCTCCACCGCCGAGACCATAAGCGCCGGCGGGTTGAGCCCCCGCGCCCGCGCAGCCAGAACATCGCGCGTCGCGCCATCCAGCGCATCGGCCTTGTTCCAGACCTCGATCATCGGCGGGCGCTCCAGCCCGGTCTCGACCGACAGTTGTTCCAGGATCCCGTAGACATCGTTCGCCTGGTACTCGGTGTCCGGGTGAGCGATGTCGCGCACGTGCACCAGAAGGTCCGCCTCCATCGCTTCTTCCAGCGTGGCGCGGAAAGCCGCGACCAGAGTTGTGGGTAGGTCTGTGATGAAGCCCACCGTATCGACCAGGGCGATACGCCGGCCGGATGCGGCGACGATTTCCCGCGCAGTGGGGTCCAGCGTTGCAAACGGCATGTCTGCCGCCAGCACATCCGAAGAGGTCAACCGGTTGAACAGCGTCGACTTGCCGGCGTTGGTGTAGCCCACGATAGCCGCCACCGGCGCGCCGCGCCGCGCCCTGCCCTCGCGCTGCAGCCGCCGCGTGCGCCGCACGTCTTCCAGCTCCCGCCGAAAGCCTGCGATGCGCTTGTCGAGGAGCCGCCTGTCGGTCTCGAGCTGGCTCTCACCGGGGCCGCCAAGGAAGCCGAAGCCGCCGCGTTGGCGCTCGAGGTGGGTCCACGTCCGCACCAGTCGTGACCGCTCATAGAGCGAGCGCGCCATCTCGACCTGCAGACGGCCCTCGGCCGTGCGCGCACGAAGACCAAAGATCTCCAGGATCAGCCCGGTGCGATCCACCACCTTGAGTTTGAGTTCGAGTTCAAGGTTGCGCTGCTGGACGGGCGTAAGGGAGGCGTCGACGACGAACAGGGTGACCCCGTCCTCCTTGAAGCGTTCAGCGAGCGCATCAAGCTGCCCCGAGCCGAAAAGACGCGCCGGGTGCGGTTCGCGGACGTTGAGCTGCTCTGTGAAGGCGAGCTTCACGCCCAGCGCTTCCGCAAGTCCCTGGCTCTCCTCGAGCCGGGAACGCGCGACCTCCGCCCCCGCGATCACTGGCAATACGACAGCCGCAACATCTTCGGGCGGCCGGCGATCAATCAGGTCTCTGGGCAATCAGTCCTCGTCTTCATTCTCAAAGAGATTGACCGGCGCGTTGGGCGCGATGGTCGAGATGGCATGCTTGTAGACGAGTTGGGGCGGACGCCCCTCGCCTTTCAGCAGCACGCAGAAATTGTCGAACCAAGTCACAATGCCCTGGAGCTTCACGCCGTTCACAAGGAACACGGTGAGGGGAATTTTCCCTTTCCGGACGGCGTTCAGGAAAATGTCCTGCAAGTTTTGCTTTTTGTCAGCTGACATGAATGTACCGAGCCTTCTGTGTTGGGGCCTTGCCCAACGTTTAGCGCTTCGAAGGCGGAATGAGCAATGCCCGACCGAGCCGAGGGTAAACCCCGGGCGAGGTCGCCAGAAGTCGCGCCAAACGAGGCAGGATCAGCCTGCCCTCTCGGCGCCTGCCCATCTGTCGGGTGTCACAATCAGGTCAGCCCTGCGATTCCTTGATGCCAAGGCTGGTATCAACACCCAGCGCCTTGAGCTTCCGGTGCAGCGCCGATCGTTCCATCCCGATGAAAGCTGCGGTGCGGGAAACGTTTCCGCCAAAGCGCGTGATCTGCATGGCGAGGTATTCACGCTCGAAATGCTCGCGCGCATCCCGCAGGGACATTGAGATCATCTGCATGGAACCTGCCGCAGCGGCGCCATTGGACTGCGCATCGCTCGGCAGGTGTTGCGCCGTGATCGGACCCGGCGCTTCCCCGTTCGTGAGAATCAGGAGGCGCTCGACGACGTTCCGCAACTGGCGGACGTTCCCTGGCCACTCGCTCGCCTGCAGCACCGCGATCGCGTCATCGGAGAAATTCCGCGGCTGCAGACCCGTCGCGCTCGCGACATGGCGGACGAAGTAGTTCACCAGTTCCGGGATGTCCTCTCGCCGCCGATCGAGCGCCGGCACATCCACCGGCACCACGTTGAGCCGATAATAGAGGTCCTCGCGGAAGCGGCTGGCGGCGATCTCAGCACGCAGGTCGCGTGCACTGGACGACACCACACGCACATCCACCACAACATCCTCGCGCCCATTGCGGCGGCGGAAACGCTGGTCGACCAGCACGCGCAGGATGCGGCTCTGCGCCGTAAGCGGCAGGTCCGAAATCTCGTCCAGCAGCAGCGTGCCGCCGTGCGCCTGCTCGAACATGCCGATCTTGGGGGCCTTGCCCTCGCCGCTCTCCTCACCGAAGAGTTCCACGTCGAGGCGTTCGGAATCGAGCGAAGCCGCATTGACCACAACGAACGGCCCGGAAGCGCGCCCCGAACGCTCATGGATGAGACGCGCCACCAGATCCTTGCCAGACCCCGGCGGGCCGGAAATCAGGATACGGCTGTTGGTTGGCGACACCTTTTCGATGCTGCCTGTCAGCTGGAGCATGGCGCTCGAGCGGCCTACGAGCTCGTGGGATGAGGCAGAGCGCGTGCGAAGCGAGGAGTTCTCACGCTTCAGCGCAGCATTCTCGAGCGCGCGCTGCACGGTCACGATCAGCTTCTCTGCCTTGAACGGCTTTTCGAGGTAATCGTACGCGCCGCGCCGGATGGCCTCGACAGCAGTCTCCACCGTGCCGTGACCTGAAATCACGACCACCGGCAGCAGCGGGTCCATCTCCTTGAGAATGGAGAGGATGCCAAGACCGTCGAGCTCGGAGCCCTTCAGCCAGACATCCAGCACGACCAATCGCGGCGCGCGCGTGCGCACTGCTGCAAGGGCGTCAGACGAATTGCCCGCCGTTCGCACAACGAATCCCTCGTCCTGGAGGATTCCACCGACGAGCTCGCGGATATCCGCTTCATCATCGACCACAAGGATCTCAGCCGCCATCAGGCTACTCCTTCACCAGCATACGCTACAGGTTCTTCAGCAAGGTTGGGTTGCAAGGGCACACGAACATCGACGCGCGCGCCGCGCGCCACGTGTTCATTGTCTCCAAGCCAGATTCGCCCGCCATGGTCCTCGACAATGCGGGACACAATGGCGAGACCAAGGCCGACGCCATTCTTGCGCGTCGTCACATAGGGCTCCAGCAAACGGTCGCGATCCTCGACCGGGAAGCCCGGGCCATTGTCGCGCACGGTTACCTGCGCCTCTTCGCCATCAGCGGAAACTTCGATGACCAGCGCGCCCGCCTTGGTGTCCCCCGACTCCAGGGCGCGCTCCACCGCTTCGGCGGAATTCTTGACGACGTTGGTCAACGCCTGCGCCAGCATGCGCTCGTCACCCAGGATCTCGATCGGCGCCACGGGACCGTTCACCGTCACTGTGATTGACGGGGTCGCCATACGCTGAGCGAACGTCACCGACTGCACCATGTCGCCGAGATTGAACTTGCCGAATGTCGGCTTGGGCATGCGCGCGAAGCCGGAGAATTCCTCAACCATCCGCCCGATGTCGGCGACCTGCCGGGTGATCGTGTCGGTGCAGCGCTCGAATGTCTCACGATCGGATGTAATCTGGCTAGCGAACCGGCGCTTCAGGCGTTCCGCAGACAGCTGGATCGGCGTCAGGGGATTGCGAATCTCGTGGGCGATCCGGCGCGCCACATCTCGCCAGGCGGCCTGTCGCTGGCCCATAATCAATCGCGTCATGTCGTGGAAGGTAATGACCGCCCCGGCGCCAGCGTACTCCGGCGCAACGCGAACCTGAAGTTGAGCCGCGCCGCCGTCTACCGGCCTGCGGATGCTGGCATCAACGGACTGGCCCGTCTCGATCGCGCGGCCGGTGGCCGTCACGAATTCCGGCGCAATGTCGCCAAGCGACGGCGTTTCGCCGGGGCGATGGATGAAGCCCAGCAGCGTCTGCGCAAAGGTGTTTGCGATGGTGACGTTCAGCGCGTTGTCAACGCGGATTACGCCTGCCTCGACGCCCGCCAGCACCGCCTCGATGAAATTGGAGCGCGTCTCGGCATCGATCCGTCCGCGATCCAGCGCGCCGGTCTGGCGCGCCAGCCGGTCTGTCATCTCGTTGAACGCATCGGCCAGATCGGCGATCTCGTCACGATGCGTCGGGCTCAGCATGCGCACCGAAAGGTCGCCGTCACGAACGGCGCGCGCAGCGCCCGCGAGCGCACCAATCGGCATGGCGATGCGGGCAGCAGCAGTCATCCCCAACCAGGCCGTGCCCAACAGCATCAGCGCGGCCGCCTCGACGTAAGACAGCACCAGCACAACGCTGAGCGCCTGGCGGCGCGTCTGCGCCTGTTCAAACGCCTTCAGCGACGCGTCGGCCTGCGCAAAGCGGGCGCTCACTTGGGGCGGAACTTTCCGCGCAACCTGCACATACGCATTCTCGAACTGCGGCACACGGAAGAAGCCGCGGATTGCCCCGTCGCTATCCTCGCGTACATTGATCTCGCCTGCCTTCGCCGCCGCCCAGTCGCGATCTGTCGGCTTGGCTTGCGGTGGCGCTTCGTCAGGGTCGGCGACCTGGAAGAGCGGCGCCCCAGTGGCGTCGAGCAACTCGACCCGACTGAACAGGCCGCGGGCCTCGCTGCGGTCGCGAAGGTACATGGCGACATCATTCAGTGAGATTTGCGTCGTGACGTCGGTAAGGTCTGAGTGGATGCCTTGCGCCTCCTTCTGCGCCTCGATCCGCAGATCATCGAGCGCCGCGCGCGCGGCTTCCTTGCCGCCCTGCACGATGTTGGTCACGGGCGTGGAGAACCACTGGTCGACCGAGCGGTTGATCGCCACCGCGAGAAACCCCGCGACGATGATGGTGGGGATGGCGGCGGCCAGCGAGAAAAGGAAGATGATCCGCAGGCGCAGGCGCGCGCCGCCATGTGTCTCGCGGTTTTCGCGGACGAGCTGATACACGCGGAAGCCAAGCACGCCGGCGACGCCGGCAATCAGGATAAGGTTGGCAATCAGCAGCCAGAACAGGCCCGGTTGGGCGGCCGCGTTGGGGCTATTGTCGGTAACTGCGACATAGGTCGCACCGGCGGCAATCACCACCGCCAGCCCGAACAGGAGCTTGAACAGGTTGGAGGCGGCTCGGCCTAGCCGAACTCTTGCCTCCGATGTGGCGTCAGCCGATTTCGCCATCCACTCTACCTACCGACCGGATCGCCCGCCCTCCCCCCGGCTAGTGGGGACGCGCTGATTCCGGAAACCACGCTCAAAGCTGCAAAGTCCCCGCCAGAAGTGAGGCGCTGGAGCAACACAGTGTGGCGAGCAAAGCACAGGGTGATGTGCCAAGGCAACACAAAAGGCGCCTAACTCGCCCTCTGAGCGAAACGGCGCGCAGTTGCCTGTGCTTACAGGCCGAGCTTCCGGGTGAGGATCTCGTTCACGGCCGCCGGATTCGCCTTGCCCTGGCTGGCTTTCATGATCTGACCGACCATCCAGCCGAGCGTCTTGGGTTTCTCGTGACCAGCAGCGCGCTGGTCCTTGATCTCCTGGACCTGCGTCGGGTTGGCCGCGAGCACCTCGTCGATCACCTTCTCGATCGCTCCGGTATCGGTGACTTGCTTCAGACCCTCGCGCTCGACAATGACCGAGGCCTGGTCGCCAGTCGCGATCATCTTCTGGAACACATCCTTGGCGATCTTGCCGCTGATTGTGTTGTTGGCGATCAGGGCGACCAGTCCGCCAAGCTGTTCGGCGCTGATCGGTGACTTCGAAAGCTCAAGGCCTTCCTTGTTGAGATAGCCGATCAGGTCCTGCGTCACCCAGTTGGCCGCAAGGCGCGGATCGCTGCTCTTCGCTACCGCTTCGAAGTACGCCGCCCTCTCGGCATCGCCCGCGAGTACACCCGCGTCGTATTCCTTGAGGCCGTACTCCTTCACAAAACGCGCGCGCTTATCGTCCGGCAGTTCCGGTAGCTTTGCGCGAATGCTCTCGACGTAAGGGCCGGTAAGCTCGAGCGGCAACAGGTCGGGATCGGGGAAGTAGCGGTAGTCGTGCGCGTCTTCCTTTGAGCGCATGGAGCGCGTCTCGTCCTTGTCCGCGTTGTAAAGGCGAGTCTCCTGGTCGATCTTGCCGCCATCTTCAAGGATATCGATCTGGCGGCGCGCCTCAAACTCGGCCGCCATCTGGATGAAGCGGAACGAGTTGACGTTCTTGATCTCGCAACGCGTGCCGAGCTTATCGAAGCTACCGGTCTTCTTGTAATGGTCGTAGCCACCCGGACGGCAGACTGACACGTTCACGTCGGCGCGCAGGTTACCCTTCTCCATGTCGCCATCACACGTGCCGAGGGCGATGAGGATGGAGCGCAGCTTCTTCACGTACGCCGCAGCTTCCGCGGGCGAGCGGATATCGGGTCGCGAGACGATTTCCATCAGGGCCACGCCAGACCGGTTGAGATCGACATAGGTCGCGTTGGGGTCGAGATCGTGGATCGACTTGCCGGCGTCCTGCTCGAGGTGCAGGCGCTCGATGCCAACGGTGAAGGTATAGCCGTCGTCGCTTTCGACATCGATCTTGCCCTCGCCCACGATCGGCGATTTGAACTGCGAGATCTGATAGCCCTGCGGCAGGTCGGGATAGAAGTAATTCTTCCGGTCGAAACGCGACACAAGGTTGATCGCCGCGTTGAGGCCAAGTCCGGTCTTCACCGCCTGCTCGACGCAGAATGCGTTGATCACCGGCAGCATGCCGGGCATCGCCGCATCGACCAGCGACACGTTGGTGTTGGGCGCATTGCCAAAAGCGGTTGATGCGCCCGAGAACAGCTTAGAGTTCGAGGCCACCTGCGCATGGACTTCGAGACCCATGACGACTTCCCAGTCGCCTGTGCGGCCTGAAATCAGATAAGGCTTCCGGTCTGCCATAGCGTCCTCAGTTCGTGTGATTTGAGGCTTCTAGCGGGGTTCCGACGCGGCGTCACCCCGTCAGGACCTCCAGCGTTACAACGGGTCAAAAGCCACATTGATATCCGGCAGGCGTAACGGCATGTCGTAGGCATAGCCCTGCACGAAATCGCAGCCGATGCTGTGCAGCTCCTCGGCGATCACCTTGTCCTCGATGCCCTCGGCCGTGACAGTCATGCCCAGGCTGCGGATCAAGCCGGTCAGCGCCGTCACGATCCTGCAGGCGCGCGGCTGACGGATCATGCGGCACAGCCGCGGATCCAGCTTCACGCCATCCGCAGGAATCTCGGCGAGCCAGGCGAACGAGGAATGCCCCGCACCGAAGTCATCCAGCACGATCCCCGCCCCAGCCGCACGGAAGGCCGCAAGCGCGCCAAGAGCGCCCTCAAAATCTCGCAGCGCCGCCTGTTCGGTCAGCTCCACGCGCAGCACGCCGTGCGGAAGCCTCGCCTCGCGGATGATCTCAGCCGCGCCTTCCACCAGAACCGGTTGCGCTATCTCGGCGGCTGACAGGTTCACCTGCATAAAGACGTCGTGGCCCTGCGCGCGCAACTCCACGAGCGCAGCAGCCGACTTGGCCAACATCACCGGGGCGATAGCTGACCAATCCGTATCGCCGCCGAGACCGATCAGCGTGTCCGGCCCCACGAGCTGTCCATCCGGCGCCCGGAATCGCGCCAGCGCCTCGAACCCCGCGACCGCCAGCGTGTCGAGCCGCCTGATCGGCTGAAACACGGGCTCCACATTGCTCTCGCCATGCACGAAACGTTCGCCTGCATCGGCGGGCACCAGCAACCCTCGCGCGAGCCCCACATCATGGAACGCGCCAAAGAAATGCGCGGGCAGCCCATCCAGCAGCGTTACGCGGATATCGATCGGGTCGCCTGCCCTGCCCTGGCGAAGCGGCGTCGCGATGCGCACACGCGCAAGCCCGTCGACCTGATCCAACAACGCCTGCAGCGTCCATCGCCCATCCAGTCGCGCCAGCGGACCGCCTGGATCTGCGCGGATCGCAAGCACGCCCTCAGCCGCGCTCCACGACCACAATGCCGCGCGCGCAGATGTTCCGGATTTATCGGCAGCGAGATAGCTCATGAAAACCGATCATGCCCCAGCGAATCAGCTGGACGACACAAACGCCTCTGCGGCGGCAAGTCCAGCCTTGGGGCCGACAGCGCTCGCAAGTGCAGGCCCCGCCATCATGTCGCGACCAACTTGGCTCACATCTTCGATCGTTACGGCTGCGATATGTCTAAGCGTCTCTTCGACAGTTACAGTCCGCTCGAAGGTCAGAAGTTCGTATGCGGCCGATCCGGCGCGAGCGGCGGGCGCCTCGGCCGCCATCGCAAACTGGGCAGCTGCGATGGCTTTGGCGCGATCCAGCTCCGCCTGCGTGGGACCTGCATTGGCAAGATCCGCCCAGATGTCTGCAGTCAGCTTTGCGACATCCGCCGCGTCACCCGGATCACAGCCCGCATAGACCGAAACACGCCCGGCATCGCTGTGCTGCTCGCACGCCGCGTCAATCGTGTACGCAAGCCCCCTTGCCTCACGCACCTGCTGGAACAATCGCGAGGCCATGCCACCGCCGAGAACCTCCGCGAATATCCGCGCGGCAAACCGCGTCGGCGCCTTCGCGGAAATCGTTGGGCGCGCCAGCACGATATGACACTGCTCCAACTTGCGCACTTCGCCACGTACGCCGGAGACCGCCGTGGCTGGCGCTTCGGATGCCGGCGTCGGCAGATCGGGCCTGCCGCCAAGCCAACGCTCGGCCCGCGCCAGGATCTCGCCGCGATCAAACGCGCCTGCGACGGAGACAACGGTGCGCCGAGGTGAATAGTTCTGCTGCGCGAAGTCGATCAGGTCGCCACGCGTGAGCGCCTTCAGCGTATCCTTCTCGCCCAGGATCGCGCGCCCAAGCGGATGACCAGCATAGCAAGCTTGCTGGATCAGCTCAAAGACGAGATCATCCGGCTGGTCGAGCGCCTCGCCCATCTCCTGCAGCACGACGCCCTTCTCGCGCTCGATCTCCCCTTCGGGATGGTCAGGTGCGAACACCATGGACAGCGCAAGGTCCAGCATGTCCGGCGCATCCGGCGTCAGGCATCGGACGAAGTAGTTCGTCATCTCATACCCGGTCGCTGCGTTGATCACGCCGCCCCGCGCCTCGACCGCTTCGGCAATCTGCTGCGCCGAGAGTCCCGACGCGCCCTTGAACGCCATGTGTTCGAGAAAATGCGCGAGGCCGCTATGCGCATCGGACTCATGACGCGCGCCGGCCGAGAGAAACACGCCAACCGCCGCCGTGCGCAGGCCCGGCATCGGATCGAACACGACGCGAGCGCCATTGTTCAGCGTCACAACTTCGCGTGCGTCAGCCATCAACGGCTCCCTGCGATCAGGCTCTCGATGCGCTCGCGCACATGATCGGCGCTCATCGGGCCCGTCTCGAATTGCTCGGGTCGCGAGACAAAGGGAGTGGCGCGCTCCGGCAGACCAACATCAACGCCAAGCGTCTCTTTCACCGTCTCCGGAAACTTTGCGGCATGCGCGGTGGCGAGGGTCAAGATGGGACCTTTCGCATCGCGAACGCGCCGGGCAGCGGCAAGACCAACAGCCGTGTGTGGGCAGACCACCAAGCCGGTTTCGGCCAGCGTGCACTTCATCTCGTCACGAGTCTCCGCATCGCTGACGCGCTGGGCGTCGAACCCGGCTACGGCGAGACGTTGCGCAACCTCGGCCGGAATGGCGCCCTCGCCTTTCAACGCCAGATCGGAATATGCCTTCGCGACCGCAGCGCCATTGCGCGAGCCCGGTGCAAGATCGGGGCTGGTCGCCTCGAACAACAGGCGCTCGAAATTGCTGGGCAGCTGGATGTCCATCGCGGGGCTGATCGTCGGCGAAGTCGCGCCCTTGGTTAGCGGTTTGCCAGACATCAAGCGCGCCATCGTATCGTTGGCGTTCACGGCAGCCGTGCAGCGGAAGCCCTGCAACAGCCCGCAGCGCGAAGCGACATAGGCGGCCAGCGCGTCGCCAAAATTCCCTGTTGGCACGACGAAGTGGATCGGCGTATCGGCGCCCAGTTGCGCCTGCGCCTGCGCGAAGTACACGCTCTGTGCAGCCACACGCGTCCAGTTGATCGAGTTTACCGCTGCAAGCCCAACGCGACGCTTGAACTGCTCATCGGCGATCAACTGCTTGAGGATCGCCTGCGTGCCATCGAAATCACCTTCGAGCGCGAGGTTGTGAACATTGCTCGCCCCGGTTGCCGTCATGAACAGGCGCTGCGTTGGCGAGACGCGGTTGAGCGGATGTAGGATCACAATGTCCACGCGCTTTGAGCCGGCGAACGCAGAAGCAGCCGCCCCGCCCGTGTCGCCGGATGTCGCGCAAAGGATCGTCATGCGCTCGTCGCGCTGTTCGAGAACGTAGTCATACAGCTGCGCGATCAGGCGCATCGCCACGTCCTTGAACGCCAGCGTAGGCCCGTGATGCAACTCCAGCATCCACCGCCCCGGCCCGACTTCGACAAGTGGCGCAACAGACTGATGCGCGAACGGCGCATACGCGCGCGTGGCGAGTTCACGGATCACGCCTTCCGGTAGAGTGTCGCCTGCGAACGCCGACAGCACGCGCGTCGCTGTCTCGACATAGCTGTCGCCAGACTTGGGCCGCGCGATCAAAGGCCAGTCGGCCGGCGTGTAAAGCCCGCCGTCGGGCGCAAGGCCGGCGAGGCTCGCCGTCAAGAAATCCACCGGCGCCGACTGGCCACGCGTAGAAACGTATTTCATGTCTTCGCCTTGCCGAAGCGCAGGCGGCCCGCCCGCGCGTGGAACACCGCGTATATCACCGCAAAGGCCGCCGCCATCCCGAACCACGTTACGGCATAGCCGATATGGGTCTCCGGCGGCGTCCGCGACAGGAAGGCCGGCGTTCCCGAGTACGGGGTCACGATGAACCGGCCGTCGAGGTCCGGCGCGCCCGCAGCCTGCGACAGCGCTGCCGCGTCAAACCAGTGCCACTCGTTCCGGGCTGGCGAGTTGGCCGCCGTCATGAACGATTTCTCGGGCCAGGGCTCAACGATGAAACGGTCGACGATCGCCTCCGGCTTCATGCCCGGAGGAAGGAAAGCACCGGGGCCGCCGATCTCAAGGGCCTCAAAGCCAGACTCGACCAGCACAGGTCGCCCGCAAAGGTCCGCCACCTGGAACTCCCGCCAACCCGCCGTGCCGGCGGCATCGTGCCCAAACATGCGCAAGGTCGGGCCAGACGGAGTGGGCGGCGAGATAACTTGTCCTTCGGTCAGACCTGCGCCGCAGACAGCAGCTAGCGACAAAGGCGGCGCTGTTGCGGTCTGTTCGAAAGTCTTGATGAGATCAGCTTTCCACCCAGCCCGCTGCGCCTGCCACACGCCCAGCGCGACAAGCGCGGCCATGATGGGGATCGCCAAAAGCGTCAGGACAGGAAGTGGCCGGAAATACATGCCGCTGGTTTAGCCCGGCGCAGCCGCGGGGGCTACTCGGGGTCCTCGAACTGGGCCTGACCGGCCTTGTGCTTCCATTGCAGCGCAAACAGCAGCGATTTCACCGGACGCAGCAGAAGCAGGCAGAAGCCCAGCGTCAGCGGCGGCCAGATCAGGATATGGACCCAGCCCGGCGGCCTGAAGGCAAATTCGAAGAACATGGCCGACGGCACGATGAAGATCAGCGCGGCGAACATGACAAAGAACGAGGGGCCGTCGCCTGCGTCTGCAATCGTCAGGTCAGCGCTGCAGGCCTCACACCGGCTCTTGAAGCGCAGGTAGCCGTCGAAGACCCGCCCTTCCCCGCAATTGGGGCATTTGCTCCGCAGACCTGCCGACAGCGCGCTCACAGCCATGACTGGCTCCTTCAGACCGTACCCCAGGCAGCGTCACCGAAGGGGAACGGCGCCACGTGGCAGACCAGATAGAACACCACCCAGATCGCCGTGACGATGATCCAGTTCAGCGCAGCCAGCTGGAAGCCATACGGCTTTTCCGGCTTGGCCACGCCTGCGATCACCAGCACGGAGCAGATTGCCATAAATATGAAGCCGAGCCCCACCTGCACGAGGAAGGCACGCGTAAGGCTGTTGAGCAGGTAGGTGTTCATGAACCCGGGCGGAAACGCCGTGTCGCCCAGCCACTGCATGGCGATGAAGGCACAGCCACCCAGACCAAGCAGCAAGGCCACGATGCTGGCGCCGGTAGCTGCGTTCGGCTTTGATCGGAACAAGTAGATCGCGCCACCTGCCGCTCCCGCCGCCAGCAGCATCAACAGCGTACCCAGCAACAGCGGCGACGGATCGAGTTTGCCGACATCGCCAACAGGGTGGAAACGCTCCACCCCGAGGACGTTCTGGCCTGTCCTGAAATCCGTCTCGACGAACGAGTGGCCACCGCCGCTCCAGATCTGTTGCGCGGTTTCGAAGAATGCGTCGCCCTGCCCCAGATGGGGCAACAGGGCCATCAGCCACACAACGATCGCGATCGCCTGCACGACCAGGAAGCCGATAAGTCCCGCCTTCCTGGCCATAAGCTCCCGCCCGCTAGTGCCCAAGGCCCGGCGCGCCCGAACCCCAGACGAGGTGCGGCGTCACGTAGACGAAGGCGAAGAGGAAGAGCCACACCACGTCGACGAAGTGCCAGTACCAGGCGGCGAACTCGAAGCCGAGATGCTTCTCCGCTTTCATGCCGCCAGCCAGCAGGCGACCGAGGCATACCATCAGGAAGATCGTCCCGATCACGACGTGCGCGCCGTGGAAGCCCGTCGCCATGAAGAAGGCCGAGCCATAGATCGATCCATCGAACGAGAAGCCGGCTTCCATGTACTCGACGACCTGAAGCGCCGTAAACGAAAGGCCAAGGACCACCGTCAGCACGAGGCCGGTGATAGCCGCCTTGCGGTCATTCACCTGCAGCGCGTGGTGAGCCCAGGTAACGGTCGTGCCCGACAGAAGCAGGATCAGCGTGTTGATCAGCGGCAGGTGGAATGGATCGAACGGCTTGACCGCGTGGCCGTCAACCTGACCCACAGGCCACTCGTTCCAGGTGAGAAGCGGCGCATAGGCCGGGTTCGCGAGATCCGAGTGCGCGGGATTGGCGCGCAGCGTGTGGAAGATCGCCATCTCGAAGAATTCCCAGAACCACGCGACGAAGAACATCACCTCGGAGGCGATGAACAGGACCATCCCGTAGCGCAGCGAGATCTGGACGACTTCGGTGTGATCGCCGGCGCGGCTCTCCTTGAGCACATCTCCCCACCATCCGATGAGCACGAAGACAAGCGCGATGAAGCCCGGCACCGGACCCCACCAGTTGCCCTGCTCGATGAAGAACAGGCCCTTCATGGAGCCGGCCATGCCCAGCACCATGACAAGCATCGCGAGCGAGGCCAGCAGGGGCCACGGGCTCGGCTTTACCAGGTGATAGTCGTGCTTGACGTCGCCAGCCATGGCTCCAGTCCCTCATCTTGCGGGTTCAGGACATGTCCTTACCCGTCGTCTCCAGTTTCCTAACCGTGACCTAATAGGTCAAGGATGCGTCTTCGGGCCGCGCGTCGGCCTGCGGGCCAGCGGCGCGGTAATACGTATACGAAAGCGTGATTCCCTTAACGTCGTCGGCCTGCCAGTCCTTGGCCATATCCGGCGACACGAAGAACACCACGGGAATCTGCACGGTCACGCCCGGCTCGTACGTCTGCTCCACAAAGCAGAAGCACTGAATCTTGTTGAAGTACCGGCCGATCTTGTGCGGCACCACGTTGAACGTCGCCATCGCCTTGACCGGTTCGGACGAAGTGTTCGTCACCTCGTAGAAAACCATCATGGTCTCGCCGAGCTTTACATCAACAAACGGCTGGGCCGCCTTGAATTTCAGGGGGGCCGCCGGATCGACGTTCGCATCGAACGCAACGCGCACCTGCCGGTCGAGAACTTCCTTTGGCCGCTCGACAGCGACTTGAGTCGTGCCGCCAAAGCCCGTGAGGCGGCAGAACGTCGAATACAGAGGCTCAGCGGCAAAGCTCAGGCCCAGCATTCCGACGGCGACGCCGGTCAGGATTCCAGTGGTGAGCTTCGCGCGCTTGTTCATAGGTCGCGGACCATCACGTTCGCGCCCAGCTTGGTCATCGTGAGGACAAACACCAGGATCACGAAGGCGAACAGCGCGAGCGCAATCCACTGCCCCCGGCGCTTGCGCGCGAAGACCTGCTCCGGGGTCAGCGTCACGCGCTCGCCCGTGGCCACGGCTTCACGCGGAGCGAAGATCATCTTGGCGATGTCTGTCTTGGCCGGCGGCACAGGCTTGTCGCCACCTTCCGGCGTGCCGTCCCAATCCTTGATCTGACCCTTGTCGAGCATCACGTGCCTCCAGCCAATGGGAAGTGCAGCGGTAGAACACGCTCGACCAGCAGCGCCGCGAACAGCGCAAACAGGTACAGAATGGAAACTCCGAACATTGCCTTGGCGCGTCCGATGTCCTTCGGCGCGTCAGCATCCCCTGCGCGGCTGAAATAGACCCGGAAGGCATTCCAGATGAACGCGGCCCCGCCCAGCACGGCGACCACGCCGTAGATCGCGCCGCCGAGTCCCGTCGCCACCGGCAGCAGCGCGAAGGGCGTGACGACAAGCGTGTAGACCAGAATCTGACGGCGCGTTTCGGCCGCGCCATGCGTCACCGGAAGCATCGGCACGCCGGCGCGCGCATACTCTTTTGAAGTCCACAGCGACAGCGCCCAGAAGTGCGGCGGCGTCCATAGGAAGATCAGGCCGAACATCAGCCATGCATCCACAGGCATGTCGCCCGTTGCAGCAGCCCAGCCGATAACCGGCGGAAAGGCGCCGGCGGCGCCGCCGATCACAATGTTCTGCGCCGTCGAGCGCTTCAGCCACATCGTGTAGACGACCGCATAGAAGAAGATCGAGAACGCCAGCAAGGCCGCAGCGAGCGGCGTCGCCGCAAGCGCCATCAGCATCACAGACATGGCCGACATGATCAGGCCGAAGCTCAGCGCCTCATCCGGACGGACCAGGCCAGCGGGAACCGGTCGCGAGACAGTCCTCGCCATCTTCGCGTCAATGTCTGCGTCGTACCACATGTTGAGCGCACCGGCCGCGCCCGAGCCCAGCGCCACAGCCAGCACCGCACAGGCGGCCGCAAACGGGCCCATCGCAACCGGGGCGGCGACCAGACCCACAAACGCAGTGAAGACGACCAGCGACATCACGCGCGGCTTCATCAGGCGCACATAGTCCATCGCGCTCGCGGGAGCAGCGGCGGGGGATGTGCTGACGAAGGTCGCGTCCGACATCTTGTCTTGCGCGACAGCCCGGACCCCAATTCCCCAGAGAGAGGGAGGCCCGGGCCGCCTTGCGCCCTGTTACTTGACCCTTGGGAGGTCGTTGTACTGGTGGAACGGCGGCGGGGACGACAGCGTCCACTCCAGCGTTGTTGCACCCTCGCCCCACGGGTTCGATTCTGCCTTGCGGCGGCGGATGAAGGCTTCGAGCACGCCAACGAAGAACACGATCGTGGCGGCCGCCGCGACCCAGTAGCCGATCGTCGACCAGTGGTGCCATTCCTGGAACGCGTCGGCATAGTTCACGTACCGGCGCGGCATGCCTTGCAGGCCGAGGAAGTGCTGCGGGAAGAAGATCAGGTTCGAGCCAATGAACATCAGCCAGAAGTGCAGACCGCCGATGAAGCCATTGTACTTGATGCCGAACATCTTCTCGAACCAGTAGTACCAGCCGCAGAAGATCGTGAACATGGCGCCCAGCGAGAGCACGTAGTGGAAGTGCGCGACCACGTAATACGTGTCGTGCAGCGAGTGATCGACCCCCGCGTTCGCCAGCACGACGCCGGTGACGCCGCCTACGGTGAAGAGGAAGATGAAGCCGATAGCCCACAGCATCGGCACCTTGAACTCGATCGAGCCGCCCCACATCGTGGCGATCCACGAGAAGATCTTCACGCCTGTTGGAACCGCGATGACCATCGTCGCAGCCACGAAGTAGGCCTTGAGGTTCACGTCCATGCCGACCGTGTACATGTGGTGCGCCCACACGACGAAGCCGATGAAGCCGATCGCGACCATGGCGTAAGCCATCGCCAGGTATCCGAACACCGGCTTGCGCGAGAACGTCGAGATCACGTGGCTGACGATGCCGAAGCCCGGCAGGATCATGATGTACACTTCGGGGTGACCGAAGAACCAGAACAAGTGCTGGAACATGATCGGGTCGCCGCCGCCCGAGACTTCAAAGAACTTCGAGCCGAAGTTGCGGTCGGTCAGCAGCATGGTCAGCGCGCCCGCGAGAACCGGCAGCGCGAGAACCAGCAGGAACGCCGTCACAAGCACCGACCAGGCAAACAGCGGCATCTTGTGAATGGTCATGCCCGGAGCGCGCATGTTCAGGATGGTGACGATGAAGTTGATCGCGCCAAGAATGGACGACATGCCCGCGAGGTGGAGTGAGAAGATCACGAGATCCATCGCAAGACCCGGGTGACCCGTCGTGCTCGACAGCGGCGGATACAGAACCCAGCCGCCGCCAAAGCCGTTGCCGCCCGGAGGACCTGGGACGAACATCGACAGGATCAGCAGGAAGAACGAAACCGGCAGCAGCCAGAACGAGATGTTGTTCATCCGCGGCATCGCCATGTCCGGCGCGCCGATCATCAGCGGCACGAACCAGTTGCCGAAACCACCGATAAGCGCGGGCATGACCATGAAGAAGATCATGATCAGGCCGTGCATGGTCGTGATGACGTTGTAGTTGTGCTCGGTGCCGAAGAAGCCGCCGAACGCCGTTCCGTTGAACAGCTGCAGGCCGGGCTCGGCCAGCTCGGCGCGCATGAAGCCGGAGAACACGAAGCCCACGATCCCCGCGCAGATCGCGAAGATCAGGTACAGCGTCCCGATGTCCTTGTGGTTGGTCGAGAACAGCCACCGCGCGGGGCTGTACCACTTGGGATCGTGATGGTGATCATCGTGAGCATGATCATGCGAATGATCGTGTCCGTGACCGGCAGCGTGTTTAGCTTCGTTCGCCATGGAACGGCTCCCTGATCTACTGCGCCGCGGCGACCTGCGTCGCGCTAGGGCGCGGCAGGCTGTCGAGATAGGCACGGCCGCCATTGGTCGGGTCGGCCTGAGCGGCGGCCAGCCACTGGTCGTACTGAGCTTGCGGAAGGATCCGCAGCTCGATCGGCATGTTGCTGTGATCCTTGCCGCAAAGCTCGGAACACTGCCCGTAATAGATGCCAGGCTCATCGACCTTGAACCAGAGCTGGTTCAGGCGGCCGGGGACGGCGTCAACCTTGAGCGCGAACTGCGGCATGGCCCAGGCGTGGATAACGTCCTTGGCCGAGATCTTGAGACGAACGAAACGGCCGGCCGGCGCCACCATGGGGTTGTCGACGGAAAGCTGTCCAATGTCGCCACGTTCCGGCTTGAGCGGGCGCGCCTCATCGCCCGCCTTCAGCATGCGGGATTCGATGATGAACTCTTTGTCCGTGTTCTGGTTGTACGTGTAGTCCCAGTACCACATGTTGCCGTAGACCTTGATGTCCACGACCTCGGACTCTTCAACCTGCGCGCCGCCGAACATCACGTCCTGATCGTACAGAATCGGGAAAGAGCCCTTGGCGATCCACACGAGGATCAGCACAGGCGCCACCGTCCAGATGATCTCGATCATCGTGTTGTGGCTGAACTTCTTCGGGACCGGATTGGCCTTCTTGTTGTAGCGGATCATCACCCAGATCAGCAGACCCGTGACGAAGATCGTAATCGCGGTGATGATGATCAGAACTTCCATGTGGAAGGCCTGCACCCGCTTCGCGGTCTCGGTGACCGGCCGCTGGAAATCGATCCCGCCATTAACGGGAATTGCCCACGCCGAGCCGCCCGCCAAAAGGCTGGCCGCTCCGAGCGTCAAGTATGTCCAGGCCCTGCTGCGCATGTTTGAAGACATCCTCCAGCCAGATGCGTGAATTCGCGGCTTTACCGTGATACGCTCTTCGTCGCCACCACTCCGTTTCGCGCCGCCGGGTGCATAGTGTCGCAGCCGAGGCGATTCGTACTGGGTGGCGCGTGGTCGCTACCAGAGGCATTAGGAGTTGGAAAGATGAACCCACGGTTTGGATTGGGGATTTCAGCGTTCGTCGTTGCCGCAGCTGTCGCACTTCCTGCCCACGCGCAGGGTGCGGTTACCGTGATCGGCGGCGGTATGGCGGAGGACTGCTACAAGGCCGTTGAATATGGCCAGATTCCCGCAAGCAGGGCGCTTGACCTCTGTACCACCGCCCTGGAGGTCGAGGCGCTGAAGCGCCGCGACAGGGCGGCAACTTACACAAACCGCGGCATTCTCCACATGCGGATGGGCAACAACACCCGCGCGCTGTGGGATTACGAGCGCGGCCTGAACATGATGCCTGACCTTCAGGAAACCCGCGTCAATATCGGCGCCGCCCTCTACAACCTGCAGCGCTACCCGGAGGCCCTCACGGCCCTGAACCTGGGAATCGCGACCGAGGACATCGAGGCGAAGTCGGTAGCTCACTACAATCGCGGCCTGACCCACGAAAAACTGGGCGATCTCCAGCTGGCCTACGAGGACTTCCGCGAGGCCCTGCGGCTCAAGCCCGATTTCACTCAGGCCGCTTCGCAACTGCAGCGATTCACCGTGGTTCCGGCCGGCGGCTGATCCGCGCGCCGCTCGATCCTGTCTTTCGCCCGGGCAAAGCCCTATCTAGGGTTCTTGTACTGACCTTGCCTTGCGGAGCCCCGACATGACTGAACACAGCCTGATCGACGTCGCCGGGGTTGGCGTGTCTCGCGCCGCCGGCATCCTCGATGAGGCGCTCAACGGGGCGGATGACGGCGAGATCTTTATCGAGTCCGTCCGGTCCGAGAGCTTCCTGTTCGATGATGGCCGCCTGAAGTCGGCTTCCTACGACACCGGCCAGGGCTTCGGTCTGCGCGTCGTTTCCGGCGAAACCACCGGCTACGCCCACGCCAGCGAACTGTCCGAATCCGCCCTCCGTCGCGCAGCCACTGCGGCGTCCGCCGCCAAACGCGGGCGTGGCGGGGTTCTCGCCATCGGGCCGACGCCCACCAACCGCCGCCTCTACGACGATATTGACCCGACAGCTTCGCCAGACTTCGGAACCAAGACCAACCTCCTCGCCGAGATCGATGCCTGGTGCCGCGCCCAGGATCCTCGCGTGGTTCAGGTGTCCGCTTCCCTCGCCGGCTCACACACCTCCGTCGAAATCATCCGCTCCGGCGGCGCCAGCGTCGCCGAGGCGCGTCCTCTGGTCCGCATCAACATCTCCGTGACACTTGAGAAGGACGGCCGCCGTGAAACCGGATCGGCCGGCGCCGGCGGCCGCGACGGCTATGAGGAGTGGATCAAGCCAGACCGGTGGAAGGCTCTCGCACAGCGCGCCCTGCGCAAGGCCGAGATCAACCTTGAGGCAGTCCCCGCCCCTGCCGGCGAGATGGAAGTGGCGCTCGGGCCGGGCTGGACTGGCGTGCTGCTGCACGAAGCTGTCGGCCACGGCCTTGAAGGCGACTTCAATCGCAAGGGCTCGTCCGTCTATTCCGATCGCATCGGCGAGCAGGTGATGTCCAAGGGCGTCACCATCGTCGACGACGGCACGATTTCCAAACGCCGCGGCTCACTCTCCTTCGACGACGAAGGCACCGAGACACAGCGCACCGTGCTGGTCGAGGATGGACGCCTCGTCGGCTACATGCAGGATCGCCAGAACGCCCGCCTGATGGGTGTCGCGCCCACGGGCAACGGCCGGCGCGAAAGCTACGCCAACGCGCCCATGCCCCGCATGACCAACACTTTCATGACCGGCGGCACGCATGATCCCGAAGAGATTGTCCGCTCGATCAAGAAGGGCATCTGGGCTGTCGATTTCGGCGGTGGTCAGGTCGACATCACGAACGGCCAGTTCGTGTTCCAGTGCACCGAGGCCTACCTCGTCGAGAACGGCAAGGTCGGCGCGCCCGTGAAGAACGCCACTCTGATCGGCCACGGCCCGACCGTGATGAACTCCATCTCGATGATCGGGAACGACTTCGCGATGGACGATGGCGTCGGCACCTGCGGCAAGTCCGGCCAATCAGTGCCCGTCGGCGTCGGCCAGCCCTCGCTCCGCATCGACTCGATCACGGTCGGCGGCGCAGGCGGCTAGAAGTTCCGCCGCACCGTCACGAAGAACTGCCGCTGCTGCCGATTGGTGTCGTAGTCTGTGTAGGTCGGCGTGGCTCCAATCGTCCGCGGCGCATCGAAGAAGACGAACTCCGCCTTGGCGTCGTTGGCGAGGATGTTGTTTACGCCTGCACCGAACGTCCAGCCGGTCCACGGCTTCCACGTCAGATTGGCGCCGAGGTAGGGCCCAGAGCTGTAGCGATTGAGATACTGTGGCTCCCACGCACGCTGATCGGCATCGTCCTCGAGAAAGACGCTCCACCGGAAGTCGCCATTGCCCAGAGTCTGCTGGAGCGAAATGTTCCACTCCCACGGCATGGAAAGGTCGATGTCGTGGTCCGCCCCCGTCACCGGATCGGTAAGGTTGGTTTCGGTCAGCGTGCCGCCGAACGACAGGATGCCGCCCTGCATGCCGTAGCTGTCGAGTTCGAACGAGCCCTTCACGTTGAACACGTCGCTGGTCGCCTCTCCCCCATTGCGCGTGATCTCGAACACGCGCGTAGGCACAGGCGGAACACCCGGCACGACGAGGATCGCCCGCCCGAGCACATCTTCAGTCAATACATGCCTGTAACTCGCAGACAGCGAGTTCTGCCCGCCGAACTGTCGCTGGTAGCGCAGCTCGAACGTCCACGACTTCTCTGGCTCAGCCTCCGGATTTCCAACACCGAAGATCTCCTCCTCGAACGCCGCCGCCGATGCGAAGCTTCCGAAATCGAGCTGGTCGACCTTCCGCTCAATTCGCCCGCCCCATTGATGCCCCTCCTCCGGCGTCCACGACACGTTCACGCGCGGCTTGAGATAGGTCAGCGCCTTCTCGGACATGCCGGCATTGCTGTCCGCCTCGATGCGCGACCACTCGAACCGCATGCCGGTCTCGATATTCAATTGCGGCGACGGCGCCCACGTGGCGGTAACGAACCCGTCCGCGCGCAACTCATCGACGCGAAAGCGATCGCCCTCCAGCGACACCGGCGCGCCATTGAAGAAGAACGCGTTTTGCTGCTCGGAGTAGTTGTAGACCAGCTCCCCCCCGCCCTCGATTGCCCAGTCACCCATCTTCGGCGCCTGCAGCGTCGCGCGCGTGATGCTCTCGCCGCCCTCTGTGGCCAGCAGCGTGCCCGACGTGAAGTTCGTTTGCCCGACTAAGCCATCGCGCGCGAACGTCGTGTCCCGGTCGCGCGTGCGCACCGACTGAAACCCGACCAGCTCCAGCGAATAGCCGCCTTCGAGGCTACGCGAGTATCGTAAGCCCGCTTCTCCGGAGAGATTCTCCTCGTGGCCCGCATTGTTCTGCTGCCCGCCAGGAAGCGTGAACCGCGCTCCGCCACTATAGTCGAGGCGGTTGCCGCTTGCCTGCCCGTTGATCCGCAGGTTTCCGCCCAGCCATGCTGTTTCCCAGGCGCCAGCTGCATCAATCCGCTCATAGACGCTTTCGGAACCGGATTTGCCCGCACGTAGAACTGTCCCGGCTGTATCGATGCGCTCGAACGCATTCTCGTTGCTGCCTTCGCTGCGGATAAGCGAGAGCGAACCTTCGATAACCTGCCCGTCCGCTTGGTTGCGAAGCTGCAACGTGGAGTTGGGCGACACATCGCCCGCGTCGGACGCCGTGACGGCGCCACTGATCGATCCGGTGACACCCGCATCCCTCTTCCGGACAATGTTCGCGACCACCGACTTGCCCTGCATGTCGATGCCTTCGGCGCCGCCACGAACGACATCAATGCGCTCCACCCCACCCGCCGGAATACGCGCGATGATGGAGCTCAGCGATTCCGAGCGCGACGGCGGTCTTTGGCCGTCGATCAGCACATTGCCGGCCGTACCCGAAAATCCGCGCTCTCCGCTTCCGCCGTCGAACGAAAAGCCCGGCAGTCGGCCGATCATGTCCATCGCCGTGTTCGGCCTGAACTGCGCGAAGAAGTCCGGTTTGTAGCTGGTGATGTTGGACGCGCTGGCGGCAGGCTGCTCGCCCTGTGCCGGACCGGTTTGCGCTGAAGCCTCGCTCGCCGCGGCGCACGCCGCCGCTAACAGTCCAATGGAGAGCCCCCACCCCTGCGTCACGTTTCCTGCCCCTGTCGACCTGCGGTTTAGCCCGCAGTGCCATCAGGGCAGTCCGGCATCAGATTTGGACAAAAACATGTCCCGGCCACTTGAGCGTGATCACGCGCGCGCGAGTTTCCCTCGCGTGCTGCGATCTACTCCGCAGCCTGCGGCGCAGGCGTCGAGCCGTCCTTCGGCTTGTCCTTCAGATGTGCGAGCTTGTTGAGGAACGGACTTGCTATGCCCATCGCAACACCGATTCCGATTCCCGCAAGGCCAACGTTTGTGAACACCTCCGCATAGGTCTTGAGCGCAAGCTCGGGATCCAGCACCTGCCCACCCACAGTCTGCTGCGCAGTCAGCTTCGTGATCTGCGACTGCACCGCCTGCGCGATTGACGAGCCAAGATACCACGTCGCCATCATCGTCGCCGCGATTGGGGCCGGCGTCAGCTTCGTCATTGCAGACAGGCCCACGGGAGACAGGAACAGTTCGCCCGTCGTGTGCAGCAGGTACAGCATCACGAGGAAGATCAGCGGAACCTTGAAGTTCGCGTCCGCATACTGCACGCCCCAGACCAGCACGAGGAAGCCAGCGCCAACCTGGATCAGGCCCAGCGCGAACTTGAACGCATCGCCCGGATCTTTCTTGTGCCGCCCCAGCCATGTCCACAACGCCGCAAACATCGGCGCGAAGATCAGGATGAAGCCGCCGTTGAAGCTTTGCGTTTGCCCGGATGTAATTGTCCAGAACCCGGTAGATCCATCGGCCAGCCTTTCCGTAGGCAGCTGCGTCGAACGCTCGGAGAACTGCGACAACGCCGAGCCGCCCAGTTCGAACAAAGTGAAGAACACCACGGATGCAAGCACGAGGATGATCGCAAGGATCAGCTTCCCACTCTCCGCCAGGGTGGCCTTGGTGATCATGTAGTAGACAAAGAACGCCAGCATCGCGAGCGAAGCGATGGTCAGTGCGGTGTTCACGATCGGCTCGCGCTGCACCAGCAGCCAGATGACGCCCACCGAAGCGATGGCCAGTATGTAAATCAGCCATTCGCGATTGATCGGACCGAACAGCGGCCGTTTCAGCAGCGCGGGATTCGGCGGCAGTCCCAACTCAGCGGGAAGCTGTGCAGGACCGGGCGTGAAGAACAGGATACGGCGGCGCACGAACACCAGCCATCCAAACAGCATGCCCACGCCGGCAAGGCCGAAGCCCGCCCACCAACCGATCTTCGCACCAACCAGCGCGCAGAGCACCTGCGCCCAGAAGGCGCCGAGGTTGATCCCGTAATAGTAGAGCGAGAACCCGCCATCGCGGCGCGGATCGTCCTTGGTGTAAAGCTGACCGACCTGCGTGGCGAGGTTCGCTTTCAGGAAGCCCACACCCATGATGATAAGCGAGAGCGCAAGGAAGAACGCGCCCATGTAGAAGGGTTGCTGCCCCTCCACCGACATCTGGTAGCCTTCAACGACGGGTGTCTCAGGATCGTCAGCGGGAATAATGTTCGGCAGCGCTGTGGTTCCGGCGAACCCCTTGATCTCCATGCCGCCATTGGGGCCGGGACCGAATTCGTAGCGCTGGCCCTCGACGACGACCCACGCCTGGCGCTGATCCTGCCGGCCTTCGGAATCGATGTTGTAGCTCTGACCGTTGTAGGTGAGCACGTTGCGAGCAGGTTCCTGCTCGATCGCCATAGTCAGGTGACCCGCCACCAGCAGCAGGGCGCCGAACGCAACGGCCTTGGTCGTGCCGAGATAGCGATCGGCCAGCATGCCGCCGATCAGCGGCAGCAGGTACACGAGCGAAGTGTAGGCGCCGTACTGGCCCGAGGCAGCTTCGTCCGAGAACAGGAAGTGCTGCGTCATGTAGACGAACAGGATCGTTCG
>Ga0105048_10002190_pt1 | contig 31570 bp, 23 predicted proteins | sample MAT05_FD_78382 | JGI IMG/M metagenome (GOLD analysis project Ga0105048, IMG submission 78382) | Freshwater microbial communities from Lake Fryxell liftoff mats and glacier meltwater in Antarctica - MAT-05 | ecosystem: Environmental > Aquatic > Freshwater > Ice > Liftoff microbial mat | place... | reverse complement strand
GCGGGTGTCAAAACGGTCTGGTTGGTTGTACCCACTGTACAAACCGTTTCAATTCTATTACCCGATCGCAAGCAAGTTAACTTCTCTCAGGGCATCATTACAGACCCAGTTACCACTATTCAACTAAACCTGAATGATATTTTTGAGGAGTAGCTTATTCGCTTCGCAAACTCTTCACCGGGTTCATCAACGCGGCTTTCACGCTCTGGAAACTCACCGTCAGCAAGGCAATGCCCACCGCCAGCAGACCCGCCAACGCGAACACCCACCACTCGATGTCGATTTTGTAGGCAAAATCCTGCAACCACCAATTCATGACGTACCAGGCCAACGGGCAGGCAATCACCATAGCAATCAACACCAGTTTCAGGTAGTCTTTGGAGAGCAGCGTAACAATGCTGGCCACACTGGCACCCAGCACTTTACGCACACCAATCTCTTTGGTACGTTGCTCCGCCGTGAAGGCAGCCAAACCGAACAGACCCAGGCAGGCAATGAAGATGGCCAGTGCGGTGAAAATCAGGAGAATCTGGCTCTGTTTCTGTTCGGTGGCATATTGGCGGGCAAAATTCTGATCCAGAAACTGATACGTAAATACGCTGTTTGGCTCGAATTGCCGGTATGTTTTTTCGATGAATGCCAGCGCATCCGCTGCCCTCCCTGCTCTAACTCGTACGTACAGATTATCCTGATCGTCGGCAGAAGGAGGCATTTGCATAGCCAGCGGCTCAATTTTGTGTTGTAGTGAGTGCGTGTGAAAGTCTTTCACCACACCCACCACCCGGCGTTCGGCCAGCGTACCTTTGTCGTCGATGTAGAATTTTATCCGCTTACCAATCGGGTCTTTCCAACCTAAGTCTTTCACCAACGTTTCATTGACCAGAATGGCATTGTAACGGTCGGCGGGGAGAGCATCCGAGAAACTACGGCCCTGCGCCAACCCTATCTCCATCGTTTTCAGGAAATCGCCGTCGACCATGAGGCTCTTCGTGATTTTTGATGATTCCGATATTTTTCCGTCGATTTCAAAAAAGTAACCCCCTCCGCCCAAGCTATTGGTTCCAATAGGGTTACTGGCAGCGGCCACACCTTCGATCAACGAGTTGCCCAACAACTGCGCCTTGATCGCCGGAACCTTGGTGCGCGTTTTCTCATCATTCAGGTGGAACGTCAACACCTGCTCTTTGTTAAAGCCCAGCTGTTTGGAGAGCGCAAACCGGAGTTGCTGGTAGATAATTCCCGATGCAGCGATCAGTGCAATGGTAATTACAAACTGAAACGTAACCAGTGTTTTTCGGAAGGCAATGGTCCCCGACTGATTGCCTAGCTGCCCCCGCAAAGCAGCCACCGTGCGGGAGCCCGACAAAAACAGGGCCGGATAACTACCACTCAGCAAACCAGCTAACAGCGCAAAACCACCAATGACCAGCAGGCTATAGCCAAGCCCAAATTGCCAGATTGACAGAGCTTTACCCGTTAATTCGTTGAAGAAAGGTAACACACCCTGGGCCAATCCCACACCGAGTAACATAGCCACAAGCGTTAGCAATAGGGTCTCCGTCAGAAACAATTCTGCCAGTTGCCCGCGCCCCGCCCCAACGGCTTTCCGAACGCCCACTTCCCGAATGCGCATGGTTGATCGGGCCGTGGACAAGTTCATGTAATTAATCCCCGCCAGCAGCAGAATCAGTCCGGCAATAATGGCAAAAACCGATACCGCCTGCTGGTTACCGTTCGGCCCAATTTCATAGTCTAAATTCGAGTGCAGGTGAATAGACGTCAGCGGTTGCAACTCCATTTTGTAAGTCACGTTGCCCATCTCGGGTTTGATATAGCGCTCAAAAAAAGCGGGGAACTTTGCTTCCAGCACTTTCGGATCTGCGCCTTCGCGTAGCAACAAGTACGTGTACAGGCTGAACTGTTGCCACCCCGTTGTGTAAGCCGTTGGCATAGAACGTAATGCGCTGAACGTAAAATGCGAATTGGCAGGCACATTGTCGATAACGCCCGTTACGACGTTGCCGAAATTGTTCTCGAAATAAACCGTTTTACCCAAGGCTTTGGCCACATCGCCAAACAAACGGTGCGCCAGCTCTTTAGTCAGCACAATAGATTCGGGCTTGCTGAGGGCTGACTTTGGATCGCCATACAGGAATGGATAGGTAAACACCTGAAATAGTCCCTGATCGGCAAACATTATGTCGTCAGCATCAATTTTTGTTTCGCCATAGTGCATGATGCCACCACCTTCGGGAAGAATACGTACGGCCTGCTCAATTTCTGGATAATTTTGTTTGAGCGTTGGTGCAAAGGGCGCAGAAGTCGGTGCAAGGTTGAGATTCCCTCCCTCCCATTGCGCTTGATGCACCACCCGGCAAATCCGGTCGGCCCGCTCATGATAACGATCATAACTCAGTTCATCGGCCACGTAGAGGGTGATGAGCAAACAAGTTGCCAGCCCTACAGCCAGTCCAAATACGTTAATGCCGCTGTAAACACGGTTTTTCCACAGGTTGCGGATGGCGATTTTGATGTAGTTGTACAGCATACAATTAAAAGTTGAGGCAATGAACGTAGTGATGAGCTATTAGCCCGGAAACTGGTCGGCAAAAATAAACAGGGCAAAGCCTATACCAAAAGTAATTAACTACTGATAGTCAGAATCTTATCTAATAGTTATAACCGATACTGTCCGCAAATGAACGAAGTCCGTCCGTTTGCGGACAGCATCGGCAGACCTAAACCAACACTCGGCACGTTCTTTGTAATACCTGTTCAGGCGTTCCTTTATAACCGCCCAAACCTCATGAAGCCCCGTATTCTACCGTACTTATTCTGCTTCTTCCTTACTATCCTGCTCTTTTGTCAGCCACAGTCATTTGCTCAGGGCGTTTCCGTAAAACGGTTTAATGTCGCTCAAGTGCCAACCTCTGGTACTACCGTGGCTCCACAACCTGTTATTAGTCCGACTGTAGTGGATCAAACAGGCCGCCAGACCGTTCAAGCCGTCGATTTCAGCGTGAGGGCCGTCGATGAAAAGACCAAAGCCGATGTGCCTGCCGCCTACGAAATTCAGGCAGTACTGGCCAAGAAATCGTTTAAAGGCAGCAGTAAGGCCGGACAGCCCTTCAACATTGTACTGACCCGCACCGATACACTCGTGGTAAAAACAGATGCCAAAGGGTATTATAAAACGGAAGAAGTACTCCTGGTTTCGTGCGATACCTGCGGATCATACGAACACCTGGCCGTGATGGAGCGTGAAGACAGCGTGTTCACAAACCTCAAACTAAACCAGGCTATCCGGCTCGACAATGTGTATTTTGACCAGAGCAGCTATATTCTCCGGCCCGAATCGAATGAGCAACTAAACAAACTGCTCAAAACGCTCGATACCAACCCCAGTCTCCATATCGAAATTGCCGGCCATACCGACAACGTGGGCGACCGGCGTCTCAACCAGTCTCTCTCCGAGAATCGGGCAAAGGTCATTACCAATTACTTAGCAAACCGGGGTGTTACCACAAATCGACTGCAACCCCGCGGCTATGGCGACAGTCGCCCCTCTGCCCCCAACGATTCTGAAAACAACAAAAAGAAGAACCGACGCGTTGAGTTTGTGGTTTTGAAACTATGACTTATTTCGTCAAATCTGATTCCATTGTTCGGCGTATATGGGGTGACGCCGATGTGATTCTGCTCGTTTTTGCCGGGTCGGCGGCTGAGTTCGCCCTCAACAAAGCTGTCGATTGGTTGTTTTTCACGGGCAAGCTCCCCGCCGACCCCATTGCCCGGCTTTTTTCTACAGTGCGCTATGCTCAGGAAATCGTGTTTGCCCCCGCAGAGAAAGCGCGTCAGGCCATCAGTCGTATGGGTGCCGTTCACAGTGGTGTAGAAAATAAACGCGGCTATGCCATTCCCGACTGCGCCTACCGCGACGTTCTGTACATGCTCATCGACTATTCTGAGCGAGCTTATACTCTGCTCCATCAGCCACTCAGCCCCGAAGAACAAACTGAACTCTTCCAGGTATTTCGGGCTGTGGGTGCGGGTATGGGCGTCCCCAACTTACCCACTACGTATACTGACTGGAAAACCGACCGCCAGTTCCACCTCGACCATGATCTGGAGCGGAGCCAATTCACCGATCGTCTATTCCAGCGTTACCGGGAGCAGTTGGGCAATTGGCGCTATAATTTGCTGTTGCAGGCAATGGCCGTGCTAGTGCCGGAGGTAGTTCACTACCGTTTGTCGCTCCCTGAGAAACCACTATTGGCCAAAACCATCGGTCTTTATCGCCTGTTGAATGGGCTTGGTTTACGCTCAGTGGTGCAACGAGTGTTGCTACCGACGGAATACCTGGATCAAATTCGGGGTTTGGATAAAGCCTAATGAAATGGAGAACCAAAGAGACCCCACAAACAAATCAATCTAATGAGAGTACAGCCGACACGCCGGAAGGCAAAAGCTACGATGAGTTTGCAGTGAATATGGCTAAGCGTCGGGATGCGGGTTCCACGTACATGAAAATGGACTTCGGCATCGGGAAGAGCAAATCAGAATCCTCTTCGGCAGCCAAGCGAGGTAGCTGGAAAAACTGAAAAAAAATTAGTGATAAATTAGGGGATCAGTAGAGTCAGATATACTACGGTGTCGCTCCCACTCGCTGCCAAAGGCGGCTGTCGAGTGTATAATCGAGTCCCTGACTGATCTGTAGACTGGCATAGAGAGGGTGCCTGGGGTGAAGCAAAATGTTATACGAAACATTCATCACTACCGATGGAACCCCAATTCCCAGTGTGTCCGGGTTCTCGAACCATTCCCTTAAAAAAGTCTGTGCATTGGTTGACGCCGGATGATGCCAGTCGGGTGGCAGATCGGCGGGAGACAGGTATCGAATTAAGGGGGCGTTACCAGCTTCATTTGGTGTTGGCAGATCAATACAAAGTAGCCAAAGTCGGGGTAGCCGGGCGTAAGGAACAATGCCTAAATGAACCATCTTTTCTAGCAAAGCCAACTCAGGACTCGTTGATGTATACAGAATTCCAACTCCAGCTGGATTCCATCGTCCTGGATACCGTTCGGCACCAATTGTAGAAAAGGGAGTTTGTTTGTGATCGGCTTTGATAATTCGGTAAACCTGCATATCAACTGTAGATACCCCATTCGATCCGGCCTAATACCTGATGAACCAGTTCAAAACCAGAAATGGTATCAAGTACATCGAGGGGAGATTGAGGAATAGCCAGATTATTTGGATCTGATTGGAGATTTTGCCCGGCCGTTGCCCCAGCGAGAGGAAAAGGCCTATCAAGTTGTCCCATTTCGGCTAAAAGACGTGGTATAAATGGAGTGGTATTGCCTGTTGGAATGGCTAATTCATAAAGGGAGGTTCGCAGCCAGTTAGCCAACATACGCTCATCCTCAAAAATGGCCATGCCATGTTGAAGCAGTTTCTTAAACAGCAGCAATCGCTCTCCTGCTTCAGGGCTTAATAAATCATTGCCCGATTTAATGTGCAGTGTTCGCGTTGAAATACCCAAAACGCTGGCCATTTCAGCATCCGTCAGGCGAGCCAGCCGTTTAATAGGGCCAATGGCAGCACGCGTAACACCCGCCCGCCGTTGGCGAATAATGTCCTGATGAGTCAGCATTAACGCTGACTTACTCGAAGTAGTGGCTGACTGTAAGGCGATATCCATAGAAATAGGACCCGTTGGGTACTGCTGTGCAATTCTGCACTAAGATAACAGAAATTTTGCTCATTTTTACTCACTAACACATCACGTATAGCCTTGTCCCAAAATAAGGAGTAGGTTTGCGAATCATGCGCCCGCTTTATTTTTTCCTGCTCCTATTGGTTTCCTGCCAAGCCCCTCCCCTGCCGGCATCCTTGCCTGATGCCGATTATTTTCCGCTGCAAACCGGTCAGTACCGGGTTTATTCGGTAACGGAGCAGCTCTACAAAGCCGGGCAATCTTCCACAACCCGAGCGTACTTGTGGCGCGAAACAACCGGGGCGGCTTTTCAAACGCTCGCGGGCGATACGGCCTATACGCTCACGTATGCCCACCGCGCCAATAGCTCACTTCCCTGGCAAATAGACTCGATAGGAATGGCCTGGAAAACCGAGCGGGAGGCTCTTTTGACGTCGGGTGGGCAAACGGTGGTAAAACTGGCCTTCCCCGCCTTCGACGATCAACGGTGGAATGGCAATCGTTTCAATGTGCTTGGTCCCGATGAATTTCGGCTGCAACACTGCCACCTGCCTTTTCGCATCGATACTAAAGCGTTTGACCGTAGTGTAACGGTTATCCAACAAAATGATTCTACATTAGTATCACAAGACAAACGGCTCGAAGTGTACGGATACCAGATCGGGTTGGTTTATGCCGAACGGCAACAGGTTCGCTTTTGCACCACCGACCCCGGCTGTAACCAGTCTGGGGCTATCTTGTACGGAATCAGGCAGTTCATTCGTTTAACGGAGCATGGGAAAGACTAATTTACGAGCAATTCTTATCGGCATTTATCTGGCCCTGGGCGTCTCTGCTGCCTCGGGGCAAAACACGCAACGCTACCTCGTAGTACTGCGCGATAAAGCTAATTCGCCATTTAGTACGAGCCGGCCCGAGCAGTTTTTGTCAGCACGATCGGTTAGTCGTCGGTCAAAACAGAACATTGCCCTGACCGAGCGCGACTTACCCGTAAATCCGGCCTATGTCAGCCAAATCAGGGCAACCGGGGCCGAAGTACTGAATACCTCTCGCTGGCTCAACGCCGTGCTGATTCGAGCAACAGCAACCAGCTTGCAACAGGTGATTGCGTTGCCGTTTGTGAAAGGGCTGGAATATGGGCAGCGAATTGGCAATTCCCGTATCGCTACCCAAACCGGGCAAACCAACGCATTCACTAAATTTGGCGAAACACAGGCCCAGGCCCAGGCCTTGCCCTACGGCCCTTCGCTCACTCAACTGAGCCAGTTGGGGCTCGACCAACTGCATGATCGTGGGTTTCGGGGCGAAGGAAAACTAGTCGCTATTCTGGATGCCGGTTTCCCTAATGCCAACACCGTTCCTTTTTTGCAACCACTCATTACTGAAAACCGCATTGTTGCTACCTACGATTTTGTAGCGAACAACCGCAGGGTATTTGACGATGATAGCCACGGGTTGAATGTGCTGTCGATCATGGCCGCTACGGCCGACAATCGGCTTTATGGGGGAGCTTTCAAGGCTAGTTACGTATTGATCCGCACCGAAGATGCGCCAACCGAATCGCCCATCGAAGAGGCTTACTGGCTTCTGGGGGCCGAATTTGCCGACAGTACAGGTGCTGATGTGATTAATTCCTCATTGGGCTACACCAGGTTCGACCCGGAGTTTGCCGCCCTGGATCACACTTACTCCGACCTCAATGGTCGCACTACCCTCGTGAGCCGGGCAGCTCAGTGGGCATCCGAAACGGGCATGGTCGTGGTGATTGCAGCAGGCAACGAGGGGGCCGCTCCCTGGCGCTATATCTCGGCCCCATCCGATGCGGCAGATGTACTGGCGGTGGCCGCCACAACCTCCTCGGGCGTTCGGGCACAATTCAGCAGTTTCGGGCCAGCGCCTGATGGTCGTATTAAACCCGATGTTGCCGCTCAAGGGCAAAGCGCTATTGTGGGAAACCCCAGCGGCTCAGTTGGTTCTGGGTCTGGCACCTCGTTTGCCAGCCCGCTTATGGCTAGTTTCGTCACAACGCTTTGGCAAGCCTACCCCCACCTGACTGCCCGTGAGATTGTAGGTGTAGTGCGCCGGGCGGGGCATCAGTCCAAAAAACCCGACGATCAGCTGGGGTACGGTATTCCGACCTTCGAGCGGGCAGCCGCTTTGGCCGAAGTGTTATCGTACACCGTAGCGTCCCCCAACCCCTTTACCGACGATGATTTTGTGACCATTCCGTTGGGCCAAATGTCGACTACCCCTACGCTTGATGCCCAACTAACCGACGTGTCCGGGCGTGTGGTCTGGCAGCAAATCATACCTGCCGAGCGGGTAGTCTCGCTATCATTCAAGCAATTAGCCTTACCTACCGGTATTTATTTACTAAGCCTCACAAGTGATGGTAAACGAAAAACGGTTCGGCTACTGAAACGATAAACTTTCATGTCGATTACACGCAACGTTCATTTTGGCGATAGTACAAAACTTGCCGTCGAGGCTATAGTCAATGCCGCCAACAGTAGTTTATTTACTTTTCTGCCACGGCACCGCTCCCCCCTTTCGGATATGGTCCATAAGCTGGCGGGTCATCTGGTCACGGATAACGCTGTTCTGTTCGGCCAGGTTGGTTGTTTCTGCTGGGTCGGTTTTGAGATTGTACAGCTCGTAGGGGGTAAACGGGCTGGCTTGGAGGAGCTTAAAATCACCGTTGCGGAGGGCGTGAATTTGCAGGCCTTTATAGCCGTCATTTCCTTCGCGACGAACATAAAACAGCGGTCGGGCCGATCCAGCCGTGGTATCTTTACCTATTAGCAGGCCTGCAAAAGAGCGCCCGTTCAGGCCATTCGGGATTGGGGCACCGGCGAGTTCCAGTAGGGTTGGCATCCAGTCCATAAGCAGAAGTGGGCGGGTAGCCGTTGTGTGTGGCCGAATCCCCACTGGCCAGCGAATACCCGCCGGAATCCGAAGCCCTCCCTCATACATAGTTCCTTTGAACCCACGATAGGGGCCAACGGTGGCTTTTCCGGGGCCCCAGCCCCCATTGTCGCTCGTAAACACAACTATTGTATTCTTATCCTGTCCATTCGCTCGTAACGCAGCCAACACACGACCTACACTCGCATCCAGATGCTCGATCAGAGCCACCAGTTTGGCTCGGGTCGGATTGATGGTCGGGTTGTTTTTCATAATCCGATCGAGGTAAGTAGCCGGAGGCTGAAGCGGATTATGGGGAGCGTTGTAGGCCAGATACAGAAAGAAAGGGCGGCCCGTTTTTACGGCTCGTTGCCGGGCGCGCTCGTTCAGGTAGCGGATAGCCCCGTTTGTAAACACATCGGTTGCATGGCCGGGAGGGTCAATTACCTGCCGGTTGTGCCGCAGGTGGTTGAGATTACCCCGTCGTTTGGTCACGTAATCGTCCATCATATCGCCCAGAAACCCGTTGAACTCCTCAAAACCACGTTGGTTGGGCAAATTCGGTGATTCTGTGCCAAGGTGCCATTTACCCACCAAACCCGTTTGATAACCCGCTTTGAACAAGTAATTAGGCAACAACAAGGCCGGGGCAAGGTATCCCCAGCTATCCGTCGAGTCGTCGCGAATGACACCCGGAACACCCACTTGTTCAGGGTATCGCCCCGACAGTAAAGCCGCCCGCGAAGGCGAGCAAACAGGACTATTGGCATAGAAAGTCGTGAATTTCATACCGCCACCAATCAGGCTATCGATGTAGGGCGTATGTAAGTCGGTTGCCCCAAAACAGGAGAGATCACCATAGCCCAGATCATCGGCCATGATAAACAGAATATTGGGTCTGGGGGGAGTTGAAGGCAGCTTAGAAACTGGTTGCCAGGCTACTAGCCCGGCAGAGGGCACCAGTGATAAAGAAAGCAGGATTAGGCGAATATGATTCATTAGATGGGTTTTGCGGTAATAGACCGCTAAAATACCAACCTCCCTGTAGTTACAGCATAGTTGCTTAAGTATTTTCACAACTGAATCTCGCTAAAAGGTTAGATAGTGTAAAACAACTCAATCAAGCTGTTACCTTCTGACTAAATAAGCTCATCCACTCAGTTTTTTCGCGTTATATTTCTTAAAACATAACGAACCGTTATATTTCGCCATAAATAACGCGTTCTGATGGCTCAACTCTCCTTACTTCTATTTTTAGTGGCTGGGCAACCCGTACTGCCCGACAGCTTGATCGTCCCTCCCGATTCGCTGAAACGAATTCAGCTCAATGAAGTGATAATTTCGGCTTCGCGCGTTTCCGAACGCATGCTGCGCTCTCCCGTTAGTATTGAAGTGCTGGGTGCCTGGCAGATTCAGCAGTCGGCCCAACCATCGTATTTCGATGCTATAGAAAACCTGAAAGGCGTTCAGGTTCTGACCTCCAGCCTGGGCTTCAAGGTCTATAACACCCGAGGTTTTGCCAATCCAACCAACGTTCGGTTTGTGCAACTAGTCGATGGGCGCGATAACCAGGCTCCACATATTGGCGCACCCATTGCCAGTGCGCTAGCTCCGTCGGACCTCGACATTCAGCGCGTTGAAGTATTGCCGGGTGCGGCATCAGCTTTGTACGGACTAAACGCACTGAACGGTTTAGCCAATCTCATCACCAAAAATCCATTCGACGCGCCGGGCTTGAGTATTAGTCAGAAAACAGGGATTAACCACGTGGGGGAGTCAGGTATTTCGGCTAAACTATTTAGTGAAAGTAGTATTCGATATGCGCACGTCCTTGGCTTAAAGCGGAGAGCCGGAGCCCTGGCGTTTAAAGTAAATCTGGTGTACCAAACCGGCTACGACTGGATCGCCCGTGACGCTAACGACCTAAATCCCAATGAAAATACCTCATTGGGATTAGTGGAGACTGATAATCCTGGTCGTGATTTGGTAAACTCTTATGGCAATGAATCTGCCAATCGCCGGACGCTGACACTCGGCGGTAAAAAATATGTAATAGCTCGTACCGGCTATTTTGAGGAACAGGCTACCGATTACAGCCTGCGCAACCTGCGGGGCGATCTGGCGGTGCATTATCGCATCAAACCAAACACCGAAATCGCGTACGTTTATCAAGGTACAACGCTCAATAATGTATATCAGCGCACCAACCGCTTCCGGCTGAAAGATTATCGGCTCAATCAGCACAGTCTTACGTTTAACTCGCCTTCCGTGCAGATTCGAGCTTATCGTACCCACGAAACCAGCGGTAGTTCGTATAATATCCGCTCGATGGCCGAGAACATCGACAAAAGTTTTAAGTCGGACGACCAGTGGTTTGGCGATTTTACCAGGCAGTTTACAAGCAGTACTGGCGCGGGTGTAGCGGTGCCGGTGGCGCTTCAGACGGCCCGTGCCACCGCCGATCAGGGACGGCCTCAACCGAATACCCCCCAATTTGAAGCGCTCGTGGAAAAACTCCGGGACATTAATAACTGGGATTTTGGAGCCGCGTTGCAGATTAGAACGTCGTTATACCACATTGAAGGACAAGTAGAACCAACCCGCGTTCTGTGGAAATCACTGGCCGACCGTACGGGCTTGCAAATCCTGGCCGGTTTCGATTATCGGCAGTATATGGTGTTTCCCGACGGCAATTATTTCATCAACCCGGAATCACCGGGTTCCGACTTGATTTATAGTAAAGGGGGCGGCTTTTTGCAGGCATCACGAATGTTTTTTTCGGATAAGTTGAAGCTAACAGGTTCCATCCGAATGGATAAAAACAAGTATTTCAATGCAAGGACTAACGGTCGGATCTCCGCCGTTTATTCCCCCACCGAAGCGCATAATATTCGGGTTTCGTACCAAAATGGGTACCGCTTCCCCTCTTTATTCGAGGCATTTTCCAACGTCAACTCGGGTGGGGTGAAACGCGTGGGTGGCTTACCCCTGCTGGCTCGGGGTGTTTTCGAGCGGTCTTACTTCCGTACCTCCATCGACGCTTTCCAGACCGCCATCAACACCGATGTCAACACCAACAAGCTAACCACCGAACAGGCCATTCAGAAAAACAAAGGACTGCTCAAGCCAAACACCTATACCTACATCAAACCCGAACAGATCAATAGTCTTGAGCTGGGCTACAAAGGGCTGATGTTCAATCAGAAACTGTATATCGACGCTGATTTGTACTACAACGTGTACCGGAATTTTATGGCTCAGGTTGAGGCCAATATTCCCAGAGGCAATAACCCCGATTCACTGGCCTATTACCTGGCCGACCGGACCAAACAGGATCGGTATCGGCTTTGGACAAACTCAAAAACCACGGTCTATAATTACGGGGCCAGCCTGGGTTTGCGGTGGGCGTTTGCGGGTAACTGGGTTGTGTCGGGCAACGCATCACTAGCTCAACTGAGCCGAAAAGAAAGTGGCGATGGGCTGGAAGAAGCATTCAATACACCAAAATGGATTACCAACATTGGCCTGTCGAACCCAAACGTCTGGCAAGGTCTCGGCTTCTCTGTGAACTACAAACTTCAGAGTTCCTTTCTGTGGCAATCGTTGCTGGCTACTGGAATTGTACCGGTCATTAATAACGTGGATGCACAACTCAGCTACCGAATTACTGGCTTACGACTACACACCAAACTAGGCGCTACCAACCTCCTGAATCGGCCGTATACCACCTTTGTTGCCGGGCCAAGTGTGGGTGGTTTTTATTACCTCGCCCTGACGTGGCAGTAGAGGGACGGCTACGAAGCCTTATTCGCACGGCCCGAACTTGATGCTGATTCAGAAGCTTTCTTCGGCCATAAATTGGTTGAAACGAGCCAGCAACTCCTGGTAGCGTTTCAGATACACAAGGCCTTCTTTAGTCAATGTAGCTCCCCCTCCTTTTTGGCCACCCGTTTGGGTTACCACCATTGGTTGCTCGGCCAAGCGGTTGAACGACTGCACCAAATCCCAGGCACGCTTATACGACATATTCATTGCTTTAGCCGCAAGATTAATGGAACCGGACTGCTGAATATGCTCCAGCAACTCCATACGACCAATGCCAATAAAACGCTCGCCACCACTCGTTTCCAGCCAGATCCGGCCATTAATCTTTAAATCGATCATCAATCAGCCTACTTAGTGAGTACTCCCGCTTACCACAAAAGTAAGAAGGGCAACGCGATCTCACGTTGCCCTTCTGTCAATTATAAGCGTTTACTCGTTGCCCGTTGGTGTTTCCTCTGCAGCTTCAATTAGTGTCGGCTTAGCTCTTCTACGAGCTTCCCGCTTGTCGGAAACTCCCGACGGGCGTGGGTTTTTGTAGTTATAACCCGACACTAACTCGGGGTTTGTTTCCCGGTTTCGGCGCGGTCTGAATACAAACCGCGAGGCCCCTGGTTCTATATTAGCCGTTCGTTTGTAGTCGCCCATTCGAACCTGCCGCCTATCACGGCTCTGCTGCCCTAGCACAAGCTCTGACTGCCACGCACGGGCGGCAGTTGCTTTGTTAGGATGCTTGTAATTATGAATTGAGTATGTCGGGTCCTTTTGAAGTTTATTTTCGGTTTGAGCGAAAATAGCTGGCGACAATGCCGCATTCAATAAAAACGCGCCCATCAACATACTTTTCAACGACCCGCAGGCCGCTTTTTTCGGTTGACTAATCATGGTCCTGTGGTTTTGTTGTACAATACCATCAACTGATATTCGCTATAAATAACACGAAAAATAACAACTATATTTTTCGTTAACGACATTTTTTGTCAAATTTTACTATTTTTCTAATGTTTTAACCATTTTCGGGACCATTCTCCATATTGACTCTTCGTTTGTAAAGCGAATAATATTTTCCAATTCCACCCATTGTACAGATTTTGTTTCGCCCGATTCAATAAACGCTTCGCCTGGATTTGCTTTGATTAAAAATCGAATATCGTAGTGCCAATGGGCAGGTTCATTGGCCCGTTTGGGAATCCAGTGGACATCGACATCGAAAATGGCAGGCGGTTCGCCGGGAAGGCTCACAAACTGAAGCTGGGTAAGACCCGTCTCTTCGTGGGCTTCCTGCATGGCTACGGCCGCCACATCGGGATTACCATCGGCATGACCACCGGGCTGAAACCACCGGTCGAGTTTGCGATGATGAATAAGTACCACCTGAGTCCGATCTGGTGATGTGATCCAGGCCGAACCCGTAATGTGGCCCATGGCTAACGACCGCTCGAAACAGTCGGGTTGCTGCGTTACAAAGGCGATGGTATCAAGCCACATTGTTCGTTCATTCGGGTCGGTGGGGTGGTACTGGTGAAGCAGCGTGAGTAATGATTGGTGGTGCATTATCGGAAGTTGTCAGAAAAAAGCGCAATTTCGCGCAGTAATTGACTTATACCAAAACAAACCAAAATCATGCGTAAACTGCTGCTCTCAACAGCCGCTCTGTGTTTGGTAGCCCAATTGGCTACCGCCCAGATTCGTCTGCCCCAGCCCAGCCCCGGTGCGTCGGTCATGCAGACCATTGGCACCACCGACATCACCGTGAAATATTCACGGCCCAGCCTCAAAGGCCGCGAGGCTTTTACCAGTGCGCTTGTTCCTTATGGTAAAGTGTGGCGCACCGGCGCTAACACTGCCACCAATTTCAGCACCACCACCGACTTGATGGTGAACGGTCAGAAATTGGCCGCTGGCACCTACGCACTGTTGTCGATCCCTGAGCAAAGCCAGTGGACGATAATTTTCAGCAAGAAAGTAGCAACATCGGAGGCCGATTACAAGCAGGAAGATGATGCGCTTCGCGTAATGGTAACGCCGGGCACGTCGGGCGTGAAAACGGAATCGTTTACGATCGATTTCAGCGACGTAACCGACAGCACCGCCAAAATGAACATGATGTGGGGTAATGCCCGCGCCAGTGTTCCGATGGGCGTTGATGTAAACGCCAATGCGGCTGCTAACGTAGACAAAGCAGTTGCTGAGAAGCCTGAAGACGCAGCTGTTTTACAGGCTGCCGCATCCTACAATCTCTCGAAAGGTCGCAATCTGGATCAAGCCCTTGCCTGGACGGATAAGTCGATTGGCATGAAAGAGACTTACCGCAATGTGTGGGTTAAAGCGCAGATTCTGGCCAAAATGGGCAAATTTGCCGAAGCCGTTCCCCTGGCTCAGAAAGCGATGACGCTGGGTGAAGCGTCGGGCGATGCCTCTTTCCCATTCTTCAAAGATGCTATTGCTAAAGGTGTTACTGAGTACACAGCGAAGATGCCTGCTGTGCCTAGTGCTGTCAAAGGGATGAAAACTAAGAAGAAAAGCTAATTTCAGTGTGCAATAAACTGATATCAGCTAATAGTAAAACGCCCCCGGTGCCAGTTGGTGCCGGGGGCGTTTTTAGTTGTCCAACAATCACTTGTTGTCTATACATGGTCGCAACTTCCGACCGAGAAAACTCCTTGTCTCCTGTAGACTGTTAACTCTTTACTGTTAACTGCTCTCGGTTCCCTGTAAACTGCTGGATACCCCACGCCAACCCAACCACCAGCAAACAGCCAATAACGTTGAGCCAGAGGAAAGCCGTGAGTTCTAATTGCCAGCTTACAACAACCAGCGCTTCGCCAATAAGGGCGGCAATAAACGTGGCTTTCCCACCAATGTTTTTGAAGTAAAAAGCCACTACGAAAATCCCCAGAATGACCCCGTAGAACAGTGAGCCCAGAATGTTGACGGCTTCGATCATATTACCCATTCGGTTGGCAAACTGCGCCACCACAATACAGAACACACCCCATCCCGCTGTAGCCCAACGTGAAGCTGCCAGGTAATGCCCATCGGTAGCACCGGGCCGGAAACTACGCTTATAAATATCGACAATTGTGGTGGAAGCCAGCGAGCTGTAGGCCGAAGCAATTGACCCCATCGACGCACTGAAAATCACCGCAATCAATAGCCCAATCAGGCCATGAGGCAGGTAGTCGAGCACGAACCGCAGAAACACGTAGTTGGTGTCGTTGGTATCGGCAGCGGGATTATTTTTTTCAATTAATTTCACCACATCCCCCCGGTTGGTTTTGATGGCCGCGTCGGCAGCGAGCAACTGTGTGCGGGCGGCTTCAACTCCCGGATCATTGTCGGACTTGAGAGACGACTGAAGATTCAAAACCTGTTTCTGGCGTTCGGTGGTTAGGAGTAGGTGCTTGATCTCAAGCAGGTTATAAGCCGGAGCGTATTGGCTCTGCTTAAGCTTATCGGTCTCGATGGTGTTGAAGAAAACCGGCGACTCGCGGAACTGGTAAAACACGAATACCAGCACGCCCACCAGCAAAATCAGGAACTGCATGGGCACTTTGAGCATCCCGTTCATCAGCAAGCCCAACCGACTTTGCCCCACCGACTGCCCCGTGAGGTAGCGCCCCACCTGCGATTGATCGGTGCCGAAATAGGACAGTTGCAGAAAGAACCCGCCAATCAAACCCGACCACAAATTATACCGGCTGTTCGGGTCGAATTTCAGGTCGATCAGGTTCATGCGTCCGGCTTTACCCGCCACCTGCAGGGCATCGCCAAAACCCACGCCTTCGGGCATCAGGTGAACCGTCATATAGCCTGCCACGGCCATTGCCCCCGTCACAATCATCATTTGCTGGAGGTGGGTGTACGAGATGGCTTTGGTTCCGCCCAATACGGTGTAAATCAGTACGATACTGCCCATCAGGAGGTTCGTCCAGTAAATGTTCCAACCCAGAATGGTGGACAGAATAATGGCCGGGGCATAAATGGAAATGCCGGTGGAGAGCCCCCGCGAAATCAGAAACAGAATAGCCGTCAGGCTCCTGACCCGGTTATCGAAACGACCCTCTAAGAACTCATAAGCCGTATAAACTTTAAGCCGGTGAAAGATGGGTACAAACGTGATCGACAGGACGACCATAGCCAGGGGCAAGCCAAAATAGAACTGCACAAACCGCATTCCATCAGAAAAACCCTGCCCCGGTGCCGACAAAAAGGTGATTGCGCTGGCCTGCGTTGCCATCACCGACAAACAGACGTGATACCACGGCAGTGAGTTTCCGGCCAGCAGGTAATCGTCCATGCTGTTGCTCCCACGACTTCGATAAATACCGTAAAAAATAATAGTGGTCAAGGTCAGGCCTAATACGCCCCAATCTAAACTGCTCATGAAAACCAGACCATTAGGGCGTAAAACAGGATGATTTCAACAACTAACGCGCCCATAACGAGCATATATAGCTGTCGCCAGGTTTTGACAAAAGGAGGAAATTCGCGGGGATTGTGTTCCATACGATAGGTTTAGGCGGAATGAGGGGCGAAAATAGGCAAAACAGAGAAGGCAGGAAAGGGAAAAGGTAGAAACGGGAAAAGGAAGTTGACTCAGGTTTTGCTCGTGTGTGCGTTTTGCCGTGCTTCTCTCCTGCTCCTGCCCTTTTTGGTTATCTTGCACGACTAATCAACTCGAACAACATGACCACAGAACCCACAAAAACGGCTGAACAAAGCCTTTTTGATCTTACCGGAAAAGTTGCCATTATCACCGGAGCCAGTAAAGGTATTGGCGAAGATATGGCCCGCGTTTTTGCCCGCTTCGGAGCCAAAGTGATTATCAGTAGCCGCAAACAGGAGGCCTGCGATGCCCTGGCGGCCGACATCAAAGCCGCTGGTGGCGAAGCAACCGGTATTGCCGCCCACGTGGGCGATATGGATCAACTCAAAAATCTCGTTGACCGGACCATTGAAACGTACGGGGGCATCGATATTCTGGTGAACAACGCGGCTTCAAACCCCGTTTTCGGTCCATCGCTCGAAGCCGATGGCGCGGCTTTCGACAAAATAATGCAGGCCAACGTGAAAGCTCCCTTCGAGTTGAGCAAGCTGTGTTACCCCAGCATGAAATCGCGCGGGGGGGGCAGCATCATCATGATCAGTAGTATTGCGGGCCACACCCCCGACCCCGGTTTAGGTCTTTATAGCGTGAGCAAAGCCAGTCTGAATATGCTCACCAAAGTACTGGCCAAAGAATGGGGCACCAACGGTATCCGGGTCAATGCCATTTGCCCCGGCCTTATCAAAACCAAGTTCAGCCAGGCTTTGTGGCAGGACGAAAAAATCCTCAACCACTTCACCAAAAACATTCCCATTGCCCGCATGGGCACTACCGACGAAATCAGCCCGATGGCCTTGTTTCTCGCTTCGTCGGCCTCTTCCTATACCACAGGGAGCCTTTTTTATGCCGATGGGGGAACAGTAATCTAACTAAGGATATGTACGAGAGGCACTTCATTTTGTCTCTCTGCATACCCCTTTTTATAATCTACTACTCCTACTATCCAATTAGTCATTATTATTCTGCTAATAAGACTATTTACCGATGATAATTTTGGCTTGTACGCTAAGTACATTAAAATCTTATTCTTTTTTAATTACCTAATAACGATTACTTTTATTGTAGTTTTTCACAACTATCCTTTACACAATGAGTAAACTCCTACGAATTATCTTGCCGTTACTTTTCCTGCTTGTGCAGGTAAGCTACGCACAAACCCGGTCGGTTTCGGGCCGGGTTACTTCATCAGACGATAAAAATGGGCTTCCAGGCGTATCCGTAAGCGTGAAAGGCCGCACGGTTGGCACGTTGACAGATGCTACTGGTAACTACACCCTAAACGTTGGTGATGACGCAACGCTGGTTTTCAGCTTCATCGGCTTTTCGAATAGTGAAGAGACAGTAGGCGGCCGCACAACCATCGACGTAAAACTCCAGACTGATGTACGTAGCCTGGACGAAGTTGTTGTAACAGGCTATGGCCAGCAGATCAAACGCGATCTTACGGGTAATATCGCCAAAATCCGCCCATCTGATATTCAGGATCAGCCGGTAACAACGTTCGACCAGGCCATTCAGGGAAAAGCGGCCGGAGTACAGGTCAATTCCGGTAACGGTAAACTGGGCCAGGGTATCCAGGTGAGTATCCGGGGTCAGTCGTCGGTATCGGCATCGAACCAGCCGCTGTACGTGCTCGATGGAACGCCTGTGACAACCGACAACCTGTCGTTCAACGCGGCCGCTACCAACCCATTGGCCGACATCAATCCGCAGGACATTGAGAGTATCGAGATTTTAAAGGATGCTTCGGCAGGGGCTATTTACGGCTCACGAGCCGCTAATGGTGTTGTACTTATTACTACCAAAAAAGGCCGGTCAGGGCGCACAAACGTGACCTTTGGCATACAGGCAGGTTCGAGCAAGCCAACGCGGAAGGTGGAGTTTCTCAACACAGAACAGTACGTAGACTACTACCGCAAGGCAGCGGCCAATGCCGACCGTATCGACGGTTTGGCTGCTAACGACCCAAGTTCAGCGGCTGTTTACATGGAGGATTTCTTCCAGACACAGGGTCTCGGCACCTTCGGTACGGCCAATCAGGCAAACACTAACTGGGGCGATCTGGGGTATCAGGACGCGCCGTTTCAGCAGTACGACATGAATATCAACGGCGGTAACGACAAGACGACGTTCTACCTGTCGGGACAGCTTCTGGACCAGAAGGGAATCCTTATTGGTAACGCGCTGAAACGGTACTCGGGCCGGATTAACCTCGATCATAAACTATCGGATCGGTTCCGGGTAGGCTTCAACACAGGCCTCACCCGAACCCTGAACCAACGGCTATCAGGCGACCGCCAGTTCGATAACCCCGTACAGATGGTGGCGTTGCCGCCGATGACGCCATCCATTGATCCTGGTACTGGCCTTCCCGTTGGAACGCCCCCTGGCGACATCACCGTTCCGTATTATTACAACCCTATTGTCAATCTGGGTAATTCCAACTTCAACACGACTGTTTACCGCAATATCAGCAATGTGTACGGTCAATTGGGCATTGTGAAGGGATTGTCGTTCCGCACCGAGTTTGGTCTGGATGTGCTAAACCAGCAGGAAGAGTTGTATTACAGCAGCAAGGTCCAGCGCAACTCGGGTTCACCCCTTGGCGAAGCGTCCAACCGGTATGTTCGGGTGGAGAACTACACGACGAACAACTTCTTTACGTATAACACAACGCTTGGTCGGCACAGTATCGACGGAGTGTTGGGTATGTCGTATCAGCAGTCGCAGCAGAAGGCAAACCTGGCCGAAGGACAGGATTTTCCTTCGGATGCCTATAAGCAAATTGCCAGTGCAGCCCGTAAAACCAACGCCAGTTCAACAGAAACGAATTATCGGTTCCTGTCGTACTTCGCACGGGCCAACTACAAATTTGCTGACCGGTACCTGTTGGGTGTAAGTGCTCGTATTGACGGATCGTCGCGCTTTGGTCTCGACAGTCGTTATGGTTTCTTCCCGGCCGTATCAGCCGGTTGGGTATTGACCGAAGAAAGTTTCCTGAAAAACGTGGGCGGTATTAGTTTCCTGAAACTCCGTGCCAGTTACGGACGAACGGGGAATGCCGAAATCCAGAACTTCCCGCAACTAGGTCTGTTCACCGGCGATGCAGGTTATGGCGGCTTACCAGGTCAGCGACCGACGCAGTTGGCAAACCCCAGTCTGAAGTGGGAAACCACCGATCAGGCCGACATTGGTCTTGACTTCGGGTTTCTTAACAACCGCATCAACGGCGAAATTGACTACTACAACAAGCAAACAACGGGTTTGTTACTAAACGTGAACGTGCCGGGTACAACTGGTTTTGCCACGCAGTTTCGGAACGTAGGCGCACTCGAGAATAAAGGGGTTGAGCTGGTTTTGAACACGCAGAACACGGTAGGAGCCTTCCGTTGGACAACGAGCCTCAATGGAGCCATGAACCGCAACAAGATCACGAATTTGCAGACTCAGATTATCGAGGGCGGTTTAAGTTCTATGAGTCGCGCCGTTGAAGGGCAGCCGCTGGGTGTTTTCTTCACCGCTGAATACGCTGGTGTTGACCCTGCAAATGGCAATGCACTGTGGTACAAAAACACGACCAACACCGATGGTACCATTGACCGCGCTACTACCAATGTGTACAATCAGGCGCAGCGCGTGGTAGTGGGTAGTCCCCTGCCCAAGTTTACGGGCGGAGTTACGAATACCTTCAGCTACAAAGGGTTCAGCCTAAGTGTATTCTTTAACGCTGTCCTTGGCAACGATATCAACTTCTACGGCGTAGGCCGCTTCTCGTCGGCAAACGGTCGCTTCGAAGATAACCAGACCGTTGATCAGTTAGCTTCCTGGACCCCTCAGAACACCAACACGACTGTACCCGAAGCCCGCCTGTTTTTTAACAATGGCGCGCAGCCATCGAGCCGGTTTATCTTAGATGGTTCGTTTGTTCGCCTACGGAATGCTACCCTGGCCTATAACCTGCCCAAAGCACTCATTAATCGGGCTAAGCTGAATACTGTACGCGTGTACGTGACCGGGCTGAATTTGCTGACGTTTACTAACTACGCCGGCTGGGACCCTGAAGTAAATGCCGATGATATAGTTACCAATATCGCGCAGGGCTACGATTTCTATACCGCTCCGCAGGCTCGAACAATCACAGGGGGTATCAACATTGGTTTTTAAGCAATCGACAAACGCATTTTCAAATTATGACTACATACATTAAAAATGGGTTACTGGTTGGCCTCGGTGCGTTGCTCCTCACCGCCTGCGACGACCGCCTGACCGTTCAGCCAACGCAAAGTATTGATGCCAGTCTGGCACTGGCAACCGAACAGGACGTTCGTATTACCCTGACGGGAGCCTACGATGGCCTCAGCGACGGAAACCTGTATGGCGGAGGCATCCAATACACGGGCGAACTACTGGGAGACAACCGAGACGTTGTGTTTGGGGGTACGTTCGCCACGCTCGACGAACTCTGGCGGAAGACGATTACTACCAGCAATGGCAACGTTCGGGATACGTGGCTTAATGGCTATAACACCATTAACCGAGCCAATAACGTGCTGGCTAACCTCGACAAAGTGGGCACGGCCAACAAGGGCACCATTGAGGGGCAAGCCCGATTTATCCGGGGGGCGCTATACTTTGAACTTGTTAAATTATACGGCAAAAGTTTCAACGATGGTACACCCGCCAGCAATCTGGGCGTACCGCTGGTATTGACACCAACGGGTACTGTTGGCGATGCCGACAACCGCGCCCGTAACACAGTAGCCGAGGTTTACACCCAGGTACTCGACGACCTGACTAAAGCTGAAACGCTGTTGCCCACTACTCAATCGGGTGGTACAGGGTTCGTTACCAAAGGCGCAGCCCAGGCTATGCTGGCCCGCGTGTACCTGCAACAGCAGAACTTTGCCGGAGCCCGCGATGCGGCTAATCGGGTTATTACGTCCAACACGTCCTCGCTGGCCAGTACGTTCGCAGGAGCGTTTGCCGATGCCTCCAACGAAAGTATCTTCAAGATGGTGGTAACAGACCAGGATGGCACCAATGCGCTGAACACGTATTACGGATCGACCCGCAACTCGGGCCGGGGTGATATTCGCATCCAACTCAAATTCCGGCAGTTGTTCGGTGCTACGGACACGCGCGGGCAGTTCATTACGACGGTCAACAATAACGTATTCACAAACAAGTTTAACGACCGCTTCGGCGATGTGTCTGTTATACGGCTGGCTGAAATGTACCTGGTTCGGGCCGAAGCCAACCAGCGGCTGAACAGCAGCACGGGAGCTACCCCATTGGCTGATGTCAACGCTATTCGTACCCGTGCCGGAGCAACCCCGCTTACGGCGGTTACCCTGGCCAACATTCTGCTCGAACGGCGACTGGAGTTAGCCTTTGAAGGTCAGCAAATAGCCGATATAAAGCGCACAGCCGGAACCGTTGGTACGACGCCCTTCAGCGCGAATAACCTTGTTTTACCGATTCCACAACGCGAGATCGACACAAACAAGAAGTTAGTGCAGAATCCGGGGTATTAACCAACTTTTCGATTGAACGCAAGGAAGGCGAACTGCACAGAGCAGTTCGCCTTCCTTGCGTTCAACCAATTCTCTATTTTACAAAACCTCCTACTGAACAGGCACTTTCGATCCGCTCATAACCACTCCCAGGCACTTTGGTAAGCGTTCAGGCTTTCGGCGTAGGCGATAAAATCCGAATAGAAAGGCAAGCTCGATAGAGTGGCACTGTCGCCAACGATAACCAGTTTTTTACGGGCTCGGGTCATGGCCACGTTCATCCGGCGAATATCCGACAAAAATCCAATGGTCCCCTTGTCGTTACTGCGGGTCATGGAGATGTACACAATGTCGCGCTCCTGCCCCTGAAAGCTGTCAATGGTGTTCACCGCAATGGCCGACCGATATGGCTGTAAGGCAGCGGTGTGGAGCAGTTGCTCGTTCAGCAAGGCGAGTTGCTGTTTGTAGGGCGAAATAAGGGCTATCTGCGGAAACTCGGCCGGCGTATAGATCGCGCTCAAATCGGTCACCAACTGCGTCAGGTGTTTCACGAGCAACGCAGCTTCTTCGGGATTAGTCGAGCTGGTACCGTCCAGCTTTTCTTCGAAACCGCAACCCGCCGTGTCGATAAAAAGCAAGGCGCTGTCGCCCGGAAACAGCGCGTGAGCCGCCACGGATGGATGCGCCTGTAGGGCATTTTCGTAAAACACCCGCGACGAGTAACCCATAATCTGCTCGTGCATCCGATACTGCTCATTGAGCAGCGTTACGGCTTCGGGATGGCGGGCAATAGCCTTTTCGAGCAGGGTGACTATTAAACCATTGCGGGCAGCCTCGCCCGATTTAATAGTCGGCGGCAACTGGCAGTGATCGCCAGCCAGAATCAGCTTTTTCGCTTTCAAAATCGGGATCCAGCAGGCGGGTTCGAGAGCCTGCCCCGCTTCGTCGATCACTACGGTATGAAACGTAAGGTTGCGCACCAAATACTGGTTGGAGCCGACGAGCGTGGCCGTGATTACCTGGGCTTTAGACACCAAATCATCAATAATATACTGCTCCGTGTTGGCCACCTCCTTCATAATCCGGTGCGCTTCATCAAACAGCGCTTTCCGCTGGTCGCGCTCCATCTTGCCAAAGCTACGCTTGTAGGTGTGCGCCATTTTTTTGAACTCATTCGCCTGTTTCTTGAGCTTTTTGGCTTCTTTCATCAGGCTGTGCGCACTCATTTTGTGATCGAGCGTCAGGGCCATCAGTCGCTCGGAAACGCGGCTTGGATTGCCCACTCGCAGCACATTCAACTCTTCTTCGTGTAATTTTTCGCTGAGCAGATCCACAGCCGTGTTGCTGGGGGCTACCACCAGAATCTGCTTTTGATGATCCTGCCGGATTAGGGCCTTTATCGTCTGCACCAGCGTGGTGGTTTTGCCGGTTCCGGGCGGGCCGTGTACAACGGCTAGTTCATTGGCCGCCAGGCTAAGGCCAACTGCGCGTTGCTGACTGGCGTTTAAGCGGGGGGCAAAAACGGGGGGACTATCGGCCCGGAACGTAGGCGACACCTGACCCGTCAGTATGTTAATCAGGCGGTTGGTGCCGGTTTCGGCGAGGCTGCGAGCCAGTTTGAGAGCCTCCTCCATTGCATCGTAACTGGTATCGTCGAAGAGCATTTCGATGCCCAGCTTCCCATCGCGCGACCAGTCGGGCAATTCATCGGTAAGCAGCGTAATTTTGAGTCGATTGCCACTCAGGAAGGCGATGGTCCCTTCAACCCGGTCGGTTTTGGGGTCGTGGTTACTAAACAGCACGGCGGGCACGCCCGAGCGAAGCTGGTGAGACAGGTCCTGGTGCGTGGTCCGTTCAACCTCAACGGTCAGGTAATCACCCCGGCCCATTTCAGAACCCCGGATCGCGATGGGATACCAGGTTAAGCCGCTGGCCCGGCGGTCGGCAACGGTAGTCGACTGGGTGAGGAGCTGGTATTGTACGCGGTCTTCGTCCCGCTCCATTTTCACTAATGCAAGCAACTGCTTAAAGTAATCCATGCACAAAGGTACTGCATAAATCAGGGCGGGTTTTGGGCCCGCCCTTTAACGGCAACTACCAGTGAAGATCGTTTAAAAACTAACAATCAGGACTTTGGCGCTGTACTCACCCGATCGGGCACCGTAATTTTCTCCAGCTGCGCCTGCCGGCACTGCGCGTTGAAGCGGGTAATATCGCGCTGAATGAGGTCGTTCATATCGTTTTTCAGCGGTTGCCAGATCGCGTTTAGCTCCGAAAGCCGCTCTTTCTGCCCCGCCGTAACGGAGGGCAAGTTCGTGTCGGTTTCGCCCTTCAGGAAGATGTAATCAGCGCTGAGCTTGTTCTCGAAATTAATCACATCGTCGTTTGACTGCGACTTGGGCTGAATCACTTTTTCTTCCCACAGTTTGATTCGCTTCGCCACCGCCCGGCCCGAATCGGCCACCATTTTCAGGTTCGGGTTATCGTCGATCAGCTCAACCAGCTCGTTAATCTGCTTCTGGGCTTTCCGCATCCGGTTTACGCCGTTGTGAATCTCTTTTACGCCCTGCTCAATACTGATCAGGGTCTTTTGCTGCTCTTCGTAATCGGCCGCTGTGGCATTAATGCGCGGGTCGGGCAAAATAGTGAACCCAACGTTTTTGGTCTGCTTGCCTAGTTTCAGGTCGGCCTGATACGTACCGGGAGCCACTTTGCGGCCGGCGTAGCTACCTTCGATAAATACCTTCTCGATGGCGGGCAGCGTTTCGGTGCGCATATCCCACACAAACCGATTCAGGCCGGGTTTCATGGGCAGCGTTGGCTCAGGCGAGGGGCCACCCGTGAAGGGCACAAACTTCTTATCTTTTTTACTGCTGAATGTGCGCAGTACGGCTCCCTGCCCCGACCGGACTTCCAGGGTCATTATCTGGCTGGTATCCACTTTGGCTGGTAGCTGGTAATAGAGTACAACGCCGGTTGCGGGGTTGGTACCCACAAAGCCATTGCGTCCCAGCCCGCTGCTGCTCTCGTCGTCGTCCTCATCGTCAACCTTATCCAGTGCGCTGCTACCCGATACGCGGTAAGCATCTTCGGGCTTATACACCAGCAGGCTGTCTTTGCTGGCTTTTTCGTTGTACTGCCGAACGGGTCCCAGATCGTCGAGCACCCAGAATGACCGGCCGCCGGTGGCCGCAATCAGATCGCCCTGGTGTACTTTGAGGTCGGTGATTGGCGTAACGGGCAGGTTGAGTTGCCAGGGTTTCCAGCGCTCTCCCCCGTTGTATGAGATGTAAAGTCCGGTTTCGGTACCGGCATACAGCAGGCCCCTACGGTCGGGGTCTTCGCGGACGGTGCGGGTGAAAGCGCCGTCAGGAATGCCCGCCACCAGTTTGGTCCACGATTTACCGTAGTCGGTGGTTTTATAGATTGCCGGGGCAAAGTCGTTGAACTTGTAGCGCGTGGTGGCCATGTAGGCCGTAGCCTTGTCGTGGGGCGACACCTCAATGCTGTTGATGAGCGTTTCGGGCAATTCCGCCGGCGTCACATTGGTCCAGGTAGCGCCGTTGTCGCGGGTCAGGTACACCAGGCCATCGTCGCTACCCGTCCAGATCACGCCCTTTTCAGCGGGCGATTCCAGCACGTAGGCAATGGTGGCGTAGTTTTCTCCACCCGCACCTTCGTTGGTGTAGGGTGCCCCGCCCCAGCCCAGTTTGGTTGAATCGTGGCGGGTCAGGTCGGGCGAAACTACCGACCAACTCTTGCCCAGATCAGTGGTTTTAAACAGCCGGTTGCCCGCGTGGTAAAAGGCTTTGGGCTCGTGTTTCGACCAGATAATGGGCGCATTCCAGTTGAAGCGGTATTTCATGGTTTTAGCCTGTAGTGCCTGGTACTGAATCGGCGACACCATGATGGCTTTGCCCTCGTGCGTCTGCTGGTCGAGCACTTCAATCGTACCCTGGTAGCTGCCGCCCATTACGTAACGCGGATCGTCGGGGTTGAAGGCCAGAAACGCGCTCTCGCCCCCAGCCGACGAAAACCAGTCTTTTTCGGTGATGCCGCTGCCCGTTGTCGACCGGCTCGCAATCATTACCGAGGTGTTATCCTGCTGACCGGCGTAAATGTTGTAGGGAAACTTATTGTCGGCATTTACGCGGTAAAACTGCGCGGTTGGCTGGTTATTTTCCATCGACCACGACCTACCGCCCGTGAACGAAACCGCTCCGCCCCCGTCGTTATTCAAAAACAGGTTTTTGTTGTTGGCCGGATTAATCCAGAGGTTATGGTGATCGCCGTGCGAACCCGGCACCGGGCTGAACGTTTTACCGCCGTCGATGGATTTCAGGACCGATGTGTTGAGCACGTACACAGTATTCTCATCAACCGGGTCGGCGAAGATCTCGATGTAATACCACGCCCGCTGAATGGTGCGGTGATCTTTACTGATACGATTCCAGCTTTTGCCCGCATCGTCGGATACGAAAACGCCCCCCTTGTCGGCCTTAGAGTCGGATTCGATCACGGCATAAACCCGGTTGGGGTTGGCTCGCGATACCGAAATACCCATTTTGCCCAATTCGGTGGGTAATCCCTTGGCAAGTTTGGTCCAGGTTTCACCCCCGTCGGTCGATTTATAAAGGCCGCTGCCCTTCCCCCCACTCTGCATCTGCCAGGGCAACCGGCGGTGTTCCCACATGGAGGCATACAGAATGCGCGGGTTGGTCATGTCCATACTCAGGTCATTGCAACCCGTATTTTCATCAACGTACAGCACCTTTTTCCACGACTTGCCGCCGTCGGTGGTCCGGTAAACACCGCGCTCGGCCGATGGGCCGTGCAACGCTCCCTGCGCGGCCACATAGGCTACATCCGGATTTTTGGGGTGTATACGCACGGCGGCCACGTGGCGGGTCGGCTCAAGGCCGAGGTGCTGCCAGGTTTTACCCGCATCGGTCGATTTATAAACCCCATCGCCGTAGGAGGTCATCACCCCCCTGGGGGCGTGTTCGCCCATGCCGACGTAAACCACCGCCGGGTCGGACTCACAAACGTCGATTGCGCCCACGGAAGCGGTTTTAAGCTGCCTGTCCGACACGTTTTTCCAGGTCATGCCCGCATCGTCGGTTTTCCAGATTCCGCCCCCCACCGTACCCATGTAGTAGAGCTGCGAGTTGCCCATTACGCCCGACCCGGCCACCGACCGGCCACCCCGGTAGGGCCCAATATTGCGCCACTTGAGGGCCTTGTTGGCGTCGTCTTTACCGACGGTGGTATCGGCAGCCACCACGGGAGCCGGTGTGGAAACCGATTTGGTTCGCCTGTCTTTTTGGGCCAGCAATGGGTTTGCCAGGGCAATAGCGAGAATGAGTAAAAGTCTTTTTTGCATAGATCTGATGAGCCGGATTAATGGAGAGCAAGATACGGTAAAAACCGCTTCGGGCGGACAGGCCTAGTGAATACCTCCAATCTATCTTTTCTGCCCAATTTGTTACATTTCAAACGTGAATCTGCGGTAAGGTATTCAATTTGCATCAGACACTGTCTGAGCGAATCCGCTCTTTCAGCTCCTTTAATCGGGTTCGCTGCATGACAAATTCAGTTTTGCCATCGGTCAGGCGAACAATGTATTTGTCGTTTTCCCAGAACGAATAGTTTTTCAAAAATGCCAGATTCAACAGTACAGACCGGTTTATTCGGTAAAACTGGCGTGGGTCTACTTCGGCTTCGAGTTCGCTCAGGGTTTTCCGAAGCTGGTAGGTGCGGCCTGCTGTGTAGGCCATGTAGTTTTTGCTCTCTACTTCGATGTACCAGATGCTGGCTACGGGCACCAGGGTTTCGCCCTCGGTGTCGGTGGCTTCAACATGCGTAGGGTATTGCGTGACGGGCTGTGCATGGGGAGAAGAGAGCTGTTCAGGGTCAGCCTTGACGTTGGTAGGCGTCAACTGGCGTAGCGCATCGATCTGGCGTTTCTGATAGTCGTTATAATCCAGAAACAGGTTTATATTGATGAAACCGTACCCCACAATCAGAAAGGGAAGCAGGTAGTTAACAAACATGCTCCCCGTAAAAAAGTACTCCGGAAAATATACACTCCATTGATAATCAGGGTAAAAAATCACCAGATACCGGAGCGTGTTGGTAATGGGTCCAAAGACGAGAATACTCCCCATAAATACGGGCAGAAAAAAGAGTTCGTACCGCAATACGGCCCCCAGCCGGGGCTGGAGCGACTGGATTTTGAATACCCGAACGCTCCAGAGTGTGAGCTGTACAAAAATAAGTACCGACACCAGCTCGAACAGGTAATAATAACCAAACAGCATTTCGAGGTAATGCCCCACATCGCCCCGGCGCAGCGGTTCAAAATCACTCCCCTCGCTACGCTGTAACGTCATGAGCTGATATAGCAAAATTCCAACCAGCGTCAGAACCAGAAAAGGCTTCCATTGGCGACGGGTTCGGAAGGTCAGCAAAATAGGTGGCGTGTCAGCCATTGGGTAATCGTCGGTTGTCATTGCCTAAAGGTATATCGGGATCGTATTTCGGACAAGTTTGGCGGCATTTCGCGCAATGGCTGACACCAAAAAGGCCTGTTTCAGCCCGTAAAGGCCGTATTTAACGCTCGGCCACTTGCACCACCAAAGCCCCCCATCGTAGGTTTGCATCGTCGGAGATACACAGACCGACGCAAACCCCAACAACGCCATGAGCCTTTTAAAACTAGTTTTTCTGGTCCTTACTGCCTACTGCCTGACCTTTTTTTTAGCCGTCGCCCAGACCGTTCCCGCAAGTAACGCGGTGCAGTTGTCCGGGCGTGTTCAAACCTCCGAAGGCCAACCACTCGCTTATGTGAGTGTCGGAATTCCCGGTACTCCTGTGGGCACGGTGTCAAACGAAGCAGGCAATTTCGCGCTGGCACTAAAAACCAGTACGGCCCCTACCGACTCGGTCCGGTTCAGTATACTGGGTTACAAAACGGTTGCATTGACGGTTGCCGCCCTACGCCAGCAGTTGATAAAAGGGGAAGCGTTGATTCTCACTGAAACGATGCAACAACTGGCCGAGGTTCGCATAGTACCCACTAAGAGCCGGGCCATAGGGTCGCGCCGGATTGATGCGGGCATGAAAACCAACATGCTCCTGAGTGGCCTGCCCAGCCAGAACCTGGGCTCGGAAGTGGGTCGGCGATTCAATTTGCCCAACAAAAATCACCTGCTGACCGAATACCGGGTGTACGTACAAAGCAATTTTACCTCAGCTACCCTGCGCGTGAATATCTACGAGGCTGGCACCATGCGTCCGCTGCTTACCCGCAACGTCTACGTGACCCTGACGGGTAAGCACAACGATTGGGTAACGGTTGATTTAAGCCCCTACAACATTGTAACGAAGGGCGACGTAGTTGCCAGCCTGCAATGGGTTGGAAGCGAGGGCAAGGGTACGTACCTGGCTTTACCCATCCAGATGCCCGCTTTTGCCACCCATCTCTACAAATACGGCAGTCAGAACAAGTGGAAAACATTCCGGGGAATGAGTACGGCCATGACGCTCGGCTTTAGCCCAGCCGATGCCCAAACAGAAGCCGCTCCACAGCCCGAATCACTCACCTCAATCCGGTAAGTAGCCATGAAAAAATCGCTTATTACTACGCTCGTTGTCATTGCAACAACCTTGTTTGGGTATTTTGCCCGCACCTCCATTATGACCGCCCTGGGTTTCGATTCCGCCAAATCGTTTTCGCTACTTGGCATCACGGCGTACCGGCTCGTCTGGAATGTAGTTGTACCTGCTTTGGCTATTGCGCTGATCCACGGCCCGCGCCAGGTATGGTCAGAGATTGCCCTCTCTATCTGGCTAACAATCCGCGAGTTGCAAAAGCAGGGTCGTAGCGCCAAAATCTGGCAGGAAAAGCCAGCTTCGCAACCCGACCCAATCGGGCTTCAGGTAGTCGGAATCAGTTAACAACTGTGGAAATCACGCGTTAATAGCGCGTCAGACTCAGTATGCCTTTGTCGGCTACCTCCCGAATCAGGTGGATTGTCTGACCAGCCGGGGAGTGAGCAACTAACAGTGAGCAACGAGCAGTTGACAGTTTGATCACTGCTCGTAGTTCACTGCTCACTGTCAACTGTTCCTCCCTTTCATAAAATCACCGGCTGCCGATTTCAACAAACCCGCGAAGGAGTTCAGACAAAATAACACGCCCCGTTCGATAAGCGTTTTGGCCTGATCGCCACTCGCAGCGGTGGTACCCACCACCAGGCCAGCCCCTTTTATTTTTTCGACTACCGCACCGATTGTCTTTCTGACTTCATCATGGCCGGGGCCATCGTAGTAACCCATACTCATGGCCAAATCGCGGGGGCTGACCACGAACCCGTCTACGCCGTCGATTTTGAGCATTTCGTCCAGATTAGCAACGGCTTCTCTGTCTTCAATCATGGGTAGCACCAGCGTTTGGTCATTGGCAAAGGCTACGTAATCACCCTGACTCATGTTGCCTTGCAAATAATCGGCAGAGCGGACAGGCCCTAAACCCCGTTCGCCCATCGGTGGGTATTTCACCGCCCTAACCAGTTCCTCAACGTCGGAAGCCGTTTTGAGACCGGGCATCATGATCCCCATTACACCCGCATCTAAAAACTGGAGAATCAGCTTGGGATCGTTGGAGCGGACTCTGGCCAGGGGTGTAATCCCACTTGCTTCACAAGCCCGTACAATATCGGGAATTTGGGCCGTCGAGACGGAGCTATGCTCGCCGTCGATCATGTAAAAATCCAGCCCCGAAAAGCCGCACAATTCGGCAACTGTTGCATCGGTGGTATTTGAAATAATGCCCAAAACGGGCTGGCCATTTTTAAGCCTGATCTTAACAGTGTTTTCGCGCATCTTTACTATTGGGTGAGTGATTGTTTACCAACTCTAATCGAATTCATGCCGGTCGGCAGTGGCCCGCCAGTCGGCATCCATGTCGGCAAAACGACGGGCAACTTGCTCTAAAAACGGGG